>ERZ825159.368-NODE-368-length-60766-cov-7.154618_pt1 | contig 60766 bp, 74 predicted proteins | sample MGYA00519932_ERZ825159 | MGnify/ENA primary metagenome ERZ825159 (study PRJEB31778, sample SAMEA3449191) | human gut metagenome | biome: human gut; feature: human-associated habitat; material: faeces | place: United Kingdom | collected 2010/2012 ... | reverse complement strand
GCCTTTCCTCGTGCGACAGCTTTATTATTATATCATACCTTTTTCAGTTTGTCAAGCAGAGAATCTTCCATATTTTTAATCTTTTTTTGTAGAAATTGTATATTTTCCGCTTTTCTTCCCTAAATACAAAAAAATCGCCCCGATACTTTCTATATCAGGACGATTTTTCTTTCATGATTCCTTGTTTCCTTTCTTTCTGCTTCAACTGGACTGCATAATACAGAACGGAAGCACTGTCTGCATTTTTTGCTCCACAGTTATCACAAATACGGATTATTTCTCTTCGTAAAAATAATAGCAATTCCAATAGTAAATCCTAACATACTAAGTAGCCAAGCCCGAACACCAGCATAACCATTTCGACGTATCAACAAGTTAGGAGATATGATACCACTTAATGCAGATATAAGACCATTTCCACAGATACTGCCTACCACAAGCGGCAAAAGAAAGCATAGAGCATAAAGAACGTAATCTATCGCATCTTTACGAACACTACTTTTTACTTTTTTTCTTTCTACCTTTTCTCCATTTTGCTCAAATGAATAACCGCATAGACAAGTCTGTGCCTCATCTGGATTTTGTTTTTTACAATTTGGACATATTTTCATAAAACTTCTCCTTCGCAGACCTTATTTGTTTTGATTTCCTTGTTGCACTGGCAGAGATTCTGCAAGTTTCTGTTCTGAACTTACTACCCGAATAACTTTTTGCACGAAGACAGACCAACAAACATTGGTGCTGTCTTTTCTGATATGATTTTTGCAATTATTTTTTCTCTGCCAATTTCACCGTGTATGCTCCACCCTTGGAAACAGAAAACGTATAGGTATCTTCATACGCTTCTCCGACCTCTTTTTTGGTAATACTAACTTTTCCTACATGATTCGTATCAGTAGCATTTCCCTTTTTGTCCACTAACTGAACTTCAATTTCCGGTGCCTGTGTCGCTGTTGCATCTTCATTTACATAAGTATAAGACCCAGAAACCGTAACAGTAATATCTTGCTGCTTCTTGAGATATGGATCATCCTCAATCGTATAATCCACATTGTCAATGGTTACCGTACTGTTGACATCACCACTATCCTCATAAGCATGAAATTCCTGCGGCAAGCCTTCCACCTGCACGGTTGTTTCTCCGCATCCTGTCAACGCCAACGATAACCCCATTGCAACGACAAGCAAGCCTGCTGTTTTTTTTCGATTCTTCATAACTCTTTCTCCTTATTTTAGAATGGTCGGTCTTCATTCACTAACTTTATTGTGTATGCACCGCCACTTACATCGAACTTATAATCCTTCTCTACTTCTTTTCCGTCTTTCACTTCAATGGTATTGGAATATCCCAAAAAGGAATCCGCAGCCACTTCTTTTCCACGCTTGTTCAAAATTAAAACGGTAATGTCTGGAGCTTCCGGCTGGTCGACTGCTTCATTAACATATGTATAAGAACCAGCAATCTTCACGGAAATGGTCTGCTCCTCTACTGTATATGTCACATCATCAATGGTAATCGTGCTTTCCAAATCACCATTCTCTCCATAAGCATAAAACTCTTCCGGCAAATTGTTCTCCACTTCAGCGGTTGTTTCTCCGCATCCTGTCAACGCCAACGATAACCCCATTGCAGCAACAAGCAAACCGATTGTTTTCTTTCGATTCATGATAAACACCCTTTCAAATCCCATCTTGTGGTAAAATTTTTATTAGTATATCAGAATAATTTGAATTGCAGTATGGAAATCTATGGATAAATGGTAAAATAAACTGATTTTACAGAGATTTTCATTCTTCCAATTTCTGTTTTCCGTACATCTGATTTTGATTCTGTTTTCTATATAATAGGAGTATTCCCCCACATTCGACAAAATTCCACTTTCAATTCTTTCATCTTCTCCATCTTTTTCCTCACAAACAAGCATTTTTTTGCCCTTTCCGAAATATTTTATAAAACCGTAGCAATTTCTATTTGCTTTTTTCGCTTCGTGTGGTATAATAAAGGATGTAATGAAATCTTGACATGGAGGTTTTTTTTATGACTGAAATGGAACTCTATCAGAGCTGGCGGAAAAACGCCGTAGACGATCCGGATTTACAGTCGGAATTGTCTGCCATTGAAAACGATGCAGAAGCCATTCAAGATCGCTTTTATCGGGATCTTGCTTTTGGAACAGGCGGTCTGCGTGGCGTAATTGGTGCTGGCACCAATCGTATGAACATCTATACCGTTCGCAAAGCAACTCAGGGTCTGGCGAACTATGTAAAAGAAGCATTTTCCGAACCAAGCGTTGCGATTTCCTACGACAGCCGAATTAAGTCCACAGACTTTGCAAAGGCTGCTGCGGAAGTACTCGCTGCAAATGGGGTAAAGGTTCACATCTACACCGAACTGAAGCCAACCCCGATGCTGTCTTTTGCCGTTCGTGCACTGCACTGCAGTGCTGGTATCATGGTAACTGCCAGCCACAACCCGGCAAAGTACAACGGCTACAAGGCATACGGCAGTGATGGCTGCCAGATGACCATTGATGCTGCGGATGCTGTTCTTGCAAAAATCAATGCACTGGACATTTTCAACGATGTCAAGCATATGCCGTTTGATGAAGCACTTGCTGCCGGCATGATTTCCTACATCGGCGACGATGTCATTGAAGATTATTTCCGAAATGTTCTGGCACAGGGCATCAATACCGACCTATGTGCAAAAAGCGGTCTGAAGATTGTCTACACCCCGCTGAACGGCACTGGAAACAAACCAGTCCGCACCATTCTGAACCGCATCGGCATTCAGGAAGTGACGGTTGTCAAGGAACAGGAAAATCCAGACGGCAACTTTACCACCTGTCCGTATCCGAACCCGGAAATTCGGGAAGCATTGCAGCTCGGTTTGCAGTACTGCGATCAGGTAAAGCCAGATTTGCTGCTGGCAACTGACCCAGACGCTGACCGTGTTGGCATTGCCGTTCCAGATGGAAAAGGCGGATATGCATTGTTCTCTGGCAACGAAGTTGGTGCAATGCTGCTGGAATATATCTGCGAACAGCGGATTCAGAAGGGCACGATGCCGAAGCATCCGGTTGCAGTAAAGACCATCGTTACCACTGACATTGTAGAAGCAATCTGCAAGGCTTATGGTGTAGAACTGATTGAAGTTCTGACGGGCTTCAAGTTCATCGGCGAACAGATTGGTTTCCTGGAAGCAAAGGGCGAAGAAGACCGATATATCTTTGGCTTTGAAGAAAGCTATGGCTATCTGGCTGGCTCTTACGTTCGGGATAAGGATGCAGTTGTTGCATCCATGCTCATCTGTGAAATGGCTGCTTATTATCGTACAAAGGGTATTTCCATGATGCAGGCAAGAGAAAACCTGTATCAGAAATATGGTGTTTATGTACACGCTCAGCACAGCTTTACGTTTGAAGGCGAAAGCGGTATGATTCGGATGCAGAACATCATGGAACACCTGCGTACCAACCGTCCGGAACAGATCGACAACCTGAAAGTGATTCAGTTTGCAGACTATGAAAAGCAGGTTTCCATTGACCTGACAACCGGAACAGAAACTGCCATCACACTGCCGAAGTCGAACGTCCTCTCGTTCACACTGGAACAGGGTGCAAAGGTTATCATCCGTCCGTCTGGTACAGAGCCGAAAATCAAGGCATATTATACCACGACTGCTGCAACAGAAGCAGAAGCTGCTGCAAAGAAGGATGAACTGGACGCTGCATTCAGTGCCATCATGCTGGCAGAATAATTTCCTGCTAACAAAATCATCATATGAAAAAAAAAATCCCGCTGTTCCTTTGCACATTGCAAGGAAACAGTGGGATTTTTTGATGCTTTCTCCAAAAAAGTTCCAAAAAGAAATGCCATGAAAACTGGATGGATTTCGTTCAGTTTCCATGGCGTTCTTTTTCTATGATTGTCTTCTATGTGATGAAATAGAAATTACTTTTTCTTTCCGAAGACGATTCCCAAACCAGCCAGTGCCATCACCGCAATCACAACCCCCATGCTTTTATCAGATGTTTTCGGGGTGGATTCCGTTCCCACAACTGGGGCATCTTTGCTTACAGAAGACTCTGTTTTTCCCTCCGGCTTTTCTGTGATTTGCTGGAAAATCATCTGAAATGCACCGTTTAAGTCATTTTTATCTGTTACAATGTAACTATATTTCGGATTGCTTGCCAAATCCCGAACGAATTTTGCATTTTCAGCGGAATACTGATTGTGGAAAAATCCAATGCTGTAAACGGTTGCATCTGTTTTGAGGTTCTCATTATCAAATTGCAGGGATGCATTTTGGTAAGAATCATAGCCATAATCAATCGTATAATCAGAAGAACCCTTATTTGGAATTCCATCTGCCATAATAATCACAGATTTTCTTTCCCCGTTGCTATTATTTAAAATCAGCTTGACTTGTTCCATACCGCCATACATATTTGTTAAACCATCATCAGAAAGTCCAGAAATATAATTGCTCAGAGTTGTCAAGTCACTGCTATATGGAAGATATTTTACATCACTTCCGAATACGACAATGGAAATGACTGTAGTCGGATTGTTCTGCAAAAACGACTTGCAAATTTCTGTCGCTGCCAATTTCATTGCATCCATCGGATCGCCATACATGCTCGTGGAAATATCCAGCATCAATACCACATCATCGTAATAGTTCAGCGGTGCACTGCCCTGTTCTTCTCCAGTCATCACCGTTGTAACAACAGGGTCATAAGTGACAACAGAGGTTACCGTTGTTCCTGCCTCCTGTACCGGAATCACATCTTCCGGTTCTGTGGTGGTCGTCGTCGTTGTTTCCGTGGTGACTTCTTCCACAGAAGTGACAACTGGTTCTTCTGGTTCTGTCGATTCTACAAATTCTGCCGGCTCTTCCGATTCCACAGATTCTGTCGAATTGTCCAGTACTGCAACTGCTTCTTCCACGCTGGAAACTTCCAGTACAGATGCGGTTTCTGATTCCGTGCTTTCTTCCGCCGAAGCATGCACACCACCCAAGCCAAGGCTTGCAAGCATGCCAGCAAGTAAAATTGCGATTACTTTTTTCTTTCCCATCATATTTTTCCTTTCCGTTTCCACCATTTTTCTTTTGTGAAAACTATATGGATAGTATAGCCGATTTTGTCCAATTTGTCAATGCATTTTTCTATTTTTTTACAAATTTAACCAAAACCAAATCATTTCTAACGAAAAAATTGCACATGTAATCAAAATCGTTTTTCTAAAAAGAAAAAAGTGGCACAAAAACTGCACCACTTTCTTGCTTTTTATTGGGTTTCTTCTGGTTGTTCTTCCTGCTTTGTATCTCCAGTAAACAGAATTTCAATGGTCGTTCCAACCTGTTCAGTGCTATCCAAATGAATCGTTGCATGATGCAGAATTGCACCGTGTTTCACAATCGACAGACCCAAACCTGTTCCGCCAACTGCTTTGGAATGGCTCTTATCGACTCGATAAAACCGCTCAAATACCCGTTCCTGTTCTGCTTTCGGAATGCCAATGCCCGTATCGGTCACACGAATAAACGGATGCTGTTCTTTGTAACCTGTTGTTACGGTAATGCTGCCAGCCTCCCGATTATACTTGATGGCGTTTTCACTGATGTTATAGACCATTTCATCCAATACCTGCCGAACACCCTGCACGGTGCACGGTGTTCCGGTCACCTGAAACGTAATCTTTCGCTTTTCACAAACCGATTGCAAGCGTTTCTGTACATCTTTCGCCAGTTCCAACAGATTGACGGACTCCCACGCAAACGGAACAGACTGTTCATCTAACTGTGACAACTTAATAATATCACCGATCAAGGTAATCAACCGCTGGGATTCATCATAAATCTTTCCGGCAAAGTGGGGGACATCTGCAGGCAGCATAATTCCATTTTTCATGATTTCTGCAATGCCAGAAATGGAAGTCAGCGGTGTTTTCAGTTCATGGGAAACATTTGCGGTAAATTCTCGGCGATAGCGTTCCTGTGTTTCTTTTTCCGTAATATCCAGAATCAAAATGACAACCCCAATCAGGTCATTTTCTCGTACCTGCATTTCCTGCGGTGTTTCGTTGTGTAAAACCGGATTTGCAATCAGCTGATAGACACGCCCTTCCCGTTCCAGCTGGGAGGTGCAGTGTCTGCCTCGCAACGCCTGATCCAGCACATTCCGGAATGGTTCGCCACGTTCTACGGTTAAGATGTTCTTTTGCAATACAGAATGCTGCAAGCCAAACAACCGCATCGCACTTTGATTGCAAGTCAAAATGGTATAAGCATGGTCAATCACAAATAAGCCTTCCTGCATATGCTCTGTAATCATACTGAATTCATACTGCTGCTGCCGCAAAATGTCCATCTTTTGCACAATTTCTCGGTTCTGGCTTGCCAGCTTACAGAGCAATGGATCTAATTCTTCATAGGTAGAAACCTGCTCCGGATGTTCCAAATCCAGCGTATTGATGGGCTTTACAATTTTCTTGGTCAGCTGATAAGAAACCAGCAACGCCAAAATCAGCATCACCAACAGAATAAACAGTGCCTGTACCAGCAAAACACCCATCATCGCAAATAGCGACCGATATTCCACGGAAACTCGCAGCACACTTTGATCCGATAGCCGAACGGCATAGTAAACGGTTTCTTTCGACATCGTACTCGAAAACCGCCGACTAAATCCAACCCCATCCTGTTCCGCCTGCTGAACCTCTTCCCGATCAGCATGGTTGCCCATCTGAGAAACATCCTGCTCCTGACTGTCATACAGTACTGTTCCATCCTTTGCAATCAAGGTTACCCGATTCGTTCCAGTCTGTAAGGTTTCCAGATAGGATCGTCCGGCTGCTTCATAACCTTGTTCGATATAGGATGCCGTTTCTTTCAGCTGTTCTGCCTGTAAATTGCTGTAATGTTCATAGAGCAGTCCTGTGATAAAAATAAAGCAAAGTGCCATTGCAGAACCAACCAGTGCCACCATGCTGCAAAAAATTCGTTTCTTCACGATTCCCCATCTCCTGCACGGTATCCAATGCCTCGCACGGTTTCAATGTATTTTCCACATTCGCCCAGCTTTTGCCGCAAGTGCCGGACATGTACGTCCACCGTTCGGCTTTCCCCGTCAAATGCATATCCCCAGATATGATTCAACAGCCGGTCACGGGTAAACACCACGCCCTGATGCTCCAGCAGCAGACACAGCAGTTCAAATTCTTTCAACGTCAGGCTAATGGGTTCTTTGCCCACCCGGACAATGTGACGGGTCGGGTTCACATACAAATCACCCAGTACATATTCCTGCTCCTCTTCGCTTGGAGCAGACCGCCGCAAAACCGCTTTAATCCGAGCAATCAATGCCATCATGCCGAACGGCTTCGGGATGTAATCATCTGCACCATAATCCAAGCCAATGACCTGATCGTATTCTGTTCCCTTTGCGGTCAGCATAATCACTGGCAGCGTTTTCGTTGCCCGATTTGCCCGCAGTTTTTTCAATACAGAAACGCCATCTTCTTCGGGCAGCATAATATCCAGCAAGACCAGTGCCGGCAGTTCTTCCTGCTGCATCGCCTCCCAGAACGCAGAAGGTCTGGGAAAGCCCATTGCCTCCATGCCTGTGTTTCGCAAGGTATAAATCACCAATTCCCGAATACTATCATCATCTTCCAAAAAATAAATCACGTTCCTGTATCTCCTCTCTGTTCTTCCGCCGAATCCCCGTTGCGGAGCGGCAGATTAGACGTGTTCGCCCGTCAGCAGATAAACCACCCATTCTGCAACATTTTCGGCATGGTCGCCAATGCGTTCCAGATATTTCGCAATCATCAGCAGATCCAGCACCATTTCTACATCTTCTTCCTGTGCCCGAATCATGTGAATCAAGTCTGCCCGCACCTTATTGAACAACTGGTCTACAGTATCATCTTCTTTCAAGACTTTCTGAGCCAGTTCTAAATCACGCTGTACAAATGCTTCTACGCTATCGGTTACCATACGAATGGCTGCAACTGCCATATCCTGAATGTGTACTTTTCCTGCAAATTCGGAGTATTTCAAATGCTTTGCAATTTCGGCAATGTCATATGCCTGGTCGCCAATGCGTTCCAAGTCTGAAATAATCTTCAGAGCAGAAGAAACCGACCGCAAATCACTGGCAACGGGCTGCTGCATCAAAAGCAACCGCATACAAAGCCGTTCAATCTCCCGTTCCATCTGGTTGATGTCCATTTCTGTGGACTCTACCTTTTTCAGCAATTCTGCATCGCCGTGCAGCATGCCCTTTACGGAACAAGAAATGGCATCTTCACACATTGCACCCATCTGAATCAAACGGGTTTTCATCGTTGTCAGCTGCTGGGTATACAGTTCTCTCATTTTAACCGAACCTCCCTGTAATGTAGTCCTCTGTCCGCTGATCGCTTGGATTGGAGAACAATTTTTCCGTTTCATTAAATTCTACGACTTCTCCCAACAGGAAAAATGCGGTCTTATCTGATACACGGGTTGCCTGCTGCATATTATGTGTGACGATAATAACAGTATACTCCTTTTTCAGCTCAATTACAAGGTCTTCAATCTTAGAAGTGGAAATTGGGTCGAGGGCGGAGGTTGGTTCATCCATCAGCAGAACTTCCGGCTGTACTGCCAACGCCCTGGCGATGCAAAGCCGCTGCTGCTGTCCGCCGGACATGCCCAGTGCAGATTTATTCAGCCGGTCTTTGACTTCATCCCAGATGGCAGCATCCCGCAGAGATTTTTCTACGATTTCATTCAGCTTGCTTTTCGACCGAATGCCATGCGTCCGAGGGCCATAGGCAATGTTATCATAAATACTCATCGGAAAAGGGTTTGCCTTCTGAAACACCATACCCACCCGTTTCCGCAGCAGGTTGATGTCCATCGAACCATAAATATCTTCGTTGTCTAGACGAATATCCCCTGTAATCTTACAGCCCTCCACCAAATCATTCATTCGATTCAGGGAACGCAACAGGGTGGACTTGCCGCAACCGGATGGTCCAATAAATGCTGTTACTTCATTGGCTGGCAAGTTTAAGTTTACGCTCTTTAATGCATGAAAGCTGCCATAATACAGATTCATGTCTTTGATTGTAAATTTATTTTCCATAGCTCTTTTCTCGACCTCTCTTATTTCTTGGTCAGTTTCTTTGCAATCGCACTGGACAGCAGATTGATTAAAATAACCATCACCAGCAATACGACCGCTGTTGCATAAGCAGCATCCATTTCTCGCCCTTCACAGAGCAGCTGATACATATGCACTGCCAATGTCCGACACGTTCCCATCGGACTGGCACAAACACTCGTTGCTGTTCCGGCGGTATACATCAAGGCTGCTGTTTCTCCGACAATTCGACCGATTGCCAGAATGACACCGGACAAAATTCCCGGCATTGCACTCGGTACAATAATCTTGAATACCGTCCGCAGTCTGCCTGCTCCCAAACCGAAGCTGCCCTCCCGGAACGAATCCGGAACACTCATCAACGCTTCTTCCGTTGTCCGCATAATCAGCGGCAGCACCATCAATGCCAATGTAATTGCACCGCCCAACAGCGAATACCCAAAGTGACAGGCAACGACAAACATCAGGTAACCAAACAAACCAAAGACAATGGACGGAATCCCCTGCAAGGTTTCTGTGGTCATCCGCACCACTTTTACCAGCTTGTTGCCTCGTTTTGCATATTCCACGAGGTAGATTGCAGAACAGACACCCACTGGCACTGCCATAATCAAGGTCAATACCACCATTTCCAACGTGTTAATAATGGAAGGCATCATGGAATTATTCGTTGTGGTATATTTCCATGCGAACATCTCCGGACGGATCGCCGGAATGCCTTTCACTAAAATGTAGAGAATCAAACTAAATAAGATAAAAACCGTAATCACTGCCGCCAGTAATGTTGCAATCAGCAGAAACAGGGATAATGGTTGGTGGCGATATTCCGCCAACTTCTGCCGGAAGGAACGCTGGTTGATTCCCACTTTTGGAGCTGCCATGTCAATCCCTTCCTTTCTTTACCAATGAGAAGCAAACATTGATGACCAGAATGAACACAAACAATACCACGCCGGTTGCAATCAAGGCTTCCCGGTGTAAGTCGGTTGCATAGCCCATTTCCAAGACAATATTTGCGGTCATCGTCCGGACACCGGACACCAAACTCTTTGGCAATACTGCCTGATTTCCGGCAATCATAACGACCGCCATGGTTTCCCCAATCGCACGACCAATGCCCAGAATGACACCTGCCATAATGCCGGACTTTGCTGCTGGCAGCATCGCAAAATAAACGCTTCGTTCATGCGTTGCACCCAATGCCAGCGAGCCTTCATAATAGCTGTTCGGGACTGCCCGAATCTGTGCTTCGGAAACTTCAATGATGGTTGGCAGAATCATAAAGCCCAGCAGGATTCCGGCGGTCAGCACATTCTTACCGGAAACGCCTGTTAAATTCTGCATAATCGGCACCATCACCACCAAGCCAAAGAAGCCATACACAATGGAAGGAATCCCTGCCAGCAGGGAAACCGCTGGCTTCAAGACTTTATACAGCTTTTCCGGACAGAATCTTGCCAGAAAAACAGAGGTCAGTAGCCCAATCGGCACACCGACAATCATCGCAATGGCAGTTGCATAAATACTGCCGATAATCATCGGGAAAATCCCGAAAATTTCTTGATTCGGATTCCAAGTTGTTCCGCCCAAGAATTTCAATGGGCCGATTTTTGCAATTGCCGGAATCCCGTTTGCAAACAAGAAGATGCAAATCAATGCAACAGCAGCAATGGAAACACACGCAGCTAAAATAAATACAAACCGCATGATGTTTTCCTTTACATTTTTCATATATTGTTCCTCCTAAAGACAGCCAGAAGAAAACCGTTTCGATGCTGTCTTATTGTGCTGTCACCTGTGACCATTCTGTCAATTCGCCCTTATAAATCTGTCCAACCTGATCCAAGGTCAGATTTGTAACAGTGTTTTCGCTGTTGACAATGATTGCAATCCCATCAACTGCAATGACAGTGGAAACAACACCCTGCGAGGTTTCAGAATCTTTCAGTTCTCTGGATGCCATACCAATATCACAAGTGCCATCAATTGCAGAGGAAACGCCCGTGGAAGAGTCACTCTGGTTAACTTCTACCTTATTGCCGCTAACTGCTTCATACTTTTCTGCCAGTACCTGCATAACCGGTGTTACAGAAGAAGAACCTGCAACGGAAATGGTTTTCCCAGTTGTACCGTTGGATTCATATGCACCCGTTGCATCTGTTTTAATGAAATCTTCCTGTTCGACAATATCCTGTCCTTCATCGCTCAAAATATAGTTGATGAAATCCTGTGCAGCATCGCTGATGCCATCACTCTTAGTCACAATGTTAAATGGACGGGAAACCACATAGCTGCCGTTGGAAACATTCGCTGGTGTTGCATCCACGCCGTTAATCTGAACGGCTTTAATCTTGTCATTGTTGCCCAGAGAGCCCATAGACATATAGCCAATTGCGGAAGCATTGCCCTCTACGGTCTGCATCATAACAGCGGTGCTGTTGGTGATTTCTGCGGAAGAAACAGTGGCATCGTTTCCATCTGCATCTTCTACGCCACACAGTTCTACGAATGCCCCCCGTGTACCAGAGCCATCTTCTCTGGAAACAACGCTGATTGCACCCGTTGCACCTCCGGCAGAATTGCCGCAGCCTGTCAGAGCAGCTCCCAGCACTGCCATTCCTGCCAACATTCCAACGGTCTTTTTCCAGTTCATTTTCATCATGATTCATACACTCCATTTCATTTTCTGCAAATGTGTTTTTCAAATTTCTGTTCTTTTCTTTCGGAACACTCTCATTATAGCAATCCCCTGTAAATTGTATCACCACGAGAATGTTAAATCTGGGTTAAACGTAGAAAACAGCCAATTTGAATGGGTTAACATTATTTGTTAACTTTTTGCAATTGCCGTTTTCACAGCTGTTTTTGCTTGAAATCACTTGAAAATTCAGCGTTTTTCATAGGATAACCGGAAAATAACATGGATATGCAACCAGTATTTCCATCCAATTCAAGCACATCATTGACAAATTAGGAAAAAAACGGTATACTGGTATCAGTTGGAATTTGATATCAAATAAACACAATTGCTTTGTGTGATATCAGGATTTAGGAGGAATTTAACATCTTATGAAAGAAATCAAAAACCGTATCCCACAACTACTGGGGATCCTGCTCCTTGTGTGCAGTTCCATTGGCTGGCTCATTTTTCAGATATTCCTTTGGGAGGATCGTATTTTTCCTCCAGATGCGTCGATTTTTGACGATTTCTTTGGAAGAAACCGAGTTGAACACATTGCCAATACTGGAAACGCTTATTATCTGATCACTCTGATACCGATTCTGCTTGGCTATTTTGGATGGGTGCTATGGCAACGAAATCACCCTTTTTCGGGAACACCTTGGAAAAAGCTCCTGTATTCTACCATTGCTGTTCTCCTGTTGGCAGGTTTCTATCCAATTTTGATGACTTTTGAAAATAGCTATCTCCTTGCTGGCATTATCCTTGCAGAAATTTTGCTTACAATCGGCATCATTTACATTCCATCTATCATAAAAAATCATCAGACGCAATTCAAAAAAGAAAACATCGGGAATGCAGTGGCTCGCTATTTTCTCTGCATCTGCATTTCGATTCTGATTGCAGTTCTCTACGCTTTGGCATTGGGTGTGCTGGAATCCTGCAAACCGCATACAACAACTCGAATCATTTCTTATTTCTCCGCAGAATGTTCCACAGCAAGTGGGCTATTCTCCGGATTGATTATGGCACCTTTTGTAGAGGAACAGATATTTCGTGGACTGATTTTCGGGAAATTAAAGAATCTATGCCCCGTCTGGATTGCTGCCGGATTCAGTGCCATTTTATTTGGTTTGTGGCATCGCAACTTGGCACAATTTGTGGGAACTGTCCCAACAGGATTGATTCTAGCATTTGTCTATCATCAAACAGGGCGACTGCGGTATGCGATGGTTTGCCACAACCTGAGCAACCTGCTCATGTTTCTTGCTGTAGTCAAAAAAGGTGTTCTGCCAAATATCCCCTTTCTTCATACCATGCAGGAAAAAATCGTTTACCAGTTGCCGCTCCCTCTTGATTTGATTTTCATTGCTCTGTTTACATCGGTCATTGTTTGGATTTTGTGGAAAGTGCTTCCGCTGGTATCTGAACCAAAATCAGAAAAAATCCATTCCCAATCTTGAAAATTCACACAAGCTATGTTATAATAAGGGCATCCAAATGATTTACAGGAGGTTTTCACCATGTCATTTTTAGAACTTGCAAAAAAACGCTGTTCCTGCCGGAACTTTAATGACCAGCAAGTGCCAGAAGAAACCTTGCAGTACATTCTTGAAGCTGGCAGAGTTGCCCCGACGGGTGTCAACAAACAGCCGCAGCATATTTTAGTCGTTCGCTCCAAAGAAGGACTTGCCAAAATGGAACAGGTTACGAAGTTCTACAACGCACAGACCGTTCTGATTATCTGCACCGAGCCAGATGCTGCTTGGACAAGAAAAGGCGATGACTTTAACATTGCGGATATTGATGCAACCATCGTAACCAGCCACATGATTTTAGCAGCAACAGAAAAAGACGTTGCTTCTCTCTGGATTTGTCGGTTCTGGCCGGAAATTGCACGGGAAGAATTTCACATTCCGGACAATTACAGACCAGTCAACATCTTAGCACTGGGTTACACCGATGATGCGTGGAAATCTCCGGAACGGCACGACACTGAAGAACTGCGGAAACCGCTGTCAGAAACAGTCACATACGAAACCTTCTAATGTTATTCTAATTTTATTTTTCCAATAAAAAAGCAGGGGCGGTTCTGAATTACGAACAACTCCTGCTTTTCTGTTTGATATGTTGAAATATTTCAATGGGCACATACAACAGCACCCAGATGATGACAATTAAAATGGGAAATCCAATCCAATAAAGTGACGCTCCGAACCAATCCGCAAACCAGACCAGCGGTGAACCTTTTGACGGCTGCGAGAGAAAGAAAAAGTTTGTTCCCCACAGTCGGTTCAGCCATGCGACCACCACGCTACATCCTGCCAGTGTCAGAAACGACAACGGCAGCCGTTTCCAATTTGGTTGCAGCATTCCGTCCGCCAACAGCAACACAGGCAGCAACAGCAGCAGCGTATGAAACAAAAAACTATGGATACAGAAAAAGTTCCACAGCGGCAATCGATTCCAGTTCGGGAAAAACAGTGCCAGCAATGTTCCGGGCAAGGACAAGCTATACAGCAACTCCCCGAAATAGGCACACGGTTTCCAGATTTCCAACAGACAGAACAAAATAGAAATGCCACAGAGGTCAAACGGCAGATATTGCTTCCCGAACTGATGCGTGGTCAACAGGACAACTTGTTTCAAGACCTCCAGCAGGCAAAGTGTCATGACGATGCCCCACCGCCAAGCGTTCCGATGCATACTCTTGCGATACCGCCAGACACCACACGCCAACACCCCACCAATCAGCAGCAGAATGGCAACATGCTGTCCATGAAACAAGGCAAACCCATTGCCTGCCGGCATTTGTTCTTGTACCGTAAAAAAAGACATTTCGTTCCCATCCCCCACTTTCTACAAAAACTGCCCTGCCGCAAAAATCGGCAAGGCAGTTTCTCATTTTTTCAAAAAAGTTGCTTACTTTGTACCAAACATCCGGTCGCCAGCATCGCCCAGACCCGGAACAATATAACCATCTTCGTTCAAACCTTCATCCATGCCAGCACAGAAAATGTCAACATCCGGATGTGCTGCTTCCAGAGCGTTCTTGCCCTCTGGGCTGCAAAGGATGCACAAGAACTTGATATTCTTCACACCCATATCCTTCAGATCCTGAATGGCTGCGATTGCAGAGCTGCCTGTTGCGAGCATCGCATCAATCACAACGACTTCCCGTTCCTGAATGTCATCCGGCATCTTAGAATAATACTTTACAGCGTCATGTGTGCCCGGTTCGCAGAAAATCCCGATGTGACCGATTTTTGCAGCCGGAATCAAAGAGGTTACGCCCTCAATCAGTCCCAGACCAGCCCGCAGAATCGGTACAAATGCCAGCTTCTTGCCAGAAATAATCTTGGTTTCTGACCAGCCCTGTGGGGTTTCCAGCTTTACGGTCTTGAGCGGCAAATCCCGCATTGCTTCATAGCAAATCAGCATTGCAGTTTCTTCTGTCAGTTCCCGAAATTCCTTTACGCCAGTGCCCTTATTCCGCATCAGAGAAAGTTTGTGCTGCACCAACGGATGTGTTACAATGTGTAATGCCATAACGTAAGTTCCTCCTGTAGTTAAAAGTTGTTTTCTAAGTCTTTAATCATCGCAACCCGCTTTTCATGCCGACCGCCTTCAAACGGTGTATGTAAAAACAAGTCTACGAGTTCCAATGCGACACCGCTGCCAAGCGTTCTTGCACCCATGCAAATAATATTGGCATCATTATGCAGCCGTGTATACTTTGCAGAAAAATGGTCTGCACACAGTGCTGCCCGTACGCCACGGATTTTATTGGCAGCAATGGACATACCAATGCCCGTTCCGCAAATCAAAATGCCCTTATCCTCTGGATTTGCAGCAACTTCCTTGCCGACTGCTGCCGCAATTTCCGGATAATCTGCACGGCTGCCGTCACAGCCCATATCTTCTACTGTATATCCCTGTTCCTGCAACATGGCGAGAACTTCCAATTTCATCGGATACCCAGCATGATCACAACCGATCCAAATTTTCATGATGGTACACCTCTTTTTCCTTCCTGTAAAAATATATGGATATTTTCGCAGTGAATATTCTTAGTATAGCACAAATACACAAAAAATGCAAGCGGCATCCGATGAAATTTTATGTAACAAGCGGAAAATTTCGTTTGCAATGCTGGTTTATGCTTGTTTCTGCTGCATTTGGCGGTCTTTTTCTGCTTTTACCAGCTGCAAATAGTTTGCTTCCAGCTGTTCTGGAGTCTGCGGTTCGTGATGACAAGCAGCCAGACACAAGCCCGTTGCGTTTTGCAGCCGAACCGATGCCGGTGCAAGCTGTACCTGCTCCGTTTTAAATGAAGCAGCTGCATCCCCTGTCATCAATACCGGAACTTGCTGCTGCTCGAGAATTTGCTGCCATTCTGTCTGTTCATACAGTCCATCCGGAACAAGATTCTGCAAGGTTCCATTCTGATTTTGATACAGCCCCGCATAGACAAGGTTCTGCCGTGCTTTCATCACAGCACTGCACAACCCGTTTGCAGTTGCTGCCTGATAAGCGAGAGCCTCCAGCGTAGAAATGCCGAAGCAAGGCAATTGCAGAGCGAATGTCATCGCCTTTACGGCTGCAACGCCAATTCGTAAACCCGTATAAGAACCTGGCCCAACTGCAACGGCAATGCCGTCCAAATCTGCTGCTGTCAGTCCGCAGTCCTGCAAGGTGCGTTCTACCAGCGGTAAAATCACCTGTGAATGTGTTTTTTTGGTATATAAGCTTTGCTGAGAAAGAAAGAGATCCTGTTCGGTATCATACAGTGCAACTGCTGCCACACTGCCCGAAGTGTCCATGCCCAAGTACCGCAAAACGTGTGCCTCCTTCTATGGTAATCTGCCGGTCGGTTTCGGAAAGCGGTTCAATCGTCACTGCAATCCGATTTTCCGGCAGACAATCTGCAATATTTTCTGCCCATTCAATGGCAAATACATTTTCCTCCAACGGATAATCATAGAACCCTGTGGTTTCCAGCGATTCTGCCCCGATAATCCGATACATATCGAAATGATAGAGGGACAGTGCTCCTGTTCCGTGATACTCGTTGACAATCGCAAACGTCGGGGAAGCGACTTCATCCGGCAACCCCATGCCCTTTGCTAAGCCACGGGTAAACGTGGTTTTTCCAGCACCCAGACCGCCAAAATAGGCGATGCAGTCGCCGGCTTGCAGCAGCGAACCCATCTGTTCCGCCAGCTGCATGGTTTCTGCCGCAGAGTGTGTTTGGATTACGATTTTTTGCATGGCTGTTCCATCTCCTCTGCTGATGCAAGCAATGGTTTTCCATCCCGGTCGAGCAGCGGTGTAAAACCGCCGCTATAACCGTTCATTCGATACAGATATTGCACACCTGTTTCCCGGTCTACCCAGATTTCCAGATAGCTGCTGCCCAGTGTGCTGCCCTGCTTATAGAGTTTCACAAAACGATTGGATTCCATATAAAATGAATCCTCCTTTCGTTTAGAACAAGCCGGTAATATTTCCGTTGTTGTCGCAGTCAATCCGCAATGCTGCCGGAGCTTTCGGCAGACCCGGCATGGTCATAATATTACCTGTCAGAACAACCACAAATCCAGCACCAGCAGACAAGGTAACGTCCCGAACGGTAATCTTGAAGTCGGTCGGATGACCAAGCTGGCTTGCATCGTCAGACAGAGAATACTGGGTCTTTGCAACGCAAATCGGCAGCTTATCATAGCCCAATGCTACAATCTGAGCCAATGCTTTCTTTGCCGGAGCAGTAAAGATGACACCATCCGCACGGTAAATTTCCTTTGCGATGCAGGTTACCTTTTCTTCAATGGAAAGATCGGTATCATACAATACATGGAACTGCGACGGCTTTTCTTCAATGGTCTTGCAAACGGTTTCCGCCAGTGCCTTGCCGCCTTCGCCACCCTTTGCAAAAACTTCTGCCAGTTCACAGGATGCACCCAGCGATGCACAGAATTCCTTGACAAACTGCAATTCTGCCTCCGTATCGGTATGGAAACGGTTGATTGCAACGACAACTGGAACACCATACTTCTGCATATTTTCAATGTGTACCTGCAAGTTGACAATGCCCTTCTTCAGTGCGTCCAGATTTTCTGTGGTCAATTCTGTCTTTGGAACGCCGCCGTTATACTTCAATGCCCGAACGGTTGCAACCAATACGACACAATCCGGCTTCAGACCGCCGTACCGACACTTGATATCAAAGAACTTTTCTGCACCCAAATCCGAACCAAATCCGGCTTCTGTTACGCAGTAATCGCCCAGCTTCAAGGCAAGCTTTGTTGCACGCAGAGAGTTACAGCCGTGTGCAATATTTGCGAATGGGCCGCCGTGAATGAGGGCTGGCGTATGTGCCAGTGTCTGCACGAGATTTGGTTTCAGGGCATCCTTCAGCAGAGCGGTCATTGCACCTTCTGCACCCAAATCCTTTGCATAAACTGGGTTACCATCCAAATCATAAGCAACCAGAATCTGTCCCAGCCGCCGCTTCATATCTGCCAAATCCGAAGCCAGACAGAGAATTGCCATGACTTCTGAAGCAACCGTAATTTGGAAACTGTCTGAACGTGGAATCCCGTCGATTTTTCCGCCCAGACCAATGACAATGTTCCGCAAAGCACGGTCATTCATATCCAGAACCCGCTTAAACATCACTCTCCGCTGGTCAATCCGCAGAACATTGCCCTGCTGCATATGGTTGTCCAGCATCGCACAAAGCAGGTTATTGGCTGCGGTGATGGCGTGCATATCCCCTGTAAAGTGCAGGTTGATGTCCTCCATCGGAACAACCTGCGAATAGCCGCCGCCAGCAGCACCGCCCTTGATACCAAAAACAGGACCTAAAGACGGTTCTCTCAGTGCAACAACGGACTTCTTCCCGATACAACGCAGCGCATCTGCCAGACCAACGCTGACGGTTGTCTTGCCTTCTCCAGCTGGAGTTGGGTTGATGGCAGTGACCAGAATCAACTTACCATTTGGCTTATCTTCCAACTTTTGAAACAATGATTCTGACAGCTTTGCCTTATAATGTCCGTAATATTCCAAATCTTCTTCTTCAATAGAAAGTCCAGCAGCAACTTCCCGAATTTTTTGCATTTCTGCCTGCTGTGCAATTTCAATATCTGATAACATCACATTTCCTCCTATACGCTTCCCAAAAAGAAAAAATACATTTTTATTATACCCTATCTTCGACAAAAAAGCAAGCACTCTCGGCAGGTTTGGGGATTTCGTGCAAAACAGAATGGATTCCGGAACAACATTGTACAGCATAGCAAAATTGCCAGAAACCAGCATACTTTTTGCCTATGGTGCATATATTATTTTTTGTATACCAGACCTTTTTTGACCGGTTGGAGGATGTCATGAAAATACAAGTTGTCGGTTCGTTTTTTCTGATTGCCTGCCTGTTGACAGGCTGTGCAGATTCTGAAAAGCTGGAATCTGCTCCGCCAAATGCTCTTTTCTGCAAGAATATCACCGAAAATGTGCAGACCATTCAACACTTACATCTCCCTGCAACGCCTGAAAATCCTGTTTCCACAGCATCCACCGCTTTCCCCTGTGGAATGTGGTTCACTGCTATGGATTACGCAGAAATTTTAACCGGAAAATCTGAGGCAGAATTTCGGGCTGCCATACAGGAACGCTTTCAACAAGTACAGGCACTGGGGATTCAAACTGTTTTTCTACAAGTGCGAGCATTTGCAGATGCCTATTACACTTCTACTTATTATATGTCGGGGCTTTCCATGTCGGCAGACTGTTCCTTTGACCCGCTGCAAATCATGCTAACCGAAGCCCATCAATCGGGGCTTTCCGTACATGCTTGGGTGAATCCACTTCGCTGCCAGACAGATGCACAGATGGAGCAGATGCCGGAACAATACCCAATCTCACAATGGTATGCAGATGAAACAAAGCGTGGAACTTGGCTGGTAAAAAGCGGTGACCGCTGGTGGTTGAATCCTGCCTATCCGAAGGTTCGGCAGCTGATTGCCGATGGTGTCAGCGAACTCGTCACGCAATATGAAATTGATGGCGTACAGATTGACGATTATTTTTACCCGACTACAGATGCATCCTTTGATGCGGCAGCCTTTGCGGAAAGCGGTGCAACTGACCGCTCCGCATGGCGAAAAGAACAATGCAACTTGATGGTGCAAGCCATGTACAACGCTGTCAAACAGGCAAATCCAAAGGTATTATTTGGAATCAGTCCGCAGGGAACGCTAAGTGGCAACGAGAAACAAAGTGCAGATGTACAGACATGGGGACAAACTGCCGGTTATTGTGACTACCTGCTGCCACAGCTATATTTTGGCTTTCAGAACAGCACTGCTCCCTTTGCGGAAACGGCTGCTTTCTGGGCGGAGCAAGTCACCTGTCCGGATGTAACGCTTTGGATTGGCATTTGTACGTATAAAATTGGGCAGCAGGATACTTGGGCAGGCGATGGAATGACAGAGTGGCAGACGGATTCACAAGTTGTATCCAAAGAACTAGAGCTGCTGTGTAACATGGATGGCATTGATGGGGCTGCGATTTATGACTATGCTTCGACCTTTCAGCCGGAATCTTCTGTTTCAGAAATTCTGTCCTCGGAACGAGATGCGATTCAAGTGCTGTTACAAACACCTGCAAACTAAAAGCAGGCAAGGAAATCTTCCCCACCTGCTTCCGGTTTTTGTGAAAAAAATCAATTATTCTGCAACTGCCTGCTTCAGGGCTTCTACTCGGTCGCACTTTTCCCAAGCAACGCCCAAGTCTTCCCGACCCATATGACCATAAGCAGCCAGCTTCCGGTACTGCGGTTTCCGCAGCTGCAACATTTCGATGATGCCGTCCGGTGTCAGAGAGAATACTTTCTGTACAGCTGCTGCCAGCTTTTCTTCGTCTACCTTTCCTGTTCCAAAGGTATCCACCAGAACAGAAACCGGATGTGCAACGCCGATTGCATAAGCAAGCTGTACTTCGCAACGGTCTGCCAAATCAGCAGCTACAATATTCTTTGCAATATACCGTGCTGCATACGCTGCGGAACGGTCTACCTTCGTCGGGTCTTTACCGCTGAATGCACCGCCGCCGTGACGAGCAGAACCGCCATAAGTATCTACAATAATCTTTCTACCAGTCAGACCGCTGTCACCCTGTGGACCACCAACGACAAACCGACCAGTCGGGTTGATATAATACTTCGTGTTTTCGTCCAACATTTCCGCCGGCAATACTGGAGTAATGACATAGTGCATCAAATCCGAGCGAATCTGTTCCAGTGTCACAGTCGGAGCGTGCTGGGTAGAGAGTACCACTGCATCAATCCGCTTTGGCTTGCCGTCTACATATTCTACGGTTACCTGTGCCTTGCCATCTGGACGGAGATACTGCAAAACTTTTTCTTTCCGTACATCGGTCAACTTCATGCAGAGCTTATGTGCGAGAGAAATTGCCAACGGCATCAGTTCCTTTGTTTCCTTGCACGCATAACCGAACATCATACCCTGGTCACCAGCACCGGTTTCCTGATGTTCGCCGCCCCGGCTTTCATAGGCATCGTTGACACCCATTGCGATATCCGGAGACTGCTTGTCCATTGCCTGCAAAACAGAGCAGGTGTAGCCATCGAAGCCAAATTTTGCACGGTCATAGCCGATGTCTACGATGACATCCCGAGCAATCTGTGGAATGTCCACTTTTGCAGTAGTAGAGATTTCGCCCATGCAGAGCACCATACCAGTTGTAACAACGGTTTCGCAGGCAACTCTTGCTTTGCTATCCTGTTCGAGGATTGCATCCAGAACAGCATCCGAAATCTGGTCACAGATTTTATCCGGATGTCCTTCGGTTACGGACTCAGAGGTAAACAAAAAACGATTCATGAGATTCCTTCTTCCTTTCAAGTATAAAAAAAATAGATCAATAAAAAACGCACCTCGTTTTACCGAAGTGCGTTGATTTCGTGCTTTTATGCGAAATCCTCATCTCTCGGTAATTAAACCGCAGGAATTGGCACCTTTTTCACATTGCTGCAATTAGGTTGCCGGGCTTCACAGGACCTGTTCCTCCGCCACTCTCGATAAGGTTTGTTATAATTATAACACACTTCGCCAGGAATGTCAAGTATCTTTTTCAAAAAAAGAAATTTCCTCAAAAATCGAACCAAAAACAAAAGAACCGCACAGTTTTCACCGTGCGGTTCTTTCTTTATGCAATTAGAATTGCAAATTGTTCAATTGAAAAGGTGATAGAACCTTATTCAGCGATATGCGGCAGATTCTGATAGCCTTCCATGTTCAGAACGAATCTTACCAAAGCTGTGGTATCCTTTTCACCAACATTATTAATATCATCTGCACTCTGGTCGCAGTTTGCGTTCCGATAAGCCTGATCGCTCAGCTGTACAACGCCAGCCAGATACTTGTTCAGCATTACAGCATCCAAGATATCTACAACGCCATCCAGGTTTACGTCACCGATGTTATCTGCATTCGGATCAACATCAGTTGTGCTACCAGCAGTTGTTGTGGTTGCACCGCTTGCAGCTGTAGTTGCAGCAGTGGTTTCGCCACTTGCAGTTGTGGTTGCTACAGTAGTTGTTGTGGTAGTTGTAGAGTCAGGATCTGTAGTAGTTGTAGTAGTAACGTCAGTGTCCTTATTTACATTCGGAGCTTCGTCTTCCAGGAAGGATGCGATCCATACCAACGGAGAGTTCCAGTTGATGGTGCATTCGTTTACAGACCAAGCTTCTACGTTATCCAAGTAGCAAGCCATCGGAGCCAGAGAACCAGCCTTATAACCTGCACCCTGAATCATCGGGTCCTGCATTTGGGAGTTCGGGCCACCAGACAGAACGCCATCCGGAGCATACGGGAACCGTTCAGCATCCAGCTGACCAGACCACCATCTGTGGTGCGGGTACTTCAGGCAGTGTTCACCATAACCGGTGACATAGGACTGTTCGATTACGTTTCTACCAAGGATGTAGTCCATAGCAGTGGATACACCGTTGATGTACTTTGCTTCGTGGTCGATGTCATAAGCCAATGCCATTGTGATTGCATTGTTCATAACCATGGAGTTAGAACCCCATTCATAACCGTTCTTCAGTTCCTTGCTTACAACGCCGTCTACACCGTTGCCAGCTTCATAGTCAGCAACCGACCAAACGTCTGCATTGTAGTCATGACCAACATACGGAATACCGAAGTCAGACTGATTTTCGAGGTCGATGAAGTAGTCAGCAGCCTGCTTTACATTCTTCTGGATGGTGCTTACTTCTTCAGCAGACAGCAAGCCCTTTTCCTGCATATCCTTTGCATTTACGCACAGAGAGAATGTACCCAAGCTTGCCAGAGTACCCCATGTGAAGGAAGAACGAGTACCGTTGTTTTCACCGCCATACAGAGCAGTATCTACGCCGTAAGCACCAGCACCTGCACTATAGCCTTCCAGATCGGTCTTATAGGAAGCGTCGCCTGTAGCAATGTACAGTTCGCAAGCTGCCCAGTAGAATTCGTCTTCTACATCAGTGTCACCGTAAGGACCACCGCCCTTATTCTGAGCGATCGGAGCGTACAGAGATTCGAGGTCTGCGTACTGGTCAGTACCCCAGTCGTTGCTGAATGGCTTGTAGGAAGCCTTTGCTGCCTTATAAGCCTTTTCAGCATCTGCCAAGTAACCAGAAGCATCCTGATCATAATCCTTAGCCAGTCTTGCATACTGTGCCATTGCTGCTGCAAAGTTCAGAGTTGCTGCATAAGTAACCGGCTTTACAATACGAGTCAGTTCATCATCAGCCGGAGCTACGCACAATGCAGTCCACTTATAGTCGTGGATCTTGTGGTAAACCATGCCGTCGCTTCTCTGCATCTTCTTGAAGAAGTCAGCTTCAATCTTTACTTCGTCCAAGATATCCGGCATACTGTTGCCAGTTTCCGGAACAACAACTGTGCCAGAGCCATCTGCCCACTTAGAAGCATCGCCTGCCATCAGGTCGCTTTCATACAGGTTCAACAGTGTCCACATGGAAACACCGCCGTTTACAACGTACTTACCGTGGTCACCAGCGTCATACCAACCGCCGGTTACATCGATGGTGCCGTTGTTCTTTTCAATGGAGTTTTCGTCCGGAATGATGTATACCCACTTGTTCTGGATGTAAGCGGTATCCGGATTGTGACCAGCCTTACGAGCCAGCTTGGACTTATCGCTGTTTTCACCCTGAGAAGTGATGTAAGCTGCATCAATATTTACACCAGAACGGTTCTGGTAGAAGTAGTTCATTGCATTGGTGGTCATGCCATCATAGATGTTGTTGCCAATGTCGAACGGCAGAGAAGTCTTGCCATCGCAAGTGATGGTGTAACCAGTGCCTTCGGTCTGGAAATCAGAGAAGTCGATGATCTGGTTGTAGGTTTCAGAACCATCACAAACCTCGCCGCCTCTGGAAGCATCAGTCTTGCCTTCGTATACAACTGCACCGCTGGAATCCTTAACCTGGAAATCCTTTGCAGTGGTATCCGGACCATCCAGAATCAAAGTTGCCTTCTTTTCGAGCAGCGGATAGTAACCAACCTGGTTTACTTCTACGCCAGTCGGCTGATAAGCAGCTTCTGCATTGTAGTTGGACTTGTCATCGGTCATATCTACCAAAGCCAAGTTATCGAACTTCAGCAAAGTACCAGCTTCGCAGCAGATGAAATCATTGTACGCAGAAGTACCACCGAGGTGGAACGTCATTTCAGCAGTACCCTTGGAATCCTTTTCTGCTGTGAATTCCCAAGCGTAAGTGGTCCACTTATTTGCAGTTACAGTCGGCTGATTTTTCCAGCTGTCCCAGCCCATACCAAAATCAACCTTTTCACCAGTCTTGGAAGCACTCTTCAGCTTTTCAGTCAGCTGCTGGTCATCCAGGGATTCATCATAATCCATCTGGAGCTTGTCACCGTTCTGGTGCCAGTTTTCCAGGTCATCATTGGTGATGTCGCCCAACTTACAATAAATCTTTGCATCCTTGTTCGACCAGATAGAATATGTATAACGATAAGTATGACCTGCTTCGATGGTCAGACCTCTGTGACGGAACTGGCAGTCCCAACGACCTTCACCGTTGTTGGACAAACCACCCGGATTGGTGATCAGGATGTTGTAGCAGCCATTTGCCACTTCAAACTTCATGGTACCAGTAGCACTTTCACAGATATGCCACGGCAGACCAACACCATCGTTAAAAGTACCAGCACCGAATTCTTCAAAACCGGTTGCAGCGGCACTTGCGGTAATGGAAGACAGACCCATTGCAGTTGCGGAAACGGTCATTGCTGCAGCCATTACTGCTGCAACTGCCTTCTTACCGAATTTGTTTTTCAGCATAAGTATCCTCCTTAAAAGATAAAAAAATATAGATTTTTTTGTTCCAACGGTAAACCCCTTGAAACCGAACCCGCAGAATTTCCGGCTTTTTCTCATATGCACACAAAAAAGCCTAAAAAATTCTCACTGAAATTATTATAGCATATGCCTACAATAATGTAAAGTTATTTTTGAATTTTCAGTAATTCCACACAAAACCGGATTCTCGTATTTGTATATTTTGCCGAAATTGTTTCCGTGAAAATGGACAAAAAAGCTGTATCCCCAGCACAAAAAACTGTTGGACTATTAAAAGAACGTGATTTTATTCATATCATCCGTACTTTTATGCCATATCCTATCTGGCTTTTTTGTCACTTTTCATGAATATTCCGATTTTTTTGCTTTTGTGGTATCTCTTTCACAAAACAACAACGCCGCCCCCGTGTTACCGGGAACGGCGTTGCTTTAAGAATTAGGAGTAATGTAGGAATCGAATCTTACTTTGCTTCTCCTGGGAGCTGCTGTACAATCCCTACGAGGTACTGCATCAGTGCGTTCAGGTCGTGTTCATCCAGAACCTGATCTACATTACCGCAGTCAGCGTTCAGGAATGCCTGTTCGCTCAGAGTTACCTTGCCAGCGATTGCCTTGTTCAGGAGTACCACGTCAACGATGGTTACCTGACCATTGACATTCACATCACCATACAGCGGAACCAGCTGACCCTTTGTAGTGGTTGTAGTTTCACCAGAGTCATTTGTTCCAGTTGTAGAACCAGTTGTGGTTTCTGCATTGCCGGAAGTGGTTGTAGCTGCTGCAGAAGTGGTCGTTGCGTTACCGCTTGTAGTTGTGCTATCTGCTGTTGTGGTTGTTGCATCAGATACAGTTGTTGTTTCGGTAGTCGTCGTGGTTGTATCTGTTGTTGTGGTGGTTGTAGTGGTATCTTCCATCTTTACGATGATGCTACCGTCTACATAAGTTGCCTTTATCTTGGTGTTGTTTACGCCACCCCATTCAAGCAGCTTGCCCTTCTTGTTGTTCAGCTTTTCCCGTTCAAAAATCAGCGGGAATTCATAGTAAGCACCGTATTCATCGTCGTGCTTCAGTTCCATGCCATTTGCTTCTGCAATGCTCTTAACAGTGTCTTCATCCGGAATGTTGTAGTACAGTGTGAGGAATGCAGTACCATCCGGAACTTCGCTACCCAGAACCTTTGCTGTGCCGGAAGACGGAACGCCCCAAGTAAAGCCCTTCGGGTTTTCTTCCCACTTACCGAGGTTTACGAATGCATCAACTGCATCATAAGACTGATAAGTGTCGCTGTTTGCATTCAGCAGTGCCAGTGTTGCTGCACCTTCGTTATCGGTCTTGAATGCAACGGTGATACCTTCGGTATCCGGTACATTGTACAGATTCAGCGGAATTTCTGCATATTCCTGACCCGGATTTGCAAAAATCTTTTCGCCCTTGTTGATTGCCATTGTCGGATCATTGCCAACAACCAGTCCACTATTGGTTGTAGTTGTGGTCGGTGCTTCGCTGGATGTTACAGGAGCAGTTGTTGCAGCATCAGAAGTTGTTGTTACAACTGCTGTAGTAGCAGAAGTCGTTGTAGTGGTTTCTGCTGTAGTGATTGCTGTGGTTGCGGTAGTCGTGGAAGGTGTTTCTGCATCGCCAACCTTAATGGTCAGGAAGTTGGACTTGTCTTCCAAGCCAGCCGGATACAGGGTTTCAATCACAGACTTCCCGTTTTCCTTGTAAGCACGAACCATACGGTTCATCTTCAGGATGATAGACTCACCATTTTCTACATAAGAAGAACCAGATTCGGTATCAAAGTTTACATAGTAGTAACCATCCGGTGTATCCTTTGACATGGTAACATCAAATGTCATCATCGGATAAGCATCTGATCTGCCATCCAGCCAACTGGTAGAATCTTCACCACCATACTGCATTCTAACCATGTCGTTATCGCCATCAATGACTTCTCCTTCTGGCGTAGACGGATTATAGTTATGAATTACACCATGGTATGCAAACATCGGATATGGTCCTGGCTTTGTGCCCATCTGCGGTACTTCAAAGTCATAAGTTGCTGTATTGGTTTCTTCATCTACTTTCAGATCCAAAACAAATTCCTTTGTAACCTGAGAGCTTTCTACCGGAATAATCTTACTGTTATCATCATTCGGATCTTCTCTCTGACCTTCTGTGAAGTATGTGCAGGTGAACTTGATCTTGTTCGGGCCAGCGGAATAAACCGGACCACCTGTGCACGGTTCTACTGCGGTTTCGTTTGTTACAACTCTCCACAGCTTTTTAAAGTAACCAATACCCTTTTTCGGATTCTTCGTAAGCTTTGCCAATGCAAACGGTCTTAAAGTTGCATTAAAAGTCGTACCATCAGACAATTCATAAGAATCCATTGGAATTACTTTTTCATAGTCATCCTGGGCAAAACGCATATACTTGTAGTTGGAAGCCTGCCACTTGATACTTGCTGTTGAAAGAAAATCATCATCGGTCATCTGTCCATCTGCATTGATGTAAACAGCAGCCTTAAAAGTATAGTCTCCCTTTGCAAGGTCATCTCTGGAGATTTCTACAACACTCTGTGTTGGATTGCTTGCACTTGCCGGTGCATTCAGATTATCCGGTGCCTTGCGGATCTGGTAAGTTGCATTCGACAAGCAGCCGTGGCTACCTTCGTCTGTTGTCTGAACTGCAAGTGCCGGAAGAGCAGCCATTGGCAATGCAGAAACAGTCATTGCAACCGCAGCAACTAGAGAAGCAATTCTCGTTCGTTTCTTCATGTTTCTTTTTCCTTTCTTTGCATAATGCAATTAAAATGTACTATCATTCGGCAAGAGAAGAAGCATCTCTTCCGAAGTTAGAACCAAATTAAAAAAAGTGGGGAATGATTAAGCTTTTGGAATAATCGGCAGATTCTGATAACCTTCCATGTTCAGAACGAATTTCATCAGATAAGTGGTGTCATTTTCGTCAACATTTTCATCCAAATAAACATTCATGTTCTTTACAGCCTGTTCGCTTGCGGTAATCAGCTTTGCCAGATATTTATTCAGTACAATCGCATCTGTCAGGTCAACCTTGCCATCCAAATTTGCATCGCCGTAGTTTACATCGCCTTCTGTTCCTGTTGTTGTATCTCCAGTTACAGTTGTATCCTTGGTTACCGTTGTGGTGGATTCAGAATCCGTTGTGGTTGTCACAGCGGTTGTTGTTTCGCTGTCGCCAACAACTGTTACAGAACCATCGCTGACAACGGTATCATAGTTGGAAACAGTTCCATCTTCCGCAATGCTTGCAAACACGATCTGATCATTCTTTGTGCCAGAGCCCGGAGTGGTTTCCCGGTCGATTGGCTGGATCTTAAAGTCAGAAACATCGCCAGCCTTTGCACTTTCGTTAACCGTACCAGTAATGGTCAGGAACACACCGTCCTGCTTTACCATATAAGCACTGTCGGTCAAACCAGTAGAATAGATGACATCAATGACACCAGCGGCTGAAAAATTGCTGTCAAAGCTCGGTGCTTCGCCAGCAAATGCAGATTCCTGATCATCCGCACCAGTCTGTGCAATTGTGCCAGCAGTAACGCCTGTAACCGTTACAATGCTGCTGTCATAAGCGAGTGAAAATTCGCAGCCGCCAACCCCAGTAGACGGAACATCCTTGAGGGAAACAGCCAGCGTAAATTCAGCTCCTGCCTTTGCAGAAACCTTTTCCGCAGAAATGCCGATTTCTCCTGCTGCAAATACCGGATTGAATGCCAATGCAGACGCAGCCATTGCCATTGCCAGAATACCTGCCATTGTTCTTTTTGTTTTCATTGTTTTCCTCCTTCTTTCTCGTATGCGAGTCCTTGCGATGACCGCATACCTTTCCCGATGAAATAAAGTTCAATACATTCTTGTATTTTTCAGAGCACATGAAAAGCCCCTAATGGAATTAGTACTATTATAGAATATTCCCACAGAAATGTCAATACATATTCAAAGTTTTTGTACAAATTCCAACAAGAACCGTTGGCGAAATTGTACAAATTACCAAAGAACAAGGGCATCCTGCACGAATTTCGAGATTCATACGAAATTCCTCAAAAACAAGAACGTCTGCGAAACGATTTTATGCCATGATTCCAGCACTTCCCCAAGTTGTACCACTGCATATTCTGCAAGCCGTTCCGCCGTTTCACCGGCAGTTTTTTTCATTGACGTTATCGCCCTCCCCATTTCCAAAACAAATCACGCAGAAAGACAGCCTGCGTCCTCATGTTCAAGCAGTTTCTCCGCCGCAACATAAGAAATGTGTCTGCAACGCACATATTTATTATACCGTAATGTGGGGCAAATGTAAAGAGAAAACTTGAATTTTTAGTAAAAATACATAAATGTTTTCATGTTTTCTGGTCGTTTTGACCAAAAATAAGTTCTAAAAAACGAAAAAGGCATAGCAGAAACGAATCTGCCATGCCTCTTGCAGCAGCGGAATATCCGCTGAATAGATTTAATTGGTTTTATACCAGCTGAATCAGAGCCATTTCAGCCGCATCCCCACGACGTGGACCGGTCTTAATGATTCTGGTATAGCCGCCCTGCCGATCTGCATAGTTCGGTGCGATTTCATCGAACAGCTTCTTGGCAACGCTTTCCTTTGTGACATATGCCATAACCTGACGCTTCGAATGTAAGTCGTTGGTCTTTGCGATGGTGATCATCTTTTCTGCAACCGCACGTACTTCCTTTGCACGTGTAACGGTGGTTTCAATCTGTCCGTTTTCCAACAGGAAAGTAACCATTGCACGCAGCATAGCCTTTCTGTGGTCGGTTGTTCTGCCCAGTTTTCTGCTACCCGGCATCGTGTTTCACTCCTTTATCGTTGCATGATAAGCACGCTATCATGTTCCTTGTTCTTCGTTTCAGTCTTCGTCAGAAGACAGGTCAAACCCCAGTGACTGCAGTTTTTCCCGCACTTCGTCAAATGATTTCTTGCCGAGATTCCGAACCTTCATCATTTCTTCCTCGGACTTATTGATCAGATCGTCTACCGTATTGATGCCCGCACGCTTCAAGCAGTTGAAGGACCGCACTGATAAGTCAAGTTCCTCAATGGTCATCTCCAGGATCTTTTCCTTACCTTTCTCGTTCTTTTCCACAAGAACTTCCGTTATGCTCGATTCATCGGAGAGATCGACAAACAGTTTCAGATGCTCGTTGAGGAGATTGGCTGCCTGTGATATTGCTTCCTTTGCAGAGATCGTACCGTCTGTCCAAACCTCCAGGGTCAGCTTATCATAATCGGTAACCTGTCCAAGCCGTGTGTCCTCGACCTGATAATTTACCTTTAATACAGGAGTATAAATACTGTCAACTGCGATCACATCAATGGGCGAATTTATCATTTGCTTATTGCGTTCCGCAGACACATAGCCTCTGCCCCGGTCGATGACGATTTCCATATAAAGCTTTGCATCTTTTCCCAGGGTTGCAATGTGCATGCCTGGGTCGAGGATGTTGACTTCGGAATCGGTTTTGATATCGCCGGCAGTAACTTCGCATTCGCCTTCTGCTTCAATATAGATTGTCTTCGGCCCGTCTCCGTACAGCTTTGCCGTAAGACCCTTAAGACTCAGAATGATTTCTGTTACGTCCTCTTTTACGCCAGGGATCGTAGACAGTTCATGGTGTACGCCGTCAATTTTTACGGAGTTGACTGCGACACCGGGCAGCGAGGAGAGCAGCACACGCCGCAGGCTATTACCAAGTGTGGTTCCGTAGCCACGTTCCAGTGGTGCTAAAACGAACTTACCGTACTTTCCGTCACTCCGCAGTTCGACTGTCTCAAGTTCCGGCTTTTCAATTTTCTCCAGCATAAAAGCACCCTCCTATTACGCATTCGCTTAGTCTTTTGTTTCTTCGTCTTATGCGGATAATCGGCATTACTTGGAGTACAATTCGACAATCAGATGTGCTGCTACTTCGTAATCCAGATCTTCCGGTACCGGCATCCGGGTAACAGTTGCACTGAAAGCTTCCTTATTTACATCCAGCCACAGCGGAACCGTACGGTCAGCAGTCTGTTCTACAACGTCCTTGAACTTCTGGCTGCTCTTGCTGGTATCGTGCAGAGCGATTACATCGCCGACCTTCACACGATAAGACGGAATATCCACTCTTACGCCGTTTACTGTAAAATGCTTATGCGTAACAAGCTGTCTTGCTTCTCTTCTGGTCAGAGCCAGACCCATACGGAAAACAACAGAATCCAGTCTGCTTTCCAGACAGGTAACCAGGTTGTCACCAGCCTTACCTTCCATCTTGGTAGCGATTTCAAAGTAGTGATAGAACTGCTTTTCGCCAACGCCATAGATGAACTTCAGCTTCTGCTTTTCCTTCAGCTGCATGCCGTATTCCGACAGCTTCTTGCGGTTGTTGGCACCCGGATTCCGGTTGGATTCCTTGGAGATGCCCATTACCATCGGGCTGATGCCCAAATATCTGCACCGTTTCAGGATTGGTTCTCTGCTTACTGCCATTTCTTTACACCTCCTGTATGATTAGACACGACGTCTCTTCGGCGGACGGCAACCGTTATGCGGAATCGGTGTAACGTCCTTGATCATCTTGACTTCCAGACCAACCGTCTGCAAAGCACGGATGGCTGCTTCTCTGCCGGCACCCGGTCCCTTTACATAAACTTCTACGCTCTTGAGTCCGTGTTCCATAGCAGCCTTTGCAGCGGTTTCTGCTGCGGTCTGTGCTGCGAACGGAGTAGACTTTCTGGAGCCTCTGAAGCCGAGTCCGCCAGAGCTTGCCCAGCTGATTGCATTACCCTGTGTATCGGTAATGGTAACGATGGTGTTGTTGAATGTAGACTGGATGTGTACTGCGCCGTTTTCGATGTTCTTCCGTTCTCTCCGGCGTCTGATCACAACCTTCTTTCCCTTCTGCTGTGCCAAAACGACCCCTCCTTACTTCTTCTTATTTGCGATGGTCTTTACCGGACCCTTGCGTGTTCTTGCATTGGTCTTTGTCCGCTGACCACGAACCGGCAGACCCTTCCGATGACGAACGCCTCTGTAGCAACCGATTTCAACCAGACGCTTGATATCCATTGCGACATTTCTTCTCAGGTCGCCCTCAACGATGCAGTGCTTGTCGATATCGTCACGCAGCTTTGCAACGTCTTCTTCAGACAGATCCTTTACCCGAACATCCGGATTGACACCGGTACGAGCGAGGATTTCGTCTGCTGTGCTGCGACCGATTCCATAGATATAAGTCAAGCCAATCTGTACCCGCTTATTCTTCGGAAGGTCAATACCTGCTATTCTTGCCATTCTAATCGCACCTCCATTTAAAAGTTCAAAGCATTAGCCCTGACGCTGCTTATGCTTCGGATTTTCACAGATGATCATTACTTTGCCCTTACGCTTAATCACTTTGCATTTTTCGCAAATCGGCTTTACGGAAGGTCTTACTTTCATTGGTTTTACCTCCTTATCAGATAAACCGTTTCCTTTGCTTCTGCCGGCTTACTTTGCTCTCCAAGTAATCCGACCCTTTGTCAAATCATAGGGTGACATTTCTACCGTTACCTTATCGCCCGGCACAATTCGGATATAATTCATCCGCAGTCTTCCGGACACATGCGCCAGAATCACGTGCTTGTTCTGTAACTCCACCTTGAACATGGCGTTCGGAAGGGATTCCAGAACAACGCCTTCCACTTCAATCATATCTTCTTTTGACACGTTGATACCCTCCCTGATTGGGTTCTATTGTGCGGCTGCAAATTCGTTCAGCCATGTACGAAGCCGTTTATCCGTCCATGATGTCAGAGCAATCACAGTAGCGGTTTGCTGTACATGTTTTTTGTTCTTCCGTTTCGGATTTGCAAGGGTTCTGCGTTTGCCGTTTGCCAGCCAGACGAAGTGTTCATCGGCTGCGACAACCACAAAATACATCCCTGCATCCCGACCGGCAGTTGCAAGCACGATGCTGCCCTGCTGCCATTCCATACAGTTTCCTCCGTTATGGCCGTGTCAAGATGACTGGGCCATCCTTTGTGACTGCAATCTCATGTTCGAAATGGGCGGAAAGACTGCCGTTAGCGGTCACAACCGTCCAGCCATCCTTCAGAACCCGAACGGCATCGCCTTTTTGATTGATCATGGGTTCAATGCAGAATGTCATACCCGGCATCAGACGCACACCATGTCCCGGCTTTCCGTAATTCGGAACTTCCGGATCTTCGTGCATTTCCCGTCCGATTCCATGGCCGCAATATTCCCGAACAATGCCATAGCCCCGTTCGGAACAATATGCTTCCACTGCATGACAAACGTCACCAAGTCTTGCACCGACCTGTGCCGCTGCAATGGCTTCAAACAGACTTGCCTTTGTTACCGCCAGCAAATCCAGTGCTTCCTGCGAAACATCTCCAACCGGAAACGTAGCGGCATTATCTCCAACGAAACCGTTCAAAGTTGCCCCAACGTCTACGCTGACGATGTCGCCGGCTTTGATCACACGATGCCGACTTGGAATGCCGTGAATGATTTCTTCATTGATGGAGATACACGCACTTGCGGGAAACCCGCCGTATCCGAGAAACGTCGGGGTCGCACCGCTGTGAACAATGAAATCATGCACAATCTTATCCAACTGGTGAGTTGTCATCCCTGGATGGATCGATTTTCCTGCAAGTTCCAGTGCCTGTGCGGCAACACGTCCCGCTTCTCTCAGTTTTTCCAGATCGCTTCTGGATTTAATTGTAATCATTGATTACGCACCTACTGCTGCTAATGTCAGCTTCGTTGTATCCGACAACTCTTCCTGTCCAACAACCGTATCCAGCTTCCCCTGCTTTGCATAGTAATCCTTCAGCGGTTCAGTCTGAGCGTGGTAAACAGCGAGCCGATCGAGAACGGTTTCCGGCTTGTCATCCTTTCGGATTACAGTTGCCGCACCGCACTTGTCGCAAACACCCTCTACCTTTGTCGGCTTATACTTAATGTGATAAGATGCACCGCATCCTTCGCAGACTCTTCTGCCGGAAACCCGTTCTTTAATGGTTTCGTCCGGTACATAGATTTCCAGCACCTTGTCGATGGTAACGCCCATCTTGTCAAGTGCTTCCGCCTGCGGGACGGTTCTCGGAAAGCCGTCCAAAATAAATCCGTTCTTGCAGTCTGGCTGTGCGATGCGGTCTTTCAGGATCCCGATGACGATTTCATCGGAAACCAATGCACCGCTGTCCATAGCTGCTTTTGCTTTCAGCCCGTATTCGGTACCATTCTTCACCGCTTCCCGCAGCATGTTGCCAGTGGAAATCTGCGGAATGGACAATGCTTCTGAAATGACCTCTGCCTGAGTGCCTTTTCCAGCACCCGGAGCTCCTAAAAGAATCAAATTCATGGGGATATCCTCCTTATTCCAGGAAACCCTTATGATGACGCATCATCATTTCGGATTCCAATGTACGAACTGTTTCCAAAGCCACGCTGACAACGATCAGAATGGTAGTACCGCCCATTGCCAAAGAACTGAGGTTCGGGTCTGCCTTGTTCATCGCAATCGGGAAGATTGCAATAATGCCGAGGAAGAATGCACCAACCAGAGTGATCTTGGAAAGGACACGCTGAATGTAATCGGATGTTGGCTTGCCCGGGCGAATGCCTGGGATACCGCCGTTGCTCTGCCGCAGATTGTTTGCAATTTCGATCGGATTGTACTGCATGGATACATAGAAGTAGTTAAATGCAATAATCAGAACGAAATAAATCACTGCATAACCCCAGCTGTTGGTATGGAAGAAGGTCAGGAATCCATTATAGAACTTCTGCCAGCCGCCAACCGGATCATCGTACATCGGCTTGAACAGCTCGATGGTACTCGGCAAAGACATGAAGGACATTGCAAAGATAATCGGCATAACACCGCTCATGCAAACCTTCACTGGAATGTGGGTGGACTGACCGCCATACTGCTTTCTGCCAACCACACGTTTTGCATACTGAATCGGAATCCGGCGTTCGGAGTTGTTCATGAATACAATGAAGGTAATCATTGCAATGAAGATGACCAGAACTGCCAGAGATTCAAAGAAATACCGCTGCGGGTCATTCTTGGTGAGTTCCACCAGTGTACCCATCATGGTAGGGAAGCGTGCGAGGATACCAGCAAACAACAACATCGAAATGCCGTTGCCGATGCCGTTATCATTGATCCGGTTGCCCATCCAAACAACGATACAAGTACCGGCGATGAAGCAAAGCACAATGATAATGCCTACGAACACGTTTGCAGCTGTAGAGTCATACGTCTTTACAGCATTCATACTGTTTTTCAAGGTCAAATAATATGCAACGGACATGAACACTGCCAAAGCCAAAGCCACAGCAGCAGTAATCTTATTCAAGACTTTCTGTCCTTCTTCGCCCTCATCCCGCAATCGCTCTAACGGCGGTAATGCGTAAGTCAGGAGCTGCATAATAATGGACGCATTGATATAAGGGGTAATGGACAGCGAAAAGATGGTTGCCTGCGAAAGTGCACCACCTGTTAAGATGTCCAGATATTCGAGAAAGTTCCCGTTGGTTGCCTTTTGGGACATCCAATCGGAAACGATGGATGTATCCAGAAACGGAACAACGACGGAACAGCCCAAACGGAAAATAATGATCATGAATAATGTGTACAAAAGCTTCTTGCGAATGTCCTTGATACTCCAAGCATCTCTCAGCGTTTTAAACACATTACATCACCTCAGCTTTTCCGCCAGCCTTTTCAATTTTTTCAACTGCACTCTTAGAGAACTTTGCAGCCTTTACGGTCAGCTTCGTTGTCAACTCGCCGTTGCCGAGCACCTTAACGCCTGCATAAACCTTCTTTACCAGACCGGTTGCCTTCAGCAGTTCAGCGTCTACAACGGTTCCTTCTGCAAACTGATTCAGATCAGCAACATTTACGATTGCATAATCTGTACCGAAGATGTTCTTAAAGCCTCTCTTCGGGATTCTTCTTGCGATTGGCATCTGACCGCCTTCAAAGCCGATCCGAACGCCGCCGCCGCTTCTTGCATTCTGACCCTTGTGACCCTTGCCAGCGGTTTTACCGTTACCGGAACCGTGACCACGGCCAACTCTCTTAACGTCCTTTACAGAACCTGCTGCTGGTGATAATTCGTGAAGTTTCATTCTACTGCACCTCCTTGTTTATGCTTCCTGCACCTCAACGAGGTGTGAGATCTTCTGAATCTTACCGAGGGTTGCCGCATTTTCCGGCTGTACGGTAACGTCGCCGATCTTCTTCAGACCCAGCGAATTTGCGGTTGCAACCTGATCCTTTTTTCTACCGGACAGGCTCTTTACCAGCTTGATTTGCTTTGCCATGATGCACCCTCCTTAACCTAAAATTTCCTTAACCGACTTGCCTCTCATTTCAGCAACCTCTGCTGCGGTTGCACAAGATGCCAGACCGTTGATGGTTGCCCGAACGACATTGCACGGATTGTTGGAACGCAGGGACTTGGTACGAATGTCCTTGATACCTGCTACTTCGATAACGGCACGAACCGGGCCACCAGCGATTACACCAGTACCAGGTGCAGCCGGCTTCATCAGCACGCTGCCGGCACCAAACTTGCCAACGATTTCGTGCGGAATGGTTGTACCCTTCAGCGGAATCTTGATGAGGTTCTTCTTTGCGTCCTCAATGCCCTTACGGATTGCATCCGGAACTTCACCGGACTTGCCCAGACCGAAACCGATGGTACCGTTTCCGTCGCCGACTACAACGAGTGCAGCGAACTTCATGATACGGCCGCCCTTAACGGTCTTAGATACACGATTGATCGAAACGACCTTTTCGGTCAGTTCCAAGCTGTTCGGATCAATTTTTGCCAAAGTAATCCCTCCTTAGAATTTCAGTCCGCCCTCACGAGCACCTTCTGCCAGTTCCTTCACTCTGCCGTGATAGAGGTAACCGCCTCTGTCGAAAACGACTTCTGTGATGTTTTTAGCGAGTGCACGTTCTGCGATTTTCGTGCCAACCTTGCGAGCAGCTTCGGTGTTGCCGCCAACGCCTTCGAAATCCTTATCCATGCTGGATGCGGAAGCCAAAGTTACGCCGTTTACGTCATCAATCAGCTGTGCATAGATGTGCTTTGTGGAACGATATACATTCAGGCGAGGACGTTCAGGAGTACCGGAAATCTTCGCACGAACTCTTGCGTGTCTTTTTGCTCTGGCTTTATTGCTGTCTGCCTTTTTAATCATAGCAATTTAACTCCTTTCAATTACTTTTTGCCCTTGCCGGCTTTACCTTCCTTGCGGATGATATGTTCATTTTCATAGCGAATGCCCTTGCCCTTATACGGTTCCGGCGGACGCTTTTCACGGATTTCTGCTGCATACTGTCCAACAGCCTGCTTGTCGATACCGCTTACTACGATGGTGTTCGGCTGCGGAACGTCCAGCTTGATGTCGTCTGTTTCCGGAACATTGACCGGATGAGAGAAACCAACGCTCAGAACAACTTCCTTGCCCTTCTTTGCAGCACGGTAGCCGACGCCTTCGATAATCAGGGTCTTGCTGTAACCATTGGTTACACCTTCTATCATGTTTGCGATCAGCGTTCTGGTCAGACCGTGCAGGGATCTGTGTTCCTTGTCGTCGGTCGGACGGGTTACGGTGATCACACCGTCTTCAACTGCAATGCCCAGTTCCGGGGAAAACTGCTTTGCAATTTCGCCCTTCGGTCCCTTTACGGTAACGTGATTGTTTTCGCATGTTACGGTTACGCCGGCTGGGACACTGATCGGCTTTTTACCTATTCTTGACATTCTCTGTGTCCTCCTTACCAAACATAAGCTAAAACTTCGCCGCCAACATTCAGTTCACGAGCCTTCTTATCTGTCATGATACCCTTAGAAGTAGAAACGATCGCAATACCCAGACCCTTTCTTACCTTCGGCATATCTGCACAGCTGGAATAGATCCGCAGACCCGGCTTGGAAACTCTGCGAAGACCGGTGATAACCGGAGCCTTGCTGTCTGTATATTTCAATGTAATTCTGATAATGCCCTGCTTGCCGTCTTCCACTACCTGAAAGCTCTTAATATAGCCTTCGTCGAGAAGGATCTGCGTGATTGCCTTCTTGACATTGGAAGCCGGAACGTCAACGGTGGCGTGTTTTGCGGAGCTCGCATTCCGAATTCTTGTCAGAATGTCTGCTATTGTATCAGTAATCTGCATACCAATGACCTCCTTTTCGTAATGCTTCTTTTTTACCAGCTTGCTTTCTTAACGCCCGGAATCTTACCCTCATGTGCTAAGTTTCTGAAGCAAACACGGCAAATGCCGTACTTTCTCAGATACGCATGCGGTCTGCCGCAGAGCTTGCAGCGGGTGTAAGCTCTTGTGGAGAATTTGGGAGTCTTCTGCTGCTTTAATTTCATTGCCTTCTTTGCCATGATCGTTCCTCCCTGCTTACTTAATGAACGGAGCACCGAGCAGTGTCAGCAGCTCCTTCGCTTCTTCATCGGTCTGGGCAGTGGTAATGAAGTTGATATCCATACCTCTAACCTTGTCAATCTTATCGTATTCGATTTCCGGGAAAATCAGCTGTTCCTTGATACCGGTGGAGTAGTTACCCTTACCGTCGAAGGAGTTGCCGTTGATTCCTCTGAAGTCACGAACACGCGGGAAGCTTACATTAAACAGCTTGTAAACGAATTCATACATCTTTTCGCCACGCAGGGTTACTTTCACACCGATCGGCATGCCTTCCCGCAGCTTAAAGTTTGCAACAGACTTCTTTGCTCTGCAAACAACCGGCTTCTGACCGGTGATGAGAGACAGGTCGTTCATAATTGCATCGATTACCTTTGCGTTATCCTTTGCTTCGCCAGCTGCCACATTGACAACTACCTTATCCAGCTTCGGGATCTGCATTACGTTCTGGTAACCGAACTTCTTCATCATTGCAGGAGCAACGGTGCTGTTATAATAATCTTTCAATGTAGACATATCGTTTCTCCTTTACTCAAAAGATTTTCCGCACTTCTTGCAGACACGCAGCTTCTTGCCGTCTTCTACAGCATGACCGATTCTAGTCGGCTTGCCGCACTTCGGGCAAACGAGCTGAACCTTGCTTGCATACAGTGCACCTTCGGTTTCCACGATGCCGCCGCTCTGACCCATTCTGGTCGGCTTGACGTGCTTTGTGATCTTGTTAAAGCCTTCTACGATAACCTTGCCTTCCTTCGGGCTGACAGCAACAACCTTGCCTTCGAGTCTGCCCTTGGACTTATCGGTTACGTCCTTGTACTGGTAAATATCCTTACCGGTCAGCAGTACGACGGTGTCACCTGTTTTTACATGTACCTTACTCATTATGACACCTCCGAATTAAAGTACTTCCGGTGCCAAGCTCAGGATCTTCATATAATCCTTATCACGCAGCTCTCTGGCAACCGGCCCAAAGATACGAGTGCCCTTCGGGTTCTTGTCTTCCTTGATAATAACCGCAGCATTTTCATCGAAACGGATGTAAGTACCGTCTTCTCTCCGCAGGCCCTTTGCAGAGCGTACGATAACAGCCTTTACTACATCGCCCTTCTTTACAACGCCGCCGGGTGTTGCTTTCTTAACAGAAGCGACTACGACATCACCAATGTTGGCATACCGTCTCCGGGTACCGCCCAGCACTCTGATGCACATCAGTTCTTTCGCACCGGTGTTGTCTGCAACCTTCAAATACGTTTGCATCTGAATCACAGCGAGTTCCTCCTTTCGGAAACGTCCCTCTCAGAACGAACCGTTTTTTCTTCGTTCGTCAATTACTTAGCCTTTTCGATGATTTCCACAACACGCCATCTCTTATCCTTAGAGAGCGGACGAGTTTCCATCACTTCTACACGATCGCCAACCTTGCAAGCATTGTTTTCATCATGTGCCTTCAGGCGAACGGTTCTCTTCACAATTTTCTTGTAAAGCGGGTGTTTTACATTGTCGACGATTGCTACAACGACTGTCTTATCCATCTTGTCGCTAACGACTCTGCCGACTCTGGTTTTTCTCAAATTTCTTTCAGCCACTGTAAAGCCCTCCTCTTAGTGCTGTGCAGACTGAAGTTCCGCAGCACGGAGTGCAGTCTTAACACGGGCAATATCCTTCTTTACTGCCTTGATACGAGCTGTATTCTCAAGCTGGTTTGCAGCAAGCTGAAAGCGAAGGTTAAACAGTTCTTCTTTCAGATCCACCAGCTTTTCGTTCAGTTCATCCACCGGCATAGCTCTTACTTCTGATGCTTTCATTCTTGCTCGCCTCCTTCAGCCTTTACAAACTTACACTTAATCGGCAGCTTATGCATCGCAAGACGCATTGCTTCTCTTGCAGTTTCTTCCGGAACGCCAGCGATTTCGAACATCACTCTGCCCGGCTTTACAACTGCTACCCAATATTCCGGAGCACCTTTACCGGAACCCATTCTGGTACCAGCTGGCTTCTTTGTAACCGGCTTATCCGGGAAAATCTTGATCCAAACCTGACCGCCACGCTTGATGTAACGAGTCATTGCGATACGGGCAGATTCGATCTGGTTGGAGGTGATCCATGCCGGCTCGAGAGCCTGCAAACCGTATTCACCATTGCTAACAGTAGAACCTCTGTAAGCCTTACCTGTCATCCGTCCTCTGTGTACACGACGGTATTTTACTCTCTTCGGAAGCAGCATTACTGTTTACCTCCTTCTCTTTTTTCGCCACGACGGAAACCACCGTTTCTACGGTCGCCGTTGTTGCGGTTATCCCGACGTCTTCTGTCATCTCTGCGGTCACCGTTGCGGTTGTCGCGAGATTTTCTTTCAACCTTTTCTCTCTGTTCAGCAGCTCTTGCAGCATCGCCCTTCAGAACTTCGCCCTTATAGATCCAAACCTTTACGCCCAGACGACCATAAGTGGTGTGTGCTTCAGCAGTACCATAGTCGATGTCTGCACGGATGGTCTGCAGCGGAATGGTTCCTTCGTGATAGCTTTCAGAACGAGCGATTTCAGCACCGCCCAGACGGCCGGAAACCTTGGTCTTGATACCCTTTGCACCCAGACGCATTGCACGGCCGATTGCCTGCTTCATAGCCCGGCGGAAGGAAATTCTGTTTTCCAGATCCAAAGCGATCTTTTCTGCAACAAGCTGTGCATCCATATCTGGCTGCTTTACTTCAACGATGTTGACATAAACCTGCTTGCCCATCATCTTTTCCAACTGTGTGCGGAGCTTTTCGATTTCTGCACCGCCACGGCCGATTACAATACCCGGCTTTGCACAGTGGATGTGGATTCTTACCTTATCTGCAAACCGCTCGATTTCGATCTTCGGAACACCTGCTGCATACAGGTTCTTCTTGATGAACTTCCGAACGTTGAAATCTTCTACCAGCGTATCGCCGAAGTCAGCCTTGTTTGCAAACCAACGAGAATCCCAATCTTTAATAACACCAACACGAAGCCCGTGCGGATTAACCTTCTGGCCCATATTTTAACCTCCTTGGGATTATTCTTCTTCTTTCAGAACAACGGTGATATGCGACGTTCTCTTATAGATCCGAAATGCTCTGCCCTGTGCTCTCGGCTGAATCCGCTTCATAATCGGACCCGGAGTGACATAGCATTCTGCAACATAGAGGGCATCCCCGTTCATGCTGAAGTTGTTTTCTGCATTTGCAATTGCGGACTTCAAAAGTTTTTCCAGCAATGGGCTTGCTGCTTTTGGTGTGAGGTCCAAAGTTGCCAGTGCAACATCCACCGGCTTATTTCTGATCAGATCCAAAACGATCTGTACTTTTCTTGGAGAAATGCGGGCATTTCTCAAATATGCTTTAGCTTCCATTTGAACGCCTCCTTCCAAAATTACTTCTTGCCGTTATTTGAAGTCTTAGAACCGGCATGACCCTTAAAGGTTCTGGTCGGTGCAAACTCGCCGAGCTTGTGACCTACCATATCTTCTGTTACATAAACCGGAACGTGCTTGCGACCATCGTGCACAGCAAAGGTGTGTCCGACAAAGTCAGGGAAAATTGTGGAAGAACGGCTCCAAGTCTTGAGGACTTTCTTTTCACCGGCCTCGTTCATTGCCTGTACTCTCTTCAGCAGGACTTCCTGGACAAAAGGTCCCTTTTTAATACTTCTGCTCATGAAATGCTCCTCCTTTCCCCTTACTTACCGTTACGGCGTTTTACGATATATTTATCAGAAGCCTTGTGCTTCTTTCTGGTCTTGTAACCCAGAGCCGGCTTACCCCACGGAGTAACAGGTCCCGGACGACCAACTGGCGATTTACCTTCACCACCGCCGTGTGGGTGGTCATTCGGGTTCATAACAGAACCTCTAACGGTCGGTCTCCAGCCCTTGTTCCGCATACGGCCAGCCTTACCATAGTTTACATTTTCGTGATCCACGTTCGAAACCTGACCGATGGAAGCACGGCACAGAATGGAAACTTTCCGCATTTCGCCGGAAGGCAGACGAATCAGTGCAAAAGCACCTTCCTTACCCATCAGCTGAGCGGTGTTACCAGCACTTCTTACGAGCTGTGCACCCTTGCCCGGATACAGTTCAATTGCGTGGATGAAAGTACCAACCGGAATATCAGCCAGTGTCAAAGCACAACCCGGCTTGATATCAGCATCAGAACCAGAACGAACCACGTCGCCAACCTTCAAACCTTCCGGAGCGAGGATGTAACGCTTTTCGCCGTCTTCATACTGAACCAGTGCGATAAATGCACTTCTGTTCGGATCGTATTCCAGAGTCAGAACATTTGCATTCATGCCGTCCTTTGTTCTCTTGAAATCGATCACACGATACTTTCTTCTATTTCCGCCGCCTCTGTGACGAACGGTGATTCTACCATAGCTGTTACGACCCGCATTCTTCTTCAGCGGTTCCAGCAAGCTCTTTTCCGGTGCAACCTTGGACAGACCAGAATAGTCGGTCACAGTCATCCCTCTGCGGGACGGGGTTGTCGGCTTGTAGCTCTTAATAGCCATTTATTTCACTCCTCAAATGCTTCATTTGCGGGAGCACGACTCCCATACGTTCTCAGATGATTCTGAGATTAGAACATGCCATCAAAGAATTCGATGGATGTCTTCAGCTTCTTGCCATCCTTGCCGGTCTTTGTGGTTTCCGGATTGATGGTGATGATTGCCTTCTTAAAATCTGCTTTCTTGCCGGTAAAGCGGCCAACCCGCTTGGTCTTACCTGTGCAGTTTACGGTATTTACCTTTACAACCTCTACATGGAAGAGGGCTTCGGCAGCCTGTGCAATTTCAATCTTGTTTGCATCCTTGGCAACCTTAAACGTGTACTTGCTCTGCTGCATGTTGTCCACGCTCTGCTCGGTGATCATCGGCTTCAGAATAATATCCTGCGGTGCTTTCACTTTGCATACACCTCCTCAATTTTTGCAACGGCATCCTTAGAAACGATGAACTTATCGTGATGCAGGATGTCATATACGTTCAATGTATTGCAAGCAGCGGTCTTTACGCCCGGGATGTTTGCTGCACTCTTTACCAGCTTTTCATCCTTGTCAACGGTTACGAGCATAGCCTTGCCGTCTACGTTCAGAGCCTTCAGCATTGCAACAACGGCCTTGGTCTTGTAGCTGTCTGTAGTCAGGCTGTCTACAACGATCAGGTTGCTGTCCAGAACCTTTGTAGAAAGTGCGGACTTCATTGCGAGTTTCCGCAGCTTCTTGTTCAGAGCATACCGATAATCTCTCGGCTTCGGACCCAGAGCAATACCACCGTGTGTCCACTGCGGAGCACGGATAGAACCCTGTCTTGCATGTCCAGTACCCTTCTGTCTCCATGGCTTTCTACCGCCGCCACGAACTTCCGAACGGGTCAGAGTAGACTGTGTGCCCTGCCGCTGATTGGCAAGATAATTCACAACCATAGCGTGCATTGCGGATTCATTCGGCGTAATTCCGAATACAGCATCTGCAAGTTCGATTTCCGAAACCTGCTGGCCTGTCATATCAAAAACTGAAACTTTTGCCATTTATGTTGCCTCCTTCCTTTACGCCTTTACGCTGTCAACGATGGCAACGATGCCGCCCTTCGGGCCCGGGATCGCACCCTTGACTGCGATGAGATTATTTTCAACGTCAATCTTAACGATTTCCAGATTCTGCACGGTAACTGCTTCTGCACCCATGTGACCTGGCATTCCCTTGCCCTTATAGATACGGGACGGGGAAGAACAAGCACCCATAGAACCAGCCTGTCTGTGAACCGGGCCAGTACCGTGTGTTTCCTTCAGTCTGTGCTGGTTATGCCGCTTGATCGCACCTGCAAAACCTTTACCCTTGCTGGTACCGCTGACATCCACGCTGTCACCGACTGCAAATGCATCAGCCTTAACAACATCGCCTACGTTCAGAGCGTCGCTGTTGTCCAGACGGAATTCCTTCAGTGTCTTCTTCGGTGCAACATCAGCCTTTGCAAAGTGACCTTTTTCCGGCTTGTTGAGTCTCTGCGGCTTTACATCGCCGTAACCCATCTGTACTGCTGCATATCCGTCGTTTTCCACGGTCTTCTTCTGCACGATGGTGCAAGGACCAGCTTCTACAACGGTAACCGGAATGACTTTGCCATTTTCATCGAAAATCTGGGTCATACCGATCTTCTTACCGATAATTGCCTTCTGCATATTCGTTTTCCTCCTGTTGGTTATTGGTTGATCTGCATCAACTTGACCGGATAACGGGAAGTACCGTTATCTGTTCGGAATCTCTTACTTGAGTTCCATTACGATGTCAACGCCTGCCGGAATTTCCAGCTTCTGAAGAGCTTCTGTGGTCTTCTGAGTCGGGCGGATAACATCGATCAGCCGCTTGTGTGTCCGCATTTCGAACTGTTCACGGCTATCCTTGTACTTATGAGTTGCACGCAGGATTGTGATGATCTCCTTGTCTGTCGGGAGCGGAATCGGTCCAGATACGTTGGAACCGCTTCTCTTTGCAGCTTCTACAATCTTTGCAGCAGCAGCATCTACTGTTGCGTGCTCATAGCCCTTAATCTTGATTCTGATCTTTTCATTGACTGCCATTTTTCTCTCGCCTCCTTGTTGGTATTGGGGGCAGCAGGATTATTTGCCACGCTGCCGGGTGTTTCCGCGCGGCAGCATATAAAAAACTCGGAATTCCGTACAAAACCGGTATTCCGAGCTCATTTAGGCACAAATCTGTCCGCTGTACAGTATGCACCACTGTACAGACAAAATTACCCACAGACTGTGTTATATCCTGATTCGCCCGGTTTTAAATCGGACATACTCCATGAAAATTACCCGACATACCGCCGGCAACCTTTCACTTCATCGCATATCTATTGCAATCACGCAAGGAGTATTATAACACACTTGCAAGCAAATTGCAAGAGAAAATGCCCGATTTTTGCAATTTATTTTGTAAACTTTTTATGTACGAGAAGAAGATGCCGATTCCACCGGTTCTGGCTCGGTTTCAGGCAGGATTTCATCCAGTTTTAAGACATCTGTATAAACGGATTTCATGATTTCATCAGTTTTCGCCTGATAGAAGGCTTCTACTGCCTGCTGATTATATGTCCCCATCCGTTTCCGGAGGTTGCGATTTTCGGAGAGCGTTTCAATCGCATGGGCAAATTCCTCTACATTCGATACTGGGCAGGCAAATCCCGTTTCACCGCTGAGGGAATAGTCCCGAATGCCATGAATATTAGAAGTGACCAGCGGCAGTCCAGCTTCCATTGCCTCCAGTGCTGCCATGCCCAAGCCTTCCCGTTTCGATGGGAAACAGAAAATATCCGAAGCGTGCAGCAAATCGCAGACATCCTGTCGGTATCCCAAAATCCGCACCCGATTAGAGAGGTGTAAACTCTGGGCAAGCTCCTGCAAAAATTCTGCTTCCTTGCCCTTTCCACATAATATATAGTATAGTGGCAGCTGTGGCAGGCGTGCCATTGCCTGAATAATCACCCGATGGTTCTTGTTGCGGTTCAGTTCTCCGACCGAAATCAGCAAGATGGCATCCAGCGGCAAATCCAACGCTTCCCGCATTTCTTCCCGGGAACGGCTGGCAAACCGATACTTTCCCGGCTTCAAGCCCACGCCCGGAATCCGGACAACCTGTTTCGCATGCATTTTCCGCACAGCACGGTCATAGTCTTCACTGTTGATGGTGATTAACACATCTGTCTTTCTGGCATAATACTTTTCCACAGGGTAAAACAGCAACCAATTCCACAATGGTGCTCCCTGAAAGAAGTGAAAGCCATGTGCGGTATAAATCACCGGGATCTGAAAGGCAGCAGCTGCCTGTCGTCCATAGATACCGCCAACTGGCGTATGGCAGTGAATGCAAGCAAATGCATCCGCACGGAGAACGGCTTTTAGTTGCTGATAAGCACGATGATTTTGGAGCAGATGAAACGGACTGCGGGCAAAGTCAATTTGATGGCACGTCACACCCAATGCAGCCAATTCATTTTGAAATACTGCAATTCGCTGCGGAGAAGTATTATTGCCCTGTACAAAATTACAAGCCACATGCACATCACAATGCAGATTTCGCAGCATCCGGATATTTGCCATATTAAACTGATCCTGCAAAGAAGCAACGGTCGAAAGCATCAAAACCCGTTTCATGGCAGATTTCCTCCTTTTTTCACATATCATTTCATGCCCCTCATTATAGCATATTTTTCAACAAGAATCAACTGCCGACAAGAAAAAAATCGCTGCTTTCAACTGCTTTTCCAAATGCATGGATAATTTCCGCCGCTTGGTATACACTAACAGCAGGATTTTCATACTAGTTTTTCCAATCACATTTCCCAGATTTCAATCATAAAGGAGCATCCAAACATGGGAACAATTTTCATCCGTGCATTGATTTTATATTTTGTTGTTATTTTTTCTGTTCGCCTGATGGGAAAACGGCAGCTCGGCGAACTGCAACCCTCGGAACTGGTCATCACCATTCTGATTTCCAACATTGCAACGCTACCGCTAGAGGACACTGCCATTCCCCTGCTGCCCGGTATTCTGCCCATTCTGTCGATGGTTTGCTTTGAAGTCATCATTTCGTGGTTTTCCCTCAAGAGTCGCCGTCTGCGGCGTGTAATTTGCGGCAGCCCGAAAATTATCATCCGAAATGGACAAATCGAACAGGACACCATGCGAGAACTGCGGCTTTCCATTGATGACCTCATGACGGCACTGCGGGGCAATCAAGTATTCTCCATCGAAGAAGTGCAATTTGCCATTGTCGAAACAACGGGAAGTGTTTCTGTCTACCTGAAAAAAGAACATCAACCATTCACGCTGCAAGATGCGGACTTGCACCCCAAAACCATCGACCCCCCTGTTACGCTGATTGCAGACGGAACACTTAGCCGAAATGCCCTGCACAGCCTGCAAAAAGAACACAGCTGGGTTGCTGCGGAACTGCAACGGCGAAAACTACAGGAAAAAGATGTCTTTCTGTTGACCGCTGACCGCAACGGCATTTGTACTTGCATTCCAAAACAGTTTCACGAGAAAGGAGGGGCAGCTTCATGACCCGTTTCCGCATCAGTCTTGCCATTCTGCTTGTATTGCTGGGCGTGAGTATCGGTTCAATGGCTGCCGTCCGGCATTCTGGGAATGCCGTTTTAGAGGCAGTCCAGCAGGTTTCTGAAACGGCATCTCCGACCGCTGCCCAATGCGAAGCGGTCGAAACTGCATGGGAAAAGGCAGAACCATGGCTGCTGCTCTCTGTTCGGCGAGATAAACTCATGGACACCTCCAACTCGGTCTATCGGCTGAAGCCACTGCTGGAATCGGACTGCGACGAATTTACCGCAGAGCTAAAAGACTTACAGAGCAACCTACAATTTCTGATACAAGAAGAGGGCTTTTCGTTCCTGATGCTGTTTTAACAAAAAAAGCAATCTCCGCTCCTGTTTCAACAGGATGCAGCGATTGCTTTTTCCACAAGTTTTAAACCGATGCAGACCAGATTGCCTCAATTGCAACTGCAAGATTCAATAGAATAATCACCAACAACCACGGTGCTGTACACAAAATCCGTCCGCCCCGCAGGCTCTGTGCAGGGGTATTTTTCGGGAAAATATGCTTTCTCAGGTGCAGCACCAGCAAAATTGCTCCGATAACTGCCAGCAGCGTATATAATATATTTCCATAGACAGCGAACATCGAAGCAGCTTCTGGATCGGTAATTCGTTCATAGCCCATACCGAAAATCGTTGCAGCGGAATTGACGGTCACATGCACGAAAATCGAAGGTAAAATGGAATTGTGCCGAACGGCAAGTGCTCCAAGGAAAACACCCAGCGGAAATGCGAGCAGGAATTGGGAAATATTCTGATGCCCCAAACCGAACAGAAATGCACTCAGCAAAATTCCTGTCCGCTGACTCACACGGGAGAGATTCTTCAAGACAAATCCCCGATAGAGAAATTCTTCTGTAATCGGTGCGATCAAGCAGCCATATAAAATTTCTGCAACAACTGCCGTTCCTGTTCCGTAATAGTCAATATCTGGTTCATAAGCAGTAATCCCGCCCTGTCCCAGCAAGTCTGTGATCCAGGTTGACACATCACCAGATGCTGACTGAATAAAAATCCCAATGAAGAGATACGGAAGAATCTCTGAAAATCGAAAGGTATTCGTATGAAACAGGTTGCGGATGGGAATTTTTGTCACTCGGCAGCCGATTGCAGCCACGCTGGTATTCGCCATTAAAAATAAAAGTCCGTTCACTGCCATTAAGATGGAAGATTGCTGGATATAAGTATTGGCATCCACGCCATTTTTCACAAAGCCCATGATGCCCTGCAACACTGCCATGACAACCAACGCAAGAATCTGCACCAAGAAAAAATGGGCAGTCAATCCAAATCCAGCAGCATTGAAATAATGCCGGATGCGTTTTCGTTCCTGTTTGGTTGGTTTCAGGGGAACTTGATAGCCGGGCAATCCAATCTGGGGCAAAATAGTGCGATAGTGCAATGCATAGGCACGGTGCTGGGTTGGATTGGAAAACGGGTCGTATGGGTCGGGTCGAAGAGTGGGATTCAAGAAAACGCCTCCTATTCAGCAGGTTTCACGCTGCGGTTTGATATTGATTCTATTGTATCATACTTTTTGAAAAAGGTAAATGCCAAACGAAACATTTTTACAGGTTACTGGAACAAAACAATCCCATCGCCGTGCCATTTTTTGCACAACGTGGGATTGCCTGTTGTTTCTACAGCCTGCTCATTCGAATTCCCGAATTGCAACCTTCGCTTTTGTGACGATGTTTTTATCATTCTCATACGTCAGGATATTGGAAGCATGTCCAATATCGACCCAGCGAATTTCTGAAATTTCTTCCGCCTGCGGGAAAAAATCATAATTTTTTGCACGGGCAATAAAATAAACAACGGTTTTTTGGGTATCTCGCTTCGGGAAATAAGAAACCGTTTCCCGAAAGGTCGGGTCAATCAGGACATCAATGGCAGTTTCTTCTTTGATTTCCCGTTTTGCCGTTTCGACTTCGGTTTCTGTGCCTTCTACATGTCCCTTTGGAAACGACCAATGCCCGCTGTTTACATGTTTAATCAGCAGAATTTCAATATTCCCGTGGGATTTCCGATAGACAATTGCTCCACAGGATTTTTCATGCATCATAAAAGCGACTCCTTTCTGAAATGATACGGTTCTCTTTTAGTATAGCATAATTTTGAACATTTGTCTATAGGCGATTTTGGATTCTCTGCAAATCTGACTTCTTTGAAAATTCTGCTGCTTGCTGTCTGCGGTAATTTTACAGCAGACTCGCCATATCTTCCGGCAATGCTGCCCCAACGGTCACTGTTCCCGTCTTCTGTACCAGCGGCAGAATCAACCGTCCGCAATGCAATGCCTGCCGGTCAATTGCATCTGTTCTGCCGCCATAGAGCGTATCTCCTGCCAATGGATGCCCAATGTGTGCCATATGTACCCGAATCTGATGGGTTCGACCTGTTTCCAGCCGTAATTGCAGCAATGTATATTTGTCATTGTGCTGCAATGCCCGATAATGCGTCACGGCTGGCTTTCCATCTGCTCGCACACAGCGAATGATAATCGACGCCTGTTCCCGTGCAATCGGAGCAGAAACCGTTCCCGAACCCGTCAGCACCCCTTCCACCACCGCATAATATCGCTTTTGCAGGTGATATTGCAGCTGATTCGCTGCATAGGCACTCTTCGCAAATACACACAAACCACTTGTATTGCGGTCTAAGCGATTCACAGGGCGACAGGCAAGCCCCGGATAGGCTGCACAAAAGCAATTTCCAAGCGTATCTGTATAATGATTTTGGGAGGGATGCACCGGCAAATCCGGTGGCTTATGATAAACCACAAAATCTGCCGTTTCAAAGCAAATCGGCACAGAACGAACCGCATTTGCCACCACAGACGGCACTTCCGGCAGCCGCAGTTCAATCACATCCCCGAACCGCACTAAGTCAATGCTTCGGATGGGTGTTCCGTTGCACCAAAGCCCGTTCGTACGCTTTAACTTGGTCAGCAGTCGCCGGGACACGTTTTTTTCGATTCTGAGAAACTGTTCGAGTGTGCAGGGCTGTTCCTGCTCCATTCGCCATGTGAGTGTTTGCGGCACGGGACATTCCTCCTTTTTGTTTTCGTTGGGCAGTCTGTGTTTCTACCCAACAGACACCGATATAAACCGTCTGCATCATTGCCAGCCTGCTCCAAAGATGCGGCAGCAGCCAGAACGGCAGGCTTCGCAATACCAGTCGATACCATTCTTTTCGCCTGCCCTCCATGAGTGTCAGAGCATCACACACCAAATTCCAGCAGCGATTTTCTGGAAACAACACTTGCAAGATGGGGGCAGCCAGACAAACCGGCAACAGCCACAGCCAGCCAGCCAAAAATAGCACTGCCAATGTAAGAAACTGCATCCCTGTCCACAGCCACCACACGCCATCCGAAACCGTTGTTCCCTGCTCTAAGCACCAACGCAAACTCCACAGGCACAGTGGCAACGGCAGCAAGACCAACAGCCGCAGTCCTCGCAGACACAATGCCATGCGATACACTGCCCCCTTTTTCGGAGCAGACTGTTTCGTCAGGCTGGCAGCAGCGGCACACGTATACAGACAGTGATACAGCAAGGGCGTCAACCAGAGAAACCCGCCCACTGCAAACAGCAGCCGCAATCCATACCAAGTAGCCTCTAGAGCTGGCAACAGTTCCAGAAATGTAAAGCTAATCTGCACCGCATAGCAAAATGCAATGCGGCAGAGCATCCACAAGGTACAACCGCCCAACCAGCTCCAAAAAAAATAGGAAACGGGCTGTTCTGTCTGTCGCATAACTGTTTTTGAAAATTCTGATAAAGTGTGCAGCTTCATTACATTTGCTCCTTTTCTCCGTGCTATCTATTCCAATGATTACAGATAGTATCACCCAGAAAAAAGGCAGTTATACTTCTTTTTTAATTGCTGGAATACGGTGTCATGCCCAGAATTTCAAATGCACCGGAACGCTGCCAGAGCGAAGCCGTCACCAAAATATCATACCCCTCTCCCGGAGCAGGTCGCAGTTCTTTCGGGTCAATTTTCGGCAATCCAAATCCTGCAATCAAATTGGTGATGATACCAGCGTGTGTGACAACGGCAGTGTGCAAAATATCATTCTGCATCATGTCTAAAATAATAGTTCGCAGTGCCTTGAACAATCGCAGTTGCACTTCCTGCAAACTCTCACCCTTTGGCGGACGGCTGTCTGCTCCGCCCTTGAGCCATTCCAAAAACTCCGGCTTCTTGACCAGTTCATCCGCAGATTTTCCCTCAAAGTCCCCAAAATCCATTTCAATCAGATTTTCTACAATTTGTACCGAAGAATCCGGAAATAAAATCTCTGCCGTTTCCGTACATCGCTGCAACGGACTGCTATAAACTTTTCCAACATGCGGATATTCAAATTCATCTAATTTGTTATACAGTTCGCTGATGCCCTTTTGCGACAGCGGATAATCCGTCCGCCCGATATAAATGCCCTTGTCATTGGCTTCTGTTCTGCCGTGACGAATCAAACTGATTCGATATCCTTTCATATCTTTTGCCCTCTTTCCTAAATTTTTTCTGTTGCTGTCATGATTTTCTGCACTTTCGACGGATTTCGGAAAAATAGACCCAAATCTATTTACAATCGCCGTTCTTTCTATTATAATAGAAACGTACGCCTTTTCATCGAAAGTGCGTCTGCACGCCGAAGCAAATCTGCTCCGGTGCATTCGACAGTATGTCTATCATACCATGTTTTCCATAAAAAAAAAAGAGGTTTCTGTTTCTACAGAAAATTTTTTTGCACCTATTTTTCGATTGTCCCAGAAATATATGTGCAGTTTTTATGAGAATTCAGGAAAAGCGACTGCCGAATTTATGTAAATCTGTGAGAACTTCCTGCAAAGCAGAAATCCGTTGGAACTTGGCTTGCTATCGGCAGAAACAGCAGGCAGCCAACCCTGTCCGCAGGAACAAACACCATTTTTCCGCAGAAGATTTCGCTGGTCGAAATGTTCTGTCCAGAAGGAGGCTATTTTATGAGAAAAAAACTCAGCGGCGTAAAACTGGCACATCACAAAAACACCGCAAATACTGCCAGCCAGCCCCTGCCGCTGCCGAAACGGGTTCGGATTCCGATGAGTATGCACATCGGTGCACCCTGTTCCCCGCTGGTCAAAGTGCGGGACAGTATCTGTGTCGGGCAGAAAATCGGTGACACCGATGCCTTTATGGCTGCCCCGATTCACAGTGGTGTGTCCGGAACGGTCAAGGCGGTTTCGGATTTCCGAATGAGCAACGGTAGAACCTGCAAATGCGTGGAAATTGAAACGGACGGACTGCAAACGATTGCGGATACTGTACAGCCGCCAGCGATTTCCAGCAAAGAAGATTTTCTGCACGCCATTCGGGAAAGCGGTCTGGTCGGCATGGGGGGAGCAAGTTTTCCGACCCATGTCAAGTTAGCACCAAAGCAGACCGTTGATACGCTCTGTATCAATGCCGCAGAATGTGAACCCTACATCACATCCGACAATCGGCAGATGGTGGAACATCCGGAAGAAGTCATTGATGGCATTCAACAGGTGCTGCACTGGCTGAACATTCCACACTGCATCATCGGTGTAGAATCCAACAAGCCGGAAGCCATTCAGATTTTAACCGAAAAAGCTGCCAGCGACAACCGCATTCAAGTGGTAACGCTGCCGTCTACCTATCCACAGGGTGCAGAAAAGGTTCTGATTTACCACACCCTCGGCAGAATTGTTGCAGAAGGCGAACTGCCAGCAGACCAAGGTGTTATTGTCATGAATGTTTCCTCTGTTGCCTTTGTCAGCCGTTACCTGAAAACCGGCATGCCGATGGTACAGCGAATGGTAACCGTAGATGGCGACTGCATCGGCAACCCTTGCAACGTCATTGTGCCGATGGGAACGCCTGTGGAAGATGTCCTGACTTTTGCGAAGTGCGATTTGGAACGGGCAAAGAAACTGCTCTATGGCGGGCCAATGATGGGCATGGCAATTGCCGACCTGCAAGACCCGATTTTAAAGGCAAATAATGCAATCGTTGCATTCTCCAAACTGGAAGAAACCGCACCATCCGCCTGCATTCACTGTGGACGCTGTATCCATGCCTGTCCGCTGCGGCTGATGCCGCCGCAAATTGCAAAGGCATACCGACAGAAAGATGTTGCAGCCCTGCAAGCACTCCATGTAACACTGTGCATGAACTGCGGCTGCTGTACCTACGCCTGTCCGGCAAAACGTCCTGTCGCTGAAACCAACCAGTTCGCCAAAGCGATGGCAATGGCAGCGATGAAAAAGTGAGAAAGGAGTGTCTGTTTTGCAATTATTGACCGTTTCCCCCTCTCCGCACGTTCGGAGTGGTATGACTACACAAAAAATTATGGGGCTGGTACTACTTGCCCTGCTTCCGGCAGCGGTTTGCGGTGTCATCTTCTTCGGTATCCGGGCACTGCTGCTCATGCTGTTCTGTATTCTGATTTCGATGGCGACAGAAGCTGTCTGTCAGAAGCTCATGAAAAAGCCTGTAACCATTTCTGATGGCAGTGCTGCTCTGACAGGGCTGCTGCTCGCTCTGAATCTTCCGGCAACCTTGCCGCTCTGGAAGGCAGCCGTTGGCTGTATCTTCGCCATTGCAGTTGTAAAACAGCTGTTTGGTGGTCTGGGCTGCAATTTTGCCAACCCTGCCATCACCGGACGGGTGTTCCTGCTGTTATCCTTTGCCGGCGATATGACAACTTGGGTCAAGCCGTTCTATTATCACGGTCTTTCCATTGGAAATCAGCTGAGTTCTTCCGCTGGTTCGCTGGATTTGGATGCTGTTACCTCTGCAACGCCACTCGTAACGGGAACAGAATCCCTGTCGAATCTGTTCCTCGGCAATGTTGGCGGTTGTATCGGGGAAACCTCCGCACTGGCACTGCTCCTCGGCGGACTGTTCCTGATTTTCACCCGTGTCATCTCCCCATCTACCCCGATTGCTTACTTAGGCTCTCTGGGAATCCTGACTTTCTTCCATGCCATTGCAACTGGCGGTTCTCTGACAGAAGTTCCGTATGCTCTGCTGAGCGGCGGCGTTATGATTGGAGCGTTTTTCATGGCAACCGACTATGTTACCACCCCGATTACCACAAAGGGCAAGTGGATTTTCGGCATCGGCTGCGGCATTCTGACATTTGTCATCCGAGAATTTGCAAGTATGCCGGAAGGCTGCTCGTTCTCCATCCTGCTGATGAACCTGCTCACACCATACATTGACAAGTTCACCATGACCAAACCGCTGGGTGCAAAGCCGATCAAACAGAAGGAGGAAGCATAAAGATGGCATCGAAAAACAATCTCATCAAGCCGCCAGTTGTGTTGGCGGTCGTCTGTGCCTGCTGCTGCGGTCTGCTCGCCGTTGCCAACAGCGTCACAAAAGATAAAATTGCAGCCGCAGAAGCTGCCTCTATTCAGGAAAGCTTACAGCAGCTGCCGAACGCTGGAAATTTCACCGAAGTTTCCGATTTTCAGCCAGCAAACAATGAAAAAGCAACTGCAACCGCTGTCTATGTCGATGAAAACCAGCAGACTGCTGTTCTGGTGACTGCAAACGGCTATAACAAGGGCGGCTTACAGGTTGTCATTGGACTGGACGCAGAGGGCACTGTTACAGGTATCACCTTTGTATCTGTCACCGAAACGCCGGGACTTGGAACAAAAGTCCAGAGCAATCCGGAATTGCTGACCGACCATCTGGTTGGGCTGTCCGATGCAGCCGCTGTCGAACAGGTGGACGGCATCACAGGTGCAACATATTCTTCCAACGGCATGAAAGCCGCTGTCACCTGTGCCATGGATACCTTCGCACAGAGTAAGGAGGCCATTTTATCATGAATTACGGAAAAGAATTTACAAAAGGACTGATTCGGGAAAATCCGACCTTGGTTTCTCTGCTCGGAATGTGTCCGACTTTGGCAGTTACCACCGGAGCATTTAACGGCATCGGTATGGGACTTTCTACCGCTTTCGTTTTGATTTTCTCCAACTTGGTTATCAGCCTGCTGCGGAAAGTCATTCCGGAACAGGTCAAGCTGCCTTGCTATATCGTCATCATTGCAACATTCGTCACCCTGATTCAATTCTTGCTGCACGGTTTTGTTCCGGCACTGTACACGAATCTAGGTGCATTTCTGGAACTGATTACCGTAAACTGTATTATTTTAGGACGGGCGGAAATGTTCGCCAGCAAGAACACCCCGCTGCCGTCTATCCTAGATGGTGCTGGCATGGGATTGGGCTTTACACTCGCCCTGTTCCTGATGGGTTCGATTCGAGAAATCTTCGGCTCTGGCAGCTGGTTCGGGCTATCCATTCCGTTCATGCAGGGACACACCATGTCACTGTTCGTCATGCCGGCAGGCGGTTTCTTTGTCCTGGGCATTATCATTGCTGTTGTCTGCCGTCTTTCCAAGAAAAAGCCACCGAAAAAAATCGGATGCAGTGCCTGCCCGAATGCGGCTGCCTGCCGAGCTGCAAATTGTGAGGAGGTTGAAGCATGAGTACGGTTATTACCATCATCATTGCTGCCGTTTTAACGAACAACTTTGTTCTTTCCAAGTTTTACGGCTGCTGTCCGTTTCTGGGCGTTTCTAAAAAGTTAGATTCCAGTATTGGCATGGGGGCTGCGGTTGTATTCGTCATGGTCTGTGCGGCTCTGGTCACCTATCCGATTTATTATTTCCTGTTAGAGCCAAACGACCTGACCTATCTGCGTACGGTTGCCTTTATTCTGGTCATTGCCGTATTTGTACAGCTGCTGGAAATGATTATCAAAAAAATGATGCCGCCGCTCTATAAAACGCTGGGCGTTTATCTGCCGCTGATTACCACGAACTGTGCCGTTTTGGGCGTTACCATTATGAACATTGATGAAAATTATACCTTCGTTCAGTCCCTCATCAACGCCTTTTTCTCAGGCTTTGGGTTCGCACTGGCAATGGTATTATTCTCCGGCGTTCGTTCCAGAGTAGACGATGCAGACGAAGAAACTCCGGCGATGTTCCGGGGCGTTCCGGCAACACTGGTTGCCGCTGCCATCGTTTCAATGAGTTTCCTCGGCTTCGGCGGTCTGGGACAGTGAGAAAGGAGCAGAAAAAACAATGGAATATATCCTGCCAATTGGCATTTTTATTGTATTTGGGATTGTCTTTGGCGTTCTGCTGACGGTAATTTCAAAAGTCTTTGCCGTCAAAGTCGATGAACGAGCACAAAAAATCACCGAAACCCTGCCGGGTGCAAACTGCGGTGCTTGCGGCTATGCCGGCTGTGCGGACTATGCGGATGCCATCGTGAACAAAGGTGCTCCGATGAATGCCTGTCTTCCAGGCGGTGCAGCTGCTGCCTCCAAAATCGGCGAAATCATGGGGGTTGCAGTTACCGCAGCAGAACGGAAAATTCCGGTGGTTCACTGTAACGGCACTTGCGAAGCAACCAAGCCGAAATTTGCATTTGATGGTGTTCAGACCTGTGCCTCTGCGAAGCGATTCTATGGCGGTACGGGAAGCTGTATGCATGGATGTTTAGGATTGGGCGACTGTGCGGCTGCCTGTGAAAAGGATTGCATTCGGATTCAAGACGGTTTGGCAGTCATTTGCACCGAAGAATGCATTTCCTGCGGAAAGTGTGCAAAAGCCTGTCCAAACGGATTGATTACATTGCGTTCAGAAAAGAAAAAGGTAGATGTGCTCTGTTCGTCCAAGGATATGGGAAAAACAGCGATGCAAGCCTGCCAGCATGCCTGCATTGGCTGCAAGAAGTGCGAAAAAATCTGTAAATTTGATGCGATTCATGTCATTGATAAGCATGCTGTGATTGACTATGACAAATGTCGTTCCTGCGGACTTTGTGTCAAGGAATGTCCGAAGCAGTGCATTGTTAAGCAGGTTGGAAAGCGTCCGGCAGTTGTAAAATCGAAAATAGATGCTGAACCAGCAAAACCAGCTGCTCAGAATTGAATGAAATAAGAGCAAAACAAAATCAAAAGAATTGCCGCCAAATCGAATTGGCGGCAATTTTTCTGCCGTAGGCAACCAAAAAGTTTTTCGGTGCAGCAGTTTTTCAAAAATGCTGCCGAGGTGTGGGCGAGCAGCCCACATTTGCGAAGCAAATCAAAACTGCACCGTGAAACAAAACAAAAATCTAAGAAGCAATCGGAAGAATCGCAATTGCCTTTAAAGTCTAAAGGTTGTAATGAAATACAAGGTTTCAGGGGCAATTGCGATTCCCAGGCAAGCTGGGGATGTGCCCCAGCCTTGCCGAACCAGATTCAAGTGGTATTCCTAGGAGAACTTCTCTTAGGAATACCAATCTTCAGCGTCCGGCAAAAGGGGGTTCCGCCCCTGCTTTTGCCTGCGACTTGTTTCCGGCTGCCAACAATATTATCCCCTTACATCACAAAAAACCGCCATAGAAACTTCTTCCGTTTCCATGACGGTTTTTCATCGACGCTTTCGCTCTTACTGATTCATATAGAAGAAACGGAACCAAGTCGGATAAGCTGCAAGATGTTCATCCAGCGTCGTCCGATTTGAGAATCCCGGGTCATTCATCGTGAAATCCGAGGTCTTCAGGGTGCTGGTATCTGTATTGGTACAGCCTGTTACGACAACATAGTGCGAACCGCCATACACATTATCTGACCCCACGATCACCGGCCCGTGTTCCTCTAACAAGGTGTACAGACGCTGACAGAATGCATAGGTGGAAAGTCCGGAACAGCCTTCCAATTCATATCCCAATGCAATAATCGGTGCCCATAAAATCGAATTGTTATCAAACTGCATCTGATACCGCATCTCATCCGGCAGAATTTCTGTGTCCGTATGATAAGACTGCGTCATTGCCAGAGAAGTCACCAGACAGCCAACCTGTGCAATGGTCTTTGTTCCAATGTAAGTTGAACCCCATCTCGGGTCTGCCTGATTGTAATATGGAACGGCATATGAAATGCCACTCTGTTTCTTCTGCAATACCCCATTTTCATCGAAAATATAAGTGCCATCTGGCAGGGTTACCGTTCCGGTTGCCATCTTTCCAGTCGTCAGGTCAAAATAATATTCCGAACCATCCAGCACCAGCCAGCCTGTTACCTGTTCGCCATTCTCACCGAAATAATAAGAACCGTCCTTCAAGGTAACCTTTCCGGTCTGCATACTGCCGTCTGCTCCGAAATAGTAAGTTTTTCCGTCAATGGTCTGCTTGGCATTCACAGTCATACCCAAATCGCTGAAATAATAGGTCTTACCGTTTACAGTCTGCAAGCCCATTGCCTGCTTGCCATCTGCTCCGAAGAACAACACCGTTCCATCTTCCATGGTGACAAATCCAGTCTGCATGCTGCCGTCTTTGCCGAAATAATAAACGCCATTGTTCAGCGTAACCAGTCCGGTTTGCATGCTGCCATCTGCACCAAAATAATAGGTCTTTCCATCAATGGTCTGCTTGGTATTGACTGCCATACCCAAATCATTGAAATAATAAGTCTTGCCATCTACGGTCTGCAAGCCCATTGCCTGCTTGCCGTCTGCCCCGAAAAACAGTACAGTTCCATCTTCCATGGTTACCAGACCCGTCTGCATTGCACCGTCTGTTCCGAAATCATACACGCTGTCGTCAATCGAAGTCAATCCAGTACGCAGAACGCCGTCTTCTCCGAGGTAATAAGTTGCACCGTCTACAGTCTGCCAGCCAGTCTGTGCAATGCCATTTTCATTGAAATAATAGGTTGCATGGCTGGTTTCATCGGTTACAAAACCAGTATACGGGGTTGCATCTTCTGCACAGCCTGCAATTGTACCATCTTCACAGGTATAAATGCCCGTCTGCAAAACACCAAATTCATCGAACACATATGGTGTACCATCAATTACAGCCTCGCCGACCTGCTTGCCGGTTTCCGGAAACACATAATACAGACGGTTGGAATGTGAGATCCATCCAAACTGTTTCTGTCCGGTTGTCAGGTCAAAATAATACCGAACGCCATCAATTGTCTGCCAGCCGGTCTTGAGTGTACCGTCTAAAGCGAACAGATACGTTTCTTCGTTCGGGAGGGTGGTAATTCCGGTTGCATATGTTCCATCTGCATAGCAATAATACAGAGAACCAGAAGTACCTTCATACCAGTTTTCTTCGGTGACATCTGCCAGCAAAACAGATTGTCCGATTGGCTGCAAACTGTCTTCTTTGATGGCAACCGGCTGTAATAATTCGGTGTTGTCAATTGCCGATGCGGAAACGCTGCACAGCCCAATTGCTGTAAAACACATTCCGGCAACCAGCACGAGCCGAGCGATGCTGCGGCTGTATTGTTTTTGTGCCATTGGTAACACGTCCTTTCCTTCTATCGAAACAGCCTAGCTTTGCTGTTTCAAAAAATCGGTGGTAAATGCTGTCGCCACTCCGCAGGATGAACCTTGCAAGGTTGCAGTGCCGAGAAACGCTGTTGGGAACTGCTGCGGAGGATTGGGAAAACACGCTCTGTATTTGTCACCGTTTTGTCATTATTTTAATCAAACCAATGTTCATTATAATCCTTTTCCAGCGAACTGTCAAGAGGAAAAGTTTGAAAAAAGCGAAAAAAAACGGGGATTTTGGGCACTTTTCATAAAAATTGTCGAATTATACAAAATTTATCAGATAACATTTCAAGAACGACTAACAGTTGTTACCAATTTGCAAGAAATGATTGGTCAGAAAAAGAACGATTATCAGAGTAGTCTGCTAGGAATGAGCCGCAGGCAAATAAAAGTTTTTTGATCCAACAATTTTTCAAAAATGTTGGCGAGGTTCAGGGCGAGTAGCCCTGATCGCTGCCCGCAGGCAGCGAAATCCCT
>ERZ825159.342-NODE-342-length-62801-cov-16.889045_pt1 | contig 62801 bp, 40 predicted proteins | sample MGYA00519932_ERZ825159 | MGnify/ENA primary metagenome ERZ825159 (study PRJEB31778, sample SAMEA3449191) | human gut metagenome | biome: human gut; feature: human-associated habitat; material: faeces | place: United Kingdom | collected 2010/2012 ... | reverse complement strand
CCGCCGAGATAGTCGGCATCAACAAGGAGACCGCAAACAACTACGTAAGGAAGGCTCTTGCCGACAGACTCGGCATAGACGGCCTTCTCAAACTCGACGATCCCGTGCTTGAGCATCGCCTCAAGGGCGGCAATCCCGCATACACGGACAGTCGCTTCGAGGTGTTCAAGGAACTGCTTCCATACCTCCAGGAGGAGATGAGGCGCAAGCACGTGACGCTGAAGCTCCTGTGGGAGGAGTACGTGGAGGAGCATCCCGACGACCACTACAGCCTCACCCAGTTCCGCTTTCACTACAGCCAGAACACCGAGGCGAAGAAGGAGTCTCCATCGACCGTTCTGGCGGACATGCGCACGGGCGGTGAGAAGCTCTTCCTTGACTTCACGGGTGACACGATGGGGTACATCGACCTGGAGACGGGCGAGATGGTGCAATGCCAGGCTTTTGTTGCAACACTTCCCGCAAGCGACTACGGCTTCCTGCTCTTCGTCCCGTCACAGCGTACGGAGGACTTTGTGTACGCCATCACACAGTGCCAGAAACACCTTGGAGGCGTGCCGAGAATGCTCGTTCCCGACAACCTCAAGGCAGCGGTCGTCAAGACCGACAGGTACGAGCCGTCGCTCAACAGGGTGCTTGAGGACATGGCCAACCACTATGGAACGGTCGTGGTGCCGGCACGCCCCGTCCGCCCCAGGGACAAGTCCAACGTGGAGGGCAATGTCAGGCTCGTATACATGCGCGTCTTCGCGGAGCTCCGCAACGAGACCTTCTATTCCATCGACGAGCTGAATGCCGCAGCCACGGACAAGATGCGCAAGCACAACCAGAAGCGCATGCAGAAGAACCCGTACACTCGCGAGGAGCGCTTCCTTGCCATCGACCGCCCCAACCTGAGACCGCTGCCGGCAACGGACTTTGAGATAGTCTCCTACACGAGCCTCAAGGTGTCCACCAACTGCTGCATATACCTCGGACGCGACCAGCACTACTACAGCGTGCCGTACCAGCATATCTCCAAAAAGGCCCACGTGGCCTACACACGCTCGCTCGTGAAAATCTACGTGGACGGGGAACTCGTCGCAACGCACCCAAGAGACCATGCCAAAGGCAAGTACACCATCGTGGAGGAGCACCTTGCAAGCAACTCGAGCGAGTACAGGGGACTGAGCGCCGGCAAGTACATAGAGCGTGCCAGAAAGGCGTCCAGGGAACTCGCAGAGGTGATGACGCGCATCTTCTACGACTCCAACATGCCAGCGGAGACACACTACCGCACATGCGACGGCCTGCTCAACCTGCAGAGAAGCAGCGAGCCGGTGGTCTTCCGTACGGCCTGCGAGACTGCCCTGAGGCATGGACGCTGTAACTACAGGTTCATACGCTCTCTTGTGGAAAGCAAATGCGCGGGAGTGGCACAGGAAGGCAGCCTTCTCTCCCCACCCGAGCATGACAACATAAGAGGACGCGAACAGTTTAGGTAACAGAGTTAAACAACACATACATCAACCCACCCAAAACAACAAACAAATGGATGAAATATCAAACGCCCTAAGAAGTCTGAAAATGCCAGGAATGGCCCATTACTGGACTACCATGCAGGAGACGCGACAGCATGACTCGCTCTCCCTCAAGGACGGCTTGCAGCTGCTCATACAGGCCGAGCAGGACAGTCGGACGACAAGCCGCAACTCACGTCTCGTGAAGAAAGCCCGCTTCCGCTACCAGGCCTCCATCAGCGAGGTCATTTACGACGGCAAGCGCGGAGTGGACAAACAGAAGGTGCTGAACCTGGCCACATGCGACTATGTGCGCAAGGGAGTGTCCGTGCTCATAACCGGAGCTGCCGGAACAGGCAAGAGCTGGCTTGGGACGGCCCTCGGCCATCAGGCCTGCATGAATGGCCACAAGGTGGCATACTACAATCTCTATCGCCTCTTCGAGGAAATAGCCCTTGCACGCATCTCAAGCACGCTGCACCGCTTCTTTGCCAAGCTGGCACAGACGGACCTGCTCATACTGGATGACTTTGGCATGAAGGTGCTCGACGGGCAGCAGCTGCTTGACTTCATGGAGATCATAGAGGACAGGCACGGGCAGAAGGCCACCATCATAGTCTCGCAGTTGCCCGTGGCGAACTGGTATGACGTGATGAAGGGAAACACCACCGCGGCAGACGCCATCCTCGACCGGTTGGTGCACACAAGCGTGCGCTTTGAGTTGAAAGGAGCCTCCATGCGCCAAAAAAGCAACATAAAAAGTACAGAAACCCACAGAAATGACTAATTTTGCAACGCCATTAGACTAAAGAGCCAGAAAAGTGAACGGATATCCCCGTTTTGGGTGGGTGGATATCCTCCGTTTTCAGCATTCTTTTGACAAACATAGTAAAAAAACTTTTGCATACCCCAAAACAAGGGTATGCAAAGACACAAAATATTGTTTATCCATCAATTACAAAACGGACATTCTTAAGTGACAACGTCTAGAAAATGTTCATCAAACTTTGCCAACACCTGAGCGGAATATAGACCTTTTATCCCGCCACCATCAATTGCTAGAATTTTAAATGTCTTTCCCATACGCATTTACTTCATACCCAATGCCTTAAAAGCAGCATCAACTGGGTCTGAATAAACTTCTAAACTAAACTTTGAAATGAGATCTGCAGGAACCTTAGAGTACTGCATCATGTCTCCCACAGGAATGAGGATACGTTTTGCGCCAGCATCTGCAGCTATCTGTAATGCACCTGCCAAGTCACTTGTTGGAATGATGGTTCCTCCAATGCTCATTGAGCCAAGAATACACATCTGTGGCTGGATAGGTCGACTTGTAAGTCCAGAGACAAGGGATATAAACACTCCAAGTTCCAATCCTTCAAGTGTACCAATACCATTGATGTCGGTAGCCTTCATGTGCATCTCATTCTCTGCATAATGAGCACTCTGAGATATGCGTGTGAGATTTGAACGGCAGTAGTTGACAGCTTCCTTCAACTCATCACTGATAGCACTTCCACTGCCAAATCCTGTATGGGTAAACTTACCTGTACCTGCCATTACTTGCAGATCAAGACGCACTAATCCAAGATTACCTTCTCCAGGCTGATGAGCAATTGCATACAGAGAGCCTGCCTGCAAATCTCCTTCTGGAATCAATGTAGACCCACCGTTTTCAGGTGTACAAACATATCGTTCTTCACCATCTTCAAGGTCGATATAGCTGAAATGAACATCGTAGAACTCCAGTCCTCCAATCTTCTTCAACTGCTCCTTGATACGTCTTCTACCAATCAGAGCATACTCTAAGCACTGGCGTACATCTTCCTTGTCATAGTTACCATCAGGAAACAAGAGCTTCAATAATCCGCTAACGGTCCTCTTAACTGCTATGACATCACGCTGATTCAAGTCCTTACCAAGACGGAAGTATTTCTGGATTGCATCGCCGAAACTGCGCTTACGCATTTCACGCAGACACTCAGAGAAATAGTCAGAAATGAAGCCATATGCATCTGTGAAGTATTCTGGTCGCATCTTTGGAATCTCCCAGCCTGGAAGATAATAATGGAAACGATCAAAGAAAGCAGTATCAATCATATCCTTAGGGAATGGAGAAAGGAGGTGACTAACCTTAACGAGGTTTTCAATGCTTCCATTGATATTTCCAACAAACACCATCGATGCATTTGCATTGATGCTTTCCTTACCACGACTGAATGAACCATTAGCCATGTAACCCTTCATAATCTGGATGCCATCTTTATCCTTCATATTGATTCCAGCAACCTCATCAAAGGCTACGACATCCCATGTACCAACAAGACCGACCTGATGTCTACCCATATTGTAGAAAAGGTTGGCTACTGTTGTCTGGCCACCAGAAATCAATATTGAATAAGGAGACAGCTCATCGTAAACGTATGACTTACCAGTTCCACGAGGACCGAGCTCACAGATATTGTAGTTGTTCTCAACAAAAGGAATCATGCGGGCAACTAAATGCCAGCGTGTCTGATTGTCGAGATTGTTAGGCTCCATACCGATACTACGGCAAATCACCTCTATCCATTCTTTTAATGTGAAGTGTTTGCGTCCTTCTATATATTCATCAAGATCAGTAGCAGGCATCTGTATTGGCTTCAACGATGCAATGGAAAAAGGACTTCCCTTTGCATTCTCATCATAGAGATATTCCATGTCTATGATGCACCAGATACCGCCACAAAGCAACTTCTCGTACTTCTTGATATATGCATCATCAATAAATACTTTGCTGATGTTTATGTTGAAGATTGTACCTTCATAACTGTCTGTATGCTCATTCAGTTTTGCAGACACCTTGTCAATGATCTTGTAGTGACCACGTTCACGGATCTTGGACTTAATTTTTTCTGCCTCATCTGGACGCACAAAGTTATCGGCAAGCACATGTTTCACCATGTCCACGCCTTGTTCGATGTCATCTGTATCATCGGTAGCGCAATACATACCCAGCAGATATTCAAGTACATAACTTGGCACATTTGCACCTTCCTTAATACTCTTAGTCAAGTCTTTGCGAACGACCTTACCACCGTAGTATTGATTGAGCTTTATATCCAGTTCATCCATATTACCATTCTGCTTCAAACATTACACTTACTTTGTAGTCTTCCTCACGATATGGAGCAAACTGAGTAGTGTTTTCTACCTGACGTTCCATTCGGAGGGTTACTGTCTGCCCATTCAGTTTAGAAATAACATTCTTAAACCTGAAGGTATGTTTCTGCTCTCGTTGTTGAGATTCTGCACTCGTACTATCAAAAGTCAAGGTGACAGAATCAGAAATGACATCTCCATCAGTGGTATAGAAGCCAAGTCTAAGTGTCATTCCCTTTACTTTATCTGTCGCTTCTTCAGTCTGGTAGAACTTCACCGATTGACTCATTTGAGTGATTCGGCTTTGTTTACCAAGTATATCAACATCTACAGACTTGATATCTGTTTTCTTTTTAACGTTCACATGAAGCACTGGTACAGCGACCTCTTGAGGCATGCTTCCACCATGGACGAAACGAGTACCAGATCCTTGTTTCCGGATGCGATTAAGTCCCTTGCAAATCTGTATATCCACACCTGTCTTAACGCCAACATCTTCGCTCTTCCATGTTTTTGCTCCGTTACCATCCCAAAGACCAGTTCCGATCACAAATCGTCTGTTTTCAATAAAGCAAGTGCCACCTTGAGCTTTGAAATCTGTAAAATCAGTTTCGTCAAGTGTTTCATTCTGATAAAGATATCCATGGTCAGCAGTTATGAGAATATTGTAACCATTCGCATCACGGATAGCCTTGAGAATATGGACAATCTTATCCATTTCATCCTTTGTAGCCTTAAACACCTGTGTTTCTGTAGCCAATGCATCACCAACCTTGTCTATGGTGTTACTGTAGATATAGATGAGATCATAGTCCTTCACCCAATCCTTGTTGCATACTGACAGAAAGTCTTCCGCCTTAATAGCAATACTGTTTGGAACAGTTGTTTGTAATACCTTTGTTCTATTTGCTGTTCCTTGAGTGCTGACACCATCGGCAAATACTTCTGCTGATTCCTTCTCATATGACAAAACTCGATGAGGTAAAAGCGCAGCCATTCCAAGTTGGGTATAAGATGGTTGAACACAAAGCATGGCTGGCTTCATAGTTGTCTCCATTCTATTTTCCTGAGAAATACGCTGTTCAAGTTCTTTCATTGTCTCATAACGAAGGGCATCACTGATAATTACGAACAACCTCTTTCCCTTCTGTGTGAACGGAGACACATGAACATTGTAGAAAGAACGTTGTGAAAACACGCCCGACACTTGCCACTTTTCCATTACGTCAACGATAGGCTGCCACTTATTTGCTACGACAGACAGGTACTTATTTGAATAAGTTTGTTCAATCTTAGGGATTATATCGTTCACCAAATTTGTGCTCTCTGCTAGCTTTGCCTCATAGAAGAAGTGACGATAGTGCTGGTCTATGACATACAAATCATTGACATACATTTTAAAGCATTCTTCTGCCGATGCTATACTCAGACCAGCCATCTTCTTTTCAATGTCTTCAAATAATCTGCGTGCTTCGAGCATTGCATTGATGGTATGCTGGGCAACACCGAAGAAAATCTTGTTACGACGGTCATCAACGATTGATTCGACCTTTTCTGTGGTGATCGTTTCGTTTTTGACCTCCTTATGCAGGTATTTGGCAATAACTTTATCTACGCAAGGGAAGGTCTCAACACGTACTAGCCGTTCTATTGGTTCACCCTGGATTTGCTGCATCACACCCAATTCCACTTCGAGCATTTCAGCCCATTGCTTATACATGGCTCCATACCGACGGCTGTCTCGCCAGTCACGCATGAAGATGTGTGCTTCATTGGTCAGAGCACCGTTGTCTATGATACTTGCCAATTCATCCTTGAAGAGTACAATCACAAGGTCCTTCACCTTTCGTTCCTTGTCATAACCGAAAGTTTGCTCAACCATTTCCCAATAGGTTGATAGCAAATTGTACTTTTCAAGGCAGTCAAGTGTATCTGTCTTTTCATTGATATATTCGTCTGCAAGGATATAGGTCAGTTGGTCGCAGGTAGCCAGTGTTGTGTTTGCAGCCACCTCCAACATTGTAGTGATGATTTCTGCTCCACTCATACGTGGACGAATGATGTTCGCCAATTTCGTGCGATTTTTCTCATCCTTGAAGAACTCAATATGCTCATCTACAATACGGCTTTTCAGCTCCAGAGGAATATTGCACTCCGTAGCATATAGCGAAGCCATATCAGCAAAGAACTTCATGCCCTCCATCTGAAAGTCAAGAAGCCAGTTGCTTGCTGATTCTGGCTCAGGCTGATTACTATAAATAAGGAATCCACGTTCAGGTTGTTCTCCTGTCTGTATGCGATATTTCAGTGAGAAAGCATTATGATCTAGAGTGAGTATTTCTACTCCCTCGATCTCCATGCCTGTAGCCAGTTCTTCCATCGTACCGTCTTCGTCATACCAAAAGATAAAACGATGCTTATTGAACTGCTCGCTGAGCACACTCTGTATTTTTATCTTGTTATCAGTCATGATTTAATCTATAACTTTATACAACTGTTTTGGATGGTTTTTAGGATATAACATCTGGATCTTGTTGGCCTCAAGAAGACGTGGCATAACATGGTTGCGCAAGTATAGGGGCTTTCTGTGTATCGATTTTGCCAAATCTTCAAGTGAAATCCATTCTTGACAGTTTTTCAGTATGAGGTCTTGCAATTCCTCACGCGACATTCTTTTCTTGGGATGTGTTACAACATTAGCATCATCTGAGGTTGCAACATTAGCACCTAAACTTGCAACATTAGCATCATCTAAGGTTGCAACATTAGCACCTGAACTTGCAACATTAGCTTCATCTTCTCTCAACACATCAATACCCTTGACAGGAAGAATATATCTTGTACCTCTGCCATATCCTTCCGAAACAAGAAGACCTTTTTGGGTCATCAGCTTCAGCATGTCGGATATTTCTGATTTATGAAGGTTTAAGGAATATCGAAGGCGGATGTTTGTCACATAACCTTCATCACAGACAAGAGCCAATGTGGTGAGTACATTGTGGTCAAAACTATTGGCTGTAATACCGAACTTCTCCGTTAGTTTTTCTTTTGACTCTTCTGACAAAAATGACTCCATTGGCATTGTCAACACAACTTTGTCTGGTGCCTGCAGCTCCTCTATGTTTGGAGAACGCCAATTAGATTCACGCCAACCTTTCATTATCTTGTCAGTACCGCTACCAGCTTTCTCTGCAACACCAAGCATCGAAAACATTTTCTGTAGAGATTTATTACGGCACACGCTCTCTCCTCCCGTGTAATACTGATCACGAGAAACAAGCATTGTACCTGGATTTGAGAATACAAAACGGTGCAACTCATGCTTTACCAATAAGGAGGCATTTACCGTATAATCGGAATGTACGCACAGGTTGGTCAACGCCTCTCTGACTGCAACATGCGCTGGTGTTTCCTCTTTCCTAATGTTGCCTTCCAGTTTGAATGGTTTGGGTAATGCGGCTTGAAGACGAGGCAATACCCTTTGATAGAAATTGAAAAGATTGGCTTCCCAAGTGCCATCTGCATGCAAACGATATGTCCACCTAACATCTTCATCCTCTGTTAGGTGCTCCTGATAATCAGGTGAGAAATAAGGTGTGCATTCTGGATCGATTATAGAATCAGTCTTTCCAAACATCAATAGACCTGAGACGGTAAATCCTTCTTCCCGAGTCTGTCGGTCTTTGCGGTAGCCACCCAGTTTTCGCAGCAGTTCTATATCCCCCAGTGCAAGCCAAGGGTGATCGGGATTTGACAAGCTAAATAATTGTCGATACCTCTTCAGAGCCTCTTGGTCAATATCATCCAGCGAATAGCTCCTCAGAATTCTACTATCGGCAGGACTATTGTCATCTGCATCAGCAAACATACGCTGAACCTCTTTCTCCGTACATTTATAGTCTCCTTCATAGTTTCGCTTGAAGGTTCCCTTATATGGATCAGTTGTTCTATATACAGGGCGATGCTCTCTTGATGCTCTAGGAACAAAGAACAACATGAATGCATATCCTTTGTAATTGCCAAGCACCAGGTCGTCTGCACGCATCAGATTGACGCTTATTGTAGAACGATTGTTTACATTGTTCCAAAAGTCTTTACGATACTTCTCCACCTGTTCCTCGGTAAGGCTATCAAGGAAAAACTTCCCTTTCTTTTCCTGAACACCAAGCACTATTGTTCCGCCCTCGCTATTAGCAAAGGCAGAATATGTGTCCCAAAAGTTTCCGGGGAATCCCCCTGCTGCACTTTTGAATTCCAAATCATCGCACTCATTCTGAACGAGCAATGATTCCAGATAATCATTAAAGTCGGGTATATCTCTTACTTCTATCATATCATTTATTCATCTTTACCCTTAAGTCCTTTTATAGGTTCAACGAGAGGATAGTATTTTGGATAGTTTGTCTTTACACCATCATCAAGATCAATGGTCAGACGCTGGGTTGAGATCTGAGCAAGGATGGTTGCGAACTCCTTTACCTCACGCACCTTGTCGGCTAGTCCAGCAGCCAACTTGTTAGCCTTATTGCGCTGTGCCTGACTGAGATCGTCGCGCACGGCATCGTCTTCTGCCTCCTTTAGTTGCTGTTCCACCTTGTCAATGTATGGCGATACATAGTCGGCATGCAGCTTCGACAAGGTGTCGCTCTCCATGCGGTGCATATAGATGAGTGCCTTGAAGTAGCCCTTCTTTTTCTTGTCACCCATCTTTGATGAGAAGAGCCAGTAGATAGGTCGCCTTGCCCCCTTTACTGAATACATCTGCAGGTGGTCATCGTAGTAGTCCTTATACAGATAGTCACGAAGTTCCTGGCCGAGACAATCTTTGATATACTTCATGTTATCATAGAAGTTCTGCTCGCCAAATAGAGCCTTTACGCCAGCCTCAATACGTTGACTCATATCATCAGCAAAGAAGTCTGCCTCTTGAATGATAGGGATGATGCCATCATCATCTATCTCCAAGGTCGCTGCTGGCAGGTCGAGGTCTGCAACCTTCTGCCCCAGGCTTGCAATGACAAGCCCTGGTTTATCTGCAGAATAGCGCCCCATAAAGCAGCCCACCATCCAACTGACGAACTGTTTGATGATGACATCCTTGTGCCAGACAATTTGGTTGTTATCTATACTAATCTCACCTTTCTGAAGAATGGTAATTTCGTTCAATGGAACGTCTGGGGTAAGCTCGTCTTGAAGTCCGTAAATCTCAATGAACTTGCGGTTGAGTTCTTCTTCATTGGTGTGCAACTGCATAAATTTTTCTTGCCAGAATTGCATGTATTTACTTACTACCTTTTCGAGACTTAGGTTAAGACCGACATTGATCATAAGTGAAGACTCGACTTGTTCATAAGTTAAACCTAATGCGAGACGATAGAGTTCATTAGTTTTGAAATCCCATGAGGTTTCATGTGAATCCCAATCAGACTTGGAGATTGTGATGTTGTCTTCCCCGACATTCTCGATACCTTCGGGGACGTTATCGCAACATGGCATTTTTCCAATCTCTCCAATCTGAATATGACCTGCTGGACTTACAATTTTTGCAGCTTCATTAAAGACCTTTGTATTTTGCCATACAATTTCTTTTTGGAGTTGTTCTAATGATTCATAGAAACAACTCATGCCCTGAACATCATAGATAAACCCATTAGGAAAGTATCTGAACAATGGTCCAGAAATCAATCCCCATGAAATACAAGGCTTAAAATAATATGATGAATTTCTTATAACTGCACCTTTAAATGATTTTAATTCTTTGCCATCGTTTTCCCAATTAACTACTAGTTCTTGATTTCCATACCAGCGTCTTCTGGCTCCACCTTTGTTATAAGGGAACCATTTTCTTTGTGAACGAGCCGCTAACGCGGTATTTTCTGCATTCAAACAACATCTTTTGTAATCGACCTCGAACCATATGCGGAGGAACCGGTCATTGTCGGCTGTAGCCAACCCTTGTGTTGGCTTACAAACAGCCGACAATGACCGGTTCCTTGTGTAGGTTGCATAAATTTTGTCAGTTCCCCAGAAACTGATAGGCTCTCCTTCAATATGCACGAAAGAATCTTGACTAGCTTCATAGAACCACCCACATGCATGATTACGAATCGCTTCTAATGTATATTGTTCTTTTTCGTAATGATATTTATAATCATAGACGCTTATGTATGCACCTTTTGTTGTATTTCTCGATTTGCACATCACAAAAGTAACTGACTTTACTTTTTCTCCACCTATTTCGGCAAATGCATGAGGACCGAGATGAATAAGAGAATCTATGTGCACTTCTGAAGACAAGAAGTCTTTACGGAAATCCTCATAAGAAACAGTAAACATCCAACTGTCTTGATTAATCATAGCCATTTTACCACAAGACTCACAAAAATCAAGGCTACGCTCTATAAAGGTAGCCATACAATCACCTTTAGTATTGGGATATTCTTTTTCTATGTAATTCTTCAAAGCATCACCCATACCTTTCCCAAGGTAAGGAGGATTCGTAATTACGCAATGATAAACTCTTGACAGATATTCTGCCTGAGTCTTTAGAATCTGCTGATTATAGCCAAACAAACCTTCCTTTACACGAATGGCGGAACACTCTTCTTGCGTGATCTTCAGCAATGAACCTATAGTATCTATATTCTCAAACTGCCACATCAAGGACTTCTGTCCCCATGAACCACTGGCGTCTATGGTGTCGTGATCAATAGGCTGCAAAGCAATCACATTCGGCTCTACCACCTTGCGAAGATAACGACTGTGATAAGCACGTCCCTTCATGGTGAGGGCAAAGCTGGCAAGCTGATAACATCTGCGATCAATATCCAAACCAAAGATATTGTTCTGTAGGATGAGAGCAGGAATCTCACGAGTCTGGTAGCCCTCCTCCTCATACATCTTACAGAAAAGGTCGAATGCATATACAAGAATGTGTCCACTGCCCATGCAAGGATCGATGAAACGGATGTCCCGAACCGAATGAATGTCCTCGGGTATGGTATCGGTTTGACCTTCTGGAGTGGCGATAAAATATGGCATTTTGTCAATCAATCGGCTTTCAGGATGCAATGTCATCCAGATACGTCCGAGAGAGTTTTCTACCATATAACGAACAACCCAATGAGGTGTAAAGAGCTGAGTGGCAGCAGCCTGTTCATCACTCTTCAATCCGCCTTTCTTTGACTTCTTCTTTTCTGCATCGTCTTTGCGGTCAGTAATATAGAACTGGTATAGCCATCCCATAACTTCTACGTTTTGGCAGTCATCATCTGTCATGCCATTACGAATGTCGGTCACGAAACTTTGGTCAGAAAGCAGATCTTCTGGCAAAAGCATTTCTGTATAGTCACAGATATGCTCGAAAAGGAATGGCATAATTGTGCCATACTGATTGCAGACAGCCACTAAAAGGCGACGATAAAGAACTGCCTCCTTAGGATTGTCATCCACCTTGACGCGTAAATCTTCATCGATGTTTCCAGCCATAGCCTCTTGAAGGATCTCTGGACGCATCTGTCCCATGCCTGGAGTAACCACTTTAAGGTCTGTATAACTATTGGCATCCATATAGCGAAGAGCCATCACACGGTTGAACCATGTATATGCAACCTCTTCAACCACAAGATCTTTACTCTTTGACGCAACAGTACTTTTGAGCTTAGCAATCTGTGCCTCAAAGCCACGGAGTTCTGCTGTGTCCTGAGTCAGGACGAAGTCCATCTTTGTACTAATCAAAGAAATGAGCTTCTTTCTGGTTTCTTGCGCGAAAGTCTTCAGCGCACTTGTATTCGTTGCCATATAGCAGTGTGGGGGTTAGTTCAACATAATGTTCTTATTCTGGTTGATGTATGACATCATCTTAGTGCGAAGAGCTTCCAGATATACATTCACATCTTCCTCTGTTTCAAGCATAGGCTTGTCGAAACGAATATTCATAACACTTTCCTTACGGACAAAGGTTTTAACTGGAGTTGCAGGCTTTTGGGGAGGAGTGTTAGCGCCTCCACCAGCAGAAGGTGTTACGGGTCTATTTGCTTCATTTTCAACCCAGTTGTTGATTGATTTCAAACTATTCTCGTATGCACGGTCAATGTCAGACTTCATAGCCTTCAGGTTACCAATGAAACGCTCGTCTTTTGCGTTATCACTCAGGATGGTGAAGAAATCATTAATCTGGATGCGGAGATTTTTAGGAATCTGAGCGTATGCAGGGATTGCCTTGATTGCCGCAAACTTATCGTTGATAAGTGCAACTGCTTCGTTACGAGCAGCCGACTGAAGCTCCTTTATCTCTTCTTTGATGGTATTCAGGACGTCATTTGCCTTAGTCATCTGTTTCCAAGGGGCATTGCTATTATAGATAGAAGTGAGAATATCACGCTGTTCCTGTGAAACGTATGCCAAGTTAGCCTGATTACCAGTTGTCAGTGTTTCGACACGCTTGAAAATGCAGAACTGAGGACCTGTGATGAAATTGCGAATCTCATCAGCAATGTCAAGTTTATCATCCAGAGCATCTTCGATCTTCTTGCTGTTCTGGTACAAGCCAGGATATACCATTCCTGCAAGCGACTTGAGCGTAGTGAGCACGGCATCAAGTGGCTTGACAAACTCAAAGCGGTTACGGGCATAAATAGAACGTAAATCCTCGATGTCTAATTTCAAACGCTCAACGAATGCAGTATGCACATCCTTGACACTCTGAGCCGTACAACTCTCATCGTTGAAGAACTCTTTATACAGTCCCTTTAGTTTTGTTACCTGTAACGGGGTGATAGCTTCCTCAATATCAACAATGGTATTCGCCTGTTGCATTGAGTTAGTAAGCGTGTCATACAGATTTCGATCTGCTACTGGCTGACCATTGTTGCGGAATGAAATCTTGTCCAACTTATAGAGCTTGGCAATGATGCAGAGGATGGCAGTCTCATACCAGCCGTAGGTATTACCTTTAAAGTGGTCAACGAGGTCTTTAACCTTGGTGCGTACTGCCACACGCTGCTGCCTACTTATTTCGTTGAATATCTCCATGCTGCAAGCATCTTCTGAAAGTTTGCCGTAAAGCGTGCCGCTAGTTGTGCTGTTGATGATACTTTTGAGCATTGCATCGTCATACTCGATGGTGAGCATCTTCAGGTTGGTATAAACCTGCTCAACAAGACACTTCATTGCATCGTTCAGACGATTCTTGATGTCCTGTGACTTGATGTCTGTAAGTTCGTTGCCACCAATATACAGACGTGCAGTCTTTGTCAACTGAATGAGACGATCAACAATAGCCTCACGACGGCGGCTGTTGACACGACGCTTGTCAGAGATAATCTGCTGACGATAGCCATCATCATTGCGAGAAAGCAAACGAGTAAGGCATTTGTCTGCCTTCTTGAACATTACAATATCGTCACGCAGATACTTATCCTCGCCAAGCACAACTATCAGCTGTTCTGGATGACGCATTGAATACATGTTCATGTTATTGCGATCAGCCTCAAAGAGGTTGTTGAGCGGAGTAATGAAGTGAATGAACATTTCTGCATCACGTCCATCCTGTACTTCATCGACCATGCGTCCGTATGGGAATATCTTGAAATTTGAAAGCTTAATCTTTGACTCTGAGAAGATTTCATCACGGAAGATTTTCTTCAATTCCTCATTGGTTGCTTCTGGGCGCAGTTCCTCATTCTTGATTTCAGTTTCGATGTCCTTTTCCTCATTGGTCTGATAGTGGTACTCGTCATTCGCCCCCTTCTCAATGTAAGACTGGCGCACCAACTTGTTCAGAGCCTCCTGAATACAACTACGAAATGCAGGGAAGTCTGTGTCAAGAGTTGGGAGCATCACACGTGTGATATTGTCTAATGATGAAGGGAAACCCTTGACATACTTCACAAGGAAGAGAGTTTTGAGTACTTTCAATGCCAATTCATCATTGAGGGTGCGCTCTGCCTGGAGGATGTCGTTGGAAATCTTGGTCTGGAGGACACCACGCAAACCTTCGTACATGTCGCAGAACTGAACAATCTGGTTCAGATCTTTGTCCTTGTACAGTTTGGCAACATCCTGTGTGATGGTAAGCATGCTTCGCTCACCAACCGACTGCTGCCTACCACTGAAGGCGTTGTTCTTGCTCAGTTCTATGATAGATGCCTGAAGCAAGTTGAACTGATAATCTACGAATGGGAAGCAGATGGCATACTGCTCACCGCTCTTGTAGCTATTGCGGAACTGACTCTGTTCACCGAAGTTGAACAGAGAGCGGATGATATTCTTCTGCTTGTCGTATTCAAGACAGAGCTGCTTGTTTGCACCCTCCTTCTTTTCCAGCAAACGACGCTGGATAACTTCGTCGGCATTGGCACTTGTAAGGAATATTCGTGTGGTGAAACGTCCCTGAATACGAGAGAAGTCATTTGACTGTTGGTTATTAAGGTCGCCAAGCGTTGACTCCATATCCATCTGTGAAGTTACTACGATGAACGAGCGTCCATCGGTCTTGTCAGTAAGACCTTCTGCAATGGTCTGAAGTGAAAGCATACGATGTACGTCCTTGCCGATGAACTGTCCAACCTCATCGACAAAGAAGATGAAACGACTGCCAGCAGGTTGCTTAGCGAGATGTTCTTTGATGATGGTGACAAATCCGTCAATATCCATCTTAAACCCGTTAATCTGAGCACGAAGGTTCTTCTCGGCAGTTGCCTTGTCGATACCTTCAATGTCTGCAATTACCTCTGCAAGTTTCTGGAGTTTCAGCAGGATTGACTTTCGAGCATCCTCCCATGACTCGCCATGACGCTTCTGATATTCTGATTTCAGCAATTCATATTGCCCCTTGTTATCGTAGTAGCGCTCAATCTCAGCAATCTCAGGCTTCTTCTCATCGTAGCCAAACTTCTTATTGAAAACTTTGAGAAAGATGGCAAGTACAGGGTCATTGACATTCTTGCCTAGTCCATCGTGGAGTTCCTGAATATTGAAAAGAACACTTTCTGTAGGAACCTTGCAAGCCTTCCGAATCTGGCCTTTCAGTTCAAAGTCACCACTTGCTTTCTCGGCAAAAATCTCTGCACAAGGACGACCTTCGATGATGAGTTTGTTTTCAAGAACGTATGAAAGGATCTTCAACAGATGGGACTTACCAGAACCAAAGTCACCTGAAATCCAAACGCAATTTGCCTGTTGAGGTGGAACTAAAGTATCAAACAGGCGAGGAAGCAAACGAATCTGCTCACCCGTAATTACAAACTCAGTAATTTCCTCTGTTAATTTTGCTGTACTGTCAGCCTTGATAACACCGTCTATGATGCGGTTAATATCTTTCTTATAAATTTGTTCCTGTATCATTGTAATGAGACTTGATCGATTGTTACTTTGATTTCGTCAAGGTTATGACCTCTATAATAGTTCTCGTCTGAAATGGCACCGAACAAGGATAGTTGTAGGTTGTTATATTCTCCTGGAAAAAACAGAATGAGATTGTTCTGCTTCGCCAACTCGTCGAGATTGTTCAGTATACCATGTGAACGGATGAATGGATAGACTCTACCAACTCCTGTAATAAGGGCAAAGTCAGGATTCTGTTCGCTTATCATTTCACTAATGCGAGGAATGACTACAGATTTGATGTCAAGGATGCTGTCAATAGTTGAGACAATATCCTCTCGCTCCAAATTCTGCTCTTCGTCGAGAATGGTTTCCAACACTCCTTCTTCATTGAGCAAGGTGATACATAGTTCATAAAGGTCTATGATCATTGCCGTTTTACCTTTCTTTGCGAGACGGTTAATCAATCGCTGAACCTGATCATTCAGTTCGGTTTGGCCTTGGCTTGGTATCGGCTGGATGAACAGAGGTAGTTCACCACCAAGATTCTTGCCGAAGTCTGGTGATATGAGCTTTCGGAATACTTCTTCAAAGAGAGTATCCATATCGCTATTACTCTTCATATAAACTGATGGCATTACTGATTTCATTATTTGAGTAAAGGAATGCTGAGAGCCATTTGGGATCGTCTTTGACTATAGCACGTTCCACACTTTCGGGCAGATAAGGTCTCTGCAATAGTCCTAAATTAACCGATTCAATTATTTCTAATTGCTCCAGTATACGGAATACCACCTGTTTCATCTTTGCTATAGTCTGATCAGTGACTGCTTCGAGTTCTGGATGTATATACTTCTTTTCATTGAAGAATTCATTGAAATTTGCCTGTGTTACTTTTTCGTATTGATTATAGAAACACTCTCTTACGTTTTCGGAAATAAAATCATAGACAAAAGAGTGTGCCTTACAAATAGCAAGTAACACGATGAGGCGGCGAACAGATGCAGTACCATTAACGAGTAAGGTAATTTCTGTTTCATTTAGGACTTCAAGGCGTTGCTTCATTAAAGCAAAGTAGCGGACATTGGAAGACATCTTATCCTTTACCATCAAATTTTCTTTGAAGGTTTTGTCTTTAGTCTTCTCCCAGTCACCGTTACAATCAAGCAAAGCCCCTGCTACAGCTTGCATCTCATTGAGCATTGCTGCACCAGCGGTAAAGCCAATATTATATGTTTCTTGTTCTGTTGCCATTATACCTCCTCATCGTTTTGAACTTCGTCTGTACGAATAAGCTCACTAACTTCAACATTTAGAATCATTGATGTTTTTATGAGCGTTTCAAAATTTGGCTGGGAGAAGTTCGTCATCCATTTAGAGACAGTCGCTAGACTGACTCCTAACTTTTCTGATAACCAGATATTGGAGAGACCTTTCTCTGCCATGACTACTTTGAGTCGATTTATTTTTTTGACTTCCATATTTTCAAAAATCACGAGGCAAATATAATAAAAAAAACCGAAACAAACTCCTCTTAAGGAAAGTTTTCGAAGAGAACAGCTTTTTTTTTCGACAAATCACTAAAATCAATTGTTTCAATCACAAAATTCCTATTATAATCTTGACAAACAACTGTTTCTCATCCATAATTCAACTTCGATTCTCTTACCCCAAGTTTGATCCATCGCTAAAGGCTTTTTCTTACTATCCAGCGTTTTACCATTCTCATTTTCGCCACTGTATACTACAAACTTTTGGTGTTTTTAATTTTCCCGAATGGCATTTCAGCAATACTCCTCCTTGAACCAAAGGTAATAGATGGGGTCAACAAAGGCGAAGTTCTCATTTTCTTTCTCTATGATGTCCTTGTTTTGAAGGGTCTTCTTGTTCTTGACAATCGTGTTAGGGTTGCCCAAGTTATAGATTTGCTTCACGGCTTGCGACGAGAAATGCTGCTCACCATGGGCTATCGCCTTGAGCATCTCTATCTGTGTGGAGCTCAGCGACTCCGTATCATTCTGAAACATAGGAGTATTGATGTTCAACACTTGCTTCAAACCCAAAGAGAATACCTCTTCAGTCACCTCTGACGCGGTAAAGCTCCAGATGAAATAGCATAGCTGTTGGAGATACCACGAATGGCAAGCCACGGTATCACAGATTTTATCAGCCAGCTCTTTGGAGATGGACTTGCCTGTCTTCTCAAAAGACGACTGGATAAAAGGAATCCAATGTTCCTTGGCTATCTTCTGCATGAAAATCACTTGACCGAAACGATAGAACGGACTATTGGAATTGTTGAAGATATTGAGCATCATGTTGCGCTTGCTACCATAAAGGCAGTAAGAGGTCAACTGCTGCTGTTGCCAGACGGATCGCATCTTGCCCTCCATGTTCTTATACTCAGGGAGATTTGCCAATTGCTGAAACTCATCGATGCACACGATGATCTTGACGCCCTTCTCCCTTGCCAGAATCTCCGGCAACTGGAGAATCGTCATCTTGTCACGCTCTTGTGGCACAAACTTCATGTCGAAAGCGACAAAATCCGTTATCTGGTCGTTCACGACAATCTGCGGAACGACACCTGTCAAGAACGTCTTGGCATCCTCTATCCAACGTTCCATCTTTGACGAGGCGCAAGCGATGACTTGACTGGCAAAGGTGCGATAGAACTCTGCCTCAGAGCCAATGCTAAATGCGTCGATATAACAGATTCTCACATTCTTATCCTCTGCACTCAGCTCTCCCATCGCTTTCTTGACAAGCGACGACTTGCCCCATCTACGTGGCGAAATAAGCATCACGTTGATATGGGAAGCCAGCATTTGCTTGAGCATAGCGCGGTCCTCCACACGGTCGATAAAATTCTCCTCGGTAGCTAAAGTGCCAAACTGAAATGGTGATTGATATGCGGTCATCTTCCGAAACATTTTCTGAAATACTTCGGCAAATATACTAAATATTACCCAAAGGTAAGTTACCCAAGGGTAACATTTAGTGATTGTTAGCATTCCATATCAGTCCTACTATAAACCACAAGAAACAGCTAAGATGACGGGGGCAGAATCTAACCACGAAGCAAATAGTAAGAAAATTTTGGGGTTATACTGTTATAAAACTTTACCAATAAACTTATTTTGGGACACGTATCGCGGCTACAGACAGAGCCTGAGAATAGTAAACTGATTACTGAAAGAAAATACGGCGAAGGCGTGGAGAAAAACAGCATTGAGGGCTTGGTGCTTGATTTTGGGCTATGTTAAATGGATACGGAGAAAAAGTTAATGGGCCGTTAATTCATGCTAATCAACTTGCATTCGGCTAAACGGAAGGTTATCTTTGTATAGTTGCTCCACTATGGCAATTTGCACCCCAGCCATCTTTGCACGAGAGGCAGGACGCAGCGGAACCAAAGAATGTAAAATATAACTCATAAAAATAGCAATGAAAAAGTTAAGTTTCTTATCAATCTCCTCTGTTGGGTATCTAGAAATATCGTTCTCGTATCGACCACGTATCAATCCCGTATCAATCCCGTATCAATCCCGTATCGTTCTCGTATCATCCTCCTATCGTTCTCCTATCGTTCTCGCTTCCGGAAGCGGAAACAATACGGAAACAATACGAAGCCGATATACTTTGGAAGGGAGGACGATATGAGGATGAGGCTTAGCGGATACTTGGAGGTAGGGCTCCTAAGGTCAAAAACACGGTGTTGGCTGTGTGCGACGAATGCCTTTTGAAGGGTTTCCTAACAATACGACAGGAATTTACCCCCCCCATTTAAAATCGCTCACAAATATTTTGCAATAAGAAACAATCTATGTACCTTTGCGGCGATTTTATTTTTTAATTTAGCGTCTATGAAAAAGATTTTTGTTTGCAGCCTGGCCTTTTTGTTAGGGTCAAGTGGCACAATGGCGCAGAGTGTAAGCGACCGAGTCGAGCTCAACGAGAAAGAAAGCGTTGGCATGACCCTGTCCCGCTTCTCACCTGTAAAGCCAAAAAGTGAGGATGCAAACGCCTTGTTGCGTTATCCGATGTTGCGTTTGGTGCGACAAGACGAACCAACGAAGCCAAGCATTCCCTATGCGGAGCGTACATTCACGGAGCGCAAGGCTCAGCACGCCGCCCCCAACCAAGTGGGCGACATCATGCGTGCCGCAGCAGGGCGTGAGCTTTGGGGAAATGTCACTTACAGCAATGCGTGGGAATCCTACGACTACAGAGGATTCTACACTTTCGACTCCAGTGTAAACCCATTGCAGATGCAGATGCTGGGTACGAACGGCAGCTTCTACATGGAGGGAAATGGTGGAGCAGTCTTCCAGGATGGGATCCTCTACGTGGTGCGCTATGCCACCTATGGAAGTTACTTCTTCATCTACATCAACACCTACGACCCCGAGACCTTCGTCCAGATGGGTAGCACTTCGACCGAGGACGTGACCTTTGTTGCTCTCGAGACTGCCACCAATCCTGCAACGGGTAAAACATACGGCGTGTTCTACAACAGCGACGCGACGGGCTTTGTTCTTGGAACAGTCGATTACACCACCATGACACGCAAGGATTTCGGCGCTCTGGAGCACCCCTACGTCGCATTGGGCGTGACCAAGGACGACGTGATCTATGGTGTGGCAACCGATGGCAACCTTTATCGCATCGACCAGAGCACCTGCGAGGAAACCCTGATCGGCAGCACTGGCGTGGAGCTTCTGCTGAGCGACGGCGGTCACTACGGCCAAAGTGGCGAGATCGACACGAAGACGGGCATTTTCTACTGGGCTTGTAAGGACGCCCAAAAGAACGCAGCCCTCTACACGGTTGATCTGCAGACGGGTGCAGCTACGAAGCTGGCCGACTTCCCGGGACAGGAGACGGTCTATGGCCTCTATGCGCCTCCCGCTCCTGCAGAAGACGGCGCCCCTGCAGCGGTCGAAAACCTGAATGCATCCTTCACGGACAACTCGCTTGTAGGTAAGGTGACGTTCACAGCCCCAACAGCCACCTATGCTGGAGGCACGCTCAGCGGTCAGCTTTCCTACTATGTCATGGTAGGCAATGATACGCTGGCTACAGGCAAGACCTATCCCGGCGCATTTGTACGCGAGACGGTGACAGTGCCAGAGGGCGTGACCACCTTCCGCGTCACGACAGCCAACGAGGTTGGATCAAGTCCCGAGAACAAGGTCAAAGTCTATGTGGGCAACGATGAGCCTACACAGGTCAAGGACGTCAACCTCGCCATCGACCCTGAGACAGGTGTGGCCAAACTGACGTGGAGCCCTGTCACGACGGGCATCAACGGCGGCTATATCGGCAACATCACCTACAATGTGGTACGCTATCCCGACTCCACGACGGTGGCAACGGGACTTGCAGCTACCGAGTTCACCGAGACATTCTCTGCCGAGGAGCCGCTACAGACCTATAGCTACGGAGTAGCCGCCGTCAACGACACGCAGACGGGCGTGGCTGGCATCTCCAACAAGAGTGTGTTTGGTGCTGCCATCGTGCCTCCCTACAGCGAGCCGCTCGACAACGAAGGTGCCCTCGAACTCTACACCATCATCGACAACAACGAGGATGGATCGACATGGGAGTTTAACGAGAAAGAGGGTGCCGCCTCATATAAGTATAGCCGCGTCAACGATGGCGACGACTGGCTTATCACACCAGCCATCCAACTGAAGGGCGGCAAGCTCTACTCCGTTTCGTTCGAGACCTGTGGCTACGGCTATACCTACCACGAGCGCATCGAGGTGAAGTATGGCAACCAGCCTACAGTAGCAGGCATGACCCATCAGCTCTTGGACTCTACGGATATCATGTCGCCCAACTACACGAAGTTTACACGCGAGATAGCAGCCGACACCGACCAGAAGGTCTATGTGGGCTTCCACGCCATTAGTCCTGCCGACGAGTTCCGCCTCTATTTGAAGAACGTAGAGGTGTACGAAGGCCTCTCCCTCACCCTGGCCGACTCTGTGCAGCAGTTGAGCCTTGTCCCTGCCGAGAAGGGCGAGTTGCGCGTAGATGGCAGCTTCAAGACACCGAGTCTGACCCTGGGCGGCGACACCTTGGGCAACAAACTGACCAAGGTAGAGGTGTTGCGCAACGGCAAACTGCTTCAGACCTACGAGGCGCCTGATACAGCCAGCGTACTGACGTTCACCGACGACCAGCCCGTCAACGGCTTCAACAACTATGTGGTGAAGGTCTATACTGCCGAGGGCGAGGGACGTCCCGCCCACGCCCAGGTCTATGTCGGCGTTGACACGCCGAAGTATCCGAAGCGTCCGAAACTGACTGACCAGAGCAACAGCATCCACATGGCATGGAAGGCCGTGGGCAATACTGGCGCCAATGGCGGTTATGTGAACACTGACAAGGTCTGGTATCGGATTTACGACGTGGACCAAAGCAACAACGACATGGTTGCCGAACTGAGAGACAGCGTCCAGGGCACGAGTTACGACATCGACTACGACACCAACGCTGGCGAGCAGAAGGCGATCCAGTTTGGCCTTTCCGCTTCCAATTCTACTGGCAATAGCCTCATCGTGGGTTCTGACCCGCTGATCGTTGGCCAGGCTTACACGCTGCCGTTCCGCGAGAGCCTTGCCCAATGTGCCGTCTCCAACTTCTGGTGGGGCGACCGAACGGGCAACTCTGCCTTCACCCTCTCCAATGAGAACGCTTCCGACGGTGACGGCGGATGCTTCGCCCTCAACACTGCAGCACCGCAGGAAACTGCTTGGATCAACAGTGGAAAGATCGCTTTGGGCGGCGTAGCCAACCCGAAACTCTACTTCAGCCACTATGCCGACACGCGCTCAGACATGAAACTGACCGTGGAGGTTCAGAAGCCGGACGGCACGGTGGACAGCCTCTATACGTTTGACTACAAGACACTCACTCAGGACGACGACAACGAGTGGCGCAGAGAGTCGGTATCGCTCAAGGAGTATGCCTCCCTGCCGTACGTCATCGTGCGCTTCAGAGGCGAAATCGGTGTCAAGGCCTACTCGCTGTACCTGGACGACATCGTAGTGGAGAACATTTTCGTCAATGACCTCAAGGCCGAGATCATCACTCCGGGTCAACTTCGCAAGAACAAGACGAGCAAGGTGAGCATCAAGGTGACCAACAAGGGTGATAAACCTGCGAACCGCTACACGGCTGCTTTGTATGCAAATGGTGAGGAAGTAGATGCGGAAACTGTGGAGGATGTGCTGAATCCGCTGCAGAGCCGTACGTTCACCTTCGACTACACGCCCAGCCTTTTTGATGAGGGCGAGACGGTTGAGCTGAAGGCTGTGGCAGAATTTGACGACGATGACTACACGGATGACAACGAGGTCAGCGCCGTCGTCAAGGTCCTTACGCCCGACCAGGCCAAACCCGAGAATGTGTCGGCCGAGGCTGTCGGTGCTGGCACGGGACAGGTGAATGTTGCATGGGCGCAGCCCAATGACGAGTCGGCCTCCGTCACTGACGATATGGAGAGCTATACTTCATGGAGCGTCGATGACTTCGGTTTCTGGAATAGCGTATATGGCGAGCCTAAGGGTGGCGCAGGCCAAATCTACTCTTCCGTTCCCTATCCCCACCAGGGCGAGAAGTTTGGCTTTATGGTCTTCGACCCAAGAGACTGGTCGTGGGAGTTGACAGACAAGAACCCATCGCTGAAGCCGCATTCGGGCAAGAAGTATCTGGCTTCGTTCTACAATTATACGGAGGAAGCCGGAAGCGTGGAATTCTATGACAGCAACGACTGGCTTGTCAGTCCTACCCTCTCGGGAGAGGCACAGACCATTTCGTTCTGGGTGAACAACGTCAAGGCAGGCGATTCTGACAACGTGGAGAAGTTTGAGCTTCTTTACTCCGTGGCAGGCAACGACACGACCGAGTTTGTCAAGCTGGGTGACACCTACACCGTCTCTGGTGGTGAGTGGCAGCAGATCACCGCCAGTCTCCCCGCAGGCGCTACGCATTTCGCCATCCGCCATTGCACCAACTCCAAACACTCCTTCGTGTTCATGGTCGACGATGTATGCTATGTAGGTGGTAGCGGAGTTCTGAAAGGCTACAACGTCTATCGTGACCAAACACTGGTAGCTACTTTGGAGCCGACCCAGACGACCTTTACGGATAGCAAGGTGCCCGATGGCACACACACCTATGCCGTCACGGCACTCTACGCCGAGGGCGAGTCTGCTCCCGCATTCTCGCAGCGTGTCACTACGGCCATCAGCTCTCTCGCCGTGGAGGACGGAAAACCGTTCGACGCTTATACGGTCGATGGCAAGTTGGTGGGCCGCAACCTCACTTCGCTGAAGCAGTTGAAGAAAGGCACCTACGTCATCAATGACAAGACGGTGGTCGTGAAGTAACACGTTTTCGTCTTTGTAGATTCTTAAAAAGAGGCCAGGAGCAAAAACTCCTGACCTCTTTTCTTTCATATTTTTATTTGATTTTATTTGATGATGCCATTGTCCGTATCGCGGAGATTGATGCGCTTTTCGGCGGACTTGTGCTTGCTGCCACGGCTGAGACGCCACGAGATGTTGATCGAGACTTGGTTGCCATTGCCGTTGGAATAGCCGATGGTGTGCTTGTAGAGGTCGCGGTTGAGGAGCTCATTCTCATACGCTTTGTAGTGGCTATCGAAGAGATTGGCCCAAGACAATGAGAATTGCCAGTCGCGCCATGTGTAGGATGCCGTCAGCACGGAGTAGGAACCGTTGTAGCCCTTCGATTCGCCCTCGAAGAATCGGTTGCCATTGTCGATATAGCCCTGTAGGGTGAAGGGGCCGAGATAGGCCGTGATGCTGCCCACATAAAACCACGAGGTGTAGAGATGCGTATAGTCTTGACCGTAATTGAAGCATCTGAACAGTCCGCCATTGGCAGCAACCTGGAGTTTCTCGGGCACGAGCCAATAGCCTGCGTAAGCCATCATGTGCAACGCGTCAATCTCCTTTTGGTTGATCTGGGTGTAGATGAATTGATTGTCGTCGGTCCGATGGTAGTGGGCCATGTTGGGTTTGATGCATTGCTTGAAATAAGTATCTATGAAAGTCTGCAAACGATTCGTGTTGTACGACTACTGTAGTCGGTGCTCCCTGTCGCGCGAAGGTTTCAGGTCGGGATTGCCCACCGTCCACTCCATGCTATTGGTGCGAACCATGGCGTCGCTTGTCATCGCTATGCGAGACACTCTGTCCTGTTGCTGATAGGTGTAGCTCAACTGCAAGCCATGGGTGATGTTGTACGCCAGCGACACCTTGGGTCGGAAAGTCCAGAAGTGGTACCGATGGTCATTCTGGGTGTAATGGATATAGCTTGCACCCGACCCCAGCGCGTAGCGCAGTTGGCCAAGCATACCCTTGATTTCGGCAAAGGCATACAGGCGGTTGTTGTTCGTCCGCGTCAAAGAGGAGGCGTCGCCCAGGTAGTCGTTCTTGGCGTATTTGGCACTATAGTTCAGACCCGTCGAGACCGTGAAAGGCCTCAGCCGGTTCTCATAGATGACCTCCGTGAGCAGGGAAGCCGTTTTGCCATCCACATCATACTGGTAGGGAGCCCCCTCGTCATAGAAACTGCTGGTCTGCGTGGAGATATAGGTGCCTACAGCATTGGCGGTAAGCGACTGGCGCGGGGAGATCTGGCGGAAGAAATAAAGGTCCAATACTGGCGAATGACTCTTGTCGTCATCCCGACTCGTAGCCCTATAGTGGCGTATGCCATCCATGATATCCTTGATGCGATAGTTGTCTGGGGCATTGCTGAGCGATCCGGCCAAAGAAGCCTGAAAGACGGTGGCGGTAGAGTCGGTCCAGTTGTAGGTGAGTTTGGCGTCCTGCCCCATCATCTTGCGCAGCGTCTCCACATCGTTTCGCTCGATAGTATAGAGACTGCCATCGGCCAAGGTATATCTCGCCAACTGCATGCTCTTGCCGCCCCGGGAGCGATATCCACTCATACCATACGAAAGCGAACATTCGCTCTTGCCACGGTTCCACTTGCCGTACACCATGCCATCAGCCTGCAAGGTGGTAAGCGACGCGGTCAGGTCTGTGCCGACCGTATAGCCACTCTCACTTCTGCGCGTAACGATATCGACAACATAGGCTATACCCTCGCCATAACGGACTCCCGGATTGTTGATGAAGTCGATCTTCACGACATCCTTCGGATCGAGCGCCAGCATCTCCTGCTTGCCCACCACGACACCATTGACTCTCAGTTGGACCTCGCCCCTGTTGTCAATAGCCGTGACGGCATGGTTGACATGGTCGATGCGAAGGTTGGCAAGCGAGAGCTTCTCGAGGATGCTGAAGCCATTGTTGGAACCCTGCTTCTGTGCGTTGGTAGGATAGATGAGCAAGCCGTCAACCTTGTTGACCACCTTGGCCGCTTGGACTGTCACCTCGTCGAGCGTGAGGGTTTTGTTCACATCCTGCGCATGACTACAGAGGGCAGAGGACAGGAGCAAGGAAAGGGAAATCAATCGTTTCATTTTGTACCAGTTTTGAATGATGGCACAAAATTACGACCCTATCCCGAGAAGGCCAATTTATTTGTCTGACATTTCCCTGACAATCGACTGTCAGAAACCTATCTACCTGTGTCTCAAACTATAGCTCTTTCCCCTATCCGACTCTATCTTGAGCGAGCTATGGGCCTCTATGATCGGTTTGATGCGCCGGATGAGCGTGTAGAGCGTGTCGCTGGCATCCGGCTTCTTGGGCCATAGTCGATTGCAAATCTCCTGCTTCGACAGGGTATGCGTATCTGAGGTCATAAACATTTCGAGTAGGGCGTGCTGCATGGGCGTGAGATGAATCTGATCGCCCGAAAGCGTCATGAAATGGTCGTCATGATACACAAGTCCCCCATAGGACAAACCAGGGACGACCAGCGCCGGTTTGTTTCTCCTCGTGTACCACCAGCTACCCAAGAGCCACAACACGCCAACCATGAAGAGCGACGCCGCCCCCCTTTGGTCGGACATCATGAATATCGAAGCAAAACTGCAGTTGGCCTCCGCCACCAGCCGCGTCTCCAAGCGTCCGTTCCTGCGCACGGTACGCAGGGCGATGCCTGCCGTGTCCTTCAACTCGGCAATGGTGAGGTAACTACGGTAGCAGCGGATGGTGTCGGTAGTGATCACCTGGTTGGGCATTTTCACAAGGACCTGCTCCAAAGCCTGGTTGACATCCTGCGCAATCCTGTTCTCTGTATTGCGATAGCTATTCATGCCCGAGCACAAGGCACAGAGCATGAGAAAGCTAAACACGATATATGGAAGTCCCTTCATGATTTACAATATAAAAAGCGCGAGCTATGTTGTTGATATTATAGCAAGGAGGTGACCTCGACGGTCGGCCTTCCCGCTCTAACGTCCTCGTCGGCAAAGGAGATGGTGACGACCCGCTCCTCATGAGGCATGAGGTGGAAATAGTTGTCGCCATAGACCACGGGGAGGACCTGGTCGCCATCGCCATCCTTGAGGTTCAGGCGCAACATCAGGGCCGGCGTGTCCGCCAGGTTGGTGACCTTGACCGTGCCCCTCCATTCGTTTCCCTCGCGATGCAAAGACGGCGTGACGGCAACGCGCGCTGGGGGAAGCGAACGCAAAGCCTGGAAGCAGCCCTCCTCCTGCGAGAGCACATAGTCGTTGCGCGAGACGATTTCATCGCCCTGACGCAGCGAGAGGCGCAGGAAGAAGACCTCGGGCGGTGTCGTCAAACTGTCGGTACGCTGGGGGAGGACGACAGGGAAGGCGTCTGCCCGACTGGCGGAAGCCACCGCCAACGACTGACTATCGGATCGGACGATACGACCCGTCTGGTCGTACAAGGTATAGGAGACCTCCAGCGCGGGGGCGTCCTTGCCACAATGGTTGACGACCTCGACACGCTGGGCGACGGGATTGTAGAGGACATGGAGCGGCTCACACGCCTTCTTCACACCGAAATAGCCCGCCGTAGGGTCGAAATAGTAGTCGTAGGTCTGCCACACCATCGAGGGCCACGTCGGGTGGCTCATCCACATGAGAAGGCCCATGCCCTGCTGCGAGGTAGCGGCCTCGAACATGGCGCGATGACCATCATAATTGAGCCATTGGGCCCAAGCCGAATACTGTTCCATCGAGGTGGGACGACCCAAGCAGCGCTCCATCTTCTCATTGAAGGCGGCACCACGCTGAGCGCCCAGCATCGTGAAGTCGTGCTGACCCCACGCCTCGCCCTGTGGCCACAGTTGGCCGGGCGGTAGCATCCGTCGCAGGCTCTCGGGATTGGGCACACAGGGCACACCCTGCTCCGAGTGGAGCTTGGAGGAAGTATGGGAGAAATAATAGCTGACGGGCATGAGCGTATAGGGACCATGACCCGAGACGCCGTCGTCGGCAGAACTGGAGATATAACCCAGTTGCGGGTGGAGCGCAGCCACACTCTGGCGCAGCCCTTGGTCGAGGACCTCGGGCGGGTAGCCCTCGTTGCGACCACAGTAGAGAGCCAGAGAAGGATGGCGGCGGATGCGAGAGATGAAGTCGCGGGCGTTGTCCATGAACATCTCGTTGTCAGCAGGGTCGGGGCCGTCCCACGGATTGGCAAGCCAGAAGTCCTGCCAGACCATCAGGCCATAGCGGTCGCAGGCCTCGAAGAAGGCCTCAGATCCCGTCTGTCCAACCCAGTTGCGTATCATCGTCATATTCATGTCGCGATGGTAGCGGACGGCAACGTCGAACTCGCGCGCCCGATAGTTGAGATTGGTCTCCGAGAACCCCCAGTTGCCTCCCATCACCATGATACGCTGGTGGTTGACAAAGATCTTCAGAGCCGTGTCCATATCCTCGTAGGCCACCTCGCGGATGCCCGCCTTGTAGCGCACCTCGTCGCCAGCGGCAGAGAATCCCGCATCATAGAGATACGGTTCACCATAGCCATTGGGCCACCAGAGGCGCATCGGCTGACGGCGGAGCTGGGGGAAGTTGTCGGGACTGAAAGCCACGTCGCGGCTCTCCTGCGGGGCAAGCCTCACGGGCTGCTCAAAGCGGATCGATCCGATCCATCCGCTCACCGTCGTTGTGACGGGACGGGAGGTATTGTTGGTGACACGCACGACGGGCGTCATCGAGGCCAGCGTATCGGAAGGTTCAAGGCGCGTCGTCACATACGGGTCGCTGACATGGACATCGCCCTCGAGCGAGAGCCAGACGTCGTCCCAGATACCCACCTCGCGGCCCGGCGTGGAGGTGATCCAGTCCCAGCCTATCGTGGCGTGGAAAGTCGGGTTGTCGAGTCCCAAGACACCTCCGTTGATATCAGTCGATTCGCTATTTTTCACCTTCACCGCCCCAATATGGGCGTTCTTGTGCACGCATACCTCCAGGGTGTTGTCGCCCCGCGTGAGATAGGGGGTGAGGTCGAAACGTCCCCGGCGGAAGGCACCCTCTATGCGCCCCACAGGTTGGCCATTGACGAGGAGGTCGGCTTTCCAATTGATGCCATCCAGATGGAGGAACACCCGCTCTCCCTTCTTCAGTTTAGAGGACAGCCGGAAGAAGGTACGATACCAAAAGTCGCTGTTGAAATAGCTCTCCGAGATCTGCCGCATCGCATCGCCCACCGTATTGTCGGGTACAGCCCCATTATGGATAAAACTCGTCAGGACCGTGCCCGGGACCGTAGCGGGCAGCCAGCGGTCATAGCCATCGCGTCGCAACTCCCATCCCTTGGTCAGCGGACAGCGCTTGCCTTGCTGGAGCGAGACGGTCGGCACTCCCTCGGGAGTCGCTATCGGAGCAGGCGTGGCAGGCCGTCCCCACACCTCCAGTTCGGAGAGGGCATAGAGCCCAGATGAACCGGGACGTTCGAAGAGCAGACGGACGTAGCGAGCCGTCTCCCGACAAGTCACCACCTCCTGACGGCGATCCTCATCGGAGGACAAAGAGGCCACATCACGCCAGGTCTGTGCATCGTCGGAAGCCTGCACACGTCCCTGAATGGCAGGATAGCGCCAAGAGAGGCGCAGCGTGTCGAAGGCGACCGGGCGACCCAAATCGACGGCAATCCATTGCGGCACAGAGGGAGTATCGGCACCTGACCCACGGCCCTCCGCCATCCACATACTGGCAAAGCGGTTGCTGGGCAGCATGCCGCGCTCGTCGTCGGTAAAGACACACTCATAGAGACGCCAGTAGGCGCAGCCCTTCATTTTCAACCGGATGCGCAGGTGGTCGTAGCGTCCCTCGACGACAGGTATCGACAGATCCATCAGGCGCAACGGCAGACGCTCGATAGCCTCCTGCTTGTTGGGGTCGGAGGCTGCCGTCTGGCGCGTGGCCTTGCCGGGGAGATCCTCACCACGCAAGGCACCGATCTCCTGCCATGCCGCCCCGTCGAGGGAGGCCTCGACGACGATCTCATAGCCACCATCGGCCTGCTGCTCGCGATAGGCCGCCCAGGCGTTGAGACGGAGGGAGCGTGTCGCCACCGCCATGCCTGTCCAGTCGTACTGTATAAAAGCGTCGTCGCCCATGACATAGACACTCGTCACGGTATTGCCGTCGAAAGTCTTCTCACGGTCGCGGAGCGACAACTCGCCATCGCTGGTCGTCACACGGACGCGGGCCGGTTCCTCCTGGGTGAGAATGCCGTCGGTGGCAAGCTGGGCCGTCAGATTGTAGTCGATGGAGGACGAGGCCCAGGCCTGCCGCATCCATGCCTGGTTGGCATAGTCGGCAGGGAGCGTCCGCTGCGGGATGAAGGCTTCGCGCTGGCGACCCGGATACAGACCGATACCACGCGTCTTGTCGTCGTCGGCCTTCACCCAAAGGCTGAAAAGGATCAAGGGCAACAAGGCCCATAGTTTGTGATGCATCATAGGGAGAGCAAAATGTGTCTGGATGGTAGGGGCAGCCCTTCGGGATGGTCTCGGGATGCCTTCGGGATGGGAAGCAGGCGCATGGCCCGTGTCGGGGATCAGAAATCCTTCAGCCAGGCCTTGAGATCCATCATCATCTCTTCGTGGAAACGGAAGCCGATCTTGCTACCCCAGCCATGACCACCGCTGGAATAGACATGGAGCGAGGCGGGGACGTCGTTCTTGTACATCTCGACATAGTAGTTGACGCCATTGATGGGCGACACCGTGTCGTCGTCGTCGCAAAGGACGATGAAGGCGCGGGGCGTGACACGCGAGACATGAAGGTCGGCGCTATACTTTTTCTGTTCCTTCTTCGAGGCGTGCTTGCCCAAGAGCGCGGTCATGCTGCCCTCGTGGGCCACTCCCTCCGTCATGGAGATGACGGGGTAGAAAAGAATCTGGAAGTCGGGCTTGGCGTCGCCGGTAGAGGAAGTCGCCACCATGGCAGCAAGGTGGCCTCCGGCAGAGAATCCCATCACTCCCACGTCGTTGCGGTTGAGCTTCCACGACGTAGCGTTGAGGCGTACGAGGCGCAACGCCTGCTCCGCATCCTCCACGGGCACCTCGGGACGGCCGTTGGGCAGACGATACTTGAGGACGATGGCAGCGATACCCTGGTTTTGGAAATATTCCGCCCAGTCGTAGCCCTCCTTCTCCATGGAAAGGCTGGAATAGCCGCCACCCGGGAAGATCACCACCGCGCGGCCCGTGGCCTCCTTGTCGGAGGGCAGGAAGACGCGCACCTTGGCCGTGTCCTGCTTGTCGCCATTGCTGTGAGGAGGTTTGCCATTGTAAAGATTGGCATCAAAGACCATCTGGGCCTGTGCGCCGAGCGCGAGGATCGTCATCCCGGCAGCGAGAAAAAGCTTCTTGAATATCATTTCAGTTGTATTGTTTTTATGCGAAGACTGCTCCTTACGGACACCACAAGGCACGCTGTGATTGTCCGTCAACCACTTATCTTCGTGCAAAGTTATGAAAAATTGGGCGAAAGCATCCAAATGTTTAGAGATTTTAGTAAATTTGCAAACCGTAAACCATCCCCCTACGGTGGCTAAAGGTATTTTAATGGTTGGCCGCCACCCATTTAACAACTCCCCGAGGGTGGCACGGCGGGGGATGGGAAAGAAGAGAGAGAATATGTACATGTTAGACAAATTTCGCTACTGCCCCGTCTGTGGCAGCAAGCATTTCGAAGAGAGCACGGCAAAAAGCAAACGCTGCCGCAATTGTGGGTTTGAGTATTTCCTCAACGCCAGTAGTGCCACGGCAGCCTTCATCCTCAACGCACGCGGCGAACTGCTCGTGGAGCGGCGCAAGGAAGAGCCCGGACGGGGCACGCTCGACCTGCCTGGCGGCTTCTGCGACGCAGGCGAGACGCTGGAAGAAGGCATGGTGCGCGAGGTACTGGAGGAGACCGGACTGACGCTGACGGAGGAGCCGCAGTATCTCTTCTCCATCCCCAATGTCTATCGCTATGGCGGATCGGAGGTGCCGACGCTGGACGCCTTCTTCCTCTTCCGCGTGGCCGACGGCCTGGAAACCAAGGCGGGCGATGATGCGGCAGAACTGATGTGGATCGCCCTGGCCGACATCCATACCGAAGAGTTTGGCCTGAGATCCATCCGGCGCGCGCTCCACCGATTCCTGGAGGCACACGCGGCGGGCAACCTTTGAAGCGTCGCTGCGCCATGATCCATCGACAAGGTCTATCCAGCCGCCTCTTCGGCCTCGTGGCCGAACCGTTGCGGCGCAACACGAGTTTCTTCGTGTTTATGTATGTGCTCGGCGTGGTCGTCAGCGTGGTAGAACTACCCGACAAACCAGACGCCAAGCTCTACGACAACCTGTGGCCGGAGCTGCTGCTCGACCTCTATGTGGTCTGCGCCATGCTGGCCCTGCTGCCCCAGCGCTTGCGGAGATGGGTGCGGGGCGTGGTCTACGCAACGGCCTATGTGGCCGCCATCGCCGACGTGTTCTGCTTCTGGAAATTTGGATCGGCCCTCACCCCGACGATGCTCCTGCTTGTCGGGGAGACCAACGGCAACGAGGCAAGCGAGTTTCTCTCAACTTACATCAACGCCTCGGTGATACTATCCCCCGTGGGCTGGTTGCTGCTGATTGCCGTCCTACAGCTTGCCACAGCCCTGCTCCTGCCCCGCCTACGGAAGCGGAAGGTGGGCGGACTGATCCTGCCTGCCGGGATGACGAGACAGGCGCGCCCCTGGCTGGAGGCCCTCCTGCTGGGACTGATCGTCGGGAGCATCATCACGTCGTGGCACAACAAGCGCGAGATGGTGGTCATGTTCTCGCAGCCGAACATCGGAGGCATAGAGCATGAGCTGACGCGCAACGACTGCGCACAGTTCTACCAGCCCATCTACCGGCTGGCTTTCAGCATCTTCTCCAACGAACTGGCCTCGCAGCAGGTGGAAAAACTGATCGAGGCAAAGGACCGGGTGCGCATCGAGGGGTGTTCCTACCGCGTGCCCAATATCGTACTGATCATCGGCGAGAGCTTTGGCAAACACCACTCGCAGCAGTATGGCTACTTCATGCCCACGACGCCACGGCAGGTGGAATGGGAGAAGACGGGACAACTGGTGGCCTTCAGCGATGTCGTGGCTCCGTGGAACCTGACGAGTTTCGTCTTCAAGAACCTCTTCTCGATGCACGTCGTCGGAGAGAAGGGGGAGTGGTGCGACTATCCGCTCTTCCCCGAACTGTTTCGCAAGGCGGGCTACCATACGAGTTTCATCACGAACCAGTTTCTCCCCAAGGCCAAGGAGGCGGTCTATGACTTCAGCGGTGGCTTCTTCCTGAACCACCCGGAGCTCTCGGAGGCGATGTTTGACACGCGCAACACGAAGACTTTCGCCTATGACGAGGGATTGCTCTCGGAGTATGACGAGCACCTGAAAAAGGCCAACACGGCCCACAATCTCATCCTGTTCCACCTCATGGGGCAGCACGTCAACTACCGCCAGCGCTACCCGAAGGGACGGGGACAGTTTCGTGCCGACGACTACAAGGATCGACGACCCGAGCTCAACCACTACCAGCGGCGCGTCTTGTCGGAGTATGACAACGCCACGCTCTACAACGACAGCATCGTCGATCAGATCGTACGACGCTTTGCCAACGAGGATGCGATCGTGATCTACGTCCCCGACCATGGCGAGGAGTGTTTCGAGGGATCACGGGGCTTCATCTGCCGCAACCATAGCGCAGCCATCGACTACGACTTGGCGCACTACGAGTTTGAGGTGCCGTTCTGGATCTGGTGCTCGAAGTCGATGATAGCCAAGCATCCTGACCTCTACCAGGAGATTCGCGCGGCGAAAGACCGACGGCTGATGACCGACGCGCTACCCCACACGCTGCTCTACCTGGCCGGCATCAAGGCACCCGACTACCACGAGGCGTACAACGTGCTGTCGCCGAAGTATCAGGAGCGGCGCCCACGCATCCTGAAGAACCAGGCCGACTATGATCGGCTGAGAAGTAAAAAGTGAGAAATAAAGCGAGAAGAAAGAAACAATGAACAAGTCACCCATCAGAGCCGACCGAGGACTGCTGAGCCGAAGCGAATGTCATGCGCTACGAGGCCTGGCGATCCTCGGCATCTTCCTCCACAACTACTGCCATTGGCTCGGCCCGGCGGTGAAGGAGAACGAGTACCAGTTCTTCCGCAGTCATGTGGAGGGACTACGCCATGCGCTGGGATGCCCCGACACATGGCTCCCCGTGCACCTGACCTCCTTCTTCGGCCACTATGGCGTGCCGGTATTCCTCTTTCTGAGCGCCTATGGACTAACGATGAAATATGAGCGGACACGGCGGCGGTATGACGATCCGCAGCCCAGGGACGCAAGTCCCGCGGCCTTTGTACGCTTCCATTTCCTCAAACTCTTCCGCATGATGATCGTCGGCTTCGTGGCCTTCACGATGCTCGATGCCATCACGCCCGGATCCCACACCTACCACTTGATGGACATCGTGGCGCAGATGGGAATGTTCAACAATCTCCTGCCCACTCCCGACCGCATCATCTGGCCGGGACCCTACTGGTTTTTCGGACTGATGCTGCAGCTCTACATCGTCTATCGGCTGCTGCTCTTCCGTCGCCATTGGACTGTCACGGTAGGACTGATGGTCGTCTGCACGGTCATCCAGATGGCATGTGATCCGGAGAGCGAAGCGCTCAACCGCTGGCGATACAACTTCGTCGGGGGAATGCTGCCCTTCGGCGCAGGACTGCTCTACGCACGCTACGCCACGGGACTGCTCTCATGGCGCGACGGCGTGGGCCATGCGCGCTTCGACACGCTCAACCTGATGGTCTCCGTGGTGCTCATCTTCCTGCTGAGTTTCAACTACTGGACGTGGTACCTCGTGCCTCTCTGTGTCTGCTCGGCCTCCATCGCCTGCGTGCGCCTCGTCGGCGAGACGCCTTGGCTCGACGGGGTCGGCAGGATACTGGTGTGGACGGGCTCGCTGAGTGCGGCACTCTTCGTCTGCCACCCCATCACGCGCAAGATCTTCATACCCATCTCACATCATGGAGACGTCTATGCCGGACTGCTGCTCTATGTCATCGCCTCGCTCTGCCTGGCATGGCTCGTAGCCCTACTGATGGAAAAGATACCCAGTCCCACCCTGAAAAAGCCAAAAGAAGCATGAGAATCAAGGACATCGAACTGGCCAATATCTCCCGATACCGAGGGGAACTGATGGGCATGGCAATGCTGTTTGTCGTGCTATTCCACGTGGGTCTGCCCCGCGAGGACGCCTTCTTCGGACTGCGCCGCATTGGCAATATCGGCGTGGATATGTTTCTGTTTCTCAGCGGCGTGGGACTCTGGTTCTCATGGACGAAGGGACAACAGACGGGGCGCTTTCTCCTGCGACGACTCGTGCGCATCTATCCCGCATGGTTCGTGGCGGCATGCGCATTCTACATTCCCGACTTCATCCACCATGGGGGCCACAGCACGAGCCTCATAGACCTCATCGGAGACATCACCATCAACTGGGACTTCTGGCTCAACGACGAGCTGACCTTCTGGTATATCCCCGCCACGATGATGCTCTATCTCTTCACGCCAGCCTATCTGAGCCTCATCATCCGGCACCCCATCTACCGATGGCTGCCTATCGTGATGATCATGTGGTGCATCCTCGTGCAGTATGTCACGCCCATCCACCAGGCGGTGGGCCACCTGGAAATCTTCTGGAGTCGCGTGCCCATCTACTTCATCGGCCTCAACGCTGGCAAGGCGGTACAGGAGAAGCAGACGCTGGACGGCACCTCCATCTGGATGATACTGATCATGTTTGGCATGGCCTTTGCGTCGAGCGTGTTTCTGGAGCAGGTGCGCCATGGCGAGTTTCCCCTCTTCCTGGAGCGGATGCTCTACATCCCGCTCACGGTAACGTCGATCCTGCTGCTCAACCGGGTGTTCCGACGCACGCCGAAGGCGTTCAATGGGGCCTGCCGGTTCGTGGGGGCGCTCTCTCTGGAGGCGTATCTCATCCACGATCACTTCGTGATGACCTACATCGAGCGACTGCACCTCGGCTACTGGCCGACATTTCTTATCACCATCGCCATCACCTTGCCTGTGGCCTGGACGCTCCACACGATCCTGGCCCGCATGACGAAACCCATAGAAAAGCGAATCCAATGACTCACGAGACCATCAACAAGCCCACCCGGCAACACGGCGGACACCCCGTCGTGAGACTGATCCGCCCGAAACAATGGATCAAGAACCTTATCGTGCTGCTCCCCGTCTTCTTCGGAGGCGCACTCCTGCAGCCAGAGCCCATGACGAGCGGGCTGATCACGGCATTGTCCTTCAGTTTCGCCGCATCGTCCATCTACTGCCTCAACGACCTCATCGACGTGGAGGACGACCGACGCCACCCCGTGAAGTGTGCGCGGCCCATCGCGTCGGGACAGGTGAGCGTGCGCAAGGCGTGGGGATTGATGGGACTGATGTTTGTACTGGCGATGCTAGTGCTCCTCCTACTGCCGGAGAACCGATGGGAAACGGGAGGCGTGATCGTCTTCTACTGGTTGCTCAACATCGCCTACTGCATGCGGCTGAAGCAGTATGCCATTATCGACGTGTGCATCGTCGCCTTCGGATTCGTACTGCGCCTGCTGGCGGGAGGACTGGCCTCGGGCATCTTCCTGAGCAAGTGGATCGTGCTCATGACCTTCTTGCTCATGCTCTTCCTCTCCTTTGCCAAGAGACGCGACGACGTGGTGAGGATGAACGAGACGGGAGAGGCACCACGAAAGAACACCATCCGCTATAACCTCACGTTTATCAACCAGGCCATCACCATCACGGCCTCCGTGACCTTGGTCTGCTACATCATGTACACAGTCAGCCCAGAGGTGGTCAGCCACTATCAGTCGGACTATCTCTACCTGACGAGCATCTTCGTCATCCTCGGACTGCTGCGCTACATCCAGCTGACGGTGGTGGACAAGCGGAGTGGCGACCCGACGAAGGTGATACTCCGCGACCGCTTCACGCAACTGATCGTGGCGGCATGGGGCGTGGCCTTCCTCGTCATGATCTATGTCATATAGCCGTGGACAGAAGAACTGTCTGCGGTCAGTTTATCCATTATAAAGTAAAGTTTGCTTATTCACCATCTAACAAGGCCTGTATATTGCTAAGATAAGGTCTATATATAATATAAGGTAAGGACGAGATGAAAATCTACGCTTTCGACTTCGACGGAACGCTGACACGACGCGACACGTTCATCGAGTTTATCCGCTATGTCTTCGGCACACGCCGTATGCTGGCGGGCATCCTGCGCTTCGCTCCCATCCTCGTATTGATGAAGTTGGGACGCTACCCCAACTGGAAGGCGAAGCAACGGGTCTTCTCCTGGTTCTTCAAGGGGATGGGGATCGATGAATTTGACGACCTTTGCACGCGCTTTGCTCACGACCGCCAGTCGGTCCGACGCGACGACGGCTTTGCCATCATCCGCCGTGCCCTCAACGAGGGCCACCAGGTAATTGTCATCAGCGCAAGCATAGAAAACTGGGTGCGACCTTTCTTTGCTGAGTTTGGCGACCGGGTGGCCGTCTCCTGCACGAAGATCGACGTGCGCGATGAACGGGTGACGGGACAGTTTCTCACCATGAACTGCTATGGGGCGGAAAAGCCCAAGCGGCTACTCCAGACTTTTCCGCTGCGGAAGACCTACCGCCTCGTGGCCTTCGGAGACAGCAGGGGTGACAAGGAACTGATAGAGGGTTCCGACACAGGCTATTTTCGCACTTCCAGCGGACAACTCCATTGTCAGCAGGGAGAGAAAGACCCGATCGTGGAGGAAGTGGAGCGCGACTTCCCCCGTAACCTGCCCACCTCAACCAAGATTATCGGCAACAAGACGCTGGACGAGATCATCCGCTTCGGAATCGTCGGCGTGGCTGCCACACTACTTCAGTATGGCTGCTACCTGCTGTTTCTACTTTGGCTGATGCCCGCCCTGGCCAACACGCTGGCCTACCTCGTGAGCTTCGCCTTCAACTACATCGCCTCCACCCGCTTCACCTTCCGTGTGAAGGCGACTACGAAGCGGGGCATGGGTTTCGCGCTCTCCCACCTGGTGAACTACACGATGCAGACGCTGCTGCTGCAGATTTTCCTCTTTGTCGGCATGCCGAAGCAATGGGCGCTCATCCCAGTCTTCTGTGTCTGTGTGCCAGTCAATTTCCTACTGGTCCGGTTCTTCCTGCGAAAGTAGGATGCAGAGACTCAGATAATGCAGAGACTTATCGAGCAAACATAGGACTATAAAACAGCAGGCTTGCCTCACGCTCAATACGATAAACAACCGATGGAACATCCATTAATAGACAAGAAACGACGATTCTCATTCATCCTCATCACCTCGCTCTTTGCGCTATGGGGATTTGCCAATGATATCACCAACCCGATGGTGGCGGCTTTTCAGACACTTCTGGAACTGTCGGCTGCCAAGGCTTCGCTTATCCAGTTTGCCTTCTATGGCGGCTACGCGACCATGGCGATTCCCGCCGCCCTGTTTATCCGGAAGTACAGTTACAAGCGGGGCATCCAACTAGGCCTACTCCTCTACGCCTGTGGGGCCTTCCTCTTCATCCCCGCAGCAGCCTACCAGGAGTTCTCATTCTTCTGCTTGTCGCTCTATATCCTCACCTTTGGGCTCGCCTTTCTGGAGACGACGGCCAACCCCTTCATCCTCTCGCTCGGTAGCAAGGCGACCTCGACACGCCGTCTCAACCTCGCACAGGCCTTCAATCCCATCGGATCGCTCTGTGGCATGGCTATCGCGTCGCTCATCGTACTGCCCCAGTTGATCTCGGATCAACGGGATGAGGCGGGTGCCATCCTCTACCCCACCCTCTCAGCAACAGAGAAGGCTGCCATCCGTCTTCATGACATCGCCATCATCCGCGACCCCTATGTAGCCTTGGGACTGGTGGTGGTAGCGATTCTCGTGGTGGTGACGGTCGTCAAGATGCCAGACGTGGCGGAACAGAAAACGAAACTCGACGTGAAGGCGACACTTAGACGGCTATGGAAGAACCGTTTGTACCGTCAGGGGGTGGTGACACAGGTGTTTTATGTAGCGGCTCAAATTATGGTGTGGACCTTCATCATCCAGTATGCAGACCATTTGGGTATCGAGAAGGCCACGGCGCAGATGTATAACATCGTCGCCATGTCGCTCTCGCTGACAGGCCGGTTTGTGGGTACTTGGCTGATGAAATACGTCAGTTCGCGCAAGTTGCTCACCCTCTTCGCTATCGGCGCATCAATCTGTACCCTTGGCACCATCTTGCTGGTCAACATAGCGGGACTCTACTGTCTGGTGGTCATCTCGGCATTTATGTCCATCATGTTCCCATCCATCTACGGCATTGCCTTGGAAGACGTGGAGGAGCGCGACACCACTCTCGGCGCAGCCTTTCTGGTGGAGGCCATTGTCGGTGGCAGCATTCTCCCACCTCTGCAAGGATGGATCATCGACCAAGGAGTCGTGTTCGGTCTCCCTGCCGTCAACTTCTCCTTCGTTCTCCCACTCTTCTGCTTCATCCTCATCTTCTTCTACGGACGGCGCGCCATGCGCAGCCAATGTAGGAGCGTGGAATAAGGAGGCGTTGAGGACAAAAATGTAGGAAGACCTCTCGTCAACCCAAAAGCAACAAAAAAACATGAAGGACGGCGCACAAGGCAAGTGATAATTAGAGACAACAAGACGGCGGGCAACAGAAAGGGATTTGCACCTTTCTGTTGCCCGCCGCTGTATCGGGACAGTCTCTCGGGAAGACTGCTTACCGTGGCTGAAACCTGAGGCTTATGCCAGCGTCAGCTCTACGACGTAGTCGTCGCCAGACGGCTGCTCGGGGAGCGTGAGAACATAGCCATTGGCAACGGCCTTAAACTCGACCTTCTTTCCGTTGATGAAGACCTTGGCAGCCTTCACCTTGCGGTCGCCCGTCGGGACGAAGAGGGCCTTGTCCTGCAGAGAGAGGATGTGGATGAAGAGGCGGTTGCCCTTCTGCGTGCTCACACCCCAGTCGTGCGGGGCTACGAGGCCACCACGCGTACCATAGATGGTGTCGCCATACTTGCCGAGGAACTGTCCGATATACTGCAGGCGCTCGACAGCCTCGATGGGAAGCTGACCATCAGGACGCGGACCGACATTGAGCAGGAGGTTGCAGTTCTTGCCTGCTGCACGCACCAGCTCGCGGACGAGGGTCTCCTTCGACTTGTAGTTTTTGTCCGTGATGCTATAGCCCCAAGTGTAGTTCATCGTCAGGCAGGTCTCCAGCGGGAGCTGGCTGACATCCTGTCCACTCAGACCGTAGGTATTCTCACCGGGGAGGTCCTGCTCGAAGATCTGGATATCCTCACCAGGATAGGGCTTGCCATGGTGGTTGTTGGCAACGATACACTGGGGCTGGAGCTGGTGAATCATGGCATACTGCTCATCGAGCTCCCAGTTGAACGGGGTCTTGTCCTCATCATGGTCCCACCATCCGTCGAACCAGATACAATCGACACGACCGTAGTTGGTGAGTAACTCGCGGAGCTGGTTGTTCATGAAGGTATAATAGCTACGCCAGTTCTGCTTATCCGTAGGACGGCCGAGCTTTTTGCCCGTGCGGCCGAGCGGATAGTCGAGGCGATGCCAGTCGAGGTGGCTGTAGTAGAGATGGAGGCTCAGGCCGCCATTGTGGCAAGCGTCGGCCAGTTCCTTCAGGATGTCGCGCTTGAAGGGAGTGCCATCAACGATATTGTAAGTGTCCTGGGCGGTATGCCACATGGAGAAACCGTCGTGGTGACGGGTGGTGAAGGTGATATACTTGGCACCCGCCTCACGGAACGTGCGCACCCACTCGTCGGCATTGAAGCGAGACGGATAGAAACCGTCGGCCAAATGCGGATACTCCTGATAGTTGATACTCTTGTTGTTCATCACCCACTCGCCGTCGCCGAGCATGGAGTAGATACCCCAGTGGATGAAAATACCAAACTTGAAGTCCTGGAATTCCTTTTGGCTCTGCTTGACCTGCTCCGAAGGCTGATACTGCGCCATCGTCGTCATGCTCACGAGCAACGCCAAAATCGAAAAGATAGTCTTCTTCATCGTGTTGATTGCTTTGAAAGTTTTTATTTACGAATTGTCTTTAGTATTGTTATTTCAGGTGGCAAAGTTACGATAATAATCCCGAATGGACAAAATTCACACGGTATTTCTTCCCGCTTCGGCCAAAAAGCCGTATTTTTGCAGTTGCTGAAACCATCATTTACAAAATATGAGATACACAACGAACTATTGCCGGCGAGTTATAACTCTTCTGGCAATGTTTCTTCCGCTGACCTCTCATGCACAGATATCACTTGTCGAGCGAGGCAAGCCAGCGGCACAAATCGTACTGACGGACACGACCCATGCTGCTCGCCGGGCTGCCGAGGTGATGAACTATTTCGTTGAGAAACTGACAGGGACGACGCTGTCCGTAGGACTTCGGGCAGAGAAAAAGCCCAGACAGATCGTCTTCATCGGCGGCAAGACGGACCAGGCGGGTGAGGACGGATTCCAAATCGGTTGCCACAACGGCACCATGCGCATCCTGTCGGGAGGCGACAAGGGGGCTGTCCTCGGAGTGGCGCACCTGCTGGAACGCTATTGTGGCATCAACTACCTGGGAAAGGACGCCTGGACGGTGAACCATGTACAAGGCTACAAAGTCCAGAAGGTGGGCGACCTACAGTTGCCCGCCATCGAATGGGCGGAGACTCCGGCCTTCCGCTACAGACAGTCGGTAAGCTATAGCGAGCGCGACCCGCTGTTTGTCGATTGGTATGGAATGGAACGTCCCAACCAGATGTTCATGGACAACCTGTGGGTACACACTTTCGACAAGATTCTCCCAAGCCGCGTCTATGGGAAGGCGCATCCGGAATGGTATGCCCTCATCAATGGCAGACGCCAGCCAGGATCTCACAGCCAGTGGTGTCTGACCAATGAGCAACTGTTTGTGCAGGTCTGCCACAACCTCGACAGTATCTTCGCCCGCAACCCGGGCATGAAAATGATCTCCATCAGTCAGAACGACGGCAACTTTACCAATTGCCATTGCGAGAAATGCACGGAGGTGGAGACGGAGGAAGGTTCTGCCAGCGGCCCGATCATCCGATTTCTCAACCGCCTGGCCTCGCACTACCCTGACAAGGAGTTCTCTACCCTCGCCTACCTCTATAGTATGCAACCGCCAAGACTGGTCAAACCGCTTCCCAACGTCAACATCATGCTCTGCAGCATTGACGCCAAGCGCGAGGTGCCTCTGACGGACAACGAGAGCGGACGCGACTTTGTAAGGGCCCTGGAGGGCTGGAGTCGCATCTCCAACAACATCTTCGTCTGGGACTATGGCATCAACTTCGACAATATGGCAGCACCATTCCCCAACTTCCATGTCTTGGCACCCAACGTCCAACTCTTCCACCGCAACTACGCCAACATGCTGTTTGAGCAGGTGAACGGCTACGAGGGAGCAGACTTCGCCGAACTGCGTGCTTACATGATTGCCAAACTGATGTGGAATCCCTATCAGGACGCCGACTCGCTCATGCGCGTCTTCCTCACGGACTATTATGGCGAGGAGGCAGGCACCGAACTCTACTCTTATCGGAAGATCATGGAGGGTGCGCTGCTGAGCAGTCATGTGCCACTATGGATATACGACTCGCCCATCACCCACAAGGACGGAATGCTCTCCGACGACCTGATGCACACCTACGCCCGACTCTTCAACAAAGCAGAGGCGGCAGTCCGTGGCGATAGCATCTTGCTCCAGCGAGTGCAGATCAGTCGGCTGCCACTGCAATATGCCGAACTGGAGATAGCGCGCACCAAGGGCATTGAGGACGAGAAGGGTGTGGAGGCAAAGGTGAAATGCTTCCGCGAACGATCCGTACGTTTCGGTGTGGAGTCGCTCAACGAGCGCGGCAATGCACCTGCCGACTATTGCGACTTGTATCTGAAGCGCTTCCTCCCCTCGCGTGTCGTCACCCAAGCGAAGGGCGCTACGGTGGTCTTCAACACAGCTCCCCACAACCGCTACCAAGAAATGGCTTCCACCGCCCTTACCGATGGCCTCTTCGGCGGATCGAGCTTTGTGGAGGGATGGGTAGGATGGGAAGGGACCGATCCCGACTTCACCCTCGATCTTGGCAGGGAGACCAGCATCTCTGCCATAAGCACCGACTTCCTCCACCAGTTGGGCGCCTGGGTACTCCTACCTAAGGAGGTACGCTATGAAGTAAGCACAGACGGCAAGGCGTTCCACCCCTTTGGCGAACCCTTGGTGATGAAGGAAGACCGCGACATCGCCGTCAAGTTTGTCGAAGGCAAGATCAGCGTGGCACAACCAGTCTATGCACGTTTCATCCGCGTGCGCATCAAGGCCACGGGAATGTGCCCCGACTGGCACTACGGCGTCGGCTATCCTGCCTGGTGCTTCATCGACGAAGTGCGGGTGGAATAAATGCCAATGAATACCTAAATAAATATCAAACGGGCTTGCAAGCTTTCGGACACCTGGGTGTCACGCGACTTGCAAGCCCGTTTGGCTAAAAGACCTGAAGAGGATTACTGTGCGTTGAAGGCTGCCAGAATCTTTTCGGCAGTAGCCTTCATCTCCTCCTCGCTCAACTGGACGTGGCGATGGAAATCGACATCGCCCTCGGAGTTGATGGGCAGAAGATGGATGTGGGCATGGGGCACTTCGAGGCCGAGCACCACCTGGGCCACCTTCTTGCAGGGGAAGGCTGTGCGGATGGCTTTGGCGACACGCTTGGCGAAGACCTCAAACTCGGCCAGCTCGTCGTCCTCCATGTCGAAGATGTAATCCACTTCCCGACGAGGGATGACCAACGTATGGGCCTGGACGACGGGGTTGATGTCGAGGAAAGCATAAAACTTTTCGCTTTCCGCACACTTGTAGCTGGGAATCTCACCAGCAGCAATCTTGCTGAAAATATCCATAATCGTAATTATTCGAGGGTGATCTTGTCTATGCGCAACTTGATCGTACCACGCGGAATGGCAATTTCCACCACATCGCCAACCTTCTTGTTGAGCAAGCCTTGCGCGATCGGAGTCTTGATGGAGATCTTGCCCACCTTGATGTTGGCCTCGTTCTCGCTGACGATGGTGTAGCGCATCTTCATGTTGTTGGCCATGTTGGTCATCTCCACGGTCGAAAGGATCTGCACCGCCTCTGTGCTGAGACGTGAGGTATCGATAACCTTCGCCTCGGCGATAGCCAACTTCAGCTGGTTGATCTTTGTCTCCAAGTGGGCCTGTGCCTCCTTGGCAGCATCATACTCCGCATTCTCACTCAAATCGCCCTTGTCGCGCGCCTCGGCGATGGCTGCCGAAGCCTTCGGGCGCTCTACCGTCTCCAACTGTTGGAGCTGGGCTACCATTTCATCGTAGCCCTTCTGTGACATATAAGCCATAATTTATTCTGCTTTTTAGATTTTTTCGTTTGTTTCAAACTACACAAAAAACGAGAATCCCGACATGTTCATCATGCCGGAATTCCTGTTTCCTCTGTACTCTATTTTTACTATGCGCTGCAAAGTTATCCTTTTTTTTCCGAACGGGGAAATTTTCTGCTCAAAAGTTTGCTCATGTAGATAGAATTTAATAATTTTGTCCCCAATGTTTAATAGAAAACCATGAATATGAGAACTAACAAAAGAGCCATTTTAACTCTGACGTTAAGCCTTTTGGCACTACTATGTTTTGCCCAAGGGAATCCCGTCAAATTTAAGGCGAGTAAGAAACAAGTGTCGGACACCGAGGTACAGGTGATGTTCACCATGTCCATCAGCAAGGGCTGGCACGTCTATTCCACCGGTCTCCCCGCGGATGGTCCGGTCTCTGCGACCTTACACACAGATAAGGCCGAGGGTGTGAAACCCATTGGTGGGTTGCAGCACATTGGACGCGAGATTAGCGAGATGGATCCCATCTTTGGCATAAAGCTTCGCTATTTCGAGAACAACGTCACTTTCGTACAGAAATACAAGATTACAGGCAAGACCTACAACGTCAAGGGCTACCTGGAGTTTGGCGCATGCAACGACGAGATGTGTATGCCGCCGACGTCCGTGGAGTTCAACTATAGTGGTGAAGGCCCCAAGGACGCACCTGCCCCCACTGAGGACAAAGCTGCCGAAGAGGAGGCCAAGACGGATGTTGCCGCTGCTGGCGACTCTGCCAAGGCTGCTGCTGGCGACTCTACCGCCACTGCCGTCAAGGCTGACACGGGCACCGCTGGCGTGGGTTCAGACCTCTGGACACCGGTCATCAAGGAGCTGAAGGCTTTTGAGGACGGTCAGAGCACCAAGAACAAGTCGGTTTGGTACATCTTCCTAATGGGTATCGTCGGTGGTTTCGTAGCCCTGCTCACGCCGTGCGTATGGCCGATTATCCCGATGACGGTGAGCTTCTTCCTGAAGCGTTCCAAGGACAGCAAGAGCAAGGGTATCCGCGACGCTGCCACCTATGGTATCTCTATCATCGTCATCTACATGGCCCTTGCGCTCATTGTGACGGCACTCCTTGGCCCACAGCGCCTCAACGAGTTGGCTACCAACGCACCGTTCAATATCTTCTTCTTCCTCCTGCTGGTTGTCTTCGCTTTCAGCTTCTTCGGATGGTTTGAGTTGCAGCTGCCCTCATCATGGGGTAACGCCGTCGATACGAAGGCTTCCACCACTACAGGACTTCTCTCCATCGCCCTGATGGCCTTCACCCTCTGCCTCGTCAGCTTCTCCTGCACGGCCCCGATTATCGGTCTGCTGCTTGTGGAGGCCGCTACGAGTGGCGACTGGGTGGCTCCGACAGTGGGTATGTTCGGCTTCGCCCTCGCTTTGGCCCTGCCGTTCTCACTCTTCGCCATGTTCCCGACCTGGCTGCAGAAGGCTCCGAAGTCGGGTTCTTGGATGAACATGATCAAGGTGGTGCTGGGCTTCGTCGAGTTGGCCTTCTCTCTGAAGTTCCTCTCCGTGGCCGACCTCGCCTACGGTTGGGGCATCCTCGACCGCGAGACGTTCCTCGCCCTGTGGATCATGATCTTCGCCTTCATGGGCTTCTACCTCATCGGCTGGCTCAAGTTCCCGCACGATGACCAGGAGCAGAAGGCTATGCCGGTGCCCTGCATCATGATGGGTCTCTGCTCTTTGGCCTTCGCCGTCTATATGGTGCCTGGCCTCTGGGGTGCTCCCTGTAAGGCTGTCAGTGCATTCTCGCCGCCTATGAACACGCAGGACTTCAACCTCAACAAGGCCGAGGAGGTACATCCCGCCTACACGTCTTACGAGGAGGGTATGGCTGCCGCTAAGGCTGCTGGCAAGCCCGTCATGCTCGACTTCACCGGTTTCGGCTGCGTCAACTGCCGCAAGATGGAGTCTGCTGTCTGGACGGACAATGAGGTCTCTGAGCGTCTGACCAAGGACTACGTCCTCATCTCCCTCTTCGTCGATGACAAGACGCCGCTCGACAAGCCGATGGAGGTGAAGAACCCGGATGGTACGACCCGCACGCTTCGCACCGTTGGTGACAAGTGGTCTTACCTGGAGCAGACGAAGTTTGGCTACCTCGCACAGCCGTTCCACGTGACGGTCGATAACGAGGGTAAGCCGCTCTCTGGTAGCTTCGTCTATAAGGAGGACATCCCGGGCTACATCAAGTTCCTCGACAAGGGTCTTGAGAACTACAAGAAGTAACATAATCTGATTGCCCTTGGGTGATCACATCAATAGGAAAGGCCGTCGCCACATGCTGACATCAGCAACGGGCGACGACCTTTCTTTTTTCCTATAGAGCAGAGATAGCAACGCCCCCACAGTCTTTGATTGACTGTGGGGGCGTATCATGTCCAATGATTTGGAGTTAGCTCGTTATTAGGCCATAGGACTAAATTCATCCTTGGTTACGCCACAGATGGGGCAAGTCCAATCGGCAGGAATACTTTCGAACGGCGTGCCAGGAGCTATACCACTATCAGGATCGCCTTGTGCGGGGTCATAGACGTAGCCGCAAACGTCACATACATACTTTTTCATAATGTCTTTGTTTTCGTTATCAATCGTTTATTGTTCTCTTTACGGTTGCAAAGATAAGCATCCTTTTTGAGACCACAAAAGAAAAGATGTTAAACTTTGTATTTATTACAACATTTATTATCTTGACCGTTTGGAAGCCTTACTCCCCATAGAAGGTTTATTCTCTTAACCAAGAGATGGCGTGGGAGTGATGAAATGAAAGAGACGACATGAGACAGATGGCGTGGAAGAGATGCGTGGGAGAGATGGTATAAGAACGATCAAGGGAACAACGTCAACAGAGCTGAAGCCCGACGTTGTTCCCTTGATGTTTAATGAAGTTGGATGGTCTGAGGCCGCTTATTGTGTGGCCAGATAGCTATTTCTCTATCAGGCAGACGGCATAGGCCGAGATACCCTCCTTGCGGCCTGTAAAGCCGAGACGCTCGGTGGTCGTCGCCTTGATGGAGACACAGTCCGGATCGCAGCCAATGACGGCGGCAAGGCAGTCGCGCATGGCGTCGATATGAGGACTGAGCTTCGGTCTTTCGGCACACACTGTCGCGTCGATATTGCCCAAATGGTAGCCCTTCTCTGCGAGGAGAGCAACCGTGTCACGGAGGATGATCTTAGAGTCCATATCTTTTGTAGCCTCCGACGTATCGGGGAAGTGATAGCCGATATCGCGCATATTGGCAGCACCAAGCATCGCGTCACAGATGGCGTGTATCAGCACGTCTGCATCGCTATGGCCGTCGAGACCACGGTCGTGGGCTATCTTGATGCCTCCCAGCCAGAGGTCGCGCCCCTCCACCAATCGGTGGACATCATATCCAAATCCTACCCGTATCATTATCTGCGTCTGAACAAGTCCTTGACACCATCAAGGTCGAACGAGAGCGAGAAGCGGAGCGTCTGGTCGAGCGGATTGCTCTTGGCCGTAGCGATAACATAGCCAGCATCGAGCGAGAAGACGTTCATACGGAAGCCCGCGCCAACGGTGAAATACTTACGATTACCCTTGTTCTCACTCTCATGGTGGTAGCCAGCACGAAGGGAGAACTTATCATTATAGACATACTCTGCACCAACACTCCATTGTATCTCCTGCAGTTCCTCCTTGAAGCCACCCGGCGCATCGCCGAAACTCTTGAAGATGCCGCTGATGGAAGAGAGGTCGTAGTAGTCGGTCTGCAAGCGCTGCTCATACTGCTCGTCGGTCTCGTTGTCCTCACGCTGCGGATAGGTGGGCACGAGCAACTTGTTGGCATCGGCAGCTATGGTGAAGCGGTTGTACTCGTCGATAGGGATCATGAGAGACGCACCCAGTCGCATGTTTGTCGGGATAAACTCCGAACGGTTGTCGCCACCAAAGGTGATCTTCGAACCGATGTTGGAGATGTTGAGTCCCAATCCGAGCTGACACTCGCGGCTTCCGAGATTGACATAGTTCTGATAGTAGCAAGCGATATCAGCAGCGAAAGCCGATCCTGGCGACGTGTCCTCAGTGTAGTCGTAGGTCAGGTCGGAATAGATGAAGCGCACGGCCGCACCCAGGGAGAACGTCTCGGAGAGCATCAGCGAGTAGCCTACATCAACGGACATCTCATAGGGATTGATGGTCATGTCGCCCGTGTTGTCCAAACTCGAACTGGTCTGCACCTCACCAAGGGAGAAGTAGCGCAGGGAGGCCGATACGGCACTGTAGTCGCCAATGCGGTAGTAGCCCGAGAGGTAGGCCAAGTCCATATCGTTGACCAACTGGCGCAGCCATGGCGTGTAGTTGAGCGAGACGCCAGCCCGCGAGATAGTGAACGGATACTTGGCCGGATTCCAATACTGTGAGGCCACATCAGGGTCGGTAGCTGCTCCGACATCACCCATACCACCGGCGCGAGCGTCCGGGGCAATGGACTGTGAGGTCACGGCGGAGTTGACCGGATTGAACATATCCTTCTTGTCCTGGGCATAGGTCGTGAGCGACAGCGCCGACAAGAGGACGATACCGACATACTTATTTTGACTGTTCATACGCGTATATTTCATTCTGTGTGTATGATTAAAACGCAAATCGTGCTTACTTATTGTTGATGATAATCAGTTTCTTGGCTTTGGAGACCCGCTCGCCGCCATCCGAGCCGATAGAGGCACGGTAGAGATAGACTCCCGTCTGCAGTTTTGCTCCACCATCGGTGCAGAGATCCCAGCGCACTGTATAGGCGCTACCCGTCGAGGTGCCGCTCTCCGTGTGTCGCCACAACTCGCGTCCACTCATATCGAAGACGGAAATCTCAACCTCAACCTCAGCGCCCGTGAAGTTGTGATTGACGATGAAGGTAGTCTCCGTCGTGGCGGGATTGTTGGTGCAACTGATGCTCTCGATGGAAGGTTTCAGTCCTTTGACGACCTGGAAGTTGAGCACGGCGGTGGAAGCATTGTTCAACATATCCCAGGCACGGAAGCGCAACTGATGCGCGCCCTCGGAGAGTTCAGGCAGCGAATACCAGGTAGAACCGCTGGTATAAGTGCCGAAGTCGAACGTGAAGTTCTCATTGAGGTTGAAAGTCAGGTTCGGGTCTCCATCGATGCAAAGCTGCAAGTCGTGCCCCATACCGCTGCCCGTGGCGTTGATGCCATCCTTGTCCGTGACGTTGGCCACGAAATAGGGCGTGGTATTGACGCTTCCCCCATCGACAAACGAGGGTGTATTGAGGTAGCAGTAGATCGACGGTCCAATACTGTCGTTGCGCACCGTCTCCGAACCATAGATGAAGAAGCGGTCCTCGGCACCATGGGCCAGTTGCGTATGGTCGTCGCTGACAGCATAGACATTGATGAGTCCGCTACCACTGGCGTAGTTGATATCGAAAGGCACGGCGAAGGTAAACTGGAACTCGCCATTGCGCACACTGTCGGAACCATTGAAGAGCACTTTCTGCCGGTCGTAATACTGGAACGCGGAGTTGGAAGTCTCCTCCTGCTTCTTGCACGTCACCATCTCGCGGGTGTCGCGGACCGTGGCCGTCATCTGACCGTTGAAGCCTACGAGGGTTTCCTCCTGACGCATGACACGCCCCTTGACCCGAGCCACGCTACCCGCTTTGAGGATGATATCCTGCTTGCCTCCCACGGGCAGTCCGTTGATACTATCAATGACCACGTCGAAGGTAGGCAGGTTGAGAGCCAAGGCTGGATCGCCAAGGAGCGAATACTGGAGTTTGTTGAGCGTGCGGTCCTGGCCCGTACTGATAACATCGTTCTTAGCCAGGCGCTGGGCCTCACCCATTGTGGTGGGCTTGCCATTGGTGAAGCTCAACACATGGCGCAGAAAGGCATTGTTGATAAACTTATTGTAATAGGCATAGACCGTGCGCGTCGTGCCCCAGAAGGCCACGGATCCACCCTGCGCATTGAGCAGGGCGGTCTCGCCGATCGTCTCCTTGCGCGTGTCGAAAGGCATGACATCACAAGAGGCCGTGATCCAAAGCGGCAGGTTCTGATTGGTGAACGTGCGGAAGTCGCTGATGGTAAGTACTGACTCATGGGAGATCTGATACTCCACACCGTGGCCCGCATAGTCCATGATGAGGGCGCCCGCCTGCTGTTGCTGCTTGAGGAGGCGCGAGACCTCGGGATAGCGATTGCCCGTGGAGGTGCTGACGCGCGTATAGGCGTCCCACATCACCTTCTTGATCTGATAGCCCGGATAGAGCTGGCCGATATATTCCGCCGTGGCATCTACATCGCGCATGTGGAGATTGTTGTTGCCATCGTCGCCCATAAACATGATGGTGTTGGCCCAGTCGCCCGCATGGGCGTTGTTGGCATAGGCAATGATCTTATCGACTACGGCCTTGGCTTCCGCCGTTGTGGTGACAGGAATGCGCCCCACGGCCACATCCTCCTTGTCGTTGCGAATCGAAGCGCCACCCTCGCCCTCATCGAGCAGCGTCATCCATCCGTCGTTGACATAGCAGTCGGTCTCAGAGAAGGAGTTTTCGCTCTCGTGGGCCAACAGATAGTCGTCGGCGTTGAGCGAGCGACACTCAGGTGTGAGCATACGGCAGTCCCAGACGGCGTCGCCAAAGAGCAGCAGGTGCTTGGGCATCTGGGCCTCGTCGTCACCTGCCCGGTCGTAGAGCATCTTGAGGTAGCGACGGTAGGCATTGGCGTCGGGTGTGCCACTGGAAAACTCATTGTAGAGCTCATCGGCCGGCACGATATTCACGCGCATCGAGTCGCGGTCGCGATGCATCTGTGCCAAGCGCTCAGCCTGCGGTCGCAACTTCTGACTAGTCGGGATGATGATGACGAGGTCGGCCTGCGGGTCGGCGTGGTGGTCCTGGTTGGTAATGGCATAGACATACTCGGGCACGGGGAAGGGATCCGTAGCCAGGCGCGGCTGCGGTTTCGGGCGCTCGTAGGCATAGCTGATGTAGTCCATGCGCACAGGGCCTCCCGAGAGCGTCGTCACCGTGATCGTGTCGGAGGTAGTGTGTTCGATTTTATAAGTATTCTCTGCCTCCACGGCGGCATTATACGACGAGAGGCGCAGACTGGCGTTGCCGAGATCCTTTCCGTTGAGGCGATACTGCACCGAAGCGGCTGCACCAGCCGTCACAGCGATGGTGAGGTTGGCCATGCGATTCTCTCCCGCGGGGTGGGAGAAGACATAGGTGCGCGACTTCCCCTGCTCGATCGGATCGTTCTCGAAGAGGTTGCGGCCACCCTGATACCAAGAGAAGTTATCCACCTCACGAAGCGCATGATAGTCGTCAGCCAAAGGATAGCAGTCGGCGATAAACTGGGCGGAGTCCACCATGAGCGGCGTCTTCCCGTCGGTCTCGGTGAGGAAATAGTAGCCATAGTCGGAGTATGGGTTGCGGGTGCGCCGCGTGGCCTCCTTGTTCTCCCAGCTCACGGGTCCTTTGGCATAGAACAAGCGGCGGTCGCCGACCATCGTAGAAGCCACCTCGGGCAAATCGTCAGTGGCGGCAAGATCGCTCTTGTGCAACTCCTCGTTCTGGAGGTTGCCACCATAGCCGAAGATGCGCACACGGCTCAGGTCGCTAAAGCCCGCCTGCCGCGCCAACTGAGAGGTCAATTGATAGATGCCCGACTCGGGAACGCGAATCTTCACCCAGCGTCCCTCACGCAGGACGGAGTGCTTCGCATAGATGGCCGCATCCTCCGAGGACGTTAAGTCCCTCTGCGTTCCCGCATGCGACGGTGCCTTCAGCGACGGTTTGGGCTGGGAGGTGACGGCGATCATGAAGGAGACGAGAAACTGCAGGCGCCCCTCACGGCGCACGACGGGACAGAGCGAGAAGTCGAGGCGTCCCTTCTTGCGGTCCACGACGATGTGCTGCTCTATCTCGGGCAGTCGTCCGGGATCTGCCGAGGGGGCCAAGGCGAGGTAGCGGAGCGAGTCGCGCCGCCCCATCTCGAGAAACTCGGGGTAGCGTATTTCGAGCGTGTAGATGCTGTCCGCATAGTGCTTTCCCAAGGGGATGGCATAGCTGAAACGGGGCAACATCGTGTCGATGGCAATGTCGTCAACTGTCAGATTGAAGAATCGCTGTTGTTGCGCCTGGCCCTGCAAGCCGCAGAGGAGGGCGAAGAGCAGCAATATGGAGTGGCGGAATACTTTCATACCATGCTAATATAATATAAGAAAATAACGGCGGAAAGCGGGTTTTATTGTGGAGCAGGCGAAATAGAATATTTGTCCCTTTACTCCCTTCGTGTTTACCTGTCGGTGGCAGAACGGCGAGCGATCGCTTACCTTGTCTCCCAAGGCGCGCGATCGTCCCCCGTACTGTTTCCGACAGGACTCTGAAATCGATCGGGTTAATGGTTTCAGTATATGGACCCTTGCGGGTTCTTTCACAGTCCTTGTTTGGCAATCAGCTGCCTATATATTATCCAGTAAGTATGCGTTTTCCACAACCCTGCAAGGCCTCAAGGCCTCATCCTTGAGCAAGTTTTGTACAGATCACCACGACAAAGATGATCAGCGCTACAAAGCCGAAGAAAAGAAATAAATAGAACTTCTCTTCCCTGAGAAACTCCCTCAGCCTGAAACGGGTTCTGAGATGTGCGTCAAGATACTCCCGGTAGTCATTCACCATCGCGCAGATGATGACAATGGCTCCCACAAGGATGATCAAGCCGACACAGAAGTAGAGTTGCTCATCGCTTTCAAACAGTGTTGTAAGTTTATCCATTCGGTCCATGCTGCAAAATTAGGGTTTTCCGAAGAAAAGGGGTGGATTTTCCCTGCACAAATGTGTTGCATAACTACCAAATAGGTGTTGCATTGAAAGGAAATCGGGTGTCGCTTTCGTAGGAAGGAGACACCCGCAAAAAGCCTTAAACAAGGTCAGGAAAAGTCCAAAAATGACGGTTTCATCGCCCCAAGAGGTCCTGTTGCGACTGGCGTTCGCGCCAAGCAGTTGGCGTACATCCCTCTTTCGCCTTGAAGATGCGGTAGAGCTGCGTGCGCGAGGAGAAACCACACTCGGCAGAGATCACGTCGTTGCTGTAATGAGGGTGCTCCAGCATCATGCTCTGTGCAGCGCGAAAACGAATATCGCTCAGCCACACCCGAAACGTGGTGTGCAGGCGCTGGGAGAAATAGACGGCCAGATCGGGCTTGGAGATGCTGAGGGAGCGGGACAGGGTCATGAAGTTGATCGAATAGTCTTTGTAGCCACGCTGGACGCACCAGCTGTCGATGCGCTCCTGGATCAGGGCAATGCGCTCCTCGGAGAGCGCTGAGCGTCCGGAAGGCGAAACGGTGGAAGCCTCGGCGCAGGCCGACGCTCCTGAAGGTGGGAGGGAAGCACCAGCCTCCAGTTCCTCCGCCAGTTCTTCCCCCTCCGAGTCCAGCAGTTCTTCGGACGGCATATAGCCCGTACCCAAAGAGATGAACGTAAGAACGAAGAAAAGAATGGCCATCAGCACCAAGGGGCCAAAGATATAGAGCGTGGTGGTGGAAAGGATGGCCACGGGCGTGACGAGGGCAGCCAGGCAGAGGTTGACCACGCTCGCGTACGAATAGCGCACATAGGGCAGGAGGTCGGTGGCGGTGAGGATCTCCAGCATCCTTCTGCGCTTATGGGTCTCCTTTCGGATCATGAGGACGCAATAGATCATGTGGACGCTATAGAGAGCCAGCATCGGATAGAGCCAGCCGCCGATATGCCAACTGCCCCTCAGATAGTGGCCAAGGGCGAAGCAGCCAACGATGGCAGCATAGAATCCCGCGCAGGCCAAGGCCATGTTGCGCCGCTTGGCCTGGACTGCTTCGAGATTGTAGATAGCCATGGCTATCAGTCCGAAACAGGGAGTATAGACGAGCATGTTGACCATGGCTCCCAAGTGGTCGTCGGTGGCCCTGATGTGAAATCTCATCTGGACATAGTATTGGGCGGAAAGAAGCACCAAGGCAAGGAAGATCATCAAGCGGGAGCGCTCGTAGCGTTTGTTCTTCCAGCGGGCGTTCAGGCGGGCCAAGGCGACAAAGAGCGCATTGACCAGCATGAAGATGAGGGCGGCAAACTGAAATAGGTAGAGGGAAGACATGAGGGTTGTGAGGGGATGGTGAGGGTTTAATTGAAAACAAAACGAACCGTTTGCATGCGCCTGCTACTTGCGTCCAAAGTCGGCGGGAATCTCACCCCATTGCGCCGTGTCCCATTTCAGCACAGGCGTGGCGCAGGGATGGGTCAGCAACCAGTTCTCGGCGCGGGCGATGACCTCATAGAGTTTTGCCGTCCTGGCGTCGCGCACCAGCGTGGTCTTGCACTTGCGCTTCTTGACCCACAACGCCGCATTGTAGGAGTCGGAGTAGATGACCTTCCCCTTGATGCCTCGTTGCTCCATGAGCGCCAAGGCGTGGACAATGGCGAGAAACTCTCCGATATTGTTTGTCCCGTGGATAGGGCCATAGTGGAACACCTGCTGGCCCGTCTGCAGGTCGATGCACCGATACTCCATCGGGCCCGGATTGCCCGAACAGGCCGCATCGACCGCCCAGGCATTGGCATTGACCTCTGGGGGCAGAGGCAGGACGGTATCGTTGCGCCAGGAGGGGGGATTCTGAGGGAAGTCTTTGTTCATATCAGCGGGGAGAAAGCTAAAGGGCCAAGGCCTTGTTTCAGCCAAGAGCGGAAAACGAGGACGGGGGGCAGCAGAAGGGCCTCGCCTCCAGCTGCCTCCCGCCCCTATCCTTGTCCCTTGCGGGAATATTCTACATTCTCTCGGGCACCTCGATACCCAGCAGATCCATGCCGTTCTTAATGACCTTGGCCACATTGCGTGCCAGCACATAGCGGAAGGCCAGGGCCTCGGCGCTCTCGGCGCTGAGGATGGAGTAGTCGTGGTAGAACGAGTTGAAGAGCTTGGTCAGCTCGTAGCAGTAGTTGCAGATGGTAGCCGGATTGTAGTTGCGGCCCGCATCAGCCACTGCCACCTCATACTCGCCGAGCTTCTGGATCAGCTCCACCTCCTTGTCGTTGGGCTTATAGCCGCCGAGGGAGTCTGCCACGCCCGTCGCCTTGCGCATGATGCTGCGGATGCGCGCATAAGTATATTGGATGAAGGGACCCGTGTTGCCATTGAAGTCGATGGACTCCGCGGGATTGAAGAGCATGTTCTTTCTTGCATCCACCTTGAGGATAAAGTACTTCAGCGCGCCGAGACCGACGATCCGCGCCACGTTCTGGCGCTCCTCCTCCGTCATCTCCGCACCCTTGCCCTGCTCGTCGCCGACCTTGCGGGCGTCGCCGATCATCTGGGCTATCAGCTCGTCGGCATCGACGACCGTTCCCTCGCGGCTCTTCATCTTGCCATTGGGCAGATTGACCATGCCGTAGGAGAAGTGGACCAGGTCCTTGCCCCACTTGAAGCCGAGGCGGTCGAGCAGGAGCGAGAGCACCTGGAAGTGGTAGTTCTGCTCGTTGCCCACGACGTAGATCATCTTGTCGATAGGATAGTCGCTGAAACGCATCGTGGCCGTACCGATATCCTGTGTCATATAGACCGAGGTGCCGTCGCCGCGGATCAGCAGTTTCTGGTCGAGGCCCTCCTGGGTGAGGTCTGCCCAGACCGATCCGTCCTCCTTCTTGAAGAAGAGTCCGCGCTCCAGTCCGTCCATCACCTTGCGCTTGCCCACGAGGTAGGTCTCCGACTCATAATAGATCTTGTCGAAGGCCACGCCCAGGGCCTTGTAGGTCTCGTCGAAACCCGCATAGACCCAGTTGTTCATCTTCTGCCACAGGTCGCGGACCTCCTTGTCGCCCTGCTCCCACTTCACGAGCATCTCGTGGGCCTCCTTGATGAGCGGAGCCTCCTGCTTGGCCTTCTCCTTGGCCTCGTCGGCACCCATGCCGCCAGCCTCATACTCGGCCTGGAGCTGAGCCACCTCCTCGCGATAGTGCTTGTCGAAGAGCACGTAGAAGTCGCCGATCAGGTGGTCGCCCTTCTTGTGGGCCGCCTCGGGCGTGATGCCGTCGCCCCACTTCTGCCAGGCCAGCATCGACTTGCAGATATGGATGCCACGGTCGTTGACGATATTGGTCTTGACCACGCGGTTGCCATTGGCCTCGAGGATGCGCGCCAGCGACCATCCGAGGAGGTTGTTGCGCACGTGTCCCAGGTGGAGGGGCTTGTTGGTGTTGGGCGATGAGTACTCCACCATCGCCAGCGGCGACTCCTCCGTGACGGGCTTCTCGCCGAAGTGGGCCTCCTGGTCGATGTCCTGAAGCATCGAAAGCCATGTGTCCGCACGGAAAGTGAAATTGAGGAAGCCCTTGACGATGGAGAAGTTTTCCACGAAATCATTGTGGGCGACGATATACTCGCCGATCTCGCGTGCCGTGTCCTCGGGCTTCTTGCGGCTGATCTTCAACAACGGGAAGATGACCAGCGTCATGTTACCCTCAAACTCCGGCCTCGTCTTCTGCACCTGAATGAGATTCAAGGGCACGTCCTGACCATAAAGGCTCTTCACGGCCTCAACCGCCGATTGAGCGACAATTTTATCCAGTTTCATAATCTTCTAATAAATAGGCTTCCAAAGAAGCGAAATGACGGTGCAAAGGTAGCGATTTTTTCTCGCATAAGCCGCTCCACGGCGATTTATTTACACTTGGCTTGGCCAAATGGCAAGATTTGAGTAACTTTGCTCCCCAAATAAGCAACAGGACAAGATGTCACTATCAAAGAAGCAAATACTCCTCATCAACGACGTGTGCGGCTACGGCAAGGTGGCCACCGCTGCCATGCTCCCCATTCTCTCCTACATGGGAATGCCCGTCCACAACCTCCCGACCGCCATCGTGAGCAACACGCTCGACTACGGCAAGTTCAACCTCCTGGACACGACCGACTATATCAAGGGGGTGTTTCCGGTATGGAAGGAGCTGGACTTCCACTTCGACGCCATCGCGACGGGATTTATCGTGTCGGAGCAGCAGGCCGATCTCATCGCCCGCTACTGCCGTGAGCAGGAGGCCACGGGGACGGCCGTCTTCGTCGATCCCATCATGGGCGACGAGGGCAAACTCTACAACGGCGTGACGCCGGCGACCATCAACAGCATGAGGGAAATGCTCTCCGTGGCCCACCTCTGCTACCCCAACTACACAGAGGCGTGCTACCTCACGGACAAGCCCTACCGCCCCGAGGGCGTCTCGGCAGAGGAGGCCCGCCAGCTGGTGGAGGAGCTGCGCCAGATCGGTCCGAAGTCGGTGCTCATCACCTCCATCCCCATCGACGGCCAGCCTTCCGTCATCGGCTACAACCACCTGACCGACACTTGGTTCACCCATGTCTATACGGAGATTCCCGTTCACTTCCCGGGCACGGGCGACATTTTCTCTGCCATTCTCATCGGCCACATCCTCAACGGCACGCCCCTGGAGGCCAGCACGCGCCGCGCCATGGACGGCGTCTATACGCTCATAGACCACAACAAGGACAACGAGGACAAAAACCGCGGCATCCCCGTGGAGCAGTTTCTCTCCCTGCTCTGACGCTGTGCGCCAAGACCCGTGAGGACCGCAAACAGACGTGTTGGGACAGAACGATTCTTCTGTCCCAACTTCATTTCCAGGACAAACCAAAACACCTCGCCGAAGGTTGCTTACGACTGCGCCCGGTGGCTACTTAGGATCAGGCCTGATCGTAGCTTAGGACCACCAAAAGGCAAAACACACTTGCCAATCGAGCGCACTTGCCAAGCCCACCCTATTAACGTTTAACGTTTTTGTTTTGGCGCAAGAAAAAGTCATATTAACAGCTTGAAACTTCCGTGGGCTTCCGTATTGCCGCAGCCTGGGTCGAGGTTTGAGAGGACAAAAATGGTTCATCCGGAAAATCGAGTGATAGGTTTTGTTCATAGTTGTTTCCCTTGCAGCAACCCTTGGTCAGCATGGACTCGAAGAGTCGAATGTCCCCGCGAAGCGTTGTTACTTGTTGTAAAAGTTGTTCAAGTTGTCTTTTATGTGTCCACGTCGAATCACTCCATTTTCCGGAAGAACCTGTTTTTTTTGCTGAGGGGCAAAGAAGCGATCAAGCGCTATGAGATAATTTCGCCGACGAGCAACGCCCTTTGCTGCTCCAGCATCTCACACCACAAAGCCGACCCTTGCAGTTTGCTGGCAGGGATGTACTCGCGAAACTTCTCGTAGAAATCGATGCCTTTCCCATCGGGAACGCTAAAGTCTTCTTCCGAGATGAGCTCTACCCAGTCCAGCAAGTCGGCATACTTCTCCATCTGTTCGTAGGAAAGATGAAGTTCGGGATTACCCGACAATTCATGCCAGTCCCACTTGTCCTTGAATGCCTCTACCAACTCTGGCGTCAAAACCCCTTCGGTGCTACACGCCGAGAAAATCTTCCAGTTGATGCGCTTGGAGAATTTGCCAACCATAGGGATCGTCCATCGGATGTAGGGGTTTAGCGAAATATCTTCCCAACTCACACGATCCTGATACTTCTCAAGCAGGGGCTCGCTCCACGCAAAACCCAGAGATAGGTCTTTCCACGCTTCCTCGACGAGGATGTTGCGCATGAATTCGTCATTTGTTTTCTGTTCCATCTTCATTGCTTATTCTATCATATTGTTTGACTGTTCGACTGTTTGTCTGTGCAAAGTTCGGCACAAGATGTGCCAAATAACGACATAGCTATGCAAAAAATGGCAGACCGAGGCACAAAAACACCGAAATAGTTTAAGTTACAATTGGCTCACCTTATTAGTGAGGCGAGCAAAACTATCCAACTTGGCCTTTTCAATTTTCGCTCGTTTCTCAACATCGGCATGTCGCATCAAATGTTTGCGGACAATTTTGACAAGACATGTGAATCAAAACTTCTCACAGTTATTGAGGAGCCGGACACAAAATAGCAAAGCGTCTTGTCGAGGCTTGCCCCTATTAACGTTATAACGTTTAACGTTTTTGTTTGGGGATAAGGAGAAGTCACGAAATCACGATTTTGACTGAGCGATCGGCTACGCCGTAGATGCTATTGTGCTATCAACCAGAGCCTAAAACGCCTCATTGTAACATTTCCACATCTTAACGTTTTAACGTTTTCTACAATGGGTGAACCACTGCCCGCCCCAGCCCCTGCCAAATGGATGGCTAGCCTCAACTTGATGACACCTCGCGCATTCATGACATCTTGCTTACTCAATCCATATAGAGCGCGCTTCAGATTCCCAAATTTGCTTGTTTTTGCTCTCCATATTCGCAAAAAAGAGAAGTTGAGATAAAAAAACAAGCATCATTCAGATCTTTCTCATCGAAAACTTTTGACCATTCAAGACAAATGCGTCATTTTGCAGGAAAATTATCGTCAAATTCGCAATATCAGAGAAGATGGCAACAAGAATACAGAAAATAATGGAGTTAAATCCCCATGCAGACTTTATGTTTGGCGACTGGCTCACACGGCAGGGGCTGGATGCAAAAGGGCAATATGCCTACATGAAGAGTGGGTGGCTGAACAGAATATCAAAGGGGGTGTACGTCTTGAGCGGCACCACGCCCAAACTGCTCCATGCCATATCTGCCTACAACAACCAGTTGTCGAAGCAATGTATCGTTGGTGCTTATACCGCCCTCGAACTGCGTGGTTATTCCCACTATCTGTCATTGGGCAAACCGCAAGCTTATCTATTTACAGGAAGAACAAACAAGCTTCCCTCGTGGATGCTGTCTCGCGTTTGGGACATGACGGTGAAGTATATGACTACTTCTTTTCTGGGGGATGACTTGCTTGGAGAGGAGACAATGACCGTTGAAGACGACCGCCTTTGGGTGTCCTCACCTGAGCGTGCTTTCTGGAATGCCTTCACCTGCCAGAGTCTGCCTCCGCGCTCCTAGACCTATATTATATAATGAAGAGACTGACTACGCTTCGGCCTAAACTGGTGCAGTCGTTGCTCGAAACCTGCTCCTCGCAAAAGGTAAAGCGGCTCTTTGCATATATGGCAGAAAAAGCCGGACATCCTTGGTTCAAGGCGCTGAAACTTGAAACCGTCCAACTGGGCACGGCGCGATACATGGTGGTGCCAACAGGAAAGCATATCGCCAAATACAATATGATCATACCCAAAGACCTTGCAGAGTATGAATGATAACAATATAATCGGCAGGGTTTACGGTGGCACCGCCAACAACCTCTTCCAGAAAGACCTGCCTTTGATTATCTGTTTTCTGATAATTATCTATTTGATTCAACAATGCTAGCAATTCTTACACTAACTTCATATAGTAGGTATAACGGAATTGTTACCAAAACAAGAGTCATCAAATCTGGAGGTGTTATAATTGCAGCAACAAGCATAATGACAATCAAAGCATGTTTCCTATATTTCGCCAATAGTTGTGACGATATGAATCCTAATCTTGCCAAAAAGAACATAATTACTGGCAATTGAAAAACAATTCCCATGATGAAGGTTAAAGTCGTAAATGTTTCAACGTAAGAGTCCAATGTAATAGTGCTTCGAATATTTTCTGAAACACTATATGTACCCAAAAAACGGAATGAAATTGGAAACAATATATAGTAGCTCATGAGGACTCCTACTATAAACAATAAAAATATTATTACAGCTACGCTTACCGAGTACTTCTTTTCGCTTTCATAAAGTGCAGGAGATACGAATTTGAATAGTTCATAAAGGATATAAGGCGAAGCTCCTAACAACCCCAAATACACAGATGTTGTAATATGGGTCATGAATTGACTGGACAAGTCTGTTGCGATCAAATCAACATGGAATTTTTCAAAATGGAAATCATAACCACACAACGATACGACATTCTCTATTAACGAATATGTGGTGAAATTGTATTCACTTGGGGCTAACAATAGTCCCCAAGTGGTCTCTTTACAAAAGAAGATTATTATAGAGAGCGTGCCAGCAACAGCAATAATGCGAAATAACATTCGACGGAACACTTCTAAATGTCCGCCGAATGTCATTAAATTAGAATCGTGTTCTTTAGTCATTTTTCAATTCATCTTTTGATGGATTTTCTTCTGACTCTTTCTTTTCGCTTTCTTCAATAGGTGTTCCATCGGTCTCTTTAATGTCATTGACTCCTTTTTTGAATTCCCGAACACCTTGTCCTAAACCTCGCATCATTTCTGGCAGTTTTTTGCCCCCAAACAAGAGTAAGGCAATACCTCCGATAAGTAATAGCTCTGTTGAGCCGATGAATAATAACTGAGGTGTAAATAAAAAATGTACCATTTGCTATTCTGTTACGAGATATATTTCACACGTTTCAAAGTCAATCTCCCACTTGCCATCGTTGACACTTTCCCAGTTGTACTTTTCACTCATGAGTCTCCACCAGTGTTGAAATTTTGCTCCTGTTTCCCCAAGGTCTTTTACCAGTTTTTCATACAAGGCATCATTGTCAACCGTGAGGATGTGTGTTAATTCGCTAAGTCCATTACGACGTTCAAATAGCGTTTGGATTTCGTTTTTTTCTTCTTCGGTCACTCGGCCTATTATCTTCTTCATAATGTAAACATTTCAGTATTAGTATGTTGGTGCGTTATCCATTCTCTCATTTGGACTACAACGTTTATACACATTTGTTACGCCATTTTGGTAATTCTCTTGGATTCTGACTTGTTCATAATTGTCTGATCATTAGTGTCCCGTTAAAAGCGGGACCAGTTAAATATTAATCAAATAACCCCG
>ERZ825159.337-NODE-337-length-63236-cov-6.265206_pt1 | contig 63236 bp, 61 predicted proteins | sample MGYA00519932_ERZ825159 | MGnify/ENA primary metagenome ERZ825159 (study PRJEB31778, sample SAMEA3449191) | human gut metagenome | biome: human gut; feature: human-associated habitat; material: faeces | place: United Kingdom | collected 2010/2012 ... | reverse complement strand
CTTTCAGCACATAATCTTTGATTTCCTGATAGGTTGCTTTCAACTCGGCACTGGTGGCATCCAGCTCGTCCAGGTCTAAGTCTATCTCTATCGTGTCATCTGGTTTTTGTTGGGACAAAAGAACAACCGTCTCTACATGACTTGTCCTCGGAAACTGATCGACGCAACACACCTTATCCACGTGGTACCCGCGACGAATGATCGTCTCCAGGTCGCGTGCCAGCGAGGTCGGCTTGCAACTGATATAGACGATCTCGTCCACGCCAAATGCAAGGATTTTCTCCAGTGCTTTCGGATGAATCCCGTCCCGTGGCGGATCGACAATGATCAGATCCGGTTTCTCATCCACAAGGTCGATTGCCTTTAACACATCACCTGCGATGAATTCGCAGTTAGAAAGTCCATTTGCCTTTGCATTTTCCTTCGCTGCCTCGACCGCTTCCTCCACGATTTCGATTCCGATCACTTTCTTCGAAACCGCTGCCATCATCTGTGCGATCGTACCGGTTCCGCTATACAGATCGAACACGGTCTTGTCGCCATCGAGCTTCACGCTGCCCCGCATGATATAATCGCGCGCCTTTTCATACAGCACCTCGCAGCCACCTGTGTTTGTCTGGAAGAATGAAAACGGCGAGATCTTGAATTTCAGTCCAAGTATTTCCTCTTCGATGTAATCCTGACCATATAGAAGCTCCATCCGATCGCTCTGCACGACATCGCCCAAAGCGTCATTTTCCGTGTATAGAATACCTGCAATACTTCCCGCAAATGCATCGGACTTCTCTAATTCCAGCAGCATTTCCACGAACGCCTGAAGCAGCTGTTTTACATCAAACCCATATGTGTCCCACTGTGTCGATGTTACCAGATTAATCAGGAACTGCCCATTTGCCCGCGACTGGCGCACAACCAGATTCCGCAGGATTCCCTCGTGGCGCATCCGATGAAAGAATGGCACATTTCGCCCTGAGAAAAATGCAAGTGTCGCCGTGAGTATGCGGCTCCAGTCTGCGCCAATGATCTCACATCCATCAACCGTCAGGATATCATAGAAGCTTCCCTTCTGATGTAATCCAAGTGCTAATGGGCCATCCTTGTAGGCATCGCCAAACGTGAATTCCATTTTGTTCCGGTACGCAGTCTGGCTCGGCGAACCAAGGATTCCTTCCCATTCATAATCCTTCGAATTGGAATCCTCCGCCAGAAGCACGCGGTCAAGTAATGCTTTTACCATGTCCGCTTTCAGCTTCAGCTGATTGTCATACGACATCGTCTGGTAGGCGCATCCACCACACGCACCAAAATAATGGCAGGTCGGCTCTACATCCTCCAGCGGACTCCGCTCTAAGACTTCCAGCACCTTTCCCTCTGCCATACCGCTTTTCTTCTTTGTTACCATATATTTCACTTTCTGTCCCGGCAGGGCGCCCTTGATCGTCACCTTGCGCTCGTCCACCTGAAAGCTTCCTTTGTTTGGGAAATCATAACGCTCGATGATTCCCTCGCATACATCACCTTTTTTCACTCGACTGTCTCCTCATCATTCGACATACCTTAATTCGTATGTCACTTCATCTTCATCGTCAATTTCCATCACCATATATGTGTAACGGTGATCTGCCTGCCGCGGCTTCGAAATGCTGCCCGGATTCAAAATCGTAATATCGTCTGGATCTTCCTCCAGATATGGCACATGCGTGTGTCCATACATCGCGATATCGCAATCATTCTCCAATGCCGCAAACCGCAGCAAATCCAGCCGCATGTCCACCTGATACAGATGCCCGTGCGTTGCGAAGATACGATGTCCGCCAGCTTCGATCACATTTGCATTCAGAAGCTTCGCATCATAATCGGTATTTCCACGCACGATGTAGCATGGCACACCAGCCAGCGACTCAAGCTCCCGTGCATCCCCGACATCGCCCAGATGAATCAACATCTGGAATTCGCCGATTTCTTCCCGCACCTGCGCGATTGCAAGCTCCACATTCTCATTTCGCCCATGCGAATCACTCATTATCAAAATCCGCAGCATAATTTCCTCCTTCGAGCCCTAACTACAGTACCTCGCGGATCATTTCCAAGGCACGTCCCCGATGACTAATCTTGTTCTTATCTTCCGGTGCCAGCTCCGCGGTCGTCTTTCCATATTCCGGCAGGAAGAAGATCGGATCATAGCCAAATCCATGTTCCCCGGCAGGCTGATGCGCGATCATACCCTCAATCACGCCGCGGCGTGTCGTCACCGTACCATCCGGAAATGCTGCTGCAATCGCACATACGAACCGTGCCGTCCGCTCTTCCTCTTTTGCATCTGCAAGCGCATCAATAATCATCTGATTCTTGATACTGTACGGCGTATCCTCGCCCTGCCATCTTGCCGAGTAAATGCCCGGCGCGCCATCCATATAATCAACTTCCAGACCACTATCGTCAGCGAGAACTACACAGCCCTCAGCCTCCTTTGTCTTGCTGATAGCTGTCGCTTTGATGATCGCATTCTCCTCAAAAGTCTTGCCATCCTCCACGATGTCAATATCGATGCCTGCTTCCTTCATGGAAACAATCTCATACCCACAATCCGCCAAGATCATGCGCACCTCCACCATCTTATTCGCATTACCAGTTGCAAAAATAATCTTCTTCATCTGCCTGTATCTCCTTTTTCCTTACTATTTCCGCTTGTTCGTAAACGCCTTCAAGCACACATTGCATTTCTCACTCGTCTCCGCCCGGTGCCACATCTCTCCATACAAACTGATGTAGCCCTCGCCGTCACTGATATCAAAGCTTGCCGTCCGCTCATCCGCATTGTACTCAATCGCGATCGGATGCACTGCGCCCGGCGTCTTGATCTTCACCACAACCGCATAACGTTCATTGTCATCGAGTTCGATTTCCTCCGGGAAATCCACCGTGTAATACCCGGCATACTGCATGCTGCCGGACGTCACAAGCTCCCGGTTCTTAAACGAGTCCACACCATCAAAATGCCGCACAACATACACTTCAAACTCCGTATCCTTATCCGTCGCATAGAAAGAAACGGCTGCCAGATTCTCATTTTTTCCTGCCTCGTAGACATTGGAAAAATACGCATCCTCCTTGGAGAAACCAAGCTGTCCAACCCAGCCAAGCTTATCCGTCTGGTAGATCTTATCATAATTATCCTTATCTCCAATCCGCGTGTAAACAACCGATTTCCGGCAGATCTTCGTATCATAATAGGATACATAGAAATATCCATCATCGCCGAATTCCTCGCCCCAGCTGTTCTTGCAGATAAAGGCACCGTCGCCCTCCGGCTGGATCGTGAAATTCTCCTTCGGGAAATTATCATCCCAGCCAACGACAACGACATCATGGTTCGGCGTCTCATCACCATCATAATAATACGCCGCATACTCACTCGAATAATACATGGAATAACTGTCCACATATTCCAGTGCCGAATAAATCGATGTCTCGATCGCGCCATACCGGAAAATCGCACTCTTGATCGTCTCGTCCTCACGCCCGTTGATGATCAGAGCCTCCTCCAGATGCTTCTCCGCGGTAAGATTCGGATCACTCATGCCATCGCCATATGGATCATCCTTCTCCAGCACCGGTCCCTGCCAAGCCGCCAGATACGCGATACTCATCGTATGCTCGCCGCCACTGTTCACATCCAGTGCATAACTGTTACACATCGACATGTGATCGACTGAGAAAATATCCTCCTCCATCGGAAGCAGCGTTGTCTCCAGCGCGCCAAGCGATGCAAATGCCCAGCATGTGCCGTACCGTCCCTGATCACGCACCGGTGACACGCGCCCATAATCACGCATATCGTATTTCTCCGGCAATGGCGTCTCATCCGGCAGCCGCGCCAGATCAACCCATTTCTGATCGACATAATAATCAACCTCGTAGCTCAAATACTCTGCGATCTTGTCAATCGGCACCATCAGCTTGTCCTCTGCCTCATCCACATAGACGGCATCGCCCAGCTCCACCTCGGTTTTCTTATTGACCGTTGCCTTGTCCGAACCCACGGCAAGTGAAATGCTGTTGTCGCCCTTCATGATCAGGACAGTTCCATCCGGGTATCGCTGCACGGAGCACAAAAGCAGACTGCGCAGGAACTCGCCTTCCACCATCAGGTGCATGTTGTCACTCACGTAAAATGTATAGCCAAACTCCTCCGTGCTTCCGCCGCCAACCGTGATGATCACATCATCCCCATTCATGCGGGAACGGATATTTGCCGCAAATGCATCACTGCACGTCGCGAGCGCATCCGACTCATCAATCGTCTTGACCGGATTCCTTCCTAAAAAGAATGTAATTGTCACCAGCACTGCAACCAGCACCGGGAAAATCCAAAATCGTTTCAATGCTTAACGCTCTTTTCTACTGTTCTTTCGGCTCCTTATTCTTGGGTGGCTTCGGTCCCATAAACTGATAGAAATAGGACTTAATCATGCCATTATAGATCTTACGGTTTCGATCTGCCTTTCTTCCAATATATTTCTCCGCATCCTCATACGAAGTAATCAAGTACATTGACCAGTCTGGAAGGTTCGCGAAGCTCTCGCCGATCGTCTTGTACAGTGCCGGTAACGCTTCCTTTTCCTCCAACCGCTCGCCATATGGCGGATTCGTAATGATAAATCCATAATGCTTCGGATGGCGCAGATCCTTCACGTCACGCGCCTGAAAATGAATATAATCTCCGACACCTGCTGCCTTCGCATTCGCCATCGCACATTTCACGATCTCCGGGTCTAAATCATAACCCTGAATATTCATCTGCACATCGCGGCGGATCATATCCTCCGCTTCATCATATGCGTTGTACCACACCTTCTTCGGCACGACCTTACCCCAGCAATCAGCGGTGAACTCCCGCATCATGCCCGGCGCGATATTGGCACCGATCATCGCCGCCTCGATTGGAAATGTACCGCTGCCGCAAAATGGATCGACCAGCACACGATCCTTGTTCCACGGCGTCAGCATCAGAAGCGCTGCTGCCAGTGTCTCCGAAATCGGCGCCTTTCCAACAAGTGTACGGTATCCACGCTTATGCAGCGACGTTCCCGATGTATCCAGACCAATCGACACCTGATCCTTGAAAATAAACACACGGATCGGATACTCGTCCCCATCTTCCTCGAACCGCTCCACGCGGTATGTCTGCTTCATGCGCTCCACAATCGCCTTCTTCACGATAGACTGGATCGCACTCGCAGAAAAAAGCGCACTCTTATTCGTTGTCGCCTTCGTCACCCAGAACTTTGCATCCCGCGGAAGAAACTCCTCCCACGGAATTGCCTTTGTCCCTTCAAACAGTTCATCAAAATCCGTAGCCCGGAAGCTACCCATCTTCAGCAGAATACGCTCTGCTGTCCGGATAAATATATTTGCACGGGCAATCGCTGTGACATCTCCGCGAAATGTGATTCTTCCGTCCTCCACAGTCACGATCTCATAGCCCAGATCTAATATCTCACGCTTTAGCACCGACTCCAAACCAAAATGGCACGGTGCGATCAATTCATACATATTTTCCATGCTTGTATTTTTGCCCTTTCTTCCCCTGTTCCGATTTTTGAACATACTTAGTTGTATTGTAAATTTATCTTTGTACGAAGTCAACAAAATCGAACAATTTATTCTTACATTTTGCACATGTAAATTTTACCAAATCCTGCTAATGCCGGTTTTTTGTCAGCGCCCCACGATACCCGGAGATTCCCCCAACTGTGTTGATGACCTTATACCCTTTCTCTGTCAATATTTTTGCAGCCAGTGTGCTGCCTCCCCCGTTTGCGCAATAAACCAATATCACTTTTCCTTTCGGAAGAGAAATATTGCCTGCCTGTATTTCTTCCAGAGGCAGATTTATCGCCATCGGAATGTGACTTTTCGCAAATTCTTCGCTCGTTCGAACGTCAACGATGATTCCTCCATAGTTAAGAGCCTCACTCAGGATGTTCCGAATATTTATATTATGAAATCGCATCGCTCCGCCTCCTTTCTTCTTACTAATAGGATATGCGGAGCGTGCGGATTTGTGTCTGTGATTGCTTTCTGCTAGATGGTTTATTACAAAGAAAGAGGACCGCTAAACGGTCCTCTCGGAGGGGGTTTTTAGTAACAGTCTGTACTGTTACTTGAATTGTTTTTCTGGCTGTTCTTCTGACTATTCTTCATCTTGCTGTTTGAAGCTGTTTCCTTGTTTGTCTGATTGCTTCCTGTATAATTTGTCTGCTTGTTCTTCTGCTCGTTTGACTGATAATTTTTTTCTGCCATAACTAATCTCCTTTTTGCTTTGCAGGTTTCCCTGCATTTGTAATTGCTACATAGAGAAGTATACCCAGCCCACAGAATTTCATTCATCCAAAATCAAAAAATTCACAAACGCAAGGCAAACACAGTTTCACGAATTACAATCCCTATCACAAACACAGGATTGCATCTAAGCAAACGTAAATCGGGTTGCGGATAATATTGATTTAATCGCAGACCATTGGAGCACAAGGCAGGAATAATTGCTTCAATGATTCGCTTTCAATAACGTAAATAGAGATGTCTATTGATATCAATTTATGCACAGACCGTTGAAGCACGCTGGCACTTAATGAGCGACGGTTCTCCGTCGCGAATTTAGTACTATTGCGTGCTGAACCGAGCGAAAGCGCGTCTGAGCATGAATTGAATATCATAGACATCTCTTTACCACTTTATTCCCTATGCGAATCACATTTATTGCAATTCATTCAAACTTGCAAACCGATACCCCTCTGCCTTCAGGTTTGCAATCACCTTTTCCAGCGCCCCAGCATTCGATGACGATACGTTGTGCATCAGAATGATTGCCCCGCTGTGATGATATTTATTGAAATGGTCGATTACAAAATCAACACCCGGCTGGTTGTTCACATCGAAATCCATATATGCCATGCTCCAAAAAATAGTTTTGAAACCAAGGTCCTGGGTGATTGCCAGTGTCCGTGCGCTATACTCACCGCATGGCGGCCTTAAGTACGGGTCCATCGCATATCCCGTTGCCTCTTTCATATAATCCGCGCAACCATTGACCTCCTGCACAATCTCCTCATAGGACTTATCCGGCATGCATATATGGTAGATGGTATGATTTCCCACCTGATGTCCTTCCTCCTTCATTCGTTTCGCTATGGCAACATTATCCCGGATGTACGTCTGTGTCACGAAAAAGCACGCCGGAACATCTTCCTTCTTCAGGATATCCAGCATCTGCTCGGTATATCCATTCTCATACCCGCAGTCAAATGTCAGATAGACGACTTTTTCATTCTTCTTTGAAGCATTCTGATCCAAATAGTACGCGTCGTATTCGGAGATATCGATCGTGTCATCGCACCCGCTCGGTCCGTGGTTCATATCCCGCCGGAACCACCATGAAAGCTTGGTGTTATCAAGGCTTTGGTACGCCTCTTTTTCTTTCAAATGATTTTCAATCGGGTATGTCTGATACCGGCAGAAAACCTTCCTGCATTGGTCAAACATACTATGAATCGGCAAATCTCCATCCTCCTGCTCCGCATATCCTCCGGTTGTACCAGTCAACCCATCTTCCACATCACTCGTCGGATTCCCGGATGTATCCACTTGCTCTGATTCACTTCCATCCGCCTCCCCCGCGGATGCTCCATATGTAACAACACAAAAACTACCAACTACCAGAGAGATCAGAATCCCTGCAAGGCAAACCACTCCTTTCCATTTACAAACACAACGCGAACCATTTTTTGTTTCATTTCCTACATTATAGTTTCCCATCAAGAAAAGAACTCTGCCAAAAAGCGATTGAGCGTCTCCTCACTGGCGGCACTCTCTTTCTCCTGCATTGTCCCGCCTTCGGACTCTTCCCCGGATGCATCTGTCTGCGGTGATCCATCGTTGTCGGCATGTTCCCCTTTCTCCGCCGACATCTCCTGCTTCACTACAAAGGGACGTACCGCAGCCGCTGTCTGCTCTCGCGGTTTCGGAATCCGTTCCAGGTACCCGCGGATATTCGCTTTCAGGATTTCCACTTTATTATTTATAACCAATATATGATCAAGCACGAGCAAACATGCACATACTAAAATACTATTCGCTAAGAAAAACTGCATGTCCGGACTGCCTCTCCAGCTTGGATCGTAATACAGATACGCTCCTGCCATCGTGCCACAGACGACGAGCGACAACACGGTTCCGCTCCGGTTCCAGAATTCCATCGGGCGCGTCAGGAATTTTAACCCCCTCACAAAGCTTTCTGCATACGCCTCCTCATCGCCTCCGCACAGTCCAAAGCCTTTTTTGTTTTCATATTGCCGGCACATATTGCGAAGCTTCTTTCGTTTTGTCTCTCCCAGATTTGTCGATGCTCGCACCATTTTACTCATGTAAGCATTTGCCAGTATCTTCATAAGCACTCCTAACACGCCTAACCCCCATAGTATGTAGACCCCGGTTGAAACTTCCATGATTTTTTGCAGCATACAAAATCCCTCCATTAAGATTTTTTGGACCGACAGCCTTTTTTTCTCCTCACTGTCTGATGGCGATTATAGAGAAGGTGAACTTCAGAATGCAACCCCTGTTCGGTCGTAAAAATCCTTGTAAATGTGACAGAAAATATGGGTTTAAGGAACTTTATATTTATGCTATAATAGGAACGCGAAACGTATAATATAATTGTTACACACGAGAAAGGATGATACACAATGACATATAAGACAAAGGGAACCTGTTCCCAGATGATCGAGTTTGAGATTACAGATGGCAAGGTGCATAATGTGAAATTCACGGGCGGCTGTAATGGTAACTTAAAGGGCATCGGACAGCTTGTGGAGGGCATGGATGCAGAGGAAGTTATCAAGCGGCTGGAAGGCACAACGTGCGGATTCAAGAGCACATCCTGCCCGGATCAGCTTGCACAGGCATTAAAGCAGGCACTTCACGCATAGGTTAAAGGTATAAGTAGGAGGATCAACCATTCATGAAGCGTATTATATTAACCGGTGGCGGAACCGCTGGTCATGTAACACCCAATATGGCTCTCGTTCCAACCTTAAAGGAGCGCGGATATGATATTCAATATATCGGCTCTTATGATGGAATGGAGAAAAAACTGATTGAAGATATGGGCATTCCATATCACGGAATTGCAACCGGAAAGCTGCGCCGCTATTTCGATCTGCGCAACTTCTCTGATCCATTTCGCGTGATCAAAGGCTTCAACGAAGCGAAAAAACTGATGAAGGAGTTAAAGCCGGATGTTGTATTTTCCAAAGGCGGCTTTGTCTCTGTCCCTGTTGTTCTCGCCGCAAGTGCGAAGAAGATTCCATGTATTATCCATGAATCTGATATGACGCCGGGACTTGCAAACAAGATCAGTATTCCAAAGGCATCCAAGGTGTGCTGCAACTTCGCAGAAACAATGGAGAATCTTCCTGCAGGAAAAGCAGTTGTAACTGGTACACCGATCCGTCAGGAATTATTTGCCGGTGACGCTGTAAAAGCGATGACCTTCTGTGGCTTTACAGAGGTTCGTCCAACTCTTCTGGTAATCGGCGGAAGCTCTGGCAGCGTACGTGTCAATGAAGCGATCCGTTCATGTCTCCCGGAACTGACGAAGAAATATAACGTCATTCACCTCTGCGGAAAAGGAAATATCGACGAAAGCTATAACGGAACTGCGCATTATGTCCAGTTCGACTACATCAAGCAGGAGCTTGCTGACTTGCTCGCATTAGCAGATATCGTTGTCTCCCGTGCCGGTGCCAATGCAATATGCGAACTTCTGGCACTCCGCAAACCAAGCGTTCTGATTCCATTATCGCTTGCAGCGAGCCGGGGCGACCAGATCTTAAATGCACAGTCCTTCGACAAGCGCGGCTACGCCAAGCTGTTGTTAGAGGAAGACCTGACAAACGAGTCACTGCTTGCCGCAGTCAATGAAGTGTACGAAAATCACGATCATTACATCAAGGCAATGGAACTTTCCACGAAGTCCGACGCCATCACGATGATCTGTGATATGATTGATGAGTTAGCAAACAAATAAAAACAAAAGTCCCCTGAATGGCGCTCTGATCTGTTACAGTCAGACCCCGACTCAGGGGATTTATTTTTCTCACTCTTTTATACCGGCGTTCTTGAAAAACGCTCTTTTATCTTCTCAATTCCATCTATCACCAGACGATTTCGGAACAATATCATAATCGCGAAATATCCAATTGCACCAATTGAAACGGTCAACGCAATCGTCAGAAGATCCGAATACTGACTATGTGCACACCAGTTATAGCAACACACAATCGGAATACATGCAATCAAGCTTTGACCGAGCTGCCAGCCAAGCTTTGTGATCGGATACATATGCCGGGCTTTGATACTTGCATAAATGAAGATTGCCAGTTCCGCTGCAACCGTACTGGCTGCGGCACCGAATTTCCCATATACCGGAATGGTCAACGCATTTAAACAGACATTTGTGACTGCACCAATCACAACACCCATGGACGCCCACCGGTCTTTCCGGTGTATGATAAACAACTGATTGATCAGGAAGCTGTTAAAGGTTGCAACGATAACATTCAACATCAACACCTGCATCGTAGATGTTACACCCAGATATTTGCTGCCCGCAAACAAATGCAGCACCTGCCGACTCAGACAGAACATGCCAATCGCCATCGGAATATTAAAGAGCAATATAAGCCGCGCGGTCAGATCATTCAGATTCTCCGCCTGTTCCTCATCCCGCTCCATCATGTACGCGACGCGTGGACGAATTACCGCATATAACGCACTGAAGAATGACGTTAACACAGATGCAATCTTAATCGCTGCCGCGTAAAGTCCGACCTCGGTATCATCCCCGGTAATATAACCAAGCATAGAACGATCCATAACCAGATACACCGCCGACGCAACATCCAACAGGAAAATATACGACATCGGCTTCAAATGAATCCGCAGCTTCTTACTGATCCGCAACTTGAACTTCACGTATTTTCTTGCCCGGATAAAATTCATAATATTGGAGCCGACGCTGGAGATTACCATCGTCAACGCATATATCATGTAATCATCCTCTGATTTGACACATGTAAACAACATAACCACAGATATAATCTGAAAGATAAATGAACGAATCGTGATATACTGATATTCTTCGTATATATTATACAGCCACTCGACTCCGATGGTAGAAAGTATAATCGTCGTCGAAAAAAGCAGCATCAACGTCCGATATCCCGCAAGTTTGGGAATCGCAAGTGCTGCAAAGAAAAGAATATATGCAATCGCGGATGTGATCAAATTGATTGACAACATATCACTTGCAAATTCATCCATTTTCTTTCGGTCATCCCGAATACGGGCACCCTCCCGGATTGCATAGCCGCCAATGCCAAACGCCTGCAACAACGTGAAGTATGTCATGTTCGCCTGCGCATAATCGACCTTACCGAGTGCCTCCGGTCCTAAAACTCTGGAAGAATACGGGAATGTAATGAGCGGTATGATCACACCCATCATCGTCCGCATCATATTAAATATGAAATTAACACCTAAGGATCGCTTCTTTTCCAACTTAATATTTCCCCTATCATCAATCTCTATAAAAAAGAAAAGCTGTCACATAAAACGTAACAGCTTTTTTTAAAATAATTCCTTTTCCAACTGGAAGATGAAACTGTCAAGCAGTTGCATACGCTTCGTATATTCTGCTCTGGCTGCATCTGTCTTGCATCTTCGAATCTTTGGTTTGTTATTTCTATAATAATTCTTGATCCTGTAATAGGCTTTCTTGTAACTTGCCTCATCCTCACATGCTGTCGCCATCGAATCCCACAGCACACTGATTGCTCCAACTTCATCGAGCAGATCGGCATCCATCACAATCTTACATTCCAGCGACAGATCAGCATCCGAATCCTTGTCCTCGTGAATCATAATAATCTCTCCCACGCGTCGGATCGTCTCCGGATCAATTCCAATGCTATCCATGTATTCTACAGCAAGCTCTGCACCAACTTCTCCATGTGGACGTTCATCATCCCATCCAATATCATGAAGCAAAGCTGCAAGTACGATCACATCCAGATCTCCGCCAAGCTTTGACTGCAGCTTGATGGCCCATCGATACACACGCATCGTGTGCTCAAACCGGCTACGGAATGGATAGTTCGAAGGCCTGCCGTTCTCAGAAGTCATCTTCTTCACATATTCAATTACTTCTGCATAATTTACACTCATGCCGTTGTTTTTGCCACCCGATTCTTTTGTTCTTCCCAAAGTTAGGTATCATTTACCTATCTCTAAAATGATACCATTTTTTTACCAAAAATACCACATGTATTTTATATTTTTTTAACCGTGCGGCTGGTGTTGTGAAGCTCTCATAAGCGTTACCACGGCAGTTAACTCAGTCCCGGCTGCCTCGCGGCGCACAGAAGGTTCTACTTAGTGCTGCTTCGTTCCCGACCTGACACGGTTCATAGATTCCTGTCGCGCAAGACCAAAACATCAACGCCACTTACCGTGGGCAGCCTCACAAGAAGACAACCCGAAACCAGCCATCACCCCCTCTGTAGCGGATTGAGGGTACAGGGCACCGCTATCTCCCCGGCTGCACGGAAATTTTATAACAAGTCCACGCATATCCATCGAAAAGTCTGTTTCTTATAAACCCCATATCGACAGATACTTCTTTAGTATATAAAAATAATTATGTAAAGTCAAGACATCCCATTATTTTCTTTTAACGCGGCTGCCTTCTTTTTTGCACGCAACTCCGCGAAAAAACCGGACATCATCGCTGAACATTCTGTTTCCATGATTCCCCGTGTTACTTCCACCTGATGATTAAACTGCTTCATATCAAGCAGATTTAAAATGGAACCGGCACATCCTGCCTTCGGATTCATACATCCGATCACGACCTTCGGAATCCGAGCCTGCACGATCGCCCCGGCACACATCTGGCAAGGCTCCAACGTCACATACATTGTGCAATCCTCCAGCCGCCAGTCACCCAGCACCTTGGACGCCTTTTTAATCGCCATGATCTCTGCATGCGCAAGTGTCGTCTTGTCCACGTTCCGCCGGTTGTAACCACGCGCGATCACCTTTCCTTCATAGACGATCACACATCCGATCGGCACATCACCATTCGCCGCCGCCTTCTTCGCAAGCGTGATCGCCTGCCGCATATATCGTTCATCCTCACTCAATTTCCTCATATTGTACCTCATTTCCGTATCATTTTATTGTCTGTTCCCATAAAATGTACTATACTGACCTCATGGCTGCATGATACAAGAATCGTTCCTGTATTCCACAGTCACAAACGTCAGAAAGGAGACGCTCATGGGACCACTGATAAAATATACAAATCGCTTAATCCTGCGCGTAGAAAATGAATCAAAAGCCAAACAAGTCTTAGATCTCTATCTGCGCAATCGTCTCCCATTCGAGCAGTACGAGCCAACGCGTCCGGCATCCTTTTACACGCAGGACTACCACTGGTCTTCCCTGCACCGCGAATACATCGCTTACACGATGGGAACCTTCCTGCGTTATTACATCTATTTAAAAGACCGCCCGGATAAGATCATCGGCGCTATCAATTTCAATATTTTTCGCACCTCCCGCGAACCATACGCTGAGATCGGCTACAAAATTGACGCCCTCTATCAGAACCGCGGCATCGCATATGAAGCCTGCGAAGCGGCGCTCTATGTACTTGAACATGACTACCAGATTCACCGCGTCGATGCCCGCATCCACCCGGAAAATATTGCGTCCATCACACTCGCGACGAAGCTTGGCTTCCGTCCATTACAGTTTGAGCCGCAAAGTGCAAACATCTTAGGACACTACGTTGACCTGATGCGGTACACGAAGCTTCTCTGATTCTACAATTTCAGATACCCAATAACCAAAATTCCCGGTCAGAATCTTCGTTTTCCGCACCGGAATAAACACACGGAATCCAAACATATTCGCCAGATACCGTTCTTTGTTCGTGAAGATTCCAGGAACTCCGATCACATGCAATTCTGCCTTATTCATCTTCACCTTTCCAAGCATCAGATACTGATATTTGTAATACCCATGTGCAAGAAAACTGTTCACGCCCAGCTTCCAGTTCGCCATATCCAGCTTCCCGATATCCTGCGGTGCAATCTTCACTCCATCAACAATCTGACTTCCTGCAAAAAGCGGTAACTTTGGATATGTCGTAAGCATTTCCTCATACCCATTTGCCATGTCCGAAGGAAGTGGAATCTGTGGGATTTCCTCGACAGGTTCCTCCTGCGGCTTTGTCCCGGCACCTGCATATTCCAGCACCGGTTCTTCCTGTTCCACAAGCCCGTCCTGCCTGTCCGTCACCTGCACCTGCCGCAGATCATACCGCTCCGTCGACCAGATACCGGCTAAAATCTCACCGTCGTCACACACGAAATACACACCATCGTATTCAGGAAATGCTACACCATCTCCTAGCGGGTTGCTCCACGGAAGCTCCACACTTGTCAGGATCGTATCGCGTTCTCCCGCCGCGAACTGCACCGCTGTAAATGGCTTCGCCTGTCCATGCCACAGCAGATACGCATAACACGTACACGCATATTCCTTGTACATTTTCATCCCCATTCGTATTCTCGTCACATCCGTATCTTTGTTGCTGATTCTCTGTACCTTGATGAATCCGGCAATCTCGCATCGCACGAACTCGCGATACCGGTAAATATAAGACACCCATCTCCTCTGCTGCATCACAGACCACGCTCCCCCTTCATGCATTAATACGTACTATATATGTATGCAGAGGGTTGTCTGTTTATCACAAATTTTTTACGACATAATATACATTTATACGACGCCACACACCCACAGTATCCCCTGCGCGAATACCGCTATAACTGTGATCTACGCTACTCACACAACAGATCAGAAAGCTCTGCGAACTGCGCAAGTGTCAGTGCCTCGCCGCGGATGCTCTCAGAAAGTCCCATCTTCCGAAGTGCTTCTACAACCGCATCCTTGCTGATTGATAATTCAGCGGAGTTATTGATCCCGTTTTGCAATGTTTTCCGGCGCTGATTGAACGACGCACGGATCAGCTTGAACATGAATTTCTCATCCTTCACGACGATCTTCGGCTCTGTATGTCTCATCAACCGGATTACCGCAGAACCGACATTCGGACGCGGCATAAAACAGTTCGGTGGTACATTTGCCACGATATACGGCTCCGCATAATACTGCACCGCAAGCGACAATGCGCCATAGTCCTTGCCCCCCGGGCCTGCCTGCATCCGCTCGGCAACCTCCTTCTGCACCATGACCGTGATTGATGTTGCCGGGATATGATTCTCGAACAGTCCCATGATGATCGGCGTTGTAATATAATACGGAAGATTCGCCACGACCTTTACCGGTCTGCCGCCGGTTAATGCCGCGATATCCACCTTCAGAATATCCTCATTTACGACTGTCACGTTGTCATACTCCGCAAGTGTCTCGGCAAGGATCGGGAGCAGATTCTTGTCGATCTCGACCGCGAACACTTCCCCTGCCGCCTCGGCTAAGTACTGTGTCATCGTGCCGATACCCGGCCCGATCTCCAACACAACATCGTCCTTTGTGATCTCTGCTGCCCGGATGATCTTCTCAATCACATGCCCGTCGATCAGGAAATTCTGACCAAACCGCTTCTGGAACGCGAAATTATATTTCTGTATGATTTCTATTGTAACCTTGGGATTGCTAAGCTTTTCCATTCTATCTCCATTTCTCTACTTCTGAATTTTATACATCTGGTGCGCATTTTTCCATGTCTCTGCATACACCTCATCCACCGGAATCTGCTTGATATCCGCGATCGCCTGTGCGACATAGACGAGTTTCGATGAATCATTGCGCTTGCCGCGGAATGGCTCCGGTGTGAGATACGGTGCATCCGTCTCAAGCACGATATTTGACAGCGGAATATATGCCACTGCTTCCTTTAATTTCTTCGCATTCTTAAATGTCACCACGCCACCAATGCCAAAATAAAATCCCATATTCAGGAAGTCTCGTGCACTCTCCTTCGAATACGAATAACAATGGATCACACCGCCAATCTCCTCTGCGTGGGAAGCCCGCATGATCTGAATGGTGTCCTGCGCCGCATCCCGGCTGTGGATCGCGATTGGCAACTTTAACTCGCGTGCAATATCCATCTGTCCGGCGAACCATTTGTGCTGCAATGCCTTGTCCGTTTCTTCATAATGATAATCGAGTCCGATTTCACCGATCGCCACGATCTTGTCATGCTTTGCAAGCTCCTTCAGACGCTTGACATTATCAGGATTCTCCAGTTCCGCAACTTCCGATGGGAATATACCAACCACACCGTACAGATTCTCGTATTTTTCTGTCATCCGAACCGTCTCTTCACTCGCCCTGATATTCGTTCCGATGTTCGTCACCGCGTGTACGCCCTGTGCCGGAAATCCAGCCAGAAGCCGCTCGCGATCGTCATCAAAACTCTCATCATCATAATGTGCATGTGTATCAAATATCTGAATCATTTCATTTATCCTTGCCTTACCATAATAATTGCGTTTATTTTACCCTACACCAGATGTTCGTGCAACCCCAGTCGTAAATATCTGTGCATCTATCCTCCGTCCTGCATAAATTCGCCACAATATTCGAGAATTTATTTGGTTCCGCTATTGAAATCCCTCTGTAAATTCGGTAAAATGAACATTAGGTATATGTTACGCACAAGGAGGAGCATTTTATGACTATAAATGATTATTTAGATATGGAAGCACTTGATAACATCCTAGAGCAGTGGGCGGCTGCAACACACATGATCGCCGTTGTTCTCGATGATGAAGGTAACTTCCTTTCCAACAAGCTCGGATTTTCCAGAAATAATGTAGAAGCATTTGGCGAGAGCATCGAAGTCGATGACGTCGAGGTTGCAACGGTTGTTGGCGGTCCTTTGGATGAGGATACAGACGAAGAAGTTGTCGAAGCTGCTGCTGCCATTCTGGTTGCCGCTATCCAGAATCTCTTAGAGGCTGGCTATCGCAAGAAGAAATACGAGGAAGCAATCGCTTCTTTCAATGAAGAGATTGCTGGTGCTGCTGCCCTGATCAAGGAGCTTGCCGGAAAATCGCAGGGATTAAAGAAGATTGAGAATAAGCAGAATATCCTTGCACTGAACGCTTCGATTGAGGCTGCACGTGCAGGCGAAGCCGGACGCGGATTCACCGTTGTTGCGCATGAGTTTGGTAAGATGGCACATGAATCAGGTGTTATCAACGACTCCATTCAGAAGACATTACAGAAGCTTGATGCATCCATCAAGAGCTATGACGCTGAATAAACAGCAGGGATTTGAGGATGTGAAAACTTTTTCACAATTAGAACATATTTTAGACACAATTTATTGTTATAGTATGCATTGTAAGAGCTTTTCATATATTTGAATCCTCTCTCCCCTCAAACAAGTGGCGAATTAATTCCCTCCCCGGTTTTTCTCGCCACTTGTTTTCTGTTTATAAGGTTTTAAAAGGTTAAACCCTTTACAAAATATCCATATTAATACAAGTTAAAGATAAATATATTCTCATATATTAAAACATTGCTACATTTACTCTGTAGATAGAGTTGTACAAGATAGATATTTCTTAAACAGACCGTTGAAGCACGCTGGTACTTAATGAACACGCAGTGTGAATTTAGTACCACTGCGTGCTGAACCGAGCGAGAGCGCGTCTGTGTAGAAATATCTATCCTGTACAACTCGCCAGAAGAAAGAGAGGAAATATATCATGATTAACGAATTCTACAAGGATATGACAGGAAAAGGTTCCGTTATCCGCCAGTTCTTTGACTATGCGAATAAGAAGGGCGCAGAGATTGGAATGGAGAATATCTACAACTTCTCCATCGGGAACCCTTCCGTTCCTGTACCACAGACATTTACCGATCGTATGATCGAACTGTTGCAGACCGAAGATCCGGTGAAGCTGCATAGTTACAGCCCATCGCTTGGACTTCCATCTACAAGACAGGCGGTTGCCGATTCTTTGAATAAGCGTTTTGGCATGAACTACACGATGGATCACATCTTCATGACGAGTGCAGCAGCCAGTGCGCTGGCACATGCGCTTCGGTGCGTGACAAAGGACGGCGATGAGGTTATCACCTTTGCACCTTATTTCCCGGAATATGTTCCTTATGTGACAGGAACCGGTGCAAAGCTTACCGTGATTCCTGCCGACATCACCACATTCCAGATCAATTTTGAGGAATTCGAGAAATCCCTGAACCCGAATGTACAGGCAATCCTCATCAACTCTCCGAATAACCCATCTGGTATCGTTTATTCAACTGCCACGATCACAAAGCTGGCGGATATCCTGCGTGCAAAAGAGAAGGAATACGGACATCCGATCTACCTGATCTCCGATGAACCTTACCGTGAGATTGTATTTGCTGGTGTGGATGCACCATTTATTTCCAAGTTATACGAGAACACGATCTGCTGTTACTCATTCAGTAAGTCCGTGTCTCTGCCAGGTGAACGTATCGGTTACATGGCAGTGAACCCAGCCTGCGAAGACGCAAAGCTTCTCGTACTTATGGCTGGTCAGATCTCCAGATTTACCGGACACAACTGCCCACCTTCCATCATCCAGATGGCTGTGGAGTCTGTGCTTGACCAGACAAGTGACCTGTCAATCTATGAGACGAACAAGAATATTTTATATAAAGAATTGACACGCATCGGCTACGAGATGGTTGAGCCGGGCGGAACCTTCTACATGTTCCCACGCGCCTTGACGGAAGATGCAAATGAATTCTGCTGGCGCGCAGCCAAAGAGCTGAACCTGATCATCGTACCGGGTGACAGCTTCTTATGTCCGGGACATTTCCGAATCTCTTACTGCGTGACAACGGATATGGTCGAAAAAGCCATTCCTTTGTTTGAAAAACTTTACAAATTATATAGATAATTTCCATGTTTTTCTGTATAATGAAGTTTGGTTTAATAGGAGATACATAATTAGGAGGACAAGAATATTATGGCAGAAGAAGCTGGCGCAAGTAAAAAGCCAAAGAAATACACGGGGATCCTGCTTCATCCAACCTCACTTCCGGGGCCTTACGGCATCGGTGAGCTGGGTGCAAGCGCTTATAGATTTGTTGATTTTCTGGAACGTTCGGGATTGAACACATGGCAAGTACTGCCACTCGGACATACCGGATTTGGAGATTCTCCATATCAGCCTTTCTCCGCATTTGCGGGACAGCCGCTTATCATCAGTCTGGATCATCTGAAGGAGTTACATCTTCTTTACGACGAAGACTTCCGGGATATGCCGGCATGGAACGCAGAGCAGATCAATTATGGTGAGTTGATTGAGTTTAAGACAGGGCTTTTGAAGCTTGCTTATTCCCGTTTTCACGACGAATCTTTATCTGATGGTATCCATGACGATCCGGAGATGAAGCAGGCGTACGATAATTTCTGCGAGACATCTGTCTGGCTGGAGGATTACGCATTGTTCATGGCAGGCAAGGACTATCATCAGGGCATGCCTTGGTACATGTGGGAAGATAACCTGAAGAAACCAACCAAGAAGCAGAAGGAAACATGGGCGAAGAAGCTCGATACCGAGATGGGCTACTACAAGTTCATCCAGTTCTTATTCTATTATGAATGGACGACCTTGAAGAAATACGCAAACGATAAGGGCATTTCCATCGTGGGCGATATCCCGATCTTCATGGCTTGGGACAGTGTGGATGTATGGGCAAACCAGAGCCTGTTCCAATTAGATTCCAAGGGGTACCCAACCGTCGTTGCCGGAGTTCCACCGGATTATTTCTCAGCGACCGGACAGTTGTGGGGCAACCCGCTATACAACTGGAAGAAGCATACCGAGACCGGTTATGAGTGGTGGCTGAACCGTATTCGTTACCAGCTGACACTCTGTGATTTCCTGCGAATCGACCATTTCCGTGGTTTCGATAAATACTGGGCGATCCCTTATGGCGAAGAAACCGCCATCAACGGTAAATGGGTAGAAGCACCGGGTGTAAACTTCTTTACACAGCTTGAAGCAACCCTCGGTTATCATCTTCCGATTATCGCCGAAGATCTTGGTGAGATCGATGATTCGGTTATCGAGCTGCGCGACAAATTCGGTCTGCCTGGCATGAAGGTATTGCAGTTTGCATTTGAGAATCCGGAGGAAAATGATTTCCTTCCACACAACTTTGTTCGTAACTGTGTCTGCTATACAGGTACACACGATAACGATACAACCCTCGGCTGGTACAAGCACGCATATGAAGCTTCCAAAGACAAGTTGCGCCGCTACTTCTCAACCGATGGTTATGACATCTGCTGGATTATGATCCGTGCATGCTTTGGCTCTGTTGCTAACATGGCGATCGTACCAATGCAGGATGTATTATGCTTAGATTCCTGGGCACGTATGAACACACCGGGTGTCGGAGAAGGAAACTGGGCATGGAGATACAAAGAAGACGCACTGACACATGAACTTGAAGCAAGATTATATGAAACCTGTAAAATGTTTGGACGATAAGAGGTGTATCTATGAAGACATTGGGAGTTGGAATCGTATTGATGGTGGCACTGTTCTTCTGTCTGCCATACCATCTCTACATGAAACAATTATGGAAGAAAAATCCTGAGAAATCATGGGAAAAAGCACGCAGGTTTGTATCCGGCTTCTTCCGGTTTGAACTGAAACTGTCCGGATGCAAGGTGAACGTCATCGGAAAAGAAAATATACCGCAGGACGGACCGGTGTTATTCGTCGGCAACCACCGCAGTTATTTCGACATTCTGATCTATCATGAAGCAATCGGCAAGCCGCTTGGCTTCCTTGCGAAAAAAGAAATGGAAAAGATTCCGCTTCTCCCACTGTATATGCGGGATATCGGATGTCTGTTCTTAGACAGAGAAGATATCAAGCAGGGCTTATCCGTGATCAAGCAGGGAACGGAATACATGAAGCAGGGACATTCGATGGTCGTATTCCCAGAGGGAACCAGAAACCAGACCGACACACTTCTGCCATTTCGCGAGGGCGGATATAAGATGGCAGAGAAATCGAAATCCCCGATCGTTCCGGTATCGATCTGCCGTTCCGATCTGATGCTTGAATCTGCACCAAAGAAACGGATTCACAGCCATAGCGTAACGATTGAATTCGGAGAGCCGATCTATCCTTGTGAACTTCCTCCAAAGGAACGCAAGGAGCGATATGCAGAGTTTCCACAGCTTATACAGGATATGTATGATAAAAATAACATTTAGAGGAGGATTTGAACCATGCCTTGGTGGTTAATCATGATTATTGTCATCGTGGTAGCACTTGCGATCATGTTCGTGTTATACAGAGTCGGTGACAAATTACAGAAGAAACAGAGTGCACAGAGAGAACAGATGGTAGAGGCGGCACAGCCGATGAATATGTTGATCATCGACAAGAAAATGCTGCCAATGAAAGACGCCGGACTTCCGAAAATGGTGATGGAACAGACACCAAAGCGTTACCAGAAAGCAAAGCTTCCAATCGCAAAGGTCAAGGTTGGTCCACAGATTATGAACATGATCTGTGATGATGCGATCTTCGACGAGCTTCCAACCAGAGGCGAAGTAAAAGCGATGGTCAGCGGCATTTACATCATCAGTGTAAAAAGCGTCCGTGGCAAGAAGGTGGCTCAGGAAGAAGAAACTGGCAAGAAGAAGAAAAAGGGCAACTGGCGTACACGTATGCGGAAGCGTCAGGTTGAAATGCAGAAGCAATTGAACGCAGAAATGCTCGAGAAAGCAAAATCCAAGGGCAAAGACAAACCTGTTGAAAAGTCCAAGGAAGAGCTTCGTCGAGAGAAAGAAAGAGCGAAGAAGATCAGTGACAAGATGTAAAAATCAACCGGCAAAATTGAAAGATATTATCGGTTCCTTTACACCGTTTCTGATTGCCGTATTGGCGCAGTATGTATTGAATTTCATCGATGTTGCAATTCTGTTCTTCAAGAATATGCGTTCCGATGAGAAATCAAACAGCGAAAATACGATTGGCAAGATCTTACAAATGGATTATAACCAGCCTATGAATCAGGCGTACCTCGTGCTTGCACAGCATATCGTATTTCTGATTTGTTTCGGGGTCTGGTATTACCGCATATTTTATCGGGGAAATATCGTTTCCACAGACGAATCTTTCGAGGATAATACAAAAGGACGCATGAAAAATATTTTTTCATGCGTCTGTTCTATACGGACTCCATTTTTATTGCTTGCTGGTGTTGCAATTCAGATCATGGTGGACGGAATCCTGAATCTGGTAAGTCCCCTCTTCCCGGATACCTTTGCAACCTACTATGAACTTGTATCCAAGGCGGTCGGTGTGAACCGTGCAGTCCCGATGATGATCGCGACCTTTGTAATCGCCCCGTTCGGCGAAGAATTGTTCTTTCGCGGAGTGATCATGGGCTATGCGAAGCGCTACATGCCACCGGCTTTCGCAATCCTGTTTCAGGGTGTGCTTTTCGGACTGTATCACGGCAACATCGTACAGGGCATCTATGCATGCATCTTAGGATGTCTGCTTGGATTTGTGGCTTACAAAGCGAACACGCTCCTCGCAAGCATGATCCTGCATTTCAGTATCAACCTGAGTGTACTATTCATTCCATCCGTATGGTTTGAGGAAACGGTACGATGCGGTATCATCACGGCTGGCGCGTTAGTGCTTACGGTGCTGTTCGTATGGCTGGCGATGAGAAAAAAGGAAGAAAAGAAAATTACAGAAAAATAAAAGAACCGGATGGATTTACATGATTGTTGTAATTCCATCCGGTTTTCTATGCTTGCTTAATCATCTGTATGGCATACCTAATCCGCTAAATTATGTACATGCACCTTCATCTTCCGTTCCATCGGCAGTTCATTTCCCATCTCCATGGTATATTGCAGTGCAAGACGCAGGGAAAACTCCTCTGCCAGAACGGCCGCCTCATAATCGATACCCTCTGCCGTGTGCAGGAAATGCTTCGTCTGCAGGGTCACCGGAATCGAGCCATAGCCGGTCGCATATTTCGTATGATGCGTTAAGCCATGCTCATATACAAAGTCCGAATTCAGCTCGCCGCTCCGTGTCACACGGAGCCGGTTGTCGGAGAAAATCATCGTACAGCGTGTCTTGTGTCCATCGCCGGACACATCCTCCACGTAGGTAAGCTTCATCCCCTGTTCGGTCATGCTTGCCAGCGCAGTTGCCTGCGAGCGCATCACTTCGCCGGTCTCCACATCTACATTTTCAAACTCAATGACTGCTTTCATTATGGACGTTCCTTTGCCATCTCGATCAAAGTCTCTACCAGACTCTCAATCGAATATCCCTTATCCTTCCAGAGCATTGGATACATACTGATGGATGTAAAGCCCGGTAATGTGTTGATCTCGTTAAATACGACCTCGTTCGTATCCTTCTCCAAGAAGAAGTCTACACGGGAAAGACCGAATCCATCCAGCGCATTGAAGATTGCAACCGCATCCTTCTGCACTTCTGCCTCTTTTCCGTCCGGAAGATCAGCACCAATTACAGTCTTAGACTCTACATTGTTGTACTTTGCATCGAAATCGTAGAATTCTGCTGCCGCAAGAATCTCGCCCACGCGGGATGCCTTTGTATTTTTACCATAACCAAGGACAGCGCACTCAATCTCTCGACCGACGATCGTCTCCTCAACCAGAATCTTATAATCATGCTTTGCAGCTTCCTTCAGGGCAACAACCAACGCTGCACGGTCATCTGCCTTGGAAACACCCTTGGAAGAACCTGCCTTGGAAGGCTTTACAAATACCGGATAAGAAAGCTTTGCTTCGACGCGGGCTGTCACCTCGTCGATATCCTCCAATTGTTCTGCCAGCACCGGCACATAAACAGCCTGACGGATTCCAAGTGTATCAACGACCAGCTTAGTATAGAACTTATCCATAGATGCAGCAGAAGCGAACACACCACATCCGACATATGGGATATCTGCCATCTCGAACAATCCCTGAATCGTTCCATCCTCGCCATACATGCCATGCAAGACAGGGAAGATCACATCAATCGGCTGCACCTTCATCATATCGTCCTGCGAAATGATAAGTCCGCCCTTTGTATCCGGGGAAATAATTGCAGAAACAGGACTTTGCTTCCAGCTTCCGTCCTCAATGCCTGCGATATCTTCTACAAGCTTCCACTCACCGTCTTTTGTAATTCCGATCAGGAACATATTGTATTTCTCAAGATCTACTGCTTTGGCAATTGTAACAACTGACACGCAGGATACTTCATGCTCGGATGAGCGGCCGCCAAATATAACTGCTAGATTCTTTTTCATGGTTTTTGCCTTTCTTTATGTATTATTTTTATCGCATTTTGCATAACCATTTACTCTTCCAATCAGCATTTCAACAATTACTATTCTGCGCAGACTCGCTCTCGCTCAGAGAAACACATAGCGGTACTAAATTCGCTGCACCAGCCAAATAGCTGGCACAGCTTATTAAGTACCGATGTGTTTATATGGTCTGCTTAAGAATAGTAATTATTGAAACGCATAATTCACGTACCTATAATGGTTATGCAAAATGCAATGAACATACTGATATATATTCAAACTTCTTAATCTCCATATCTAGTTATTATAACAACTTAGAAGGTATCCTGCAACCATTCAAGAATCTTTAATCTTACCTTAACGTTATCCCCTTTTACATCCCGCTTCACGAATAATTTCTCGTAACTTTCTTCGTCGAGTGCCTGTGCGAGCTTCTCTGCATCTGCCGAATCGACGACTGCGCCCGCGTCCATCGTATAGCACATCATCGGATACAGCATGCACCAGAAGTTCTCGCCTTTTGCCTCACCGATATCTATACGCAGTGCCCGGTAGGTTCCTGCAGGAAGCACCAGTTCCCCATATTCCCGAATCGGGAATTCCTCTCTCGTAATATATGCTTTTACATCGTAATGATAGCCTGCCTCCTCGACAACTGCACGCGCAGTGTTGCGGATTTCCGATAAATTCTGCGCCAGATACAAGATTGCTTCACTGTCATTTTCTGCTTTCTGCAGATCTTCCGCAAGCAAGGCAAGCACTGCATCCCGCACCTCATATTTCAAAGCAAGATCTGTCTCACTGTCACTGTTTGCACGCACATGGAACCGCACCACAACATCTTCCGGGCTTTTTAGTGCATCCTCATAGACATCCGCACAGATACCGCTTTTTTCTGCAACATCATCCACATCGCCTGACAGACTCTCTGTTTCACCGCTATCTACAAACACAGCTTCAAGATCTGCCTGATCTTCATCGCTAATTTTCTGACCTGCAAATAGCATTTTCATATTTCCCTCGCGAAACAGACTGACGACATCACGGACACTCCCACCTCCTGCAATGTGCAGCACACTCGTAAGTAAGATCCCACCACATACTCCAAGCAGGATTCCGACCATTGCTCCTTTTAGAATCTTATACCCCATAACGAACTCCTCCATCGAAAGTTGATTTCGTTACAAGCTTTCCCTTCCGTAAGCAGCTTTAATCATTTCCCGCAAAATATATTTCGCGCCATCCGTTTCCATCATGACCGGAATTGATTTCGAGATTCCCGACCGGTGCCCAAGCTCCAGCAAAAGTGGATGTATCTCCTGCCCCGTCATATCTGCCGCGATCTGCTTCATATGCCCGAAATCCAACTGCCGCTCGTTCTCTCTCTGGTACAGCGCTGCCGCCATCTCCAGATTCTCTGCCTGCACATGGTAGAGCGTCTGATTGATGCTGTTTTCCCCTTCGTACCCGGCGATATCTGCAATCACAAATGTAAACTGATATCCGTCCTTCACAGTTTCCACCTGCATTTCCTGCACATAATCCCGGTGCTCCAACGTTTCCTTTTTCTGTTCTATCGCAGTAAAATCATTTTGCACAAATTGTCTGCCAAGCTTTTCATCTCCGATCAATACACTGCCGATTGCAGCCAGCACAGTCAGACAGACAAAACCGATTCCCCATTTCACGCGTTTTTTCGTCTTTACCCACATGACGATCAACGGAAATACAATGCCGATCGCAAGGTCTGCATACAGGAAATACCGCATGCCATATTTTACGGCCGATTCAAACTGCATTCCATACGCAAACAGACACGCACCCGCGAACATCACCACAAATGTCACAACACGTCCACTTTTCTGCTTCACTTCACACAGCGAATACAGGAAGTCCCGCGTCTGATGCAGATAGCCGCTCACAACTGCAAACACACCGATAATCCAAAATGCCATCACCGGATAGTCAAGCCGCGCCACCGCCCCGCCAGGAAAAGAAGCCGCTTCCATTACATTGAACGATGCCGTCGTGTCGCTTGCCGTCCAGCCATAGCCAAGGATTGCCACGATGAACAGATACGAAAATACAATGGTAAATAAAATCCAGACAAGCAGCCAGATTCCCCCCATTCGGTCTTTCTCCTTCACGCATGGGCAACTGTAGAGCTGCAATTCCAGTGGCGACAATGCCAGAAGGATTGCGTATGCACCCTTGAACACGCCCGATACCTCCGACTGTGATGTGATTCCCTGCATGATGGCGCCGATATCAATATTCGATACCGAGAACACAACGATCAATATGAGTGGTACGACCATCCACCCAAACAAAAATTCAAACATCCGTCCGCGTCCTTCCATCGACTTGGACGCACCATACAATGTGATTCCAAGAAATGGCAGGAAGATCCACCATACGGAGAAGCTTTGCAACAAATAGCGTTGCAAAATCATGGAGAAAAAGACCGCGATAAGCGTCGCACGCAGCAGATACCGTAAGGCATACAGCACGTCCAATATACCGGCAGTCCATCCCATATGATTCCGAATCGCATTGATATAACCGCATGGAACAAAGTCCGCAAGATACAGCATCAACGCGCCATAGAGCACGACAAATGCGAGCCCGACCACCAGTGCCAGCACATGATATTTGCCCGCAAGTGACAATGTGATATACGGAATCATCATCATACTGATCGTGACACATTCAAGATAGCTCATGCGGAACCATTGCCGTTTGGAGATTTTACCGTCCGCCAGATTCATGCTTTTCTTCCTCCTCTCCCGCTGACTTCGTCACATGGGGTTTCAGCCTCATACGTTCCTCCTCGCGCGCAAAGATTGGGCGTTTCCGCATCCACGAGATCGGTGCCCGCAGCACAAAATCCTGATTTGCATAGGCGCGCTTGCCACTTCCGGCGACAATCGGATACATATACGGGATGCCGAAGCTCATCAGTCCGGACAGATGCACCGCAATCACCAGAAGTGCCAGAATATATCCATACAAGCCCCAGATGGCAGACGGAATAATCACAAAGAATTTGAGCAGACGAAACACCGACGCAAACTCTTCATTTGGAATCGCAAAGCTTGCAATTGCCGTCAGTGCCACAACGATCACTACCATCGTGCTCACGATGCCCGCCTCCACCGCCGACTGTCCGACGATCAAGCCGCCGACAATCCCGATCGTATTGCCAAGCGGTCCCGGCAGACGGATCCCCGCTTCGCGCAAAAGCTCAAACAGAAACTCCATCAGTAGCACTTCCACAATCACAGGAAAGGTGACCATACTCCGTGCTGACGCGATCGCATACAGAAGCTTTGTCGGAAGAATATCACTGTGATACACGGTAATCGCGATATAAAGTCCGGGCAGGGACACCGCCAGAAATGCCGCGATATACCGGATGATCCGTGCAAATGTCCCGACCGCCCAGCGATTGTAATAATCATCTGACGTCTGCAACAGCATGTTCAAATTACACGGTGCCAGAATCACCTCCGGCGAATTGTCAAATACGATTGCCACTCTGCCTTCCGTAATCCCTGCTGCCACCTTATCCGGTCTGGTCGTCGACTGAAACGTTGGAAACGGAGAATACCAATTTTCCATCAAATGCTGCGCCATCCCACTATCATAGATGGCATCAATATCATAGTGATGCATGTCCTCCCGCACGCGCTTAACCAGCTCCTCCGACGCTACATCTGCCAGATACACAAGCGCATAGTCCGTCCGTGTGCGCTCCCCAATCGTATCCTGCTCCACGCGCAATTTTGCATCCTTGATCCGCCGCCGGATCAACGCGGTACTCTGCCGGAATCCCTCATTAAAGCTGTCCTTCGGTCCGCGCATGCCCGCTTCCGTATCATTTTCAGAGATTCCTCTAAGTGGTAATTTCTTCGACGATACGATCATTGACCTCGCATAACCATCAATGAAGATCGCCGTATCACCCTTCAGAATCGAACCGACTGTTTTATCAAAGGAGGTTTCCTCCTTGATATCCGCCGTCTGAACCTCCTGATATAAGATGCTGTCCCAGACATCCTTCGCCGAATTTCCGCGCCATTCATACGAAAGCGGCTTCAGGATTGTCTCCTCGATCATGCCGTTATTCGTCAAGCCATCGATATATACAACATGCATATACACCATGCCCTCCGCCCGCTCCATCGCGAAAGACTTCTGCACTACATCCCCACAGTTTTCAAACAGGATGCCGAGCACCTTTTTATTCTCAGCTAAGCTCCGCCGCAGAGGCACCTTGAGCTTATTGTTATCATCATACAGATCTTCTAAGTCCATAAAAAACCTCCAAACTATACATAAGCTAGTATGTATGGTTTAGAGGTTTTTATGCAGAACCGCATGTGCCGTTGCTGTGTCAAAATAAACATGTTCCCGTAATTAACAGAATATCCAATATTGGCATACTTAAGATTTCATTTTTAGGTCCTAGTACGACGGCTAAAGGTAGACCGTTTGTTAACCCTTTAGATAGACATAAAAAATCAGGAGTTACTACATAAGATACAGTAAAAGAATCATCTGCAAGTGTTATTACATCTCCCTCATGCAATTCATACACCATGCCGGTCTGAATTGAATATCCATTAATTTTCGTTCCATTTGCACTTTGAAGATCTTCTACACCATAATTTTCATTTTCCATATGATGAAATTTACCAAGTATATACGCATCTTTACTAATGCAAAAATACTCCTTTTCATTTAAAAGTATTATATTTTTGGTATACATAATCCCTATCCTATCTACAGACACTTTACTTTAATCATTTGATTTATTGATCATTTCATTCCGCAATTATTACATGTCCACGTTTTTCAGTTGCATACACAGGTTCTGTTTATAAACGTTCGCGTATCGGTTTTGCAGTTCCGCAAGAACAGATTGTCTCATATCTGTCATTCATCTTACCACACTGCGGACACACCCATACCTTTCCCGTAGATATGTCGCGTTTCATAGCTTGTACCTTATCCTCTGCAATCCTGCGCTGTATCTCTATCTCATCAAATTCAGGCTCTCTGGGTTTTATAAACAGTGTAATAATATATGCAAATACTCCAAACAAAAATCCGAGCACATACCATGCAGATGATTCTCTTCGCTTTTTTTCCATCGCAGCGCCACATATATACGCCCACACGCATGACCATATCAGTACAAAGACCAATCGCATATTTCTTCCTCTTTTCCCTTTTTATCAAACTATTGAGATATACATTTTTCATTTTCTGATTTTTTCATGCCACAATTGCATATGAATACATGTCCGGAATTTTCCATACCGCAGTTATTGCATATCCACGTTTCAACAACCGGTTTTGCTACCGCGTGCGAAATAACCCTCGGAGGTTTCCGTTCCCCACACGGACATGCATATACTTTTGAATCATTCACGTTTCTACACACCGGACATATCCAGACACGACCGGCCTCAATATCCCCCTTCATTGCACGTGCTTTATCTGCCTGTACAATTCTTTCAATATCTACTTTGTCCACTTCTTTTATCTTAGGTTTTATAAACCACCACGCAACCAAATATGCCAATCCCCCAAATATAAAACCAAGCACATACCATGCTGTTGGATCATAGTTCTTTTTTCTCACTTCTTCCCCACATACAAAGGCCCAAAAAATTCCTGCAATAACATCTAAAATTACAACTATCATTGACGTCCACTCTCCTCTAGTTCCCTTATTTTTTCATATGTTGTACCCTCTTTTATAGCTTTGAAATAACTTGATTTCTCAACTATACTTGATTATCTGCTCTGCCACTCCGTTTATCAACCCTGTCGTCGGTTTTTGCATGATAAGATGCCGTTTTTGCAAAGAAAAGTCGTGACTATTTCCGTATCTTCCAGCTAACCTACGCCTGCTCCTTGCTCCGCTCCTTAAAATAAGCAAGTTGTTTTTGTTTACAGTTTAAATAATTTTCGGGGATTTTTCGACAATACTTCCGCCAAACGAAAGTTTTTTCCGCCAAGCAAAGATTTTGTACAAAAAAAATCCCCAAACCATACATACGTCATGTATGATTTAGAGATTTTTATGCAGAGCGGCATGTGCAGACGCTGTATTTTTCTCCATGGAAAGCTCAAACTCTCCATCATATTTCTGTACAATTTTACGAATATTATGAATTCCAAATCCATGCCACTCCGAATCCTTATCTGTCTCCGCAGACAATTCCTCCTCGGGCAAAATCGTATTTATGCAATCAAGAAAGACCAGATTCTTATAGGTTCCAATCGTAAGATGAATCTTCCGTTCTCCCATATCCAGAGGGATTTTCTCAACGGCTTCCTTTGCATTTTCCAGTATGTTCGACAAAAGGAAACACAGATCTAAATCCTCAACACCAAGCTCCTGCGGCAGTCGTCCCTGATAAGTAAATTGAATCCGCTCCTTCAAGATCACAGCTCCAAGCACGCCCGAAATCACAGCATCCACAATCCGATTCTGGGAATATATGCATGTCGATGGCTCTGCTTCCATATGATTCCAACTATCGACCATCGCAGTCGCTCGTGTGATTTCTCCCTTTTTGAGCAGGTCCTGCACCGTCTGCATCATGTGCCGAAATTCATGCTGTCGCGCCCGCGTTTTCTCATTTTTCTCATACAACTGTACATAATAATCTCTGGTCAGCTTCTGTTCCCGCTCAAATATTCGTATTTGCTCTGCCTGTCGGTCGCTCCTTTTTTTCAGCTTTCCTATGTAGATCAAATACGCACATACAATAACAGCTGAGCCAAATAACATCATAAGTACAACATAGGTCTCGCCTGCCACGTTTCTGATCTCCCCATCCCCTACAATATAGGTCAGAAATGAAACCTGAACTGCCGCAAGTATGCCTCCCGCGAACAACACCCAAAAATTGCGGTTTACAAGCGTCCACACATCCGACTTTTTCTTTTGCAGCTTATAGATCAACGCCCACAAAAAAAGTCCCGGCAATGAACAGATTCCATCCATGATCGGATCGGAAAACCCGAGGTCATTGACACTTACATTTGCTAAAAGTGCAATGCATACATATAGAATTGAATCCACGACCTCTACGATCATATAAGACAACACATATGCCTTTATGGATTCTCGTATAGATCGCCGCTTCCAGATATAAAATGCAACTCCATTTATAATCGGAATCAGCACAATCGCATTCTCATGCAGAAACTCCGTTTCTATAAATGTTCCTATAATCAGCAATCCTCCTGTAAGAACTGCATCTCTCAGGCACAAATTCCGTGCCTGTTTCTTTCTATGATAGCCAAACACACACGCAGAAACCGCGGTTTCCTTAATCAGCTTTATGCAATTAATAAAAAAACACAACAAAAACATCCCTATAAAACTCTTTCATGCTCCCGCGCATATGCGATATATTCCTGTCGCAGCCTCCTCACCTTTCCGTTTGGTATGTTAAAACGCATACTATCTTCCATAATTAGAGATGTCTTCTGGATGTCCTCGACATACGCATAGTTCACGATCACAAATCTTGATATCCTGCAAAATCCCTGTTCCGGTAAAATCCGCTCCCACTCCTTCATCGTATAAGACTGCAATGCCTGCACAAGCTCTCCCTGCAAATAAAAGACCACCCGACTGTAATTATCCGCAGACTGTATGTATAATATCTGGGATACATCTATCTGCCAAACCTTTTTCTTCCACGTCACGTCAACCATGCATTGATGCTCCTGCTGAAAATTATGCAAGACCTCTGACAGCCTGTCCCAATTTCCCACTTTTCTGACAAACGCGATCACATTTCGCCCAAATGCAGCCTCCATCATTTCTTCATGCGACGTTACATAGATAATATCTGTCATGCGCAGCTTCGAAGCCATTTGCTCTCGCAATTCCAAACCCGTAAGTGCCGGCATCTCAATATCCAAGAGCAAAAGTGCCGGTTGCACCATGCCTGCCTGCAATGCTTCCGCTAACATGCTGGCATCTGAAAAGCCGCGAACCTCCGTTCCTTTTGCCAGCACATCATAACAGACCTGTATCATCTCGTTTAAATTCTCAATATCATCATCACAGACTATGACCTGCATCGTGCCCTACCCTTTTATCTATAATTTTCTCTAACTATTATATATCACTTTCCTTATTTCTGCTACAATACGTTGAAAAAGGAGTTTTTTATGAAATCTACAAATGATACATCCCTGATTCAGACCTATTTAGACTACTGCAAATACAACAAGCGCTTGGACGAAAAAACCGTCAAGGCCTACGCCATTGATCTCCGACACTTCTATATGGCATTGCCGGATCAGCCACTCATTTCCCGTACACCACAGACAATTGAATCCTATATTTCTTCTTTACATACATTATACAAGCCTCGAACCGTCAAACGGAAAATCGCTTCTATAAAAGCCTTCTATCATCATTTAGAATACCGTGATATCATCGCAATCACACCATTCGCCAAGCTGCAGACTCGTTTCCGCGAACCACTGATTCTGCCGAAAACGATTCCCCTCCTCACAATCGAACAGTTTCTCGCCGAAATATACACGCAGCACTCAAACGCAAAAACCCCCTATCGGCAAGTGCATACACTGCGTGACGCCGCAATCATTGAATTGCTTTTCATGACCGGAATCCGGATATCCGAGCTTTGTTCTCTGCGCAATCATAGCATTAACCTGCACACCGGAACAATACTGATCTATGGAAAAGGAGATAAGGAGCGTCGTCTACAAATCACAAACGCAAACGTCCTATCCATATTAATAAAATACAAATCCAGTATGCCTTTCTGCCCGGATCCATATGCTCCATTCTTTGTGAACCGGAATGGTACTGCCGTATCTGACCAGTCAATCCGCCGTATGATCCGTAAATATTGCAAGCTTGCAAACATCAACCTGCATATCACTCCGCATATGTTCCGACATACATTTGCAACCAGCCTCTTAGATGCTGATGTCGATATCCGGTATATTCAGGAAATGTTGGGACACAGCTCTATCACAACGACAGAGATCTACACACATGTCTCCACAGCAAAACAGACTGATATTCTCACAAACAAACATCCAAGGAAAGATTTTCGATTGGTTTGATGGTGTGGAGAAAGCGATCGATAATTTTTAGTTATCCGTTGGAAATGATTTTTGAACATCATTCAAATAAAAATTATATTTATGAATGGAGAAAAAATGGCTGAAATATATTTTTCTAATAAAAAAGATGAACTTGAACAATTTATAAATCTTGTCGCAGAAGAAATTTTACAGGAAAATATAAGTCTCTTTTTGGGGGCAGGGTCTTCGATTCAATATTCTGCTCCAAGTTGGGATACACTATTAAATTCAGCATGTTCTGAATACAAAATTGGTTCAAATATTGATACCGCACAATATGCGGAACTGACAGGTTTAGATATAAAAGCAGAGATTTCTAAAAAATTTTCTATGATTAAATTTGAAAACATCAACAAGGAGGATACGTATCTTAATTATCTTTTGGATTTTAATTACAAAAGCATTTGGACTACAAATTATGATGATATTATTGAAAAAGTGTTAGTGCAAAAGGCAAAAAAAATTAGAACTATCTATAAATATAGTCATTTTCAAGAATTATCATATCCTGGTGGTTGTTTTCTGTTTAAGATTAATGGCTCTTATATTGATCCTAAAACAATTGTTATAACTAAAGAGGATTTTATTAATTATCGAAAATCTCATGAGGCATATTTGATTTTATTAAAACGAGAATTACTTTGTCATTGCTTTTTATTTCTTGGCTGTTCTTTTGAAGATGATATATTACGAATGTGTATTAAAGATATATTAAACTGTGTAGATAATAGTGCAGAAAATTATTCCACCAATCACTTTGCCATAATTGCGGAAAAAGATTGTAAAAAATTAGAATATATATCAAAAGACTTATCTAGTCATTACAATATAAAGTGTTTAACTGTATCTAATGTTAAATATTCATATCAAATAGCTTATGGAATATTTTGTAAGGTAAAATATAACTCAATATTTATATCCGGAGCCAAAAAGTATATTCGACATTCTGCAGATGAAAATATAGGAAAAAAAGTATGTCAGGATTTAGTGAATGCATTTATGAATATACAGGACTCACCATATAAATTTATTTGTGGCATGGGAATGAGTATTGGACATTTTATATGTGGAACTATAAAACAAAAATGCAATGAAAAAAATCTTAATCGTTATTTGCAAATGGAGCCTTTTCCGTTTACAAGTCAAGAAGATAACGAAAAACATAGAGAAAGCATGATTAAAAAGGCAGGAATCTTCATATTTATTTTTGGCGATTTTGAAAATACGAATAATATAGAAGAAAGTGGAATGTGGAAAGAATACTTACAGGCTAAGAAAAATAAAAATAATATTATTATAGCGTTGCCATGCGGAGATGATTCAATTTCAAAACAAATTTACAAAATAGAATTAGCGGAGAATTGTTCATTCTCCGCTAGATATCATGAATTAATAGAACAATTTGATTATAAACGTTCATCTGTGCCTTTTTTTCAAGAACTTGTTGAAAAAATTAATTTATTAACAAGAGAAAAATTAGATCAAATTATTGAAGAAATTAATTTTAATTTAATTAGCAAACCTGGAAGCGTTAATTAAAAATATTGATTCTACTATTTTATACATATCAAATGTGATTGTTTGATTATCATATATAGCATATGATATTTTATTCAATGCCTTTTGATACTGAATGTTGCCTAATAATTTTGTTAAACATGTAAGAAGAATAGCTTTATCTTTGTAATTAGTTTGAGCAAAATTATTTACGATACTTAAAGCGTTGTATATATCTATGTTGTCAGATAATGTTAACCTTTTAAAGTAATGAAGAGCAATATCCATTGTTCTGAATTTAGATTGCTCAACAATATCATGAAAAATTCGATTTAATATTTGTAAAGCAACAGGTGTTATATCTTGTCCTGTATGTAAAAATTGGTATTTAATATTAAGTAAAAAATTCAATTCAGAATTTTGAATATCTTCCTTTGTAATGTCAAGGAGTATAGGAAAAATAACGCTGTCTTTTTTTCCTTTTAATTGTTCATATAATTTTATAGCCTCTTGACAAGGCCAATTTCGGGATAGATATGTCTTATTTATAATAAGTATGCAATACTCAGCAGTTTCAATACCTTTTTGAATAATCGTCTTTTTTAAATCGTCCCCTAAAAAAAGTTCGTGTTGATCATACCAACAATTTATGCCATATTGATTATATAAATTTAAAAATTTAATTGCAAACTCTTCTCTTGCTGCGCCTGAGAAGGATATAAATACATTCATATATTTCTCCATTTATAATTTATTGTTTTAAGAATAAAATTAATTGTTTTTATTTGAATGATGTTCAAAAATCATTTCCAACGGATAACTAAAAATTATCAATCGTATTTATTTTAAATAAATCTTACAAACTTGTCTAGTATGAATCCGCCAAACGAAAGTTTTTTTCCGTCAATCGAAAGTTTTTAAATTTATAGTGGATTTTGACCTGCCTACAAAAACTTTTCCGCATTATCCACGAATCTGCATTGGAAAGGAATTTCTAATCTAATAATTTAAAAACAATATTTTATAGTAAACCTTTTGAATTCTTAATTTCTATCATTTCTTCTTGATTCAAATTTTAAATTCTATTTTTCTAATATATTTTTTGTTATTAAATACTTTTTCAAACTTCACTTTTTTCGCCTCTACTTGTCTAATTTCATCTCAATTCTCCTCCGAAACATAGTATTGTATTCTAATGCCATGTTGAGCAACCTGATTTTGAACTGCCTGCAAAAACTTTTCTGCATTATCCGTTAAACTGTATAGGAAATGAATTTCTATAATTCCATATGTAATTGTCTCTTCTTTATACATATCCCCATACTGCTTTTCTTCAAGATAGCCGAGATACATGTTAATTTTCTCCTGCAGAATCATTAAATGCTGGTATTCCTCACTCCAATCCAAATGATCGGTAATCAATAAAACTATTCCATTTTTATCTTCTGTTAATGCTATACCATCTATTACCATACTATCAAGTACCGACATAATATATTATACCTCCTCAATTTGGTCGAATTATTTTTTCTTTTTCCGACAACAACTCCTCCACTTTCAAGAATGTGTCATTTGTGTTCTCCTTGTTTCATTTCTTCCAATCTTTCCTTGAATTCTTCTTCCTCAACCGATGCTTTGGGATTATCCTTAGATATATGTTGATCAAACATAACTTCCCCGGTTGGCTGATATATAAATTTTATTGTTAGTTCACGTCCATCATACGGAATCCCGGCATATGCCTGAATTGTCAAACATGCTCCAGCCAATGCCACATGTGTATAAGCAAAATCCATAAGCTCTGTTGAATCATCCACATAATAGGTAATTTCATTACAATCATAATTCACTTTAACAGGCTTACCTGCATACTTTATCGTTGTTTTTATAAGGTCAACCGTGCTGTCGTATTCGGCTTTTAATTGATCCCGGTTAAACTTCAGTACGCAACGTCCTTCCTCATTGACCCACGCATCTACGCAACGTTTTTGATCTTTCATCATCTGACCTGCTTCCTCTGCTGTTTGCTTAGCATACGTTCCTGGAGCAAATTCTATATTGACCGTCTTTCCTCTTTTTAACTTTAAACATGGCATATAGTCCCCCTTGTCTTCCACAAAGGAACACCCGGCAAGTGACATAATGCATAATATACATAATATTGTTCTAAACAAACGTTTCATTTTATCCGTCCTCGCTTAATACTCGATTGTCTGCTGTATCTCCCCCGTCTGCCGGTTCCAGATTACACGCGTATCGACAGCTTCTTTCTCCTTTTTTGGTCCCAGATCATAGATAATATAATCATCACTGACAACGAGCGATTTTAGCGCCTTATCCGCTCCCGCATCGATCGTAATCAGTTCGCCTTCCTGCTTGTCCTCCAGCGAATAATATTTTATGCAGATAGAATCATCCACCTTCTGTGCGTAGAACATGACTCTTTTGTAAACATTCAGGCAATACACACTTCCTGCAATACTTACTTTTTCCTCCTCATCTTCATCATAGACACGTAAATCATGTAGATATGCAAAATCACTACCATATAACATATTGCTTTCAAAATAGACACCGATCGGTTCTTCCTTCTCCGTTCCGTAGATAACATTCTCAAAAAAGCAGATCAACTGATTTCTTCTGACCGCTTCATAAGAACATCGCACATTTACCAGATGCCGCATACGTCCAACCTCTATCGGCTGGCTCCAGTCCCATGTATTCATATCAAGATAATAATATTCTGTCTGTTTTTGAAGCACCAGATAATGATCCCGGATACCAAATATCACGTAACTGCCATATCCGCCCACATTCTCATAGATCACCTGTGCCTCAGTGCCTTCTTTATTGATGCGGTAAATCCGGTTTTCAATCTGGATATAGAAATATCCCTCATAATAGTACAGTTTGGAACCGATACTATAATAGATCGCATCTCCTTCATCAAATGTATAAAATTCCTCATATGTACCATCCGGAGACAACTGGTAAATCACATTGTTTCCGCATTTCTCCAGCTCATCTACCTTGTCATAGTTTCCAAGCTTCACCCGGCTTTTGTAGAAATACACATAGCCATCTACAACCAGCGCATCATTGGCATAATTACCGCTTTGCTGGTCAATCCCTGGATCAACCTCAGAAAATGAATTCTCAAAAAAACGGTTCTTCGCCTTTGGTTCCGATTGTTTTTTCTCATATATCCTGCTTCCAACTACAATTACACAAACGAAGAGTATCACCGCAAATATAACGATCTTTTCTTTCCGACTTAGAGACATTTCGTCCTCCCTTCGACACTAATCCCCCACGTTTACCCACATTGCAGGTCTCACGCCGTTATAAGAATCCGGATAGTCCTGATCCCATTTTCCCTCGTATCCAATCACAAAAATCGTGTAATCCTTCATACCCGTTGACCGCAGCATCCACGATAACCGCTCCGTACCATCAGGCAGATGCCGGGAATATGGATACATCGCCGGAAGCTCCTCGATTATAATATCTGTAAATATCGCCTCCCGCTTCTGCAATACTGCTCTCGATGGTTTTCGCCCAAGGCCAGATGCATCCGTTAAGCGATTTCCATAATACTGCTCCGCTTCCTTCCAGCTCAGCAGGAATATCTTATCCTTTGTGTCCGGTCTGCTCTCCCGTACCTGTACATCCCCGGATGGGTCCACATGCGCAGCAAATCCCACCGTAGACGGATTCTCCAGCGTTGTCTCCCGTATACTTGCCTGTTCTTCCTCGTCAAATGCCTCTGCATAGAACTCCTGATTCAGCCACGACCGTATCTGCGAATCCTCCCATATCACACAATTGGGGCTGTCAGAAAACCGCTGATAGCCAATCACGTCATGCGAGATAATCAATATTGAATCCCCGTCCTTGTCCAATACATCCCAATAGATCGGGTCCTCTGTCTCCGTATCCCCGTCCTGCTCATAGTTTCCCATCTGCACGATATCACCAACTTCTGCACGTTTAAGCTCGACCGTCTCCAATACTTCTGCTTCCACTGCAGCGACCGTTGTCGCCTCTGTGGATTCTGTGCTTTGCTGTGCACACCCGCTGAGCAGGCACAGAATCACGAATCCCAATACACCTGTTTTTTTCATACCTTTATTTTTCTGCCTCATACCGCTCCTTGAAATATGCAAGCAGCTCCTTATAATCCTGCATAGAATGATAGAAGCGAACCGTGTCTGTATATTCACTGCCATTCCATTTATATGCATACGTAACTACGAAACAGGCACCCGGATTCTTGAACTTCAGAATCTTCTCAACCGGCAAAGCCACCTGCTCAAAGGTACCGTTCTCGATCATCTCCTGAAAAACCGGCTTCTCCTGAATACGCTTCAACAGGAAATCCTTATGCTGAATCATCTTGATTGCTTTCTGCTCCATGTCTCGGCTATCCATTGTCTGTCCGACATGTGTTACACTTACCCCCTGCGCCTGGACAGTCTGAACTCTATATGCACCCAGTCCGGTTGCTCCCAGAAAAGCATCCTTATTCAAATGTACAACATACGCATGTTTGGCATTATCAATCAGCACCGCATGTAACACATCGGTATATGTAATAAGCTTTCTCTTATAATTTGTCTTGTAGATCAGACAGCAAATCAGCACGACAAAGCTTACGACTCCCAGTATCGTGTTTACCTTTCCATCCTCATAGTCGCCAGTCACTGTCATCCATGCAGTATACAGAAGTCCGCCAATCGATGCCAGCAACAGCACCAGCCATGTCAGAAATCCCGGAACTGACATATTCCGTATCGTTCTCGGTGGATAGCTGTACAGCTTCATATCCTGTGCGCTCGCAGGTGTCTCCCATTTTCTCTGATCCCAATTCACATCAAATAGTTTTTCTTCGCTCATCCCGTTACCTCTTTCCAATGTTTTTTTCATTCTACCGTCTGCATAACATTTTTTCGATTCATTTTCCGCGAATCGAAGATTTTTTCCGTCAACCCCAAGTTTTGCATGAATCCCTGTTCATTACAATTCATCTGTCCGTTTTTGCATAATCAGATGCAATTTTTGCATGAATCAAGTCAAATTTTTCAACAGCCGATTAAAATGATTGTATACTATATTTTGTCGCTATATAATTACGCAAATATATTTTGTGGAAATATATTTATGTGAACACACTTTCTGCATGATGACTGATTGCGCAAAAAAAGAGGTGCTCTGCACCTCTCTCTTGTTTTCCTGTTTACTTATGCTTCCTTCTGCAAATTCCGTATCACGATCTGCTCCTGATTATAAATATGTTCCTTCATAATCTTCTGTGCTGTCTCTACGTCGCCCTTCAAAATCGCCTCTGTAATCTGATCATGCTCCCGGATCAGATTCTCATGATACGAAAAATCCTTAACATATTCAAACCGGTATCGATACACCTGTTCCCGCAGATTCATCGCAATCGTAATCAGCTTCTGGTTCTTCGATGCCCGGTAGATTGTGTTGTGGAAACGTTCATCCCCCTCCACGATTGCCTGTACATTCTTCGATTTCACTGCTTCGCGAAATGCAACACACGCCTGTTTTATCTCTGTCTTATCATCCTCATCCAACCGCTCGCAGGCAAGCTTGACCGACAATGAATCAATTGCCATTCGAACCTCCAAGGCATCTTTTAAGTCACGCACTGTAATCTTCGCAACCTCCGCACCTTTCCGCGGAATCATAACAACCAGACCTTCCAGCTCCAGCATCCGGATTGCCTCACGTACCGGTGTCCGGCTGACACCAAGCTTGTTCGCCAGCGTCACTTCCATCAGACGCTCTCCCGGCTGCAATTCTCCCTGTATGATTGCTTTGCGTAATGTATGAAATACAACCTCCCGAAGTGGAAGATACTCATCGATATTCATATCCAACTTCATATCTGCTACCTCCTTACCTTCCTGTCAAAACTTTTATCCATTCCGATTTTCATTACCTTCTTCGTTCCCCATATACACCAAAATAAATTCAACGTGTATACAATATACATTACTATGCATAGACAAATATTTCAAGCATATTTTTTATTTCTACCAGAGTATTTTTCTCAAAAGGTATGATTATTTCTCACGATTCTGCAAAAATCTCAGCCAACTCTAACACGGCTGTGTCACATATACCTCGGAAAGTACGTACTGCTGCCGGATTTTCTCTGCCGCCTGCTCTGCAGTCGCTTTCTCTGTATATAAACCAAACACCGTCGGTCCGCTGCCGCTCATGATCGCATTTTCGGCACCAGACTCTTTCATTGTCTGTTTGATCTCCTCGATCTGCGGGTAAAGCTTCGTTGTGACTGTCTCCAAGACATTTTCCATGCGGCTTGCCACACCGGACAGATCTCCCTGCTTCAGCGCGTCCACCATACCCGCAACATCCGGGTGGTGCTGCAGCTCGTTCGCATGCAGGTTCTCATATACCATCTTCGTGCTGACCGATATCGTCGGTTTCGCCACAACGACAAAACAATCAGGCAGCGGTGCCACCTCTGTCAGCACCTCGCCGATGCCCTCGGAAAGCGCGGTTTTTGCCATGATACAATATGGCACATCCGCCCCCAGCTTCACACCAAGCTTCATCAATTCCTGATCACTGACGTCCAGTCCATACAACTCCCGCATCGCGTGAAATGCCGCGGCGCAATCCGTACTGCCACCTGCCATACCGGCTTCGACCGGGATTCGTTTCACCAGCTCCACATGGACATGCCCGGTCAGATGATACGTTTCCCCCATCAGTGCGATTGCTTTGTAGATAAGATTACGCGCATCACACGGCACGAATGCTTTATCACACGCCAGTGTGATTGTCAGCGTATCCGCTTCCTTCACCGTAAATGTCAATGTATCATATAAGCTTAGATTCTGCATGATCATGCAGACATCATGATAACCATCCTCGCGTCTGCGCAAAACATCCAATGCCAGATTCACCTTTGCATATGCATTTCTCGTTAACGTTTTCATCCTTGAAAGCCTCCCGTTACAAACAATCTGTTTTTATTATACCAACGCAAGCGTTTCTTCACAATCTATTTATTTTCTCATAACGGCAGAAATCCATGCCGCATCTGCAACATGGATTTCCGTGATTTTCTATTTACTTTATATTATAGGAAGATCTAAGATTTCACGATCAGCAGCCGGTCACCCTCTGATACATAATCGGACTCCAGATTGTTCAACTGCTTGATGGCATCAATCGATGCATAGTATTTTTTCGCAATGCTCCACATGCTGTCGCCCTTCTGCACGACATACCCGACGATGCCCGGCTGTGCCGCCTTCTTCGCCTCATCAATCGGCAGGATCTGCAGATCCGTCATCGCCTGACTCTCACCCTTTGCAAAGACGGAGATGTTCAGGTTGATCTGTGCCTTAATCTCGATTTCTTCACTATTTAATAACGACGCAGTAAGCTGGTCGATGCACGGATGGATACGCACCGAGTCCTCCTGCGCGAGCGGTACCGTATCCGCCGTATACGAAAATGGAATCTCCACCTCGACACTGCTCATCGGATCATCTCCGGTCGCAATATACAGCACACAGCATTTTACAACGCCTGTGATCTCTGCCCCATTTTCCCCGACAACAACATCATCAATATCGACATCGCCATACACATGACAGATCTGCAGCAGCTTCGCCTTATCTCCACCGATCTGTTTTCTGGCAGACACTTTTGCCTTCGCTGCATTGCGCAGCAGCAGGTTCTCATAATCCATCACCTCAAACTGCGGTACAAGCTCCGCGCTCGGCGAATACACATCGGACAGCATCCGGCATGAACAGTCCTCATACAGCTTGATATTCATATCAATATTATAGTCACAGCCAAACACGCGATCCTCACCATCCGCATCCTGCCGGATTGTGATCTCCCCCTTGCCAAGCACATAATCGACATCCAGCACCATGCCCTCTGCTGCACCACTGCAAGGCACCTCACGATAGAGCGACCGCACCGAGAAAATGGATTGTACCGGGAGCCGTTCCTCGCCCCCTTTATATAAGATGAAGATTTCGATTTCTCCACGCACCAGAAGCTTCTCATCCCCCGCCTTCGTCTCCATGTTCCGAAGTGCGACACATTGCCACAAAATCTCCTGGATATTCGGTTTGTTCTGCGGGATTTCCAGCTCCTCCCGCACCTTCAGGACATCGCGCTTGGCGAGCACGACCTGACTATATGTAACGTCGCGATACTGACAGGCAACGCCTTCCCCCTGCTCAATCCCTGTCGCCGCATCGATGCACATCTCTTCATACACATTAACACTTGTTCCGATCAGTCCGCGAACCTCCAGCTTGCGCGAATTGATCATGCTCACCGTCAAGTCCTCCAACTGGCTGTGGCAATCCACCTGGCTGGAGGAAGACACGCCATCGCAGTTGACAACATCCTCAAATGGAATCTCACTCTGGAACTGGCACAGCCGCGGGATATCGCCCCCGGTACGATACAGCACACGCACGCAGACCGATCCGGTGATCCGCACTTTTCCATCCTCCGGAATCATGGACTCCAACAGAATATGACCTTCCTTGGCAACGATTTTTTCCATATCGCCTTTACTATCCGGAATCGTAAAATCATCATCAACTGTTATCTGTGAATATTTGGACTGCGTCAACACGCTTGTATGTATTTCCTTCTTCGAAAATTCCATAGCTCCCTCCACCAAACTAGATTCTTACCCTCTGCTTTATATGTATTCCAATGCTCTCTGAATTATGATAATTTACCGTAAATATTTTTGCGCGCATATAGAAGCCGTACTTACGATACATTCAATACCGGCAGCTCCAGCCGCGGCAACCGGATTACAATATACGGATACATCGACGATGTTCCTGTCTGCCCGTCAGGCGTGTTGGAATCTGTCCCTGATGCAACACCGGAAATGTCCCCCTCCATCTCAGCCTCGGTCTTCAGATCGGTCTTTATATAGATTGCCCGGTCAGTCTTATACAGTTCCTCCACAACCACACACAGATTGGTACGGTCGTGTTCCCCATATCCAACCACAATATACAGATGATCCTTCGTCGTATAACTCATCTGGAATGCATGCAGCTTCTTCTCCTCTATGATCTGCCGCAGATCATCCGGCAGTTCTGTCTCTGCGCACACCGTAAAATCCAGATCCTGTCGTTCTCTCGCCTCCTGCTTGCGACACCCGGATGACACACACGCCAGCGCAACCAGAACCAAAATCATAAACTGCCTCCCGCTTCGCCCTTTATTCAACATTTTCTCATTACAATCCCCCATGATCCCCCATTTCTTCATCCGCGTTCTATCTCAAATCCTTGCAGATGATAAAACGTTTCATCTACGCAGGTTGCGCAAACGAAACTATTTTGCTAAAATATATGTGGTTTTTTCCGCCCTATGCGTAAAACCACAAATATAAATATAAGAGGCGTAATCATGTCAAAGAAAATTAACCGAAACGATCCTTGCTGGTGTGGCAGCGGCAGAAAATACAAAGTCTGTCATGAAATGTTCGACGATAAGATTGCAAAAATTGCACATCAGGGGCACATCGTTCCTACTCATAACCTAATCAAAAATGCAGAGCAGATTGAGAAGATCAAGGAAAGTGCAAAAATCAACATCGCTGTACTGGATGAGATTCAGAAGACAATCCATGAGGGTATGTCTACCGCAGAGATCGATAAGATCGTCTACGATATGACAACCGATATGGGCGGTATTCCAGCACCATTAAACTACGAAGGATTCCCATACAGTGTATGTACTTCCGTCAACGATCAGGTCTGCCACGGATTCCCATCACCAGATGTTATCTTAAAATCCGGTGATATCATCAACGTAGACTGCTCTACAATCCTGAACGGCTATTTCTCCGACTCTTCCCGTATGTTCTGTATCGGTGATGTCAGCCCGGAGAAGAAGAAACTCGTTGATGTCACAAAGGAAGCAATGCTCAAAGGTCTCGAACAGGTAAAACCTTGGGGCTTCCTCGGCGACATGGGGCAGGCAGTGCATGATTATGTCTATGCAAATGGATATTCTGTTGTCCGCGAAATCGGTGGACACGGTGTCGGCATCGAGTTCCACGAAGAACCTTGGGTAAGCTACAACTCTAAAGCAGGTACAGAAATGCTTATGGTTCCTGGCTTCATGTTCACGATCGAACCGATGGTAAACATGGGCAAGCCAGACATCTTCGTCGACGAAGAAAACGACTGGGAAGTTTACACCGAAGATGGACTTCCATCTGCACAGTGGGAGATTCAGGTACTTGTCACCGAGGATGGATACGAGATTATTTCCTACTAAAAATACGCGTAGTCGGGCTACAGATTTACACGACTACGCTTACTCTTTGGTTAAAATGATTTATCTATGAATGGCAGTCCGCGGTGTATATACGTGATGTCTTCTGCTTCATCGTACGTGAAAGCAATATTCACATTTACCTTGTAATCATTTTGATACACATATTCCGGGACATTATCACTGTAGCCGTAGATGCATAAGGTATCCTGCAGTTCAATCTCGTTTCGTTTCTTCGCATGCATCGTCTCCAAGAAATCCGCTGTCACTTTCTGCATCTCATCTTCGGTCATCCGCCCTTTTTCCTGACTGCACAGATAGAGATTGCTGCTGCCGGAGAGCCCCAGATCTGTGTAGATCTGGTCGAGCTGTTCCTTACACCGGTAGATATTTTCTGTCGACTGATTTTTCAATGCAATCTCTGTCATCAGATAATTCTCCTGTATGGTCGAACCATCGGCGTTTGTCTGTTCCATCGAAATCAACCGGATTGTCGTATCTCCATTTTCACCCTTTTTCACAAACGTTGTCGAAGTATTTTCACCTTCAGTACTTGTAATTATGTCATAGCCAGATATGATTCCCAGCTTTTCTCCAACCCGTTGCAGGATTTTCTCTCGTGCGGCTTCGGTCATCGTCTCATCGCCATAATGCGCATACAGTTTTACCTCTGCCGCCGTCACATTTTCCACGCCATCACTCATGACCTGTGTCACCATCTGGCTCTCCCGGTCAATCCGCTTCGTAATAAAGATTTGCAGCGCAACTGCTGCCCAGATAAGTACAACAATATATAACTTCTTTTTCGTGCTCATAGTCCTTCCCCTTTTCAAGGTATTCCGCAACTTTGCTTCTGCGCCTGTTGTGTACTAGGAGTGTTGCCACGTTTTACCAGTCTTATACATTTAAATTTTTACTTTACTTTATCGCGTTAAAGCATTATACTGTTGTCGATGATTGAAGCTGTGCCAATCTTACCATATTTATTTGAATTACAGTCACAGCATGGAGGTATATTATGACAATCGGAATTGTTGGACTTGGACTGATCGGTGGTTCTTTTGCAAAAGCATACAGTGACAACGACGAACACAAGGTTCTTGCTTATAACCGCAGCAAAGAAGTGATTCAGGCTGCGTATAACGATAAAGCCATTGACGGCGAATTAAACGAAGGGAATATCAAAGACTGCGATCTGATTTTGCTTTGTCTGTATCCGCAGCTTTGCATTGACTATCTGACAAAGATGGCACCTTATATCTGCAAAGATGCGATGGTGATCGACTGCTGTGGTACAAAAGAGCTGATCTGCCAATCCTGCTACCCTATCGCCAAACAATATGGCTTTACTTTTATCGGCGGACACCCAATGGCTGGCCGTCATTTCTCCGGCTACGCATACAGCACAAAGACAATGTACAACGGAGCTTCTATGGTACTTGTGCCAGAAGATCTGAATGATACGAAATCCATCGAGCGTGCGAAGAAACTGCTGTCTCCGATTCATTTCGGTAAATTCACAATCTGCGATTACGACCGTCACGACGCGATGATTGCATTCACATCCCAGATGGCACACGTTGTATCCAATGCTTACGTGAAAAGCCCGACAGCAAAAAATCACGATGGTTTTTCTGCCGGAAGCTACAAGGATCTGACACGTGTTGCATGGTTGAATGAAACGATGTGGACAGAGCTTTTTCTGGAAAATAAGAAACATCTGATCAAAGAACTTGACTATTTTATCACGGCTTTGCAGGAATACAAAACTGCAATGGAGAACGACGATGCAGAAACATTAAAAAAACTCCTTGCAGATGGTAAACACTGCAAGGAGGAAATCGACGGAATCACTGGCGAATAATTTACGCCTGATGATTGGATACAAAGCAGCTGGCAATACCACTCACCAGTCCCGCTGCAAGCAGGTAGATGCCTGCCTGAAAGCTCTTCCAGATCGTCGCCCCGGACACAGAAAAACCGGAGGATACCTGAGAAGAGATGAAACGAGCAAGCATCTTAGAGATCCATGCCGTTACATTTCCCATATCTACAAGCGCTATGATAATCATACACACAACAATCATACAGGGTATTGCCTTGAGGGGCGGTATCCTGACAAAGGATAACACGAGCATCCCCACCGCGGCAATCAGGATTCCAATCGGAATTCCTCGCCACATATCAGAGATTAACCCCACATTTTCACAGATCTTCATAATGCTGTACCGGATCTGTACCTGTGCATGATATGCGGACAGATCAATAGCAGGTACAAATAGGCTCACTGTCAACAAAACTGCGGACAGGATGCCTAGCAGCATACTCGCTGTCACAAATTTACTTTTTCCATATTGATTCTGATTATCCATTTTTACGCTTCCGTTCCAAAAAATCTCCAACCGTTCCAAGTGTATAGATCACAAGACCTGCCACATAAAAGACCGGTCCAAGTCCCCTTCCGGCATCATAATTCGATGAGGTTCCAAGCTCTTTTGCAAGTCGGACATTGTCCTCTAACACACGCAGCGACTGTGTGTAATGCTTATTGTTGATCACGATAATAAAGATGACAAGCATCACAAGAATTGGTGCAAACCGCATAATCGGATTTGCCGCATATTTCCGCAACCACTTGATATAATCGCAGGCAGACAACAACAGCATCCAGACTCCGACTAAGATTGCAATGATACCAAGCACCAGCACAATGGTTTCTCCCATCGCCAGGATGCTTCCATCTTCTTCTACCATGGAGCTCTTCATACCGATCTCAAACAGATTCGCCTTACGCTTCACATCAAAAAGCTTCTCCCATATCCAGTTCATAAACGGCGCCAGATATAACAAAATCGAACCGACAAACGCCAGCAACAGGTTCATATCTCCACCGATGGACTGGAAATATCCAACGATGTCGATTGCCTTGCTCGTATCGGCAGCTTTACGATGATGCTTTTTCTCTGGCACCTGCTTTACCGTATTTTTTGCAGCAAGCTTTGCCCGCTCCTTCGCCTTTGCCTTCTCTTCCTTTTCTGCCCGCTTGATATCCTCTTTCGATACCTTCAGAACAATGGGTTCTTCCAATGGTGCACCGCAAGACTCACAGTAAAGCGCACCCTCTGGAATCTCTTTTCCACATTCCTTACATACCATGTTCTATCACCCTCCAGACCATCATATACAACGATGGCTGCCGAACCATACCGGCTCGACAGCCATTTTCTTACTTATGTATTATTTGTTTCCGATCTTGATTCCAAGCTTGTCTAACACTCTTGGAGCTGCGGCAGCAATCACACCAAGGTATGCAAAAATCACACCGGCTGAAATACCTACCTTAATACCATACTCCCTGAAGTTAATCGTCGTACCATCTGAATGTGCATAACCGTGACGAATTGTTGCGATCAATACAAATACAAAGATGACACCAAGAAGAATAAACTCAAAGTATGGAATCGCCTGTAACTTTGCTTTCACATTTGCAATCTGTGGAACAGGAATAAAATCTGCAACCTCCCATGCAATCAGTACCAATGAAAGCAGTAACACAATGATTGCGATGAAGCGGTTAAATCCACCTGCCTTAAACAGATTCCAATGCTCTGTAACACCCCAGTAAGTTGCATGTGCCCATGGGATTAAAGTTGCAAGGAACACAAAAAATGCTCCAACGATCTTCAGGATATTCATAGGATTTTCCTTCACATATCCAAGATATCCATTGATTCCTGCACCAAATGCCGCTGCGTTATTGCTTCTAGGCTGATAATAACCGCCCATCGGCTGCTGTGGCTGCTGGTATCCCATCTGTGGCTGTACCGGCTGTCCCATTGGCTGCTGGTATCCCATCTGTGGCTGCACTGGCTGTGCATTATCTGCAGGTTGCTCTGCCTGAACTGGAGCTCCACACATTGGACAATTTGTCTGTCCGGTTGGTATAATCGCTCCACACATCGTACAATTCATAAATCTTCCCTCCTAAATAACCCTCTTAATTCTAATAAGAAGTGATAAAAAAATAATAGCATAAACCCCTCATTCATTCAAGGAATTTATGCTAGATTGTGACTATTTTATTACATATTTTACATAATCTTCTTTTTTAGAGATCATATTGAAGAACTTTACAATTTCCCAGATTAAACTTGAAAAAATCTTCATTATCCAGACTCTCAAAATATGAGTTGATCACCCGGCACACACCGCCATGACTGATCACCATGACCTTTTTATCCGCATAGCGCTGCTTGATATCATCTAGAAAATTATACACACGCTGTACAACTTTAAGCAGCGACTCACCCTCTGGATACTGGTAACCAAACTGTACCCACTGCTCCATGAATCCCGGCGTTCCCTCATAGGTTCCGTCGATCACGCCATAATCACGCTCTGCAAGGCGATCATCCACTTCTACCGGCACACCGATCGCTGCACCGACAATATCTGCAGTCTCCTTTGCACGCACAAGCGGTGATGAAATGATGAGATCCACATCCGTATCCTGCATGCTCTGTGCCAGCTCATGTGCCTGTGAGATTCCTTTTTCCGTCAGTCGCACATTTGCTCTTCCACAGATTCGAACCTCTATATTATACTGTGTCTGTCCATGTCTTGTTACATATAATTTCATAGATACCCTCTTCGGAATAATGCTATTTATATCCAATCTCCGTTATGATACCATAGGAACTTTCTTTTTTCAACAAAACAGCCACTCAAAAAGGCTTTCCTAACTTATGAAAGTTATTTTTTTATTTTATTTCTTTATTTATGAAATATGCCGTCAAAACATCCATAAAATAATATTTTTCTTCTGAAAATGGCCAGACGCACCCACTCCGATGCCGGAAAACAAGCTTTCCCGCCTTCTGTGCCTGCATCAGATGCAGTTCAAATTCCCGGCTGCCTGCAACCTGACAAGTAATGCCTTCTACATCCTCTGGCAGAATCTGTGTTTCTGTCTTTGCTGTCAGAAGCTGTTCCCATTCCTCCGTCCAGATCTGAGCATATTCTGCCAGCCGTTCTTCGCGCGCAGGCAACGCTGCATATATCTCATTTGCCGCGAAAACAGCGCCGCTTGTTGTCACCATAATGGCATCCATCAACCGCCCTGCTGCCTGCACATTCATTTCCTTCATCATGGCAGCCGTCCTTGGCAGTCTGCGCAGATCTTTTCCATATAATTGCAGCAGCCCAGCAAACCGCGCATTTAACTGACTGGCAAGTCCACACACGACACTGAAATCAAATGCCTTTTCATATCCCGCAAATGTTGGCTGTTGCTCCGCCACTGACTCCATGACCTGACGCAGATATTCTGACAAATGCAGATCGTCCCCATTCGCAAGCAATGTCTCAAAAAACCGTTCCTCTTCCTCATAGATTTCCCAGAATCGCAAATCCACACAGACACACTGTGCCTCTGATAATCCATATCGCGCCCGTGCCGCCTGTATATCCTCCATCGTCCGGTCAATCAGTACAAACCGCACATAGGGTGCCAGCATTTCCAGATCCAGATCATTGCATCGACCGGCACCCCAGATAGCAACTACCGGTTTCGCTTCCAAAGGTACATCCGCCTCCAAAGTAAACGCCTGATCCCGCAATTTTCCCTGTCTTGCCAGATGTGCCCGCCGGTAATAGCTCTCAATCCCCTCTAAGACATAACTGGTCAATGTCTGCCGGTAATCTGTCCATGCGGTTCGCATCGGATCTGAATTTTCAGTTTCAATCATCTTTTCATAAATCATCTTCTACACGCTTTCTGCACTTACATTGTAAATTCTGCATGATTCTCTGCATTTCATCTGTGTAAAACCGAAAATACAAAAAAAACACCGACTCCGCAGCTTCTTCTGCAAAACCGATGCTTTTACAAGTGGGCCGCCGGGGGCTCGAACCCCGCACACCCTGATTAAGAGTCAGGTGCTCTACCAAATGAGCTAGCGGCCCGTAGTGAATTTTCACTTACCATGTGTTCTTCATCAGAACAATATGGAGTATACAACATTCATTTACAAAATGCAAGCTTTTTTTCACATTTTTTTCAGATTTTTTTCAAAAAGCCCGCAAACCCTTTATTTCCTTAACTTCTTGCATGCACTAATTGTCTCCAGCCGGTTCAGAATACAACATACTGTGTGTATATTGCGTCCAAGATTCATCAGTTTTCGATTCAGACAGGGATTCGAGTACACTGCATTTGTAAGTTTAAAACCACATTTTTTTCTTCCCATAAGAGACTCCGGCATGTATCTTACTACCATAGTATGCACCGGAATCTCTTTTTTTACACGTTTTTGTTATTTCTTTTTTGGTGGTTTGATGACCATGCGGCAGATTGGATTTCCCATCGCAGAAAACTTCTCTTCATACTCCGTCATGACATTACCCTCCGCATACTCGCTATGATGCAGGTCAAACGTATAGTTGACCATCTCCCAACCGGCAAGTTCTACCTGTTCCAGTGAGAAATCAAACAACGGGCGGTTGTCTGTCTTAAATGTAAGCCCTCCATCTGCTGCGAGGAAATTCACATACCGGTTCAAAAACTGCACCGATGTCAGGCGCCGTCTCGCATGACGATCCTTCGGCCACGGATCAGAAAAGTTCAGATAGATATAGGCAACCTCATCTTTTTCAAATACATTTTCGATTGCCTCCGCATCCATTCGGATAAACACCAGATTCGGAAGCTGCTCGATTGTCTGCTTCTCGATTGCCCGGACAAGCACACTCGAATATTTCTCAATACCGATATAATTGATCTCCGGATGCAGCTTTGCCATATCTATAATAAATCTGCCTTTTCCCATTCCCACTTCGATATGAATCGGATTTTCATTTTCAAAAAAATCATGCCACTTTCCCTTCATTGTCTCTTCTTCATGCACGACAAAATCATTTGTGGCAATCATTTCTCTGGAGCCTTTTACGTTTCGTAATCTCATCTTTTTTACCTCGTCCATCTATAATGTTTCTATATTAGCATTTATTTTAAATTTTCACAAGAATGTTGCATTTTATCTCTTGTTTTTTTCCCTGTTTTATATGATAATTAAGAAGATAATGTCAATCTTTACAGAAAAGGATTTTATAGCATGATCAAAACAGTGAAAAAAATTATTTCCTATATAATGGTGTGCGTGCTATTCCTCAGCATGTGTATTCCATGCGAGGCTGCACAGACAAGCACCGCAACTGCATCCGATGCAAATGCAACGACGGGATTTCCACAGATTACGTCCACATCTGCCATCATCATGGATGCACAATCCGGACAGATCATATACGAAAAGAATTCCCACACCCGGCAATATCCGGCAAGTATCACAAAGATCATGACTGCGTATCTCGCCATCAAAAACGGAGATTTAAACTCTACGATCACAATGAGCGACGCTGCCGTCTGGGGCATCGACCGCAACAGTTCCCATATCGCGCTCGATGTCGGCGAAGAGATCAGTATGTCGGATGCACTCTATGCCGTCATGCTCATGTCTGCAAATGAAGCAGCCTGGGCGATTGCAGAACAGGTGTCCGGCTCTCTGGAGAATTTCGTGCAGTTGATGAATGATACTGCACAAAGTCTCGGCTGCAAGGATACACATTTTACGAATGCAAACGGATTGCATGATCCGGATCATTATACAACTGCCTACGACATGGCGCTGATCACAAAAGAGGCGCTTACAAGCAAGACCTTTCGTGAGTATGCTTCAGAAACCTATCATGAGATTCCGCCAACGAACATGAACAATGAGACGCGTTATCTCACGCAGGGCAACCGGATGATGCTCAGCAATTCCGAATATTATTACCCGGCATGTCAAGGTGGAAAAACTGGTTATACTGATGATGCGGGTGGTACACTTGTCGTCTGGGCTGAAAAAAATGATATGCAGTTGATCTGTGTGACAATGGGTGCCCCTGACAACGCAACGAATTACACCGACAGCATTGCGCTGTTCAACTATGTATTCAACAACTACTCAAACACCACGTTGTTGTCAGACTATGAATTCGATGCAGAGGCTGCCACGACCGCGCAGAACTTCTTAAACGATTATTATGGTTGTGAAAATCTCGGAACCATGCATCTGTCCGTTGACAATAACCAGCCATTTATATTTGCGAACAATGCCGACAGAACCAAGCTGCAAATGAACTTTGTTCCATCCGCAGACCGGCTGGATGAAGGTTATATCGGTACTTTAGAAGTTTCCTATGAAGGTACGACCTGCCTGACACTTCCGGTCAGCTATTCCGGCTATGTCAATTCCAACGATGACGTTGCCGTAGCCGAAGCATACAAAAATGGCAGTATCCGCCCGGCGTTGATCAAAGAAAAGAAAAGCTATTGGAAATATATAATTGCGGCGGTCGTCGTTGCATGTATTCTTGGACTTTTTATTTATGCAAATGTGATCGAACCACGGAAACGGAAGCAAAACTCCCGTTCCCGCAGACGATAACAGGAAACCTTGCACCACGAAAAGAGGTACTTCAACTATGGAAGAATCAAAAGAGAATTTTAAGAAAATCAAATCTGCCAATCAGATGATGCTGGATTATTTCAACAAATCCTTCCTGTCACAATTGGAGGATATCCAGAATCTCAAAACACAGATTTTTGAAATTGACATCAAGATTGATGAGCTGGACAAGACGAAGGACATTTACGCCTTCAAGACCAACTCCAGAAAAAGCGTCTTTTCTCCTGTCACAAATGATGGCGTGGATACCGAGCGCAACAAGATCATTCAGGAGCAGATCAAAGACCTGCAATCCGTGAAGGAGACCTTGACGTTAAAGCTGCGCGGCATGGAATTACAGTTGAACAAGCTGCGTCAATACCTGGAAGCATTGAACAATGCAGAAGATGCACTTACCTCTTTTGAGCCTCGCTACACGACAGACGACCCTGATCATACCGATCACTACGGCTTTACATTTCTTCAGGAGGACGCCAAGGAAGACATCTCCTCGCATGGATATAATATCTTAATGCTGGATGCATACGACCGGGCACTCACACAGACGATTCTGGATAAGCAGATCAAAACCGGGCTGGAAGCTATGCAGAACAAACTGGATATGATCAACTATCTGATTGGAACAGATGTCGGACGTGCGAAATTAACCTTACAGGAAATCCTGCACAACGTAAAGCAGATGTCCCACTCGGTCGATGAAATCGCCGAGAACATGAACAGCTTTTCTTCTTCCGACAAACCGTTGAAGGAACAGCTCGAAGCTTACTTAAATGAGTTTAAGCAGAAACATACAAAGATCAAAATTACCGCATCTGTCGAAACACCAGATCCGAACATCAGCTATCATCCGGTGTTCAACATTAACTTCATGCGGCTGATTGCAATATTTTTCGATAACATCGCCTTACATGCAAATGCATCCAATGTATCCGTACAGGCAAGCCTGACGCCAAATATGGCAGAGGTCATTCTGACAGATGATGGTGTCGGCATCAAGGACACCTATATGGAGGACAGTCCTTGGTACAGCAGCCTGCACAAAGCAAAGGAAATCTTGTATATGCTCTGTGGCAAGCTGGATATCTCCGGGGATGTCATGTCGGGAACCACAGTAAAATTCAGCTTCCCGATCCAACAATAAAAGCAAACAACAATAAAGGAGTTTATATATTATGAAAAACAAGATTGTAGAACTGATTGCTGCAAACGTCGAAGGGTTAACAGCAGCAGAAATTGCAGACCTGATTGAGATTCCGCCAAAACCGGAGCTTGGTGATTTTGCATTCCCCTGCTTCCGCCTTGCGAAGACGATGCGCAAAGCCCCACAGATGATTGCCAACGATATCAAAGAAGCAATCGGCGATGTGGATTTCCTGCAGGAGATTCAGGTACAGGGTGCTTACTTAAACTTCTTCGTAAAGAAGGAATTATTTATCGAAACAATGGTAACAGCTTCTATGGCTGATGATTTCGGAAGTTCTACCGAAGGAAATGGACAGACAATCTGTATCGATTATTCTTCTCCAAACGTAGCAAAGAATTTCCATGTTGGACATCTTCGTACGACGATCATTGGAAACTCTCTGTATAAGATTTATTCCAAGCTGGGCTACAAGGTTGTCCGCATCAACCACCTCGGCGACTGGGGTACACAGTTTGGTAAACTGATCGTTGCATACAAGGCATGGGGAAGTGAAGAAGCGGTCAAGAAGGACGGCGTTGCCGAACTGATGAAGCTCTACGTGAAGTTCCACGAAGAGGCTGAGAAGAATCCAGAGTTAAACGACGAAGCGCGTGCATGGTTCGCGAAGATGGAACATGGTGACGAGGAAGCTTTAAAAATCTGGCAGTGGTTCAAGGATATCAGTCTGATTGAGTACAAGCGTACTTACGATCTGCTTGGTATGGACTTCGACTACTACCTCGGCGAGAGCTTCTACCGTGATAAAACCGACGATGTTGTAAAACGACTGACAGACGCAAATCTCCTGACAGAGAGCGAGGGTGCAAAGATCGTAAACTTAGACGCTTATGATATGGCTCCATGTCTGATCCTGAAGAACGACGGCAGCTCCATCTATGCAACACGTGATATTGCAGCGATCTTCTATCGGAAAGAAACTTACAACTTCGTAAAATGTCTGTATGTAACCGGACAGGAACAGAAGCTTCACTTCAAACAGGTATTCAAGGTTGTTGAATTGCTTGGAAATGAATGGGCAAAGGATCAGTTAGTGCATATTCCTTATGGACTTGTCAGCTTGGAAGGTGCCAAGCTTTCTACACGTAGCGGAAATATTATTTATGCCGAGGATATTCTCCTCGAAGCGATTGCGAAGATCAAAGAGATCATCAATGAGAAGAACCCGGATCTTCCAGATAAGGATGAGACAGCAAAGAAAATTGGTGTTGGTGCCGTATTGTTCAATGATCTTTATAACCAGCGTATCAAAGACGTATCTTTCAAATGGGAGAAGCTTTTGAACTTCGATGGTGAAACTGGTCCATACGTACAGTACACACATGCAAGATGCTGCAGTATCTTAAAGAAGCTGGATGGATTTACACCATCAGCAGATATTGATTACAGTGTATTGACAGATGTAGAAGCAATGGAGTTACTGAAAGAGATTAACCGCTTCCCGAAGGTTGTCAAGGATGCTTCCGAGCGTTACGAGCCTTCTGCCGTTGCAAGATTTGCAGTCGATGTTGCACAGGCATTCAACAAATTCTACAACGCATGCCGTATCCATGTAGAGGAAGAGAATGTGCGTAACGCGCGTGCTACACTGGTATATATCACAAAGAAGACGATCAAAGATGCAATGGAATTGCTTGGTATTGATTGTCCAGAACAGATGTAATTTCATTATACATTCCATATGATAAAAACTGGTATATAATTACTAAGAAGTTAAGTAAGTCGGATGATTAAATCATCCGGCTTATTTTTATGAAATTGTCATATATTCATATGCTTATGTTTTACTCTCCTCTAACCTCACTATATTGTATCTCCAATTTTATAAATACAATATGTATGATTCCGCCCGAAGTTATCAACAATTTTTGTTTTTAGAATCATTTTTTATCCACAATTATGTGTATAAGTTGGTGGATATTATATACTTTTCCACAATTATTGATGTTTATATATGTGGATAATCAGTGTTTCACGTGAAACATATTGATAATCGTAAATTAAAATTCTATTCTATATTCAATATAGATAACACATGCTCAATATAAATAGATAACAGTTATAATTCATTTTTATGTACATTAAAATTATACAGATGCATATTGTACTATAATTTATCAATTAAGTTTATTGTTGTTTTATAATTTAACATATTACACGTTACAGTTATTTATAAAACCAAAAACAGCCAGAAATAAATTTTACCAGTTATCTGTCGGTTCATCAGTTATTCATTTTTAGATACTTGTAGATATTTTAAATCATATATCTCAGATTTTATTTTCATTTTATGTAATGTATATGTTGCAAACAATGTTTCACGTGAAACATATATATTCAGATATTTTAAAACTAATGTGTCTATACCAAATTCAATTTTTATATCTGAAATACACTCAATTATTTATCTAAATCAAATAAGATAATATTCTATTATTTTTATGTACCCTTTATGTTACTTCTGATAGCACTAGGATTCACTCAGTCAATTTATAAAATGCTAAGTTCAGTTTGTTATCATCTATTATAGATTCATTCATAATTAATTTTTGAATTACATCTCCATATATCATAATCTTGCAACCATGTTTCACGTGAAACATAAGCACATATTTATTTACTGAATAATATATACATCAACACACAAAATCAAATAGCGTATGTGATAAAAGCCTTCCAATTCTAATATCAAATATAATTTCTAAGAATATTGGATGTTTCACGTGAAACACTAAAGTATTTATAATAACAAATATTTATTTTACGGTTTTTTACTTGATTTTTATGAATTTTTCTTTTATTTTCCATACATATTGTAATATCCAAGCACTCAAATCTATATATTGTACACCAACAACAAATTTACCCATATTTTGATATAGCGAAACATGTCAGGTAGTGCTATAATGTTTATTATATGTGGAGGTTTTTATGGGTAGAATCATTGCAGTCGCCAACCAGAAAGGCGGCGTAGGAAAAACAACAACATCAATCAATCTCGCAGCATGTCTGGCGGAAAAAGGTAAAAAGGTTCTGGCTGTCGACATGGACCCACAGGGCAATCTGACAAGTGGCCTTGGTATCGATAAGAATACCTTGGAATACACCATTTATCATGCCATGAGTGGAGAGATTAACATTGGAGAGTGTATGATCGTTCATCCATTGGAGCATGGACTGGATTTAAGCGTTTTGCCGGCGAACCGTGATCTGGCAGGTGCAGAAGTCGAATTGGTCGATGCCGAAGATCCACAGCATATACTAAAGAACCTGTTAAAAAGCGTAAAGAAAAAATATGATTTTATTATCATTGATTGTCCACCGGCTCTCGGTATGTTGACGATCAATTCTATGACTGCGGCGGACACTGTCTTAGTGCCAATCCAATGTGAATTTTTTGCTTTGGATGGTCTCTCGCAGCTCATTTACACGATCAATCTGATTAAAAAGAAGCTAAACAAATCCCTTGAAATCGAAGGTGTTGTGTTTACGATGTATGACGCACGTACGAACCTGTCTTTGGAGGTTGTTGAAAACGTCAAGAATAATTTGGATCAGTTTATATATAAAACCATTATTCCGAGAAATGTACGGCTAGCAGAAGCACCTAGCTTCGGACTTCCTATCAACCTGTATGACAGCCGGTCATCCGGCGCGCAGGGATATCGGGATCTTGCAGACGAAGTAATCAATAATAAACTATACGCAAAATTATAAAAACACCTATTTGAGAGGAGAACGCTATGGCACCAAAGCGAGGATTAGGTCGTGGACTAAGTAATTTAATTCCGACAGACGATACAACCGAAGATGTCAGTCCAAAGGCATCGAAACAGACTAAAACAGGCGCTGTTACAAAAACAGAGGTTGTGAAAAAAGTAGAACAGACATTAAATATCAACCGGATTGAGCCAAACAAAAATCAGCCAAGAAAAGAATTCAATGAAGATGCATTGCAGGAGCTTGCAGATTCCATCAAACAGTTTGGTGTGATTGAGCCATTGGTCGTAGTGAAGCGCAAAGGCTACTATGAACTGATTGCCGGTGAGCGCCGTTGGAGAGCTGCCCGGTTAGCTGGTTTGAAAGAGGTTCCAGTTGTCATCAAAGATTACGATGATCAGCAGATTGTTGAGATTGCATTGATTGAGAACATCCAGCGTGAGGATTTAAATCCGATTGAAGAAGCACATGCTTACGAGCGGTTGATTCAGGAATTCAACTTGACACAGGATGAGGTTGCGGAACGTGTATCGAAGAGCCGTACGACTGTGACAAATGCACTCCGACTTCTGAAGCTGACCGAGAAGGTACAGCAGATGCTGATTGATGATATGCTGTCGACCGGACATGTTCGTGCACTCATTACGATCACAGAACCTCAGTTACAGTATGAGACAGCAATGTATATTTTTGATAAAAAGCTTTCCGTGCGTGAGACAGAGAGCTACGTCAAGAAACTATTAAATAAGAAACCAAAGGAAAAGACATCCGAGAAAGAAGACCCGGAACTTTCCTTCTTATATAAAGCGATTGAAAACCGCTTAAAGGAATCCCTTGGAACAAAGACAACCATCAAAGCAAAGACCAAGGATTCCGGAAAAATTGAAATTGAATATTATTCACAGGAAGATTTAGAGCGCATTACACAGTTGCTCGCACAATAAAATCGAAAAGAGGAAAACTTCATGGAAGAGGCTAAGATATTTGGTATGAAAATGTCTTCTGCTGTCACAATCCTTTGTATTTTGGTTGTTTTACTCATAATTCTAATCATTTTTATCATTCATAAGATGAATGTGATGGCAAGAAAATATGAGATGCTTATGAGTGGCAAAAAAGGTGCGGATTTGGAGAAGATTATTCGGATTCGTTTTAAAGAGATGGATCAGGTCAAGGCAAATGCCAGACGTGTGACGAAGGAACACCGGCAGATCAAGAAACATCTGTCCTCCTGTATTAGCAAATATGCCCTCGTCAAGTACGATGCATTTGATAAGATGGCAGGAAAACTAAGCTTCGTCATCGCATTGTTAAACGATGAGAATTCCGGTATTCTACTGAACTCGATGCACTCGAGGGAAGGCTGTTTTACCTATGCGAAGGAAATCGTAAACGGCGAATCTTACATCCAGCTTTCATCGGAAGAAAAGGAAGCATTGGAACAGGCTAAGACGGTGGAAGAAGAGATTCAGGATCTGACAAAGGAAGCAGAATTCGAAGATGCCGATGGTAATCTGAATTTTGATGCATAATCAGGTCACAATATTATAATGATACAAAATTTTTGATATCAATTTTTTAACAAATATTTTAAACTACTATTATAAATAAGAAAGGACGACAATTATGTTAGACATTAAATTTGTTCGTGAAAACCCAGACGCTGTAAAGGAGAATATCAAGAAGAAGTTTCAGGATGCGAAGCTTCCATTAGTAGATGAAGTCATCGAGCTTGACAAGCAGGCAAGAGCCCTTCAGCAGGAAGCCGATGAGCTTCGTGCAAAGAAGAACGCTATTGCAAAGCAGATTGGTGCATTGATGGCACAGGGCAAGAAGGAAGAGGCAGAAGAAGTTAAGAGGGAAGTTGCAAAGAACGCAGCCCGTCTGGCAGAGCTGGAGAAGCAGGAGCCACAGGTGCGTGAAGAGTTAAAGAAGAAAATGAAAATCCTTTTTTTGATTCCCAACCTTGGCCATGGTGGTGCAGAAAAAGTGTTGGTCAACTTGGTCAATCATTTGGATCGGGAGCAATTCCAAATTACGGTTATGGTTTTATATGACGAAGGGGTAAACCGGGCTTTGCTTGCCCCTTATATCGAATATAAAGCCTGTTTCAAAAGGTCATTCACAGGTGTGTCTCATCTTTTCAAGGCGTTTTCTCCAAAACAGCTATACAGATGGCTAATTCATGATGATTATGATATTGTGGTTTCTTATCTTGAAGGGCAGACAGCGCGAATTATCAGTGGATGTGATGATGCAGCAACAAAAAAAATTTGTTGGATACATAGAACCATGACGACCATAAATGATTCTGCAAGACTTTTTAGGAGTATAAAAGAAGCCAGAAAATGTTACAGTTCTTTCGACCGTATTGTCTCAGTTTCAAATGATGTTCAAAAAGCATTTATGAAATTGTATCATATAGATGAAAAAGGAAATGTTTTATATAACACTAACGAGTCTGAAATAATAGTGGCACAATCGACAGAACCAGTCCCTGAAATTGATTTTTCTGCGAATCATTTTAAGATTTGTGCTATGGGGTCTTTAATTCCGATAAAGGGGTTTGAACGTTTGATTTCAGTGCATAACAAATTAAGAAATGATGGTTATTCAATTCAAACATTTATTTTGGGAGAGGGGGCAGATAATGATAAACTTCAGAAAATGATAAAAGAATGTTCATTAACTGAAGAGGTTTCTTTATTGGGGTACCAGACAAATCCGTATAAATATTTGTCAAAGTGTGATCTTTTTGTATGTTCTTCATGGTCAGAAGGATTCTCTACAGCAGTAACGGAAGCCTTGATTTTAGGGGTTCCAGTTGTGACAACCCATGTATCGGGGATGCAGGAACTTTTGGGTGATAATCAATACGGCATTATTACAGAAAATAGTGAAGAAGGACTGTATAATGGTATAAAGATGATGCTTGATTCTAATGAGTTGTTTAGAAGCTATCAAGAAAAAGCTCAAATACGCGGTGATAGTTTTAGCACGAAAAATACTGTGTTAGCAGTGCAGGAGCTGTTTGAAGAGTTATGGGAAAAAAGGTTAAATGAAAATGTTTGAAGAATCTAAATTGTTTGCAGAAAGTTGGAACGTTGCTTGGCGAAAAAAACCGTCAGGAGGAATTCTAAGTGATTGCAAAACAGAATTTATAGTATTAAAAAATGGATTTCGATACTGGGCCGCCGATCCTTTTATTTTTGAATATAATAATGAAGTCTACATTTTTGCAGAATTATATGATTACATTAAGCGCAGAGGATATTATAAGCTCGAAGGCAAAAGCAGAGGCAAGTGGAAGCCAATCATTGTTGAGGATTATCATATGTCATATCCTAACATTTTTAGGATGGGCGATGAGGTCTTTATCATGCCGGAATCAAATGCATGCAGTGAATTGTATATGTACCGTGCTGTGAAATTTCCGGACAAATGGGAGAAATGTAATAAGTTGCGAATCGGAGTTGAATATGCAGATACTACGCCGTTCGAATGGAATGGAGAGAAAAAAGCACTTACATATCGAGTGACTGATCCCTATCATCCAGAGTTGCTTTTACTTGATTTAGAGGACTGTACGCATGATAGAAAATTGGAGTTGCCCAATGTTGAACGCAGACGATCGGCAGGAAATGTGTTTGAGTATAAGGGAAAAAGGATTCGTCCGGCGCAGGATTGTGTAGAAGACTATGGAACAGGAATCATTTTTTATGAGTATGGAATGACTTCAAATGGAGAATATTATGAAGATGAAGTATTGGAATTAAAGCCAGAACAGCTTGTGCTTTCTCACACACTGTATTTAACTGGTATGCATACTTATAATTGCACTGAGAATTACGAGGTTATTGATATTAAAACTAGGAGATTCAACCTTTTGAATTTTATCTTTAGATTAGTAGGAAAGGTTTTATAAATTTTACGAGGTAAAAGGATATGCTGGATTATTCAGTTATTATTCGTACAACAGGAAAAGCTGGGGAAAAATATGCTCGGTTGCTTAAATCAATTGAGAATCTGAATCCGCAGCCCAAAGAAATTATTGTTGTATTACCAGAGGGATATACTCCTCCCAAAGAATCACTTGTAAAAGAAAAGATTTATTATTGCCCCAAAGGTATGGTTATTCAACGGTTGCATGGAATCCAGCAGTGTACAACTCGATATGCATTAATTACGGATGATGATATAGCCTTCGAACCTGATTTCATTTCAAAGTTGTATACACCGCTGGCTGATGGAAAATATGGTTTTTCGGCCGGTCCATTGCTTGAGTTTTTTCCCAAACCAGGTGCACAAACAATTTGCTCAGTATTGATTGGTGCAGC
>ERZ825159.333-NODE-333-length-63591-cov-16.475368_pt1 | contig 63591 bp, 57 predicted proteins | sample MGYA00519932_ERZ825159 | MGnify/ENA primary metagenome ERZ825159 (study PRJEB31778, sample SAMEA3449191) | human gut metagenome | biome: human gut; feature: human-associated habitat; material: faeces | place: United Kingdom | collected 2010/2012 ... | reverse complement strand
ACCGCCTCCGGGGGCAAGGCCTGCTGGATCCACGTCGGCTACCGGGGCGCGGGCCGCAACCGCCAGCAGGTGATCGGCCACCTCGTGAAGCGGTAGGCTGCCAGTCCAGACAAATCCCCTACTCCGTCTCAACCTAATAGACGCACGACTGGCTCGGTACATTTCCGCCGCCCAGTCGTGCGTTTCGGCTTGCCACAAATGATTTTTGAATTTGTGAGACGCTGTCTCACAAATTCAAAACACCACCTATACCGTTACATAGGCGGTTGACTGTAACAAACATCCCTGGTCTTGCGTTTTGGCGAGACGAGGGATGCGTACTTCGTTGTTCGCTTAGGACGAAAAGCTACATCGGTTCATATTCATCCCGTTTATCGACAAGCTTATACAGAGAAGTATCTTCTATAGAAATTCACCAGCACATTATTGTCAAATTAAAGCTTTAGCACATCTAACTGTCTTTTTGTTTCGTTCTATCTTCTGCAACATTCCAATAAACAATATCGTCCTGTTTCATATCATATTTATGTGTCTTCTCCCTCATATAGGAAGATATTACCTTGAACCAATCAGACACGGACATGTCTGGATATTTTTCTCCGAACCGCTCTATACATTCTCTTTGCAAAAGAAGTACAGATATGCCATTACGCATCGTCATTAAAGTGTCAGCAAACTCCACGATATGGGTATCATCATTTATGTCTGTCAACCTGCGACTAAACTCTGGGATATCCATGTTGCCATTGCTTAATATAAAGGAACGCAAAAACAATTCCGCTTTTGGTTTTACCCTAAATGGAAGCAGTTTAGCGCCTTCTGTCTTTTCCAAGAATTGTTTTGCCTTAGCCTTGTCTATAGTTGCAGTTAACTTTGAAAAACGATTATACGAGTTCAAGTTGTCTGCTGTAACTGCTGAAGACATGATCTCTTTTAGCAACAGCTCATTTACACCAAAGAGTTCTGCCACTCGATGTAGTTTCGTATTTTTTGCTTGGTTCATATACTCCACGACATAGTCATGAAATCTCTTACCAGCGTCAAGTACGGCATCACCACTTTCTACGTCATGCAAGAATATGTTGGCATACTTTTGCTCCTCTTGAGACAACAAAGCAAATGACTTATGGAGTTCCTGCATCACCATCTGTCGTTCCTCTTCGGAGGCATTTCCTTTGTTGATTAACTTCAGATAAACATCAAAACGCTCATTAATATAGTCTGCATCTATCTGACCTGTATCGATTTCCGTAAGATAACTCTCTATATCGTATGGCGGTTCTTCCACACCGCCACCTCCGACACCAGAAGGCGACAACTCTTTGTATCGCTTTAGCAAAACATTGTAAGTCTCCTCATCTACCACCATGTCAATATCCACATAGTTGCCCTCTGGTTGCTTTAGATGATAATGATTTTTCTTCCAAACAAAGCCCTGTATGCGAGCTGCCTCTAAATGCTTATTAAACTGATTGAAAAGCTTTACGAAGCGTTTTCTTTCAGCGTCCAGTTGTGGTAATTTCTCGAAGTTCTCAACGCCTGCATGCGTAAACAAATATTCAATTTCAGCATAGATGCTATTCATTTGCTGCAAGTTATGGGTCAATGGATCAGCAAAGAGTTTCAGAGGTTTGTTGTCTGAATACATTGCCACAGCTTTGTCTATGTAACATTTCATCGTATGCGGACAACGATAGTAGCGTATCACGCCAAATGGCTTGTCTGGTCCAAACAAGCGGTTTGTACGGCTAAAAGCTTGAATGATGTTTTCATACTCCATCAACTTATCTACGTAGAGTGTATTAATCCATTTAGAATCAAAGCCTGTAAGCATCTGATTCACCACTATGAGAAGATTGATTTGCTTGTCCTCCGTGAAATCCTTTCCATTATAAGGCTTTTTATGGGCAAGACGCAAAGCTACATCTTTCTTGAACGCCGCGTGAGTTGACATCATAAACACTTTGCCAAACTGCTCTTTGTAGCCTTCCAACACCTCGACAAGTCCCTCTTCCTTAAATTGCTGACCACCTGAGTTGTCAATATTTGGGTCAAAGAGAGCCGTCACCTTCAATGCAGGCATTTCTTTACGCAACAACCTGTAATAAGCTATTGCTTCTGGGATACTGTCCGTAGCTAGCAAGCCATGAAATTTATTGTTCACACTAAGCGTGATCCAATTTTCCTTAATATCCTCCACTACTTTCAGATGATGTTTTTCACAGTTGTATTGCGAAGAAGGCACGAAGTCTTCTATACCCTTTATATATGAACCATCTGGTAGCGTCTTTCCAGCCATAGGCACCTTGCTTGGATTCATATAGTGCTGATATACTTTCTTTTTTGCCTCATCAGCCAGTGCTTCCTCCTCCGTCTGAGCCTTTGCTTTTTCCAAAGCTATACAACGGCGCAAAGCCTTGTCCTTATAGGTAGGACACATATATGGATAAAAACCTAACACGTTCTTGTCCAGGATACCATTAGCAATGGAATAGGTATGCAATCTTTCCCCGAAGATAGTTTGTGTGGTATTCGATTTCTTTTGATTTTCATCATTGATCGGAGTACCCGTGAAACCAAAGAAAACCGCATGAGGAAAAGTTCGCTTGATGTCAATTAGCATGTCACCAAAAGTAGAACGATGACACTCGTCTATGATAAACACTACTCGCTTGGATACAATCTGCTCTATCTCGGCTTTTTTCTTAGGAAACTCCTCGACATTCACCTTGCTCATCTTCTGTATGGATGTCACTATCAGAAGATTTTTCCTTGGAGTATCGTCATACAGTTTTCCTATCAGATCATCCGTGTCTTCTGTAGCCTGTACATCATCCACGGAATCAGCAAAAGAACGGTATTCATCCAAGGATTGTGTTCCAAGTTCTATTCTATCGACAAGAAATACCACTTTGTCTGCATCACCCGATTGTGCAATCAACTGAGCAGACTTAAAACTGGTCATAGTCTTTCCGCTGCCAGTCGTATGCCAGACATAGCCACCTTTCTGCTCCGTACTCTTCCAGTCCCATCTTGCAACAATGGAACTAATCTTGCTGGCTGCATAATATTGATAGCTTCGCAATACTTTCAATATACCATCTGCTTGGTCGGCAACTGTATAAAACCCAATGAGCATATGTGCCATCGGTATAGAGAGGAATGTAGATGCTATTTGTTGCCAATCATTTATTGGATTATTATTAGCATCAGCCCAATGAAAACAAAAAGCTTTGTTAAATTTAACATCAATGCCAGGGTTGGCAAAATACATCATCTCCTCAGGATTCATAGCAACAAATATTTGAACCAACGAGAAAATGCTGTCTGTAAATACCCCTTCTGGAATATATTTATCTGTAATTTGATTAACAGCATGCATAGCTGGAACCTTGCTGCTTTTCAACTCTACATGTATAACAGGCATACCGTTGATGAGCAAGACCAAATCGCCCCTACGTTTTGGCAAAATAAAAGAATGATGTTCAAACTTTGGTTGGCGAGCTATCTGATAAAAACTTTTACCGCTTGCTATTTCCAAACGGTTATAGATAGTTAGTGATACATCCTTGCCAAAATGTAATTGGTCGTCAGGATTGTCGCGAGTGATGGTGACCGACTTGCCATTAATGAAACCATTGAGCGCAAGGGGAGTACGGAGTTCCTTTACTTTATCAAGAAGCTGCCGCATTTCGCCTTTTGTCAATGGCTGACCATTCAAGCGGTCTATTCCCTTATTGTTATTAAAAAGGATGTCAGCCCAATTCTTTATGAGCTGTTCCTCTGTAGGGTAGTCAAGCATCTTTCCAGACCACCCGTTATCTTTCAACAATTTGACGAGAGCGTCCTCAAATTCTTGTTCATGGTCGAATCCCATTTCGCTTTATATTTACTTGTTATACAAACATTTTTTGAAGCAAAGATTGCTTCATGCAGCGGAGTTTGGTAAGTTTAGAGGAAGTTTCCTCTACCAATCTATCTAATGCCGACACATAACCAGCGATTAAGATTTGTTCATTTTTAGACTTTGGAGTTAAAATTTTCAAGTCTAAAAAGTCTTCGGATGATATATTCAACAAACCATGATTTCTTGCACCTTCTGCAGCACGTTGACTTATATGTTCATACCATTTATCCGTTTCAAAGAAAATAGATAAAAAATCGCTATCTATTTTTTCTTTATTCAATGCAAAAATTATATATAATGTGGAAAGAACTCCCATTTTATATCTGTCTAATCTTTTAACCGCACCAAAAGGATAACCATCTGAAGAACTTTTGTTGTAAGCAAACTCCCCATCTTTTATCAAATAATATTTAGACACGTCTTTACTCGCTATACGACTATTGAAAAAATCATTTTGATTTATCAATCCATCTTGAGCAGAGACCGTTAGAGGCAAAGAAGATTCATTATTAGTATTCTTCCTTGTTATTCTTTCTGATATATCATTCAACGTCAACATTATCCACTTATTATTATATCCATTAAATCTAATTAGTGGAGCGTACCCCCCCCCCTATTAACATTTACAAACATCTGATTAAGAAGCGATTGCTTGATATTGCGTAACTTTTCTAACTTCTGTTCTATTTTGCGAATGAGATTGTCAATATGCAAGAATAACTCCGCAATTCGCTTTTGTTCTGACTCTTTTGGAACCATACAATAAATTTTAGAAAAACTGGGATATTTTAAATTCCAAGTATCAGAAGTCAAACCTTGCGAATTGATTCTAAATTGATAAAGAGAATCTGTTCTTTTAAACAGATAATAATAAAATTTCACATCAACCCCATTAGTTGGAGTAACTACAGTATAAGCTGGGCTCAATATGCCATTATACGAGGAATAGCCACACGCTCCTTGCCACATACGCATAGAATTATAAGCAATGTCACCAACTTCTACTTTTTTATAGTTAGATTTATCTGCACTTGAGCTGTCTGCCCGCCCAGTATCAGCAGCCTTTACTACACCATTGTTAATTGTTACAGAAATTAGTTCACCTATTGCAGATCTCTCAACACGTTCAAGAAAGCAGTCACCTAATTTATTCTGTACCCATTCCTCCTCAAATTCTTTAAATCTTATTTCTGGAACTTTCTTCATTTTATTCATATCCATTCCTCCTTATGCATTTACCAAAACTTTCTTAAATTCCTGTAAAGCAGCCATGTCAAACTCGTTGCCTGTCAAATCATCTATCATATCAGCAAGCTGCATGGAAGCATCGTGAATATCATGCTCCAAGTCCACAAGCGTTGTTGCGTACTTCTTCTGCAAAGCCATAAGTTTGCCAATAAAGTCATCTATGATAGTCTGAGGCAATGTTGCCAAATGGGCACAAAGACCCTCTATCCAGTTGATGGATAGTAACTTCATCACATCTTCATCGGATAATTCTTGCTCTATCGTTTGCTTAGTATGCTCATGCAAGGCTACGGCGGCAAGTTTAATCTCGTTCTTCAAAGTCTTAGTCTCATTCATCAGACGACTAATCCTTATCAGATGTGCTTCATAAGAGTTTTCTGGGAAATCAAAGTTAGCACGATAATGACCAATGAGCGCATTAGCGGCAGACTTTCCGTATGTACCATCCTTACCAGCAGTAACGTTTTCCCAACTTATCTCATCATGGGCAGCAACAAAAGCCAACTTATCTTTCTTTTTTGAAAGTAGGAGGTATTCATTGAGTGAAGAAATCTCAGGACTTTCCACTTCTTCCAAAGCTTCAGAAAGTTTTCGGCCAAGAGCTTTCTTGTCAAGCACACCATCATCGTTGGTAATACCCTCACGCTCATCATCAGCTAATTCTCCCCAAGTTTCCTCTGTCTCCGAATCAGCCATCTCTAGGCGTTCTTCCTTATCGCAAAGAGCTTGCCATTCTGATTTCAAATAAGTAGTCTGTACAAGTTCAAAGGGTAGTACATGACCAACCCAGCCATCTTGTACCTCATATTCCTTATCATCCTTCTTTTTGATAACCCAGTTGGCATCTACCATGCGAGTAGCCTCAAATCCTTCCGATTGAATGATTTCCAAATCCTGCGAAATTGTTTGCCATTTATCTGCAAACAATTGGTAAGCCTCAAAGCGGTCAACAAGTGGCATTTGCTCGAGCTGACTAAATATATATGAAGTAATCGCATCCTCTTCTGCGGCAATATTCAGAGACTGCATATTGTCGAGCAAACGATGATGCAACATTTCGCTAAAGCCACCAAACTTTTCAGAGAACATGTTCTTGAAACCAACTACAGAAGGATGATTCTCCACAGTCTTTCGAATATCCGTCACCTTAAACTCGGTTTGTGGAGTATCTGTCTGCTTGAAAAGAGTTTTTTTCAATCCCGCAAAAGCATCCCAATATCTATCCAATGCAGAAAGTTCCACCTTTGGGACACCACCAAACATTGTTGCATATAAATCCCAAGTTTCTGCATCATCCGAAGAATTGACATATCGTGGAATGTTGAGGTTGTAACCATTGGCACGGATCTCTTCTTTAGTTACCAATCGGGAGAACTTTGGTTCATTCTTCTTGGAGGTATAGGTATCCACTATTCGTTTGATGTCAGAAGCACGCAACTTGTTCTTCTTTCCTTCCTTTTTAAATCCCTTAGAGGCATCTACGATAAGTACATCACTTGTAGGGCGAGACTTGCGTAGCACCATGACTATAGTAGGAATGCCCGTACCAAAGAAGATGTCAGCAGGCAAACCGATGATAGCCTCTATGTTGTCATTTTCTATCAACTGTCTGCGAATACTTCCTTCCGAACCATCACCTATGCTACTTTCTGTTCCATCACCAGCATCTCCACGGAAAAGCACACCATGAGGCAAGACGATGGTCATGATGCCATCGGTCTTCAAATGATATAAGTCATGAAGCAAGAAAGCATAGTCTGCCTTACCCTTAGGCGCAATGCCATAATCATCAAATCGTGGGTCAACCTCTCCCATTTCTCCATTTTTCGATTTACGTGGAGGAGTCCAACTCTGAGAATATGGCGGATTGCTAACCACTGCATCTACATGCAGAGGGTGATAAGTGTTCTCTTTATCATTCTCGTCAAAATAAGGCCAATCATCCTTTAACGTATCACCATTTCTTGCAATAATATTGTCAGGAACAATGCCACGCATGACAAGATTCATACGAGTGAGGTTGAAAGTGTTCTGCTTTAATTCTTGCGCATAATACTTGATACAGTTGTCTTGCTGGATATGGCGAGCCACCGACTTACCGATATTGATAAGAAGAGAACCTGAACCGCTTGTCGGGTCATAGATTTCTATTTGAGAACGGTCTTTAAGATGATAAGCCACTATTTCTGACATCAGCAAAGAAGCCTCATGAGGAGTATAGAACTCACCAGCTTTCTTACCGGCATTGGCTGCAAACTGACTTATAAGATATTCATAAATAAAGCCAAGCACATCATAGTCTTGTCTTCCATTCATAGGAATGTCTTTGATCAAAGAAAGAAGGTCGCTGACGGCATGAGTTTGCTCTGCATCTGACGTTCCCAACTTTTTCAACCCTGTCTGTAATGTATCAAATATACCCTTGAAGACCTTCTTATGAGTTGGAGAAATCAAACGTGTAAAGGCCGACAGAGCGTCACGGACATTGGCTATCTGAAAATCAAAATCCTTATCCATCCATGTAGAATAAAGGTTTTCATATGCTATGAAATAGCCTAGTTTATTTTGCGCCCACTGGACGATATCCTGATCCTCTTCTTTGAGTTGAGGTAAATCAGCATCAGTAAAATCATTTTCCTTTGCAAGCCTCACTTCCTGTTCGGAAAGGAACTTGTAAAAAATGAATCCAAGAATATAATCCTTGTATTCATTTGCTTCTATTTTCGAGCGCATCTTATTTGCAGATGCCCATATCTTATTTGCGAGTTGTTGCTTGTTCATAATAGTTATTTTAATCTTATAAAAGAAATTCGCTACCCATTGCACCATATACCTCAAAACCATCTTCCGTTATTTCTATTGAAGATATAGGTTGAAGCTGATATGTTTCGCTATCTTACATAGGGGTACATTTTAGCCATTGCTATTTTGCCCACAAAGATAACTGATTTTTATGAGAAAAAGCAACTATGGGGGTGTTTTCTGCGCAAAAGAGACAAATTATGTGTGATTGTTTAGCCCTCCGCAGTCGTTTACCCTTCAAGACGAGGTTTATAATCCCGTAAACCTCATCAATCGTTGCAAATGTCCTATCCCCTATCCTCCTACCCCTGCTCAGTTGTTACATTGTTACATTGTTACATTGTTACGTTTAGGATTTCGCATCACGCCTCCCCGCTTCCCCCAACCTACGGCCCTACGAGGGCCCTACGGTGACACGATAATCCTAAAACAAAAGTGAGGCAAAAAGAGGGGCTTTGATGCCGAGCGTCCACCATTTGCCTTGAGACGATCACGAAAACAGCTTGAGGAAGCAAAAATAGCCATCGGCGCGGATAAAAATCCACGGAAATTGGGCACAGGGGGAATTTTGGCGCATTCTTTGTAGAGGCGTTAAGAAAAATATAATGGGTCAAACAACTTATTAAAGCAGAAAAACTGTTCTTACTGCTTTTCTATCATTCTTGTCCACCATTTGCCTTGAGAGCAACCATAGAGCCCCGTGGCGGAGAAGCGCCATCACGCGGCTTCTAGGTTCCGCTCCGAGATCATTGCAAAAGCCATTTGTATGATAACGCGAGCCAAGTGTTAACACAATGTTAAAAATAGATATAGGCTCCGTTAAAAGAAAGCTAACATATTGTTGTTTAATGAATAAGAATTATCTTTGTAGCGCAAAGGAGATTTAGTATGACACGGTTTGACAAACAGAAGCTTACAGAGGTTGTTCTTTACATCTTGAACAAGACGAAGGGATTGGACTATTACCACGTGTTCAAGATTATATATTTTGCCAATAGTGCACATTTGGCAAAATATGGATTTCCTATGGTTTCTGACGAGTTCTGTGCGTTGCCAGATGGACCGGTTCCTTCGGTGTTGTATAATTGCATAAAAGACGACGCTTATTGCGATCAGGACTTGAAAAAAATGCTTGAAAAGACGGTGTCCAAAGGTACGGATGACGCTTATTATATGTTGGAAGCAAAGCGCGAAGCCGACTCTGATTACCTTTCAAAAGCAGACATTGAAGCCTTAGATTGCTCTATTGCGGAAAACGGAACTCTTCCTTATGGGGAGTTGCGTGCAAAATCGCATGGTGAAGAATGGTGCCGTGCCTATAAACAAGCAGGACGCAAAGTGATGGACATCGTCGGCATGGCTAAAGATGCAATGGCATCCGAAGACATGATAAACTATATAGAGGAAAACCTTGCGGTAGAAGCGGCATTGGCATGACAAACATAGGCGATTGCGCAGAGGGAATTCTCCGTGGATAGCCCCTGCGCCGAAAAGGTTGTTTTTCTATTTTTTCCACAAGTTGTGGAAGTATTCAGTCTTCCTTTGGATTGAGGTCAAAAGGAAGCAGGGGCGTATCGTCATCACCCTTATTAAATCGGTCGAAATCAGATATATAGGAACGGTCTTGGATGGGGTTGTATTTCTCATATTCCCCATAAGCCTACGGCTATGATTACATCGAGATTATAGAACAACGGAGCACGTTCTACATCACGCTCGCCCTCAAGTTGAACTTGTTGAATTTTTCTACAAGTTGCCTCTTTTGTAAGTTCTCCGCTCTCATAAATTTGAGAAAGGTGATAAGCAACCGTTGCTCGGTCCACGCCAAACAAGTCCGCCATACGTTTTTGCGACATCCAAAATGTCTCGTTGTTGAATATTACTTCAATACGAGCTTCGCCCTGTGCTGTCTTGTATAATAAGACATTGGATTCCAGCGAGTTGCGAACAAGCTCCGCAGTAGAAACAGACTGAGAAAAATATTCCCTTGCTTGTTGCACCAAAGGTTTCTTTCCATCTGCGTTTTCAGCTATCATCATGCAAGCCATACGAGACAAGCGGAAAATCTTCACCTTTCTATATGCTCCACTACCGAGTTTGACCATATCAACCGTTTGGTTGAAATGGTCATCGTTGTTCATTCCCTTTTGATTGGCTACGACTATTGCCTTGTTTATGACATTTTGGAATTTCCATTTTGTAGAATAACCCATGGCGTCGCATAGGTCGCGCGAACTCCAATACACATGGTTATTCTCGTCAGTCCTGCGGATAGCATCAAACGTAGGACGCATCTCTGGTATATTGTCTTTCTCAGCCATATTCAAAGTGGTTCTATCATTGTAGCAACTTGGTGCAAAAGCGTATTCAAAACAAGTCGTTTCCCGTCACCTGCCTGTTGATCTTTCGCGCATACATATTATTATATAGTCCATGTGGCGTGACAAAGGTAGGAATGAGCGTCTTGGTCGTCTTCGTCACTTTCTTGAAAACCTTCAAGCGATGGACCAAATGGGCATCGTATGACTTGCTGATCTCGTATTCGCCACTGCAATACTTCATTTCGCAGATAGAGACGGATCGGTCCGAACGGTCTATCAGCAAGTCGATTTGCGTCCCATGTCTCAGGTCTTCGTCTGCCTCCTCGTCTGCCATGACTTTGGCCGTAGGACGATAGGACCATGAGCAAGGGGTGTTGATGCTGCCGTCTATACCCAGCGCCTTGACTATCTCGTTGATATGGTGAAGGCAGACGATCTCGAAGGCGTGGCCACACCATGAATCATACTCAGCGGTGGCTTGCATCTTGACCCAATAATTGTCGAGGAAGGAGCCTTTGTTGTGCATGAATTTGAAATAGAACAGACAGAACGGGTCTATCAGCTGATACATCATGTCTTTCTTCGTCTTGCCAAATGGGGTATAGCTTCGGATGAAATCACATTGCTCGAGTTCTTTGAGTATCTGGCTGAACTTGCCATTGTTTGCCAGCCCCGTAGCCTCCAGCAGATCCTGTCGGGTCATGCCCTTCCCCCGGTCCTTCAGGGCTGTGACGATGGCCAGATGGTGGTCGGCCTTCTTGAAAAGCGAATTGAACAGGCGGTCGAACTCTTCGGTGAGTTCTCCGCCACGAGTGAAGCATAGCTGCTGGATATTCTGCGCCACGCTTTGATTGTTTTCGAAAAGAGACAGGTAATAAGCCACACCGCCCATCGCCATATAGCACTCGATGATTTCTGGCCGCTCATAGTAGAAACCTCGTGATTGGAAATACGCTTCCACCTCATGGAGCCTGAACGGGGAGAGCAGGATGTTGTGCGTGATGCGGTTGTGGAGTCCTCCTCGCGAATTGATCACCTGACTGAGCATCCAGGTAGTGGCACTGCCGCAAGCGATCAGCTTGATGTCGCTGCGATAGGAAGCCCAGTCGTTCCAAAAATGTTCCAGGGCGCTGACGAAGTTGGACGCATGGGTGTCGAACCAGGGAAGCTCGTCGAAGAAGATGATCTTGGTGCCTTCGGGCTTCTTTTCCAAAGCTTTTTGAAGAAACCGAAAGGCCTCGGGCCAATTGGCAGCATCAGGCTCTATGCCAAACTGGTCGCTGAGAGCAAAGCAGAAACTGGCAAGCTGCTCCTTGGTTGTCACATGGTCTTTGCCCGTGATGCGGAATGCGAATCGGTTTTCGAACAATTCTTTTACCAGAAAAGTTTTGCCGACACGTCGCCTGCCGTAGATGGCTATAAACTCGGATCTACGGCTCGAAATATAGCTTTCAAGCTTCTCTATCTCTGCCTCTCTGCCTACAATATTCTCCTTCATATCTATCTCTTTTTAGCAAAACCTGTCGCAAAGTTACAAAAAACACGAGATTGCGACAACTTTCGAGCATAAAAACTGTCGCAATCTCGATAAAAAAGTGAGATTGCGACAGATTTTCGTGGACGCGGACCCGACTTTTTAGCAGAGATGACCTCCGATTGCCCTGACTTTTAGTAAAAATCAGCCACTTATTGCCTTGACTTTTAGCAAAAAAATAGCCTCCGATTGCCCTGACTTTTAGCAAAAAGTCGTATCTTTGCACTGTGAATCAGCAAATTACACGAAAATGACGTATTACAAGCGAAACATAGACAAAAAACTCTTGGAATGGAAGACATCTCAAAGAAGGAAGCCTTTGCTGATACGCGGGGCAAGACAGGTGGGGAAATCGTCTGCGGTACGCCAGTTGGGCAAAGAGTTTAAGTACTTTGTGGAGATCAATTTGGAGAGTCAACCATCTATCCGAGGACTTTTTCCAAAGGATATTGACGTGCATAGGACTTGTGAGGGAATCAGTGCCACCACAGGCATTCCTATCATACCTGGGGAGACGCTGCTTTTCATAGACGAGATACAAGTGAGTCAGGAAGCTATCATGTCGCTTCGTTATTTCAAAGAGGATTATCCAGAGCTGCATGTCATAGCCGCGGGATCTCTGCTGGAGTTCACCCTGGAGGAGCTGCCTTCTTTTGGAGTGGGGAGAATACGCTCACTATACATGTACCCATTCTCCTTTGACGAATTTCTTATGGCGCAAGGACTGGAAACGACGGTCAGCTACAAGCACCAGGCTTCGCCTTCTTCTCCGCTTCCCGATGCCGTCCACAACAAACTGGTGGAACAATTGAAGACGTTCTATCTCGTGGGCGGTATGCCAGCCGCGGTCACAGAATGGATAGCGTCCAAAAGCTACATCGAGTGCGGCCATGTTCACAATGACATTCTGGACACCTACCAAGATGACTTTGCCAAGTATAAGTCGCGCGTGTCTCCAGCTTTGCTGAGAAAGGTCTTGCGCTCCGTAGCTTTGCAGGCAGCAAGTTTGTCTATAGACAGGTGGCCGACGATGTCCGCTCTTCGGTCATCAAAGACGCGCTTCATCTATTGACATTGGCGGGACTGATAAAGCCGGTGACGCATAGCGATGGAAATGGTGTTCCACTGGGAGCAGAAGAGAATGATAGCTACAAGAAATATCTTTTTTTAGACTTGGGACTGATGCAGACCATGCTGGACACTCCTGCCGCCAATGTCCTTTTGGCTTCGGAAGTTGATTTTGTCAACAAAGGGGCTGCTTCGGAAATGTTCGCAGGCTTGGAACTCGTCAAGTACCATGACTGTTTCCAAAAGGCAGAAATGTATTATTGGCAGAACATGTCAAGGGGTTCCAATGCGGAGATTGATTACCTGGAGGCCAAAGAGGGGGTGGTTGTACCAATAGAAGTGAAGGCTTCCACCAAAGGCAGTATGCAAAGCTTATGGCTATTTATGAGGAAGAAAGCCCTTCACCATGCCGTTCGTACTTCCTTGGAGAATTTTGGGACGTTTGAGTATATTGACAAAGAAGCACAAAATGCACTCCGCCACATAGACGTTGTGCCACTTTATGCCATGAGCAATTTATAGCACCACTTCTTGGTTGGACCGACTGGATAGTCGCTGTCAGTACTGTACGGGCTGTGATCGGCACGCCGATTGCAGCCCGTACTGGCGTCTTGCGCCCCTTGCGCCCGCCCGAAAGACACATTTTTGGCGAACATTTCGCACACTATGGACGAACCAAATAAAAATGTGCGCGCATTTGACAGGAAAATAGGTACTTTTGCACACAAATCATCAAAACAAACCTACGTATGAACATCATCAGACTTTTCCTGTTTCCGACAGAGTGGTCCGCCACGCTCGTCCTGTTTTTTTTCGCACTCCGCCGTATGGCCAACTGCCAGCACCTATGGGAGGTTTTGATCCTCTTGGGCTTCTTCCTATCCATCTTTTTCATGGTGTGTCTAGCCTCACTGACCTATGCGCGCATGGACACGCACGTGAGGGATTGGGCCAAACTGATCGCCGTGCTCGCCACGCCAGTAGTCATGTACGCCGTGCCTGCATAGCGAGCAAAAACGAGAAAAATCGAGAAAAATCGCATGGACCGCGATCTAAATGAAAATGTGCGCACCACGGCTTGCGAAACCCGTACCTTTGCAAACGAATTCTGGCGACACCAGCAGCGCAAGAAAGGCGCGACGGACTGTCATAAAGGATGAGCATAGAGCGAAGGCCGACCAGCGGCACGAGGTCTATCAAGAGAGAACCAATAAACAAAATGATCAACTCAAAACTATCAAAGTCATGAAACGAAGAAACAGTAACATCGCCAGCACGCTCGTGCTCGCACTGGTCCTGATGGTGGGATTCCCTACCTCGGCAAAACCTCAAGTCTTGAAAGGTTTTATCAAGGGTGTGGTGAAAAGGCTCAACTCACCTGCCAAGACCTCGGCAATCGCCTTGATGGGGGCACAAAAGATGGACGCGTATGCGAAAAAGCGCATTGAGCAGCAGAGACGCACCACCGTCAGACCTGTGACAATTCCCCCAAGCGTCCGCGCCAAGCTCATGGCAGAGCAAATGAGTAAGCTGCGCGCAAGACCCAACATTGCGGTCCCCCGCCCCAATGTGAAGCCCGTGGCGCCGAGCAGACCTCACCCGCGGCTGCCGAAAACCCCATGTCCGAAGCTCGTCAACGCTGTAAAGGCTGCACAGCCCGCCAAGGCCGCACCGGCTCCTGACCCCAAAGCAGCCAAGGAGAAGAAGCGCAAAAAAACGATTGAGACCATCATCAGTCGCTTCACGACCTACGCCGCTATCAACACCCAGCCGTGGGACTCCTACGATTCCACAGAGTTTCCGATCACCCTGGATCAGGAAAAGCTGGCAGAACTGATAGAGGAGGAGCTGCGCAACATCGGAGCTGACAAGGACTTGATCGTCAACCGTAGCGAGTATCAGTACGTCTATGCCACGATCCCGGCCAACTGCGAAGGCGTGCCGAGCATGATGTTCATGGCGCACATGGACATCACACCCGAGTGTGTCGGCGAGGACATCACACCCATCGTACACCGCAACTACGATGGCGGCGATATCCTGTTGCCAGCCGGCATCACCCTCAGTCCCCAGACGCCTCAGGGCAAGCACCTGGCCAACTGTGTGGGCAAGACCATCATCACGAGCGACGGCTCCACGCTGCTGGGCGCCGACGACAAGACGGGCTGCACAATCCTCGTCACGCTCATCGAGACCATCCTCAACGACAAGAAGCTGAAGCATGGCGACCTCCACTTCGTCTTCTCGCAAAACGAGGACATTGGCCGTGCCGCCGACCGCTTCGAGGAGGAGTATCTAGATGGACAGCCTGACATCGTCATCGACGTGGACGGCGACGACCCCACGGCCTTCTCGGTAGAGAACTTCACCGCGGTTGGACGCAACTACATCTTCCATGGCAAGAACGCTCACCCCGGCAACGGCTTCTACAACCAGTATGGCGACGCACTGACCGCTGCTTCCTACTTCATAGGACAACTGCCGCCCGAGACTCATCCCTCGGCCAGCAAGGGCAAGGAGGGCTATATCCACTGCTACTCGGTCTCCCCCCTCGTCGACGTAGATGCCGATGATACACAACAGGAGTATCTCGTGAAGGTGCGCCTGCGCTATTTCGACCCCCTGGAGGGCAAGGCGTTCCGCCAGCTTCTGGACCGCGCCGCTGAGCTCACAGCCGAGGCTTTCCCCTATGTCGTGACCGAGGCTGAACCCGAGGTGATGCAGTATGAGAACGTGGCCTACACGATGTATCCCGGTCTGGACGACCTGATCGTCGAGGCGGCAGAGAAAGAGGGCGTGAAACTGACTCCCCGCAGCGAGCGTGGCGGCACGACAGCGGCCATGCTGGCGGCAAAGGGCCAGAAGGGCGGCCCCTGCCTCTACAGTGGACAACAGGCTGAGCACAGCGTCTACGAGTGGACTTGCGCCGAGGACATGTACCAGATGGTCATGGTGGCAAGATCCATCATCGAGACTGTGGCCAACCAGTGAGACCGGCCTCCGCTATCAAGGAGGAAAACTGAACCGAACGCTCGGAAAGGAACCGAAGATTCGGTAAGGAATGAACCCGGACATGCGGAAAGAAAGGAACCGAAGTCTCGGAAAGATATGAACTGAACACGCGGAAGGAAACGAACTGAACGCACGAAAGAACCGAAAGCAGACTCGCCCGCTTCACGGACGACCCGACCCAATAGCTGCTGCGCTTATCACAAGCAAACAGAGAGTAAAAACAACTTTGACTAAGACACTATATATACCAACAAAAAAAGAAGGGCAAGCAGCGGGCAGACCTCTTACAGAAACCGCGCCAAACTCGTGTCGAGAGGACACCGGACGGCAGCAGGGGGAGGATCTGCCCACACGGGGGGAGGGAGCCGTGGAGCGAGGCGGGCGTTGCGTTTTGGCGGGACATCCGCCTCGCAGGGGCGTTTAACCTGAAAAAATTTTGGGCATCAGCGTTTTTTCCGTAACTTTGCAGAACAAGACATCAAGAAGCGTTATGGAAAGAGAAAGAATAGCGCGTGTGGACCTCCACTCGCCCCGTCCCTCGTCGGCGGCAGTGAGAGAGATGGCGGAAGCAGCGCGCACACAATACGTATTGATACAGTTGACCGACAACACCGTCTCCTTGGGCTACGGCGCGGAGCAAAGGCTGCTCCAGGTGGCCGACAGCACGGGGGCCGTCATGGTCTATGCCGACTTCTACGAGACGGAGGAGGGCCAGCGGACGAAGCACCCCGTGATAGACTACCAGGAGGGTGCGCTGCGAGACGACTTCGACTTCGGACCGCTGGTGCTCGTTAGGACGGACGCGATCCTGCGTTGCGACCTCGGCGCCAACTGGCTGTATGGTGGCTGGTACGACCTGCGTCTGCAACTGAGCCAGCAGGGCGAGATCTTCCACGTCAACGAATACCTCTACACGGAGGAGAAGCAACCCGTGAGCGCAGAAGGCGAACGACAGTTTGACTATGTCGATCCGCGCAACCGCGACGTGCAGGTGGAGATGGAGCAGATCGTGACGGAGCACCTGCGGGCAGTGGGCGGCCTCGTCCATACCGACCGCTACCAGAAGCCCGACGTGGAGGGCGACTTCCCCGTCACGGCCTCCGTCATCATCCCCGTGCTCAACCGCGCCAAGACCATCGGCGACGCGGTGGAGTCGGCCTTGGGACAGGAGACTGGCTTCGACTTCAACGTCCTCGTGGTGGACAACCATAGCACCGACGGCACCTCGGACCTGATAGAGCAACTGGCGACCCGCGACCCGCGCGTCGTCCACATCATCCCCGAGCGCGAGGACCTCGGTATCGGTGGCTGCTGGAACTGGGCCATCAACGACCCGCGCTGCGGACGCTATGCCGTGCAGCTCGACAGCGACGACCTCTATCTCGACGGCCACACGCTGCAGCGGGTAGTCGATGCCTTCCAGGAGCAGGACTGCGCCATGGTGGTGGGCTCCTACCGCATGTGCGACTTCCAGTTGCAGACGCTTCCGCCGGGCGTGATCGACCACAAGGAATGGACGGACGACAACGGAGCCAACAACGCCCTGCGCATCAACGGACTGGGAGCGCCGCGGGCCTTCCTCACCTCGATAGCAAGGGGCATCGGATTTCCCAACACCAGCTATGGCGAGGACTATGCCATGGGACTGGCCGTAAGCCGACAGTATCGCATCGGCCGCATCTACGATCCGATCTACCTCTGCCGCCGCTGGACGGGCAATAGCGACCACGGACTGAGCATCGAGAAGACCAACGCCAACAACTTGTACAAAGACCGACTGCGCACCATCGAACTGCGGGCGCGCATCAGCCTCAACAACGACCACCAAGCATGACGCTCTCCGAGTTTTTCCAAAATCAGATGGCCACATGGCCGGAGACGGCCGCACGCTACGCCGACCTGGCACGCGTGGAGGTGAGAGACTTCGGTGCGGTCAGCGCCCAGTACAACCCCGCACGCATGGTCAGTACGGGGGCCAAGGTCGATAAGAAGACGCTGGCCCAGCGCCCCTGCTTCCTCTGCAAGGACCATCGTCCTGAGATTCAACAGGAATGGGCCTTCGGCGAGGACTTCGACGTGCTCGTCAATCCCTTCCCCATCCTCCCGACCCATTTCACGATCGCCGCCAGGCGCCACCGCCCCCAGACGATCCTCGACACCTATGCCACGCTCTACGAACTGGCTGACCGCTTCGAGGGTACCCTGTTCTTCTACAACGGTCCGAAATGTGGGGCCAGTGCGCCCGACCATCTCCACTTCCAGGGGGGAGACGGAAGTGTGGTGCCGCTCTGCCGCGACTGGCGCGGATGGAGGGAGTGGCTACGGGAGGTGGCGCGGCTGGACGCCGACAACCGCCTCTGCACCATCGAGGACTACCCCTTCCCCACCCTGGTGCTGATCAGCAACGACAAAACCCTGGCGCAGACGCTTTTCCGCAGGGCCTATGCTGCCCTGCCCTGCCATCCCGACGACACCGAGCCGATGCTCAACGTGCTGGCATGGCGAGAGGAGGACAGCGTCGTCACCATCCTGCTGCCTCGGGAGAAGCACCGCCCCGCCTGCTACACGGCCTCGTGCGAAGCAGACCGCATGCTCATCTCGCCGGGTGCGCTCGACATGGCAGGACTGGTCATCACGCCGCGCAAGGAGGACTTCGACCGACTGACGCCCTCGCTGCTGGTGAAGACCGTCGGCGAGGTGGCGCTTGGGCAGGAGGCCTTCGCCAAGGTGTTGAGCCGTCTGCAGGAACCGAGGGTCGCCGTAGGCATCACGAGCGGGCCGGAGGTGGCCTTTGTCCTGGAGGGCTCCTTCATGGTCGATGGCACGCTACAGACGGGACCGCAGACCGTGAGGGCGAAGGACGGAAGGCTCCTCTGGCAGGAAAACTCATACGACACGCTCACGTTCGCTCCCCATTCCCCTCAGTCTTCGTTCACGCTGCCCGAGGTCACGATTGGCATCGGATTCCACTGGGAGCGCCAGGAGGCACAGACCTTCGAGGGGATGCTGCGGCTGGAGGCCGACGGCGATCGGGTGTGGGTCATCAACGAACTGCCCGTGGAGCGCTATCTCGCCAGTGTCATCTCCAGCGAGATGCGGGCCACCTCGTCGCCATCGCTCCTGCGGGCCCATGCCATCATCTCCCGCAGTTGGCTCCTGACGCAGATGGCGCATCGCATCCATGCGGACCATCCCTCGGAGGCGACCTGTGGAGGATGGGAGACGGAGGAGGAACTGGTGCGCTGGTACGACCGCGACGACCACCAGCGCTTCGACGTATGCGCCGACGACCATTGCCAGCGCTACCAGGGCATCACCCGCATGGTGTCGGATCATGTGGAGGAGGCGATACGCAGCACCTATGGACAAGTATTGTGGGACGGCAAGGGCATTTGCGACGCGCGCTTCAGCAAGTGTTGCGGCGGTGCCACGGAGGTTTTCTCGGCCTGTTGGCAGGATGAGGACAAGCCTTATCTCGCCGCCTTCCTCGACCGCCCCGCGCAAGCAGACCAGGCGGCAGACGCGCTGCCCGACCTGACCGACGAGGAGACGGCCCGCAAGTGGATTCTCTCCGCACCGCCCGCCTTCTGCAACACGCAGGACAAGCAGGTGTTGCGCCAGGTGCTCAACGGCTACGACCAGGAGACGGCAGACTTCTATCGCTGGCACATCGACTACACCCAGGAGGAACTCGCCAGCCTCATCGCCCGCAAGACGGGACTGCGCTTTGGCAAGATCCTCGACCTCGTCCCCCTGGAGCGCGGCAAGAGCGGACGCATCGTCCGCCTGAAGATCGTGGGCACGGAAAGGGAGCGCGTCATCGGCAAGGAACTGGAGATACGCCGCACGCTGAGCGAGAGCCACCTGAAGAGCAGCGCCTTCGTCGTCACGACGCAGCAGGGCGCCGACGGCATCCCGCAGTCGTTCCACCTCTCGGGCGCAGGCTGGGGCCACGGCGTGGGACTGTGTCAGATCGGGGCGGCCATGATGGGCGAGAAGGGCTACGACCACGAGGCCATCCTCCGCCACTACTACCCTGGCGCCACACTAAAAACGCTTTACAAACCTTCCATAGAACAATGATTATGACCGAGAATAGCAAGCGACATATCAACCCGTGGGCGTGGGTGCCCTCCCTCTATTTTGCCGAGGGACTGCCCTACGTCGCCGTGATGACGATAGCCGTCATCCTCTACAAGAAGATGGGCATCTCCAATACGGACATCGCCCTCTATACAGGCTGGCTCTACCTGCCGTGGGTCATCAAGCCCTTCTGGAGCCCGATGGTCGATCTCGTCCGCACCAAGCGGTGGTGGATCGTCACCATGCAGGCGGTCCTCGCCATCGCCTTCGCGGGCATCGCCTTCTTCATCCCCGCACAGTTTTTCTTCCGGCTCACGCTGGCGTTCTTCTGGCTGGTGGCCTTCACGTCGGCTACCCACGACATCGCGGCCGACGGCTTCTACATGCACGGCCTCGACAGCCACGAGCAGTCGTTCTTCGTCGGCATACGCAGCACGTTCTATCGCATCTCCACCATCGCGGGACAAGGACTGCTCGTCATCATCGCGGGACTGATAGAGGACCATACGGGCAAGATACCGCTCTCCTGGACGGTGGTCTTCGCCATTCTCTCCATCCTCTTCTTCCTCGCGAGCCTCTACCACGCCTGGGCGCTCCCCAGACCTGCCTCCGACCGCCACGCCCCCGACCGCACGGTGGGTGGCATCCTGCGCGAGTCGCTGCTGACGTTCCGTTCGTTCTTCATGAAGAAGAATATCGTCCCCGCCCTGCTCTTCATGTTGCTCTTCCGACTGCCCGAGGCGCAACTCGTCAAGATCATCAACCCCTTCCTCCTCGACCCGATAGCGAAGGGAGGACTCGGACTCTCGACCAGTACGGTGGGCATCGTCTATGGCACGGTGGGCATCATCGGACTGACCTTGGGTGGCATCCTCGGTGGCATCGCTGCCTCGCAAAGCGGACTGAAACGCTGGCTCTGGCCGATGGTCTGCGCCATCACGCTCCCCGACCTCGTCTATGTCTATCTCGCCTATGCCCAGGACAGCGCACTATGGGTCGTCAACACCTGCGTCTTCATCGAGCAGTTTGGCTACGGATTTGGCTTCACGGCCTACATGCTCTACCTCATCTACTTCTCGGAAGGCGAGCACAGCACGTCCCACTACGCCATCAGCACGGGCTTCATGGCCCTGGGAATGATGCTGCCGGGCATGATGGCCGGATGGCTGCAGGAACTCATCGGCTACCGCCACTTCTTCCTCTGGACGATCCTCTGCTGCGCGGCAACGTTTGTCGTCTGCCTCTTCATCAAGATCGACCCTGAGTTTGGCAAGAAGAAACAGCAGGTATAAGGGAAAATACTACAATGATGGAAAAGGGAAGCAATCTGGTAAGAGAAAGGGCTGCAAGGGCCTGGGAACGCCACCTCTCGTGGGTGCCCACGCTCTATCTGCTGCGCGGCATACCCTATGTCGCCATCCTCGCTCTCGTGCCCATCGTGCTCAACCGCATGGGGGTGAGCAATGCGGTCAACCTCTTCTGCTGCTCCTTGGCCCTCATCCCCTTCATCCTCCGCCCGCTGTTGGGCCGCTTCTCCCGCCAACTGACCGACTGCCACCACCTCATCCTCTACGCCGAAGTGCTGATGGGACTGATCTTCCTGGCGATGGGGATTGTGCTGCGGCTGAAAGTATGGCTTCCCGCCTTCCTCCTCCTCTTCTATGCCGAGGCCTTGGCAGCAGCCTTCCACGACGTGGGGATAGGCCGCTACTTCATGATCTGCTCCGAGCGTCGCTTCTACCAGCAGGTGCCCGCCACACGGGCTGCCGCCACTTGCGCCGCCTTTGCCCTGGCGCTGGGCATTCCCGCGATGGTGGGAGGCAACCTGGAGGTGATCCATCGCCGCATACCGATGGCGTGGAGCACGGTCTGCGAACTGCTGGGGGGCTTTATCCTCCTGCTGGCGGTCTATCATGCCGTGGTCCTCGTGCCGCTCGGCGAGCAACTGGTGCGCAAGCGCAACGACTACAAGGCCCTGCTGCTGGAGGACCTCCGCAAACTGACGGACCGTCGCTATTTCCGCTTCGAGATGCTCTTCCTGCTGCTCTTCCTCCTCCCCGAGGGCTTCTTCTACCGCGTCGGCATCCTGTTTCTTGTCGACCCCGGGAGCAATGGCGGACTGAGCCTCTCGCCACAAGAACTGGCCTTCACGCAGGGCACGGTGGGTGCCTTCGGCATGCTGCTCGGTTGCCTGCTCGGCGGACGCTGCATCCACCTCCACGGCTTCCGCTATTGGCTGTGGCCGATGACGCTCGCCATCACGCTGCCAAAAGTGTTCTACGTCCTGATGGCCTATACGCTGACGACCAGTTTCTCCCTGATCACCCTCAGCGTCTTCCTGGAGCAGTTTGGTTTCGGCTTCGGCATCATGGCCTTCGTCGCCTACCTCGCCCACCTCTCACGGGGCTACCATCCCGTCATGTTCTACTCCTACTGCTTTGCCCTCGCCGCTATCGGCATCACGGTCTCGGGCGCACTCTCCGGCATCCTCGCCGACTATCTCGGCTACCGCATCTACTTCGCCCTACTGATGCTCCTCTCCCTCACCTCCTATCTCGCTGCTGCCTTCGTCCGTACCGAACCAATAGAAGGTCTGAAACTGTGATCATGGCGAGAAAGGATACCATGGAATAACACGTTTTCACCTTGGCCATTTCCTACTGATTGTCCTGGCGAAGCGTTGTATATTGTTGTTTCGCAACAAGCAACCCTTGGTCTGCATAGGCCTCGAAGAGGCGATGTCCCCGCGAAGCGTTGTAACTTGTTGTAAAAGTTGTTCAAGTTGTTTTTCTATATGTCCACGTCGAATCACTCCATGTCCCGGACGAACCTGACAAAGGGTCTGAAACTGTGAGCGAGGACAGAGGGGCTGAACTTTTTCTCCCTGCTACTCGCTTTTTCCAGAAATTTTATGTAAGTTTGCATCCATGAAGCAATTATTGACCATCCTTGGGCCCACGGCAAGCGGCAAGACGACCCTTGCCACACGCCTTGCCTATGAGCTGGATGGCGAAGTCATTTCCGCCGACAGTCGTCAGGTCTATAGAGGCATGACGATCGGCACGGGCAAAGACCTCGCCGACTATGTGGTGGAGGACAAGCCGATCCCCTACCACCTGATAGACATCTGTGACCCGGGGACGAAATACAACCTCTTCGAATACCAGCGCGACTTCCTCCAAGCCTACGAGGACATCCGCCGTCGTGGACGCCAGCCCGTGCTCTGTGGCGGCACAGGACTTTATATCGAGGCCGTGCTGCGAGGCTACCAGCTCTCGCCCGTGCCCCAGAATCCCACGCTGCGGGCGCAACTGGAGGGGAAGACGCTCGACGAGCTGACCGTCATCCTCCAGGACCTGAAGACCCGCAACCACTCCACGATGCACAACCGCACGGATGTGGACTCCTGTCAGCGGGCTATCCGCGCGATAGAGATAGAGGAGTACAACCTCCATACGCCCACAGAGAACCGCCAGGTGCCACCCATCCCCTCCACCATCATCGGCACATGGGTCGATAGAGAGACACGCCGCGCACGCATCACCCGCCGCCTGCACCAACGACTGGAGGAAGGAATGGTAGAGGAGATAAAAAGTCTGCTCAAGACGGTCCCCGCCGAGGACCTGATCTACTACGGCCTGGAATATAAGTTTGTCACCGAATATGCCCTCGGCCGCACCTCCTACGACGAGATGTTCAGCCGCCTGGAAATCGCCATCCACCAGTTTGCCAAACGACAAATGACCTGGTTTCGGGGCATGGAGCGCCGCGGCCTCACCATCCACTGGATCGACACGCAGCGCCCCATGGCAGAACAAGTGGCGGAGGTATTGCGCCTCATGGCGTGACCTTTATGAACTGCGTCTTATGGCGTAAGTTTTATGGAATACGCCTCATGGCGCAACTTTTATGGAATACGTCTCATGGCGTGACTTTTATGAACAAAGGCATAAAAGTCACGCCATGCTTTTATTTTCTCAATAAGCCCACAACATTCTGCACCAGGTTCACGGCCTCCTGCTGCGTAGGCTTTTGCTTCCGCGCCAGCAGCACCTGCACCAAGTAGGTCTGCCCCTTGCCGACCGTCACGCTCTGAGCATAACTGATCGAATGGAGAGTAAACTCATTCGGCGTCACCACCGTGTCGCGGACCACCTCCCCCGCTGTCCTCGCTATCGAGTCGGTGGGGATAAACGGGACAGGATCGCAGTCGTAATAGACGGTTTCCATCTTCCTGGCCTTGACACAAGCGACGAGTTTGTTGGATTCCTGTTTAGTGCAAGCATCGAGCTGGTTGTTGGAAACCAGTCCCGTGCAAGTATTGAGTTTGTTGGAAGCCAGCTCCGTCACTCTGATCTCCATGCGTTTGCTACTCTCGTAGTCATACACATTCGCATGGCCTTCCACCACCTTGCAGATCCGATCCTGCAGCGAATGGTCAATATGGTCCGCCACCCAGCGCTTCTCTGACCTAAGGTCGTAGAGCGTATAATAACCATTGCGCCTCATCTCCAGCACACCAAGCCGATTGTTGGCCGTGTGAAAGGCGAAAGAGTCAAACTCCGGTTTCACCAGCATTCCGTAACGATCGCGCAAACCCACCTTCCCCGTCTCCGGGTCTTTGACGACGAGAATGCCCGGGTAAGCATCAAGGCGCTGACGGTACACCCTGGCAACATCCAGGCAACAGTAGGGATTGCTGCCAATAGCCATGCAGGGCAGCAATACACCCAGATAGCCCACAACGACTACATAGAAAGGCAGGTCCTTCACGCTCCTGAGAAGTCCGCCACAAGCATAGGCCATCGCACAAAGACTGAGAGCGAGCATCGCCACACGCTCCAACCCCGCGTCAAACTGCGACAAGAAGAACGGGACCATAGCAATGACCACCACCCACAGTTTCCCCATCGCCACACTACGGAGCCTTTGCAACAGATAAAGACTGACCATGGGCGCCACAACACAAGCCAAGGCGCAAGCATGGTTGTAGAGGGCCAGCCCGAAATACAAGGCAAAGAGCGCCACCAATAGCAGGGCGCAGTAGGTCTTGGCCCGTCGGTCCGTCCAAAGCAACAGTCCCAACGCTTCCTTCCACGTCAAGTTGTCCACCATACCACCCTTGCGCATCGCATTGACGGCATAGGCAACGACAGGAAACAGTCCCAGCCATACTTTCAGCACCCACGGGAACACTTCCTCCCTTGGCTTGTCCGTCTCCATGCCCATCATAGCATACGCCTTCGAGGTAAGAATCCACATATGCACATCAGCATCCATCAACCATTTGAGTGCCATCAGCGCAAGAGCAACCAGCCCCGAGGCCCAAGCCTTTTTCTCACCCTTGTAAAGGGCGAACGAGCACACGATGCGAAACAGTACCATCAATGCCACTAGATTGACAGGGAAATACGGGAACCAGCCATAGCCGACTACCACCACGCCTATTGCCCACAAGAAGCAGATAGTCCAATCCAAACCATAAAACGCCTTCTTCATACTACTGTTAATTCCTTTTTCCATCATAATGATTTCCTTTGTTTTGATTTATAGATTTACTTTGTCATCTTATCGATTTATTGATTCACTTTGCCAACGTGACGATTTCTTTGCCAACGTGTTGTTTCTTTTGCTATCGTGAAAATTCTATTGCTATCGCGAGAATCATTTGCTATCGTGAGATTCATTTGCTTCAACTCAATTCTATTCCCTCGCTACTCCACTTCTATCAGAATAGCCGTATAATTATCGTCGCCATACTTCCAGCAGCTAAGGTCGAAACCATGCAGTATCTCCTCCAGCGACTTCTCTTCCATCATCCTTGCCTCCAAGTCCTCGGGCTCCATACTCTTGTGAACCCCATCGGAGCAAAGCAAAATCCGGTCGCCCGCACAAACAGGAAACTGCACCACGTCGGCAATCGCCTCCTCCGGATGATTGCTGAAGAAGCTGCGCGCCACGATCTCGTACCCAAAGCTCAACCTCACATGGTCTTGCGTCTGATACATCACCCCCTGGCCTGGCCGCTGCAGATAGCACCTGCTGTCTCCCACATGAGCTATGGTCACAATGTCCCCCTCGATGCTTGCCATCACCATCGTCGTTCCCATCTCCGCCAGTCCTACCTCTCTCGCCTTCTGCTCGATAGCACGCGTCGCCTCCTGGCAAGCCTCCACGACCTTAGCCTCACTATCCCTTTCCTCGGCATGCTGCTCCCAGTATGCCGATACAGCATGAGCCACCGTCTCGCTCGCCACCTCCCCGCAAGCGTGACCACCCATCCCATCACACACGATACCCCAAAAGCGCCCCCTCTCCTGCTGGTCCATGACCACGAAGAAGTCCTCATTGTTAGAGCGCCTTCCCTCCTTACTGATTGTCGCATACCTGATCTTCATTGCTTGTCCTTTCTTTATATCCATATAGTTATTTCAACATCACTCGAAGCTATCACACTCCTTTATGACAAAGAGGGGATGAAAGTAACCCATCTATCACTGGAAAAACATAGAATTTTCAAAATCTATAAAATTGGCAACATAAATGACTAATTTTGCAACGCCATTAGACTAAAGAGCCTGAAAAGTGAACGGCTATCCCCGTTTTGGGTGGGTGGACATCCTCCGGTTTCAGCAGCTATGATTAAGTAGTATGATTCGTTCTTGCGTGGAAACATGATGTAGCAAATGTTCCATTTCTTTATTGGAACATTTGCCACTAACCACATTTGCATCCATTTTCTCATACTGGATAGAGAGTACAGAAGTTATTCTGTCTTTTGGATGAATTATCAGCATAACGTCTTGCCTTTTGAATAGGAAAAATTATAATCCGTTAGCCATCATCTGACAATATCGAGCATACCATCGTTTTTTCTCAGGTGTGTCTATTGGTTCATATTCACTAATGACACAACTTGTATAGAGGTCGTCTGCGAGAGTCAAAATGACATTTGTCAGTTCAAGTGTATCTTCGAGCTTTTTACCTTTAGGACAACATATATTTTGCTCGTTGATGAATTCATACCCATAAATTGCTCCAATTATATTACCACAAATTGCCCCTGTGGAATCACTATCTCCGCTGTGATTGACAGCAGCTGTGATTGCATCTTCCACACTGTCAATATGGCGAACTGTACAATATAAGGCAATCGCCCATGCCTCATCTCCAGTCCAGCCTTCCCCTAGTTGTTTAATATTCTCAATGTCTGATTTGTTGTTTTCAGCAAGTTCAATAGCCTTATGAGTAAGATTTGCCAAGAAATTCTTCTCTTGTCCATATTTTCCGACAAATATTGTGTCAAGGCTCTCTATAGTTTCAGACACCAATTCCTTTATATATCTCTTGACTTGAACGGCATCCATACAGACAACTTTATATATAAGATGTGTGAGCATAGCTGCTGGCAAAAAGTCTAGAGGATGTTTATGAGTCACTTCTGCAACTTTTGCCCCAGCTTCATCCATGACAGGAATGTCGTAAAACGAAGTTCCTCGTCCCTTGTACCCAGCCATCAATAATGCCATAGGAGCTACACGCATGATGCCACCACAGCCTTTGCTCATATTGCTCACTTTTTCATTTCTTAGCAGCTTTTCACAAGCAGACAAGCATGTATTTCCTGGAGCACGACGATGAGCCAATTCCGGCAAATCACGTAACCAAGTGTAATGAAAATCGTCAAATATATCTTCTTTCACTCCAGTTTGTGTATAATACCAGTCTATGTATGCACCATCCACATAATTTTCAGGAGCACCTCCAATACCCCTCATATAACCACGTGTAACACCCATAAGCATACCACAAGCCGTAAACAGAGTCATTTGGGTGTCATCACTTACAAGTGCTTTACCTTCTTTTGACAGATCGAATTGAGTGATGCCACTATTCCCATATTTTGACAAGATTCCTCTATAACTCATAAACTCTACAGGATAACCCAATGCATCGCCAACAGCACCTGCCATCAAGCATCCTTTTATACTGTCTCGAATGATGTTCTTCTGAAAGTCATTATAAACTCCAACCTTTTCTGCAAAGTCTATGATGAATTTTTCTTGTTCTTTCGTGTCGGGTGTTTTGCGATATGCGGACTTTGGCATTCCACTAAAGAAATTGCGAAGCACCTGTAGAACATCAAGGTCATTATAATCTTTCAGTTCCCGTGCTTTAAGGCATCCGACGATGGTTCCAGTTCGTCCTACTCCTCCCCAACAATGGATATATGTGTAACCTCCCATCTTTGAAAGGTCTTCTATTTTGTCTATGAGTAGGTTTACAGATTCTATGGATTTTGGTACTCCGCAATCTGGTATCGGAAAACGCATATAGGTAACACCTTTAGGCAAAAGATGACGATAAGGCTTTAGTTCACCCTCTACAGTCAAATCAACGAAATGTCTTATTCCGAAGTGAACCATGTGCTCAATCTTTCGTTTTGCTACCTCATCATTTCTATCGCCAGGATATTCGCCCGCATATAAATACCCATGCAAATAATATGATTGTTTGAGAGGTTTTGAAATAAAGCCTTCAAAACGATCATTGATGTCGAGCAAATCTGTTGGAAGTAACGCACGACATTTCTTTATAACCTCGTCATCGAAATCACTACCAATTACATTGAGTTTTTCCGCAGCTGCTATTGCTGCTGTCATACATCCAATCGTGTCCGAATCTCCACCCATGGATATTGCTAGACGGAGAGCCTTCTCTGGAGGATAGTTGTACCTTTGGAGATATGCCATTATAGCAATAGGCACACTACCTTGACAAGTAACATCAAACGTATATTCGTTTCGTATATCTTCAAGTTGAGAGTCAAGATTGTAGCCTATGGTTTCTGTAACGAACTGATTGATTTTATAATGTTCTCTACTCCAATCTGCATGGCTTTTTAGATATACGCAGCCTGCTATAGCTTGCGCTCCCTTGATACCTTCTGGATGGTTATGGCTCACAGACGCAGAAATTCTAGCAAGTTCCAGAGTTTCCTCTAATGAATTTGCATATAGCCCAATCGGACTGACTCGCATGGCTGAACCATTACCAAAGCTGTTGTATGGTTGCGGATGTTCACTCAATAGCCACTTGCGGAACATGCTGCCATATCCTGCATTAATATATTTACGCCCGAGCCTTTGCATACAAGCCACAAGTGTTTCTGGTTTATGCTTAGAATCTGTCATGAGCCATTCCGCTACAGCAAGAGTCATAACAGTATCATCTGTGAAACGGCTACCTGGCGGAACCATTTCAAAATCTTCTGTTTTTATGTTGTGCCATTCACGAGTACTACCCACGATGTCACCAATAATAGCTCCTAACATACTTACTTCTCGTATTTCTTCAACATTTCCTTTACATCGTCCATTGGTTGAAAAGGCACGATGATTTCCAAGTCCTTATTGATAATGCAATAAGCATTCTCTTCGTCATTATCTTCCATTCCGAAACCATCCTCATCAGCAAAGTAGCGTCCATCGGGATATATTGTCCAGCAGATGGCACAAACACCATTTCTGAAATTGTCATATCTGCCGAACCGATATCGAACAGATTTACATCCATTGAAATCAGGACATCCCTTATATATTGCATCAAAGTCAATCTCGTTATCTGTCACAAGAAGGCTTCCGTCTTCACTTACAAGTTGTCTTACCTGTTTCCTTATTGATGATGGTGTAACTTCTTCCTTCACCACTAAACACTGCGATATTCTCACCTATATCGTAGGCATCCTTTAAACTATTCTTGTCCATATCCGTAAGTTTTTATTTGTTGTAATAATTTTCCCATCTGTAATTTCCACTGATTACATTCATGTCCTCACGAAACTTTTCCATGTTAGGAACATTCATGACTGAAGTTGATATTGTCTTCAATGCTTTGGTTTTATAATCAATGGTCTCAAATGTAACTTTGACCTTTTTGTCTGATAGGAAAGAGTACGTTTCCTTTTTCAACGCAGTACCATACCTGCTGATTTCTTGCTTATATGCCAATAGCCCGTCTTTATATACACGTTGATGCTTGCTGCCATCCTCCCACGTAACGGAATATACATTCAAGTCATCAGTTATTATTGGAATGAAGACAAGGTCTTTATCATCTGACTCTATACATGGATCATGGTGCCATACTGTTTTGACAATGCGCCCATTCCGATATTGCGATTCCATTGAGGGCAGATAATCTGCAAATCGGCAAACCTTATAATTTTGCAAATCCTTTCTTTTAGGTTCCATTGTCACATGGAAGATATAAAAGCCACCATTCAAGTCGCTTTGCCAAAAACTCAGGCAAGGTTTTACCGCTATGGTCAACTTATATCCGCTTGGCGCAACAATGCTATCACTGCCATATACCATATAAGCTTTTACAGCATCGCCATCTTTATCATATTCAATGTTCGTCTGTTGGTATTTTGCAGTGTCAGGATGTTCATAAACCATATCTGCTATCATTTGTCGAAATCCAAGATACCCATCTTTGTTCCTTCCATAGCTTGTGCTGTCAGAATCCAATCCTTCAAAGATTTCACTTTTATATTGAAGGAGATGAGACAACCGTCCTTCATCATCGTAATCATACACAAGAGTTTGTGCATAACATTCCGATGCTCTTGCTATCGTGGCAATCGTTCGTCCCTTGTTATCAAAGAACTCCGTCAGACTGTTCTGTGGAGCATATTGCAAACGATGTACAGCATATGAACCATCCGAGAATCGAACGGAGTCATATTCTATAAATCCACAAGGCTTCATCAAGGAATCTTCCTTGTTGGCGTTGTTAGATGTATTTTGCAGTTGTTTGAAATAAGTAATGCTTATATCTTCTCTATTACAAGAAGCTATCAATAACAGTGTAACGCCCAATACAAACAATGTATAACGAGTCTTCATAATTCTTTCCTCTATATTCAGAAACATTCAATCAATATTGCCGTATAATTGTCATCTCCTTGTTTTTCACAAAGGTAATCATAAACGTCAAGTATCTCTTCCAATGTTTTGTCATCCATCATCCTTGCTTGCAAAATTTCAGGAGCCATGCTTTTGTATAGTCCATCCGAACAAAGTAAAACTCTGTCACCAGTCTGTAGCTTGATTTGTCGGATGTCTGGTACTGCCACTTCTGGGCGGTAAGAGAAGAAGCACTTGGCAACAATCTCCCATCCAAAATCAAGCCGGATATGGTCTTTTGTCTGATAAAGTAATCCATCACCTGGCCTTTGTACATAACAACGACTATCACCAATATGCGCAATGGTTGCCACTTCGTTTTCAATACTTACCATGACCATGGTCGTACCCATCTCTGCATGATGAAGCTCAAATGCCTTTTGATCAATAGCACAATTTGCTTTCTTGCAAGCGAGTTTTACCTTTGAGTCACAATCGGGCGTACTGATATGCTTCTTCCAAAAGTCAGATATAGTATTGCATACCGTTTCACTGGCAGTCTCTCCAAAGGAATGACCACCCATACCATCACAGATTATTCCCATAAACCTGTTGTTTTGTGGCATATCAATGACCTTGTAAGCATCCTCGTTATTATGCCTTCTACCAGTCTTGCTTATTGTTGCATATCTTATCTCCATATTACGATTTTTTTTAGTTTATGATAGTATAGAGGCAAATGTAACCTCTAATCTATCTGTAACGTAATAATTCCGACAATATTATATTCAATAATATGGGAATCTTGGCTTGCTGTGTCATATTGTTCGATCAATAATATACTTGTGTTTGATACTTGATGTCATGTTCATCGCAATAATAGCAGATCTCGCTTTTCATGCAACTCCCATGTTTTTTGAACTTCTTTTTTAATGATTCGATAAGACTATAGTCGTCAGATGCGTGCAAAGACCTCATCAGACGATTGGTATTTGCCACATCAAAGAATACGAAAGACTCAACCTCGCCGTCTCTTGAATATTCTTTCTCAAATTCACCCATATCTTGCTCGGTAATGGTGAGTTTGCCATCTTCTATTTGCGCATAGATTCCTGTGAACTCACCATTCGTTTCATGTTTGTAGATAACCTCTTCCATAATTTCCAAGTGTTAATGTTTAGACAACCATTCCACAAGATTATTCACGATGCCATCGGCTAAATCCTTTGGACCATGAGTTTGTTCATTCGGTCTATTGATGATTACAGCCAAGGCATAGCGAGGTTTCTTGCGTGGGAAAACTCCGACAAAGGACATTTCTGCCAATTCATGTTCACCGTTTTCAAGTTCTTTGCCTTGGTAGTTGCCATATACTCCTGCTATATCCACTTTCTTTGGGGCATAAGATGCTTGTATGCCTTTCCCTTTGTTCAGACCAATCAATACCTCTTGCAGATATTTACGTCCTAAAGGTGTAATATTATTGTAAGTTTCCTCTGTAACTGAGTCCCCTTGCAAAGTCGGGAATGTCAGAGTGTTCTTCTGATAGACACCATTAAAGAGCGCAACCAATTCCATGGCGTTTGTTTGCTTTTCGTCACTTGTCATTTTCTTCCATATACCAAAAGCATTTTCGCCACGATTTACCAAGAGTATCTTGAACATAGCCACGTTAGATTTATGTGTCAATGCTTGACGACAAGTCATTACACCATAACCGCCAGACCGCCAGTTATGGTCACGAATGCTGAAGCTGTCACCTATATTATATATGCCACCGCACAAATCCATCTTGTCATTGAGTGAACCATTGATATCTGCCAACATAGGAGTAATGCCTACAAGTGTCAAAATGCGAGGACTACATGCTTGTTTCAATAGCTTGCCCTCTGAATAATCATCTCTATCTTTCTCCAATGCAACCCATGATTTCAGTCTTCCTGTTTGTGCATCTATAACAGCAATCTGTCCGTATGTTCCATTCAACATTTTCAACCCATCAGACAAAACATCTTCGCATTTTTGAGTCATCACGCTATCTATTGTCGTGCATTCATCAAGTTTTGCTACATATTCAGGATTGTCCATCCATACACCAACAGTTTGATTGTTTTCTCCAACCACGCCAATGGTGCCACACTCAATCCCTTTTTCTACATAGAAGTAGAATACCTCAATGCCATCTTCTGACACATAACGACGTGAGAAACCTGCAACATCTAAATCTATCTCCGTTACATTCTCATGCTTCTCCAAGTCATAGATACCCTGTTTGCCACCTTTTGAAACAACGGCAAACTTGGCAATGCTACAAGTGTCTATCTGTTCGCATTGTTCCAATGGTACTTGGGTGATGGGCTTTTTGCCAAATGCTTCTTCTGCATCAATAGTGTCAGCCACTATCACTTCTTGGGCGAAGGACAACTGTCCGAAAAAGGCTAAAAACATTGTGATTAAGCCTAACTTGAAGTATTTATTTGTGTTCATGTCTTTTATATTTTTGTATTATTGCATTTCTTCCATTTTCTGAGTCCATATTGTTTGTAGTTCTTGTTGCTTTGGCTCTAAATATGTCTTGGCATAACTAAGAATATCGTATTCGGTAGTTTCATCGTCGCCATCTTCCTCAAAGTCACAAGTAATAGAAATTCCTGTTTTGGAAAAGGCCGGTTCAAAGCCAACGCTATACCTTACTCTACTTTCCTTAGTGTTCAAATCCTTACAAATCTCACGAGCCATGTCTACATGCAAGTCATTTATAATAACAGCTCCAACAAGAGAAATAGCAAATCTACCATTTCCAAGAGAAAACACCTTTACTATCCCTTCCGGTAAGCCAAGATACACTTCTCCTGTACCATCCTCATTGCATTTACTGATGTTGCACCTAAGTTTTTCTTCTTCTGCCAGCAACTTAGCCAACAAGACATAAGAATGTCTGATTCGGATTTCCCGTTTGTAAGCTCGTTTTTGGAATTTACTGAAAATCCAACTGCAACCAATCATTTGAGCAATGCCTATAACAATGAGCCAAAACTGCGTAGTAAACATTATCGAAGTATTAATGTGTCTGGCTATAAACTTACTTACAATTTGGTATGTTCAAGGAAGACTCAATTACAACATGCTCTTCATCAAAACATACACTCTTCAGTGTTACCTTTTCAAGCACACCTTTTAACTGCTCTATTTCTGCCAGGTTTACGATTACTCGATTGTTTGAGTTCTGAGTTATAAAGTTCGTTTTGTCTGGCAAAAGCCTCTTCAAGAAAGCAATGGCTGGAGTGATAAGCAATTCAACCCCTAACTTACCACTATATGCTATCTGTAGGTTGGAACAATCTATTTTCTCAACACACAGTTCTACGCCTATACTCTTCGCAAAGCCAAAGACCTTTATTTTCGTTGACACGGAAACTGTAGATGGAGCGACAAATGCCAACGACACTTCTTTTTTGAAATTATGCAAGATAAAATCTTGAAGCTCCGAGTATTTTATTTTTACTTCCATAGGTGCTATATATTTAAATGTTAATTTTGTGTTTAATTACTTTAACCATCAATCAAAGACTTCAATGTAGTTGGTATATTCAGGAAACCACTTGTCAAGTATTGCGTCAGTTTTGCGCTCTATCTCTGGAGTGATATTCTTGCTCACTTTCTGATAAGCGACAGATAGCGAAAACGCTTCGTCTATCCACCCAATAATAGGCAGACGCTTAGCAGAAATCAAGTCTACAGGGAATATCAAATAGGATATGGTTGACAGAATCATCAACTTATCACTTTTTGGAGTGTCCTTGCTCACCATGATGAAATAGAGCAACAAGAGCGGGCGAGCACTAATACGTCCAACCTTGATAGCATACTCATGTAACTTATCTTTCAAAACCTCTGTGTCTATAATTCTTGGCTTGTTCATGTCTTTTATGTTTTTGTTGTGATACATATCAATGTTATAGAGGAGAGAAAAGTAACCAATCTATCACAGAAAAAGAAAAACTTGCAAACCTTGATGTTGTCATGGTTTACAAGTCTTTCCTTGTTGTTTTTACTTCATAAGCCAAGTAAAACCTATTCATCTTCATCTACTTCATTCGCATTGACTATTATAGATCCATCTTTAGATTTATACTCCTTTAAGTCTATTGTTTCACCTAATTCTAATTCACGGAAACGATCTGAATTCTCCACCAAACAACCCATAAGATGGTCACCCTCGTCGTCTTTATCAGACAATGCTTCTTTCACAGCATTTGCTGAAATTCTTAGACTTTTTGCAGCAACGTCACCTGCAGCATCTATTAAAGCTCCTAATTCCTTAAACATAATGTGATTTATTTTGTTAGTTCATTTGAAATATCATTAACTAATGATTGTATATCATCTGCGGATAATTCAAAATCTTTGGCATCACTCTCTCCAACATTATCGCTTATTAGTGTTTGATAGAACTCGTCTATCTTGTCAAATGCCGTAATAACGTCATCTTTTGAAAACGAAGTTACTGTCGAATCTTCTATAATTAAATCTTTTTTAGGAAAAATAAATCCGTTTGATTTATCATTACATAGCCATCTTTCCAACTTAGACGTATCTTTGCAATTAGCGCATAACTCAGATATTGTGGTTCCAAGTGTATAACGACTAAATTGTGGCTCTTCCCAATTATTTAGAATGAGGCAAACTACGTCAACAATCACACTCCCAGCATCGTCTTCAACATTAGGCGATAATGTTACTCGCAACGCTGTAGGATAAAATCGTTTATTACTATTTTTGACTAGTACTTCAGAACAACGTTCTTTTCTATTATTTCTGTCATAGTCCTTTAGCAATTTAATAATTGCTTGTTTTGCGTCTAATATATTTATACAATCCATAATTCCTAAAATTTTTCTATTTGACTTTCTAACCATGACAATTCTTTTTCACATACAGGGCACGAACCTGTTTTACATTGTAAATGGTTGCAATGATGTGGCTCATACTTTATAGAGAACTCTTTTGCTAATCCTATTCTCGCTTGTTTCAACACCTCACATACAGCCTTCCCATAGTTAATATCATGATGATTAGCATTAGACAATGAAGTTGCTTTAACTTCTGTTTTATAGGCAAACTTGTCAAAGTTAGCAAATCCCATTTCTCGTAATCTGTTTTCTGAGATCTCTCTATCACCATTAGTATTATAGGCAGGAATTAGAGGAAGGCGTATCTGAACCTTATCAGTATATCCATGCTCTGATATATACCTCAGATTGGAAAGGACTTGCTCATTACTACACTCTGTATATACCTTATAAATTGTCTCATCTAAGTCTTTTATATCAACAATCCAACAATCGATAATCGGTAGCAACTTTTGTAGACTTTCTATCGAGAAATTCAATGAAGTTTCTATATTGATTTTCCAATCGGAATGGCATACTTTCTTGAAAGTCTGAATAAAATCGGGATAAAGCGCCAAATGTTATACCACCGTGTGTATAAAGGAAATATAGATTATCTTTTTTTACTTCTTCATATAACTGTTCTGGAGTGTAATAAGCTGTGACATTTTGTTCCCAACACTGTTTATTTATGCAATACTTACACCGTAGAGGACAACCTTGAAAGCCAACTAAGGTAGTAATACCTTCTCCATCTGTTAGTAGTCTGTGACGTTCTATAGCTATGAGGGGTACAGCATCATTTATATTGCCATTCTTAATTTCATCTTTAGGTAAAGACATTCTTATTTCATCAATAAAAATTCCAGATATTATTGGAGGAATAAAAAAATCATCAAATATCATAAAAGTCAATGTTTATATCTTTTTATCTCAACAATTCCTTCTTCACTCAATTGTTTTCTCTGAAAACGAGTAAGCCGTTTTTCTGAAAAACTCCATCCTCTATCATCCTCATTGGTTATATTTGCAATATTTCCATCATAAAAGATAATGCGCATCTGCTTATACAAACGATCATCTACAAAATTCAAGGATAATGTCCCAGACTTTTTGTTAGAAGAACTATTCCAAACTCTATCTCCCCAAACCTTAGCTTCCTCTATGTACGAATCATCAGTGAAAGAGGACAGGAAGTCAAATATATCAGACAATAATCCCATTTGCTATTTCTTTTTGTTCATCATTTTAGTAAATCCCCAAAGAAGGAGTATCACAACAATAGCAATAACTACATACATAGTATCGCCTTCACCAATGTTTGAAAATATTGACAATATGTTCATATCTGTATCTTTTTATGGTTTATTTGTTCCCAATCTTTAAATTCACAATAGTATTTCAAAGCCAAGTCAATGGTTTCACGTTCCATGTCGCACATTTTCTTAATTTCCTCTTCCTCATAGTTCAAACTTGTCAAACACATACGACAAAAACGCTGCGCCCAACATGAAGAGCATAGACGATTTTTTCTTTCGGTAAACTGATTGAGGAGAGCCAATGCCTTACCTTCATTGATGCCGTCCTTAACATTACCAACACTTAATCCGCCACAGAATTTCTCGCAAGCGTATAAATCTCCATCTACATTGATAAACGTTGAGAACAAGCCTTGGTAGCATGTTTGGATGTTTAGTTCTGTGCGGAGTTTCAGATAGTTTCTATTGTCAACGATGTCTATGAGCTTTTGAAAACAACCAGACAGGATTTCTTTCTTTCCTTGTTTGTATGCCTCAAAGGCTTTCTTATAGAAATCATTTTTTACGTCCCAAGTATCGTATGTTCGTGATTTGTCGTTGAAATTGGGAATGATGTGCGAAATATGTACAGGATAGTGTCCCTTCAACGCACATTCTTCATCCCAAACCTCTGCCAATTTGAGAACGTCATTCCATGAATATACAGTAGACAAGAATCTGACTCTATCCCTATAAAAATCAGGATAGGTATTTTGGAACTGACGCAGATTTTTGATGATGATGTCGTAGGAGCCTATGCCTGATGCAGTTCTTCTGTATGCGTCATGCATAATTTTGTTGCCGTCAATTGTGACATTCACCACCGTATTTGGCAAACAAATCAGCCAACCAACAATTTCCTTTGTCAACAATAGGCCGTTAGTGGAAAACGAGAAACGCACTCTTTCTTTTAGGATAGTCTGCAACTCAGAAATCAGCCATTCGATTTTCTTTCTTGCGAGTAAAGCCTCTCCGCCATAAAAGCAGATGGTTATTTCTTCAGCTTCTTTATCGTAATGTCTATTGATGTAGTCAACTGCCTTTTGCAGAGTATCATACGAGATTTCTCTTGCATTGTGAGCTCGTCTGTCCCTATAATCACCAGAAAAACAGCAGTAAGAACAACGAAGGTTGCATTGCTGCGTCATCTCAATGGTGTACATCGTTATTTTACTGGCATCAATAGTCGTTGGTGCCTTAAAACGAACTATAGGACTGACCTCGGATTCCCTTTCGGGAGTCCAGATGTCAATCCTATTGTTCTTGACATCATACCAAAGTTGCTTGCCGGATGATGTAGAGAATTTATGCATGATGTTTAATCGGAATACCCATAATCAGATGACTTCCATGGTGCACCTGTATTGTATTTGCATTCAGAACGACAATCGCCCGAACCCAATTCCTTTTCATCCTCATCCACTACGTTTTTTTCAGTCGAACTTTGGGGATTATACAAGTCTTCAATTGCATTCGTTGTTTCTTGTGCAGAAACAGATGGTGGAATAATTGGGGTATTGGTACTGTCTTCTTCTAATCTGATAGTAGAATGTGTATCGTCTTCTTCTATGATTGGCGGTTCGTCAATCTGAAGATCGTCAATCTGGGGCTCTTCAATGTTCAAAATATCTTCTTCCATATTATAAAATTTTAAGCGTGAAATCCATAATCTGCATTGTTGGTGACAGAACCAGTCAATGCCTTGCACAGAGGCCAGCAATCTGCCAAGCCAAGTTCTTGCTCGTTTTGTGTGGTATTGTTCAACGAAGATGTTTCGTTGTAGTGGGCCACATCATCACCGATAGGTTCACCAGCCGAACTTCCGAGCAAACCACTATTTTCAATGTCAGCAATTAGCGCATCCGCCTTATCTAATGCGACTTGCGCTTTGTCTTCCATCATTTCGTTGTAGGCGGCAACAGGGTCGTCCGATTCATAAAGAACATGAAACAGTTCTTTGTCTGAATAAGAGTGGCTTAGCCCCTCTGCTATATTATGCGCAAGATAATCGCTGAAGCCAGCATTACGTAGTTCTTCGTATGAAAGCATTGGATGTTCCGCGTCAAAGCCTGAGCTAAAAGGGCTGTGGGCTGCTCCTGATGTTCCCAACGAATCATCAACAGTTCCGCTCTCCAATCCTTCTATTGGTGACATCAAGGAGTCATCCAACCCTAAATCCATTTCATTCATAAGCATTCTGTTGTTTATAAGTTCAATTATCACCACCGAGAGACATATCCTCTTGTGTGGAGTCATTCCAATAGTCAAAGAGATTGTCCATCGGCATCACATCTGTAACGATTCCGCCGTCTGTATAGTCCACATGAACCAAACTTTCAGCATTGTCATACACATTTAGAGAGTCATCTAAGATTCCAAAACTATCATTGCCGTATGCTGAAGTGAAATCATCGTATGACAAATTATCTGTAATGGACAACAAATGTCCATCCTCATAATACGGCACATATCCTAAGTCATCCACTTCCCAAATGTTAGTAAACTCGTTGTGGAAAGGAAACTCTTGTAATGTAAAATCCGTCGCGAAGTTCGACACTTCCATACAATGCGTCTCTGCATTGTACTGATATGGAGCAGGCTCGTCCGTTGCCATCATGAAATAGTTGGAGTCTTTCCATGAATGGGCAAATTTCTCAAAACCATACTCCAAAATAGAGCCTGTACCTGGGTCTGTCAGTACAACCGTTGAATTTTCAGGATTGGCAGGGTCTATATTTACACTCGTTACGATGAGTGCGTGGTCGGCATTAGTTAGATTTCGATAGAACTCATATTCTTCAGTTCCAGGCTCAGCCCACAATTCATGAGCATCAACACCTACAATAACCCTATGACCTTCTTTCAACTCATTGATAAGGTCATACACTGAATCGCAATGTTGAGAATGTGTACCGACATTACACGTTTCAAGCAAATTTCCAACATCGCTGGGCTTGGTGCCAGTTCCGTGGTACCAACCCTGCTCTGTTGCGTATGCCGTCAATTCCTCTTTAGGAATTTGGATTCCGTAGTCACGCAATATCATTTCTTGGCAACAAATTGCACAAATAGGGTCACGCCCTTGATAGATATTGGTATCGAAATCCGTCTGTTGTACTTTGGGACCGAATGTTAGCATATGCTATTATTTACAATCAAAATCCATACTACTCCAATCTTTATTGAGGTTCGTTAGTTTTTCGGCGTAATCAATGATGTTTTTAGATTGTTCGCACTGGATTCCTAATAAAGAATTTAATTTACAAATGAACTCGCGTTCTGTTTCTTCTAGTTTGCCATCAATACATACAACCCTAACAGCTGTTTCTATAATTGCTTTTTTATCAATAGCTTCTTTGGTTTCTTCACATATTGTCTCAAGAGACTTAGAAGGAGTCTCTATAGGCTCGTTAACAGGAACCCCAAAAAATGCCATAGACAATTGATTTAACAACTCTATTTCTTGTTCTTGTATAACGCCATCACTCAAAATTGCGTAAATAGCGATGTCAATGATGTTTTCGTGTAATTTCTGTTTCTGTACTAAATCTGATACGACTTGTGTAGGTATCTCCCCAGATTCCGCAGACATATGTTCTTTGTACAACAATACCTCATTGAATCCTTCTTCTATATCTGAGAATGAAAATATCTCAATTCCTTTTTCTTTCTGTTTAATAGCAGCACCTGATAATGAAAGCAACATGGCTTTTCTTATATCTCTTCCAGAAAATCCTTCTATACGTTTTGATAAAGCCAACAAATCTTCCTCATTAATTTTGTTGATGGGAAATTCATTTGGAATCATAGATCTAATCAGCAACGTCCTTTTTTCAACATCGGGTAAATTAAATCTAATAGAATCAATTATTCTAGACTTAAAAGCCTCATCTACATCCTTTAGTAAGTTTGTTGAAAAAATAACGCAGCCATTAAACTCTTCTAATAATTGGAAGAGTTCATTTGACATCCTATTATAGTGCTTGTCAGAACTACTCTCTGTATTTTCAATTCTGCTACTTAAAAAAGAGTCCGCTTCATCGAAAAACAAAACAGAATCATTCTCTTCTGCAAATTTAAATATTGCATGAAGATTTTTTGCTCCTTCTCCAACCCATTTCGACTCAATCTCTGCATAACTAGAATGCACAATAGTTTTGTGAAGATAATCGCCTATAGCCTCAGCAGTCATTGTTTTACCTGTTCCAGCAGGTCCATAGAAACAGAGAATCGATTTGGTTGCTTTATCTATTTTCGAGAATCCCCATTTATTGAAAATAATATCTTTATTTTCAATAATTGACAATGCACGGAATATACGTTGTTTCGTATCTTCATTTAATATTACGTCCTTGAAATTCCATTTTGGTTCTTTTGAATAAAAAGCAGGCTTTTCATTATCCTCTGAGTCTTCACTCCCTTCAGAATTCACAAAATATTCAGTTAAACCAATTACTATCAAAAGCTGATTGATTTTTTTTGGAATATCAATACGCCCCAATCGATTTCGAACTGAATACAAATGAGCGTCTCCTTCTAATTGTTGAGACAAAATAGAATATACATAATCAGAATGCTGATAACTCCCAATCAAATCCTTATCCGTCGGATTTACAATTAATGTTACAACAATTTCAGATTGACTTTTTTTGTAGTATTCTATGTTTTTATCTTGCAACATCGAGCTTAATTGCTTTTCCACTATTGCTAAAGAAGAATTAACTTCTATAGCAGAATTACAATTTTGTATCCGTCTTATATACCTAACATTAATCATATTCTTATTCTTGTATATTTATTAACATTACCACCCTTGCACTTAACTTCTACATCTTTTGTCGTACCGTCAGTTTTCCTTGCTTTTAAGTGATACGTTGTACCATACTCGGTATCATACTTATGGGTGATATTTTGAACATCAGCATAAATAGTCTCAGGGACTTCTTCGCCAATTTTTGAACGTAATGTACTTTCTGTAACATAATCAACGTATAAAACTAATGCTCCTGCAAGCAATAATGTTATTGCTAAAATTTCTAATATCATTACTCAACTGGGAACTTAAAAATTTTACCTTCTTTGATTGCTGCCAAATCTTCGGCTACATGATTGCTAACAACCAATTTTCTCTTGATTACTTTCTGTGTTCCTGTTTCATGAATAATAATGATATAACAACGATCTATATCCTTACGTGGTAATTTTAAATTATCACCTAATAGTTCTTTGGTTGCGAGGTTAGGAAATATATTTACTTCCAACGTCTTGTAAGGCGATAATTCTTCGTTAATCACATTGTCTATCCATTCTATCACAGATTTAAGAGATATAACATTTACTCTCTGTATATCGGAATTGTTAAAAGTATCTGTGAGTACCTTTTTATGTTTAACAATACGATATGTTCCATATGTAATTAAGCCTAAAGATACTAGGCATATGGAGTACCAAAAATAGCTATTTTCTGTCATTTTCATTAATCAGTAATTTTGGATGCATATATTCTGTTTCGTTTATGTGCTGCGCCTATTGTCGAATCAAATCCCTTTTCTGATCCAATAATTTTTGCTCCACGAATATTTCCAGAAGAATCAGTTACATAACCTAAAGAGCCTTTGCCTTGTCTTGCCTTTCTTGAATATGTTGTTCCATATTCTTTATCATACTTCTCGATTACATTTATGACCTCTGGAGTTGGTGGTAATATACCACCTTCACTATCTCCTCCACTGAAAAAATCACCAATTGATTCAATGATAGAGTCTATCATATCATCAATCCATTCAAAGAAAGCGTCAATTGCAGAGAATACAATTTCAACTAACCAAAAAACCGTTTCAAATAAAAAATCAGCGACTTCGCAAACAATTTCCCATGCTTTTCCAGCAAGATTTTTTGCTCCATCCCACATTGTACTAAATAGTCCCATCGTATATTAATTTTCAAAAGGAATTACATATATAGATTTACCATTAAACAATTGCTTCATTTCATCTGGCTCAGAGTCACAAATGAAACAATACTTTGACGTATTCTTTAATAAGAATTGGTCGTTCTGTGCCAAGAAAACACAGTATAAAACTTTATTTTTTTCTGCGTATATTCCTCGAATAACGTAAACTTGATTATTTCCGTTGACGGAGTCATCGTCAATTGTATCAAGCCAATTTAGTATGCAACTTATTGACATACTGTTTCCCATTTTCTTAAATGCGATGTCTCCATTATCAACCCCAGATACGAAATAAGCCAAGATACTTTCTAACTCATCCATATTTTTTTTAGGACTGTCTTCACCCCATGGGTCGGAATTAGTTCTTGCTTGTGATGTTCTTTCACAATAACCTCTCAAACGCTTGGCATTCTCTTCGAGCTTACAAGCGACTCTTTCTCTGAGAGAAAGTCTTTTTTTGTCTGTTTTCATATTGAATAAGTTTAAATTATAATTATCTTTTAAATCTAAAGAGTAGAATGCTTCTCCTTTTCTATCACATGAAATATTATTAATTCCTTTTTTCAGAAAGGCAAAGTATGTTATAGTATTACTCCTTTCGTAGATACATTCTTCCAGTGTATCTGTGTAAAAAGCACCGATAATAGCATCATCATTCCATTTACAAAAAATGAAATACTGAGGATATAACGCATCATTTTTTAATTGTTCTATCAATCCACAAATCGTTTCATATGACATGTCCACATTCTCTATAACTTCTAATTCTTCAAAAAATCTCTTTGAAAAAGAATCAATTATAGAACTATACTCATTTCTCTTATTAGTTAATGACGCAAACTCGGAAAGAATCTCGATGTCATGTATATTGATATTCTTATTTTTGCCTATTGCTGCTATTTGATAATCATTTAATTCATCATAAACTTTTTGTGGTATCGTATTTTGTATTGCATAAAGATATCTTATTGATTTATCTATTTCAAACCTTGCGTCGTTAGTGTAGCTGATAAAATTTTTAACATTGTTCTCGGATGTTATTCTTTTAAAAGCCTGCACCACATTCATTTTCTGCAATATTGGTGGTATTTTGTACATACTCCAAAAATACTTATCTGCAATAAATCCAATTAAGCATTCCAGATAAGGAACAAATTCCTCTACTGTAGTATTTTCAAAGTCCTCTGTTATGTCAACTTCATCTTTGTTGTAGTCATAAGAGAATATTCTTTGAGAGAACTCAACTTCGTCACCATGAGGAATATCTATTCGATACGGAGCATCAGAATCCTTTCCCATACCCCATAATTTCACTTTGAAATGAAGCCAAGGGTCAAAATAAGGAGTAATAACAACGACAGGGACATCCTTCAGTTTTACTCTGAGGAGCTCAATGTCATCCAAGTCAACGATATTAGGAACAGAGATTCCCTTTACCATAGATCTACGATTCCAAGCTCCTCCATAATAAACAATAGGGTGTGTGCTTTGAGCATTCCAGTTGTTGTTCATTTCTGCCTCCAAGCGCAAATCGATGTCGTCATAAAAATTCTTGTTGAACCAATCGCAGTTGGAAGGTGTAAGAATACAATGCAGATTGATGGATTTAGTGCCGTTGAAAAGGGTGCCAAACGACTCGCCTTTCATAACAAACGGCAATACATTCAGAGGCCAGTTCTGTATGGCAAAACTATGTGCAAAGTTGTCTAACAAAGCATCGTAGTTGCTGTTGATGTCTTCTACACGTTCCTTGTGTACTTCTGATTCCAACTCCAAAGCAAGTTTGGCAGACTCAGTTTGAAGCTTGCGCATACGCTCAAAGTCATGCTCTGCAGCTGCTCTCTGAAATTCACGTTGTTTTTCTTGAATCTCTTCATTCTTTTTACTATTGGCATAGTTATTGAAGAATTGCATCCCAATACTTGCCACCATCATTGTAATAGGATCCATACTATGCTTCAATAGATTTATGAGTTAAACATTGCAATTCCTTGGTCGCTTCTGCTGCAACGTTAGCCAATCGCTTCATATCCTCCTTCGACAACAAGTGTGATGGGCAATCGCTCTTATCAAGCAAATCGTTCATCCTATTATACTCGTTGAGCATGAAGGAACATAATTGACTATTCTCCTGTTTCAATAAGCTATTCAATACATGTGGATTGTTTTTCAAAAAATTAGGCAAAGTAGGTATGCTTCCTTGTGTCATCAGCATATAACTATCCCTTGCACACCCCGAAACGATTGTAGAAACCAAAGCCATCTGTGCTTGAATAGCTTTCTTACCTTCTTCTGAAAACTTTTGCCCAGGCAATAGATACTCCATAGGACATTGATATGAAAACAGAGGACGAATCATAGGTTTGGCTTCAGATTGCGCTTCCCACATGGATGCCGTATAATGAATAGATCCACCTTGGAAATAAGGAGAAATAACCAATGTCGGGATGTTGCTCATAATGGCATGGAGATTCAATATAGCAGAATTGTGAGCTACATCTTTATCACACCATCTACGATATTTAAGATTTCCTAATTGTACTTGATTCTTATCCAATTCATTAAAAATGTCATCATAACTTAGAATCGCTTGCTTTGTATGAAGTAGCACAACGTTAAGTGGACAAGTGCTGTCATAACCTAATTCCTTGTATTTTTTTGCATCTTCAAGCATAATAGGTATAGCTTGTTGCTTGATGGGAAGACAACGCATAAAATACATTTTCAACTCTTCCGTCCTATGTTGCAATACAGTTTGGTCGAATTTCTCTTCAGCACGATAACGACGAGCAACAGCCATTTTAGCTCGCATGTCAGCAACTTTCTGTGCTTCAAGTTCGTCTTGAAACTCTTCACGTGCTTTACGTAACTCCAACTGGTGCTGTTGTGCTATATCGGCTTGCTTGTCCTGTTCCTTTCGTCTGTCATAACCAAAGACAGACTGGAGTGTTGAACTTATCAACATATAAGGACTAAAACATCCTGGCATTGAACTCATATTGATTATTCGTTTATTTCTGGTATATCATTTTCAAAAGCATTATGCTCTTGTGAAAAGTCATGACTGAAGCCATCTGTTATTTCACCAAGGCATTCTTCATGCTGAATAGCGATATTGTCTTCATGGGATGGTATAGTTAAGCTATCATCGTATTCAGTTGGGTCATAACATGTCGTATCAGCAGCACAAGCTGCTACCTCTAAGTCATCCCATGCATTGTCAATGTTCATACTATCATCAAACTGCGGAATCTCAAAGTTGAGAGATGTTAGTTCGTTTGGCAATACTAATTCAGAAGGCTCGTAATATGATAAAGCATCTTCTACTGATTGATTATTAGCTGCAATGTCTTGCATCGCATCATCATTCTCTATCACAGACGACATCCTTTGCATCTCGTCATTGGATAAATTTCCATCCAAATACGCGGCAAACTCCTCGATGCTTACAGGTGGTATAAAATCCTTATGCATGGCGAACCTCCTTTCTGAATATTCGCTCGTATTGTTCCTTGGCGAGTTTATGCTTATTATAATAGTTCTCCATTGACATACCCAATTCTTTTGCGGTTTCCTCATTGGTCTTCAGCTCCAAATATCGCAGACGAATCAATTCGCTGTAACGCTTGTTAGGCATCTGCTTGATGATAGTCAGTGCATCTTGACGATTGAGATTAGAAAAATCTATCTCTATAGAACCATAAATCGAGTCAGTTCTATCACTATCGTCATCTTTATCATTTACATAAGAATGAGAAATCAGCTCGTGTTTTGGCAATCTTTCTTTGGCTTCAAACTGCTTGTAGCAATAAAACAAACAAGCTGTCTTCAACCAACTGGTCAATGTACTCTCACCTCTGAAATTCTCCATCTGACATTTTCCAGTTGCCTTGCTTGGGGCAAGAACTACTATGTAAATTTCATCTATAAATTCCTTGCAATTTGCACAGTCGGTATAATAGTTGTCGTAGATGGACTTAAACAGGGGATAGCATTGTTGATAGAAGTATTTGCGTGTAACCATTTCATCCCTTACTATCAAGGATTTGGCTATCTGCAAATCTTCGGAGAATATCTTTTTTACTACCATATTGTTTTTTAGTTTGTTTGGGTGCTACCAAACTACAGTTTCACATCGTTCCAAGACTTTCAGAAAGTCATTGGGTATATAGGCGGTGATAAATATTCCGATGCCCTCCAGTTCTATGGCGACGCGCTGTTGCCCTGCCGCTCTCACCACTTTGCCGATGATGCCTTTGAAGTCGCCCTGAGTGATTTGGACGAGGTCGCCACTCTTGTAGCGGATGCGGTCCTTGGAGATCATGCCACTATGCTCGCTGGGGACGCTGGTGGCTTTGATGAAGTTGAGCATTTCGTTGTCGGGAATAACGATGGGAGGATTGAGGCCTGTGGCGTTTTCTAGGGGTTTGGTTTTGTCGGTGTAGTATTTCAGCCATTTGGAGGAGGGGGCGGGATCCTTGACGAACTGTTCGGCCATTGTGCGGCTCAACCGAGCGAAAACAATATCGGGAAGCAGAGGCTCGTGAAAGGTTCTCCGCTTCCCGTTGATGAGTTTCGTGATGTCGTGCATCGGAACGTAGGTCTCTATGTCGTTGTCCTCCAGCAAATCGACTGCCTTTTTCCAGCGTCCGTATGTCGCGCGGAGAACAAACCATTGGGGCCTATCCTTAGGTATAAAGTTCTAGGATTCCCCTTCTGAGCATCTTGCGGCGCCTGGGGCGCCTTGAGCTTCGGGGAGGGCACAGGAGGTAAGTCCTGCGCTCGAGGGATTTTCACCGCCTCGTCGGGTGTTCACATTAGGCAATGTGTCCATTTAGGTCGTGTCTTAGATCCAGGTCTGGATGACACTAACAAAAAAGCGTGAACCGTCCGTTGTCCGATCCACACTCTGAGGCCGTGAGAAAGTGCCCTATACTGCTGAACGAACAACAGTATAGCCCACGCCGATATGATATATAGCAATTATCGCACACTTACACAAGCCGAGGATATTGTATGCCATAGTGACAGAGCACAATATCTGCTCATGCAAAATGTGACAACTTGGTATAATCACACCCGGGACATCTACCGTTGTCATGTTCAAGGCAGTACATTGTTTCTCGAAATTTCTCACGTTTCAGAGTGTACGTTGAACTTGACGCTTGTAAACGCCTTTTATGTCTGGACTGCTTAGACAAAGCTGGCTGAGGCACGGTTCGACATGCTCCTGCTATTGGGGCTGCCCTACTCTCGAGCATCACAGCTTTTCCCACCCTAGGCCCACTTCGCATAGTGTTCACCCTCGGGATGACTCGCTACACTTTGTACGGCGTAGGCTGCCGACTCTATCATAATGGAAAGAACTCGTCTCACGGCATGATTGTAGTCTGGCTTTTACAGTCCGACACAAATTTACAACTATTTTATGAATCAAAGAAAAGTTTCTTAAAATATTTTTGTTTTCAACCCCTAAATTTGCATTTTCAACCCCCTAAATTAACATTTAGAGGGTGGGAGCGTCCCCAAAAACGGAACAACAAGTATAGTTTGCGATGATTCACTACAACCTGCTGCCATGGGAAAACAAGAGCAACAACAAGTACTAAAAATACAATGCTTTCGATAAGTCATGCGCAGAACCGAGCTTGATCGAGTTATGCCATGGCGAGAAAGGGTGTCATGAAATGGCGCGCTTCGCAGGGACACAATCCTGCCGAAATGAAACAACAAGAAACAACGCTCCGCAAGGGTTCATGTGGCACAATAAAACGAAATCAAGTCTTGTGAGAGACCAAAATCAATCTTTGAAGCGGATCGGTACTGTACTCGTCAGATGAGTTGACTCTGTGTATTTAGATCGAAACAGTAAAAATATTCACAGGATGTTTTGTCGTGTTTACTTACCACCAAAACTTATCTTAAGACACGCATCGTGATTATTGGCTACGGATGGAAGCAAGAGCTTTCTTGTAGCCCAAACTGCGGGAAAATCGTGAGAAAAGGCTATAATGGACGCTTTTTCGCTGACACAGGCTTTGTTAAATGAATACGGAGAAAAAGTTAATGGGGAGTTAATTCATGCTAATCGACTTGCATTCAGCAGGACGCGGGGTTATCTTTGTATAGCTGCTGCGCCTTGACGAGTGATGCGTCAGCCATCATCGCATAAAAGGCAGAGTGCAACAAACAACCGTAATGTAAAATATAATCCAAACGCATAACAATGGAAAAGTTAAACTTCTTGCCTAGAGCATCTGTCAGGAGTCGCATCCTATCGTTCTCGTATCGATCCCGTATTGATTCCGTATCAATCCCGTATTGTTCTCGTATTGTTCTCGTATCGTCCTCCTATCGTTCTCCTATCGTTCTCGCTTACAGAAGCGGAAACAATACGGAAACGATACGTAAACGATATTTGTTCGATGGGAAGATGATACAAGGTTGACACGTAGCTGATACTTGGAAGAAGGCTGTCACCACGAGTCTGCCACTTTGTCACCCTGTCAGTTTGGCGAGACAGTTTTGGCGCATTGGCACGCTTTTCGCAATGAGAAGGGTGAGGCCCGCAAGGCAAGTGCCGAGGGGTCTCGCAGAAAAGTCAAAACAAAAACGATTAAAAATATTACGATCATGACAATTAAACCGTTAGCAGACAGAGTGCTGGTTCTTCCGGCACCGGCAGAGGAGAAAGTGGGTGGAATCATTATTCCCGACACCGCCAAAGAGAAACCGCAGCGCGGCAAGGTGATTGCCGTCGGCGAGGGTACGAAGGACGAGAAGATGATCCTGAAGGCCGACGACGTGGTGCTTTATGGCAAGTATGCTGGCACGGAGATTGAGAACGAGGGCACGAAGTACCTCATGATGCGCCAGAGCGATGTGCTCGCCATCGTCACCGAGTAAAGAGGTGGTGAGGGACGCAACGAGTTGTAAAATTGTATTTATCAAATAAAAACAGAAGAAACGATCATGGCAAAAGATATTAAATTCAATACAGAAGCACGCAATCTGCTCAAGAGCGGTGTGGACCAGTTGGCCAATGCCGTCAAGGTGACACTCGGTCCGAAGGGTCGCAACGTGGTGATTGGCAGAAAGTTTGGCGCACCGCAGATCACCAAGGACGGTGTGAGCGTGGCCAAGGAGGTAGAGCTGGAGGATAGCCTGGAGAACGCAGGCGCACAGCTTGCCAAGAGCGTGGCCAGCAAGACGGGCGACGACGCAGGTGATGGTACGACCACAGCTACGATTCTCGCCCAGGCCATCGTCAACGAGGGTCTGAAGAACGTCGCTGCTGGTGCCAACCCGATGGACTTGAAGCGTGGTATCGACAAGGCCGTCAACGCGGTGGTAGATTACATCAAGGACAACGCCGAGGTGGTGGGTGACAACTACGACAAGATCGAGCAGGTCGCTACGGTGAGTGCCAACAACGACCCGGAGATCGGTAAGCTGCTGGCCGACGCCATGCGCCAGGTGAGCAAGGACGGCGTGATCACCATCGAGGAGAGCAAGACCCGCGACACCAACATCGGTGTGGTAGAGGGTATGCAGTTTGACCGCGGCTACCTGTCTGGCTACTTCGTGACCGATACGGACAAGATGGAGTGTGTGATGGAGAATCCGTACATCCTCATCTACGACAAGAAGATCAGCAACATCAAGGACTTCCTGCCCATCCTGCAGCCTGCTGCCGAGAGTGGCCGTCCGCTGCTGGTGATCGCCGAGGATGTCGATTCTGAGGCTCTCACCACGCTGGTTGTCAACCGTCTGCGTGCGGGCTTGAAGATCTGCGCCGTCAAGGCTCCGGGCTTCGGCGACCGCCGCAAGGCCATGCTGGAGGACATCGCCGTACTGACTGGTGGTGTGGTGATCAGCGAGGACAAGGGTCTGACGCTCGACAAGGCTACGCTCGAGGAACTGGGTACGGCCAAGAAGGTGACGGTCTCCAAGGACAACACCACCATCGTCGATGGTGCTGGTGCGAAGGAGAACATCAAGGAGCGTGTGGCTCAGCTCAAGAACGAGATTGCCAACACGAAGAGCTCTTACGACAAGGAGAAGCTGCAGGAGCGCCTGGCTAAATTGGCTGGCGGTGTGGCCGTGCTCTATGTCGGTGCCAACTCCGAGGTGGAGATGAAGGAGAAGAAGGACCGCGTCGATGACGCACTCTGCGCAACGCGTGCCGCTGCCGAGGAGGGTGTCGTCGTGGGTGGTGGTACCACCTACATCCGCGCTCAGAAGGTGCTCGCCGATCTCAAGGGTGAGAATGCCGACGAGCAGACGGGTATCAACATCGTCTGCCGCGCGATCGAGGAGCCGCTGCGCCAGATTGTCGCCAACGCTGGTGGCGAGGGTGCCGTGGTAGTCGATAAGGTCCGCGAGGGCGAGGGCGACTACGGTTACAATGCCCGCAAGGACATTTACGAGGATCTCCGCGCAGCTGGTGTCATCGACCCGGCCAAGGTGGCTCGCGTAGCCCTGGAGAACGCAGCATCCATCGCTGGCATGTTCCTCACCACAGAGTGCCTCATCGTCGATAAGCCCGAGAAGGAGCCGATGATGCCCGCAGCACAGCCGGGTATGGGTGGCATGATGTAATTCTGCGACACAAAACCCTAAATATATTTGAAAAAGTGGAGGTAGTCCCCTTGGTGGGATTGCCTCCACTTTTTGTTTTCCCATGGCCTGACGGCGGAAAAAATCGACAATGGCAAGGAAAAACCACAAGAAAACAAAAGATTCTTTCCGTTTACACCCTTTATTAGGAAAAATATGATTACTTTTGCAGCAGAGGAGCGGACGGATCGTACTCGACAACATCCATCCGCCTACCCCACTAATGAACCTTCCAAGACAGAAACCTATAAAAGACAGAATAATGATGAAACAAACGATGCACAAATCCACGACTGCCGCAATATGGCTTGCGGCTGTGGCGGTCATAGCCCTCGTGGCAAAGCCGACAAGCGCCTGGGCACAAAATCCCAAGACCTTCACGGAGTATGTCAACGAGATCATCGAGACGCAGCAGGAGCAGGATGAGCCCGAGGGAGAACGCGTATTCTTCACGCCCTATCTCACGAATGACACCCACTACATGGTGATCTCCGACATCAGTATCAACACGCTGTACAACGTCTGCGAGGGCGCGTTCTGCGTCATGGACAACAACCTCCTCACAGTGTGGTCGGTAGATGGAGAGTATCTGTTTGGTCCGAACTGGAAGCCCCTCGGACTGTACGACACCCACCCGATGTGCTTTGACAACGGAGCCTTGCTGGTGAAGTCGGCAAAGAAAAACAGTCTCGGCAAGGAGTACTACTCCATCCTCTACAAGAACGGAGCGGTGCGCAACCTCGACCCGTCATGGGAGCCCCAGTCAAGGTTTGTCGATGGACTGGCTGCCGTGACCAAGAAGCAGGGCTACACCGAGATGGGCAATTTCTTCATCAACACGCGGGGTGAGAAGATGCCTTCGCCCAGCAACCTCTATTTCGGCTATGACGGCGAAAAGACGCGAGCCCTGAGATGTGGACTGCGCGCCTTTGAGACGAAGGACCACAAGTGGGGCTACATGGACGAGAAGTGTCAGGTGGTGCTGCAGCCGCAATGGGACAAGGTGCGCGACTTCAGCGAGGGCTATGCCTGGACGTTCAAGAGAAACACCAGCGACGGCACCCACACCGCCACCCTCATCGACAAGACGGGCAAGGTGGTACAGACGGTACCGAGCTTCTCTGCTATGACGTCGCTCAGCAGGACGTATATGATCGGTGATGTTTGCGACGGCAAGTACTACCTCTACTCCAACGACTCGGAACCGACGACAACCTACTACGACCTCAAGGGCAACGCACTGGCGATCTCCCACGGTGGAACCTCCTTCTACGAAGGCCATGCCCTGGTGCGCGGCGTCAAAGACACCTGGGACCGCATCTTGCTCGTCGATGACGACTTCACGGTGATGGACAGCTACCCCACCTACGCCAGTGACGGACACGATATCTATGCCGACGAACTGTGGGTGACGAAGCCCTTCGAACCTTTCGGCCTCCATACCATCCATTCGGGATCGGTCGTGATAGACAGCAGGGGACGACTGGTACTCAAAGAGATGAGTTCCCCATGGTCTCCCGACTACATCAGAGGATTCAGCCAGCCGAGCAAGGATGGCTATATCGTGGCAAACAACATCTATGTCGGCGACAAGCGATACCTGGCGCTGATCAAATATACGGGTGAGATCGCCTGGCTTTTTTCAGCAGAATCTTTCTCCGCCAAGGACTTGAGAGGATTCTTCAAAGCTCCCGACTACAACGACACGACGGTAATAGTAAAAGATCCGCCTATCACCGATAAGCCCAAGGGGCCCACGCAGGTGACAGACGCGACCTACAAGGTGAACATCATCTGCAGTCCGAAGGAAGGAGGCACGGCCAGCGTTGTGGGCAAGTCGCCTATCAAGTATGGTGATAAGGTCTCCATCAAACCGGCTGCCAACGAGGGCTGGGTGGCATCGAGCATCAACGTGGAAAAACAGGAGGTGGGCGAAGAGCCGTTTATGGTCACGGACGACGTGATGGCCACCGTGTATTTCCTCCAGCGTCCCGTCTTTGAACCGATCGACCGGACCAACACCTACGAGGGTAAAGTGAAGATCATGGAACTGGACGACGCACCGGTCTATGTGACGCTCTATGCCACGATGAGCAAAGACAAGGATATCAGTTGCCCGTTTGGCGACAAGACCTACGGCTACCTCACCTTGATGCTTGACCCGAAAATGAGATACAACGGCAAGGGAGTGTCGGTGAACGGCTTCTTCCCGCCGATGAAGATCATCGGTTTCCAGCATGAGGGCGGCAAGCAATACCTCGTGGCCGATGGCGGATCCGTCATGTACCACGACCTGCGCATCACGACAAACGACCTGCTGGCCAACCTGTGGTTCAACCTGCTGGTGAGAATGGACGGCTTTGAGTCGGGAAGCATCGTCCCGCGCCGCTACCGCATCGAGATGACCAACGTCAATGAGAAGACGGGCGAATGTACGCTGGGCAACCTGGAGGTATTCTCCCGCAGCAAGGGATGGGTGCCGGGACAGGATCCGTCGATTGCCAGACACACCGCCAGCAAATTCCCCTCGCTCAGCGGTGGCGCCCACGACCTGGGCATTGCAGCTGACTACTTCAAGGGATGCACGCTGAAACTGGCCAAGAAGCGCGACGACGTGCTCTGGTATCCGCCGCTCGAATGGGCAAAGAGCCAGACCGAATATGACAAGAAGATAGAGAAGATGAAGGACACCTACCTTCACTTCATCACCGATTGCGAAGCGCTGTTCGGCCTATAACATCATACTCATCTTTTACGCAAGAACAAGAAAAGAATGAAACTCATCACCACCAGCGACTGGCACATCGGCAACCTCTTTCATGGCAGCGACCGATTGCCCGAGCATCGCCACTTTCTGCAATGGCTGCTCTCGCAACTGCGAGCGCAGCAGCCCGACGCCCTCCTTGTGGCGGGCGACGTCTTTGACAATGGCAACCCATCGGCAGCGGCACAGTCGGCCTACTACGAGTTTCTGGACGAGGCCACGCAGGCTTGTCCAGGCCTCCACATCATCATCACTGCCGGCAACCACGACTCGGCCAGCAGGCTGGAGGCTCCCCGTGCGCTGCTGACCCGACAGAGGGTGGAGGTGAGGGGCCATGTGCACCGTACCTGGCAGCAGGAGGAGGAGGGAGGACGATGGGTGATCGACTATGAGGACCTGATGATACCGCTCACGGGGCGGACGGGCGACCGGGTGGTGGTGCTCGCCGTGCCCTTCCTCCGGAGCGACGTCGTGCAGAACAGTTGTTATTCGCAGGGCGTCACGGACCTCTTGCGCCAACTGACGGACCGCGCGAGGGAGCTATATCCTGACACGCCGATCGTCATGATGGCTCACATGTATGCCAAGGGGGCCGACATCGCCGAGCGGGATGCCAGCGAGCGCATCATCATCGGCGGACAGGAGGAGGTGGAGATGGGGGACTGGGAGAACCACCCCGACTACCTGACCTGTGGTCATATCCACAAGCGGCAGCATATCTGGAACACCCGCTGGGCACGCTACACGGGGAGCGTCCTGCCCATGTCCTTTGCCGAGAAGGACTACCGCCACGGGGTCGATCTGGTCACGACGGAGGCGGACGGCAGGTGGCGAGTGGACTTTCTGGAGTATGAGCCCCAACACCCGCTGCGCATCCTGCCGGAGACAGACGAGGCGATGTCGCCGAAGAAACTGCAGAAGATCATCAAGACAACACTGCCCGACAGGGTGGATGGGCTGCTGGGCGACGACTTTGTCTATCTTGTGCTCAAGGTGAAGACAGAAAAGGCAAGCAACGACGAGATCAAGGCGCTCCACGCGCTCATAGAGACGAAGAACGCCGTGCTCTGCAAGACGCAGCGGGTCATCGACGACATCGACCTGACAACCATGACGGGGCAGGAGGAGATACACAGCATCGACGACATCCTCAACCGCGACCCGCTGGAGACGCTGAAGGAGACGTTCGCCATCAAGCACAACGCCGAGATGACGGCACACCAGGAGCAGATGCTCCGCCATCTGATAGAAACCATCCATACAGATCAGGAGAAAGCATGAAGTTTATCAAGTTAGAGATACTCAACCTGGCTTCCCTCGACCGGGAGGAGGGAGAGACGATCCATTTCACCTCGGGAGCCCTGGGCGAGAGCAATATTTTCAGTATTGTGGGGCCCACGGGCAGTGGCAAATCAACGATTCTCGACGCCATCTGCCTGGCGCTCTACAACCGGGCGCCTCGCTATCCGCGCAAGAAGGGCGACCGCAACCAGAACATCGAGATCTATGGAACGCCGGAGGAGGGGGAGCGCAACCGACTGGCGCCTACCGACTCGCGCAACATCCTGACGCGAGGACGGAAGGAGGGCTACAGCAAACTGACGTTCCGGGCCAACAACGGCCTGGTATATCGGGCCGAGTGGTATGTGCGGTTTCAACGAGTGAAATACGAGAACGTGAGAACGGCGCTCTATCTGCTGGGCAGCAAGGAAGGACGGCCCACGGAGGAGGAGGCCGACTGGAATACGCTCCCTGTGCTCATCGGCCTCGACTACGACCAGTTTCTGCGCACGGTTCTCATAGCGCAGGGATCGTTTGCCAACTTCCTCACGGCCAAGGAGAACGAGCGCTACGAACTGCTGGAGAAGCTCATCGGCTGTGAGGAGCAGTATGCCCTGATCGCTGCGGGCATCAAGCAGCAGCGGGACCTCGCCCAGCAGGCTTACCAGGCGGTGACGGCGGATTTCGCTGCTTTCGAGAAAGACCTCATCGGCAGTGAGGAGGAACTCCAGCTACTCGCCGACCGCATCAAGCAACTGGAAGAGGAGGACCGGAAGGCCAAGGCCGAACTGAGTGCTGTGACGGAGGCTTTGGCTTGGTATGTGGCCGACGATCAGCAGCGACGAAACATCGCGCGCTACGAGGAGGCGTTTCTTGGTGCGCGCCAACGCCTCGACGCCATCAAGGGGGATGTGGAGCGGCTTCGGTTGCACGACGCTACGCTGCCGGCCGTGGATCTCTACAAGGCGATGCGCACGGCGGAGCGCAACAGGGCCAGAATGGGCACCGAACTCGAAAGGATTACCAAGCAGCGGACCGAGAAGGAACAGCTGCTGGAGGCGGAGAACCGCAGGCAGACTGAGTTGACACAGATGGCTGCTGGTGCTGGGAAGGAAGTGGAACGGATGAAACCGCACATCGACCGGGCCCGTATTATCAAGGGCGAACTGGCGGCCGCTTCTCTGAGCGTCAAGGAGAAGCAGGAGGCGCAGGCCGTGGCGGAGAAGGCGATCCAAAAGGCGGACCAGCAGGTGGCGGACAATGCTGCTGCCATCGTCAAGGCGGAACGGAAACAGAAAAAGGCGGAGGAGTCGCTGGCCGTGCTGCGAAAGGAGGTAGAGGCCCGAAGCGGACAACTGGCAGCGGCGGTCGAGACGGCGACAGCAGCCTATGAGAAAGAGCGGGGAAAGGCCGACGGCATGGACGCGCTGGCGCTGCAGGAGGCCAAGAGCAAGGCGGAGCATCGACAGCACAACTTGAAGGAAGCCATCTACATCCGACGGGCGATGACAACCAATCAGCAGGCGCTGGACAAGGGGGCAGAGACCATCGCTACGCTGAGCGATCGCAACAAGGCCATCGAGGCATCGATCGCGCAACTGACCATCGAGAAGCTGAGCGAGGAGTTGGAGACGCTTCGCAAGACACATACGCTGATGACCAGCGACCATTGGGAGGCGCACCGTGCCGGACTGGAGGAGGGTGCGGCCTGTCCGCTCTGTGGTTCGACGCACCATCCCTACCACGACCAGCAGGTCTTCGCCTCGGTGGTGAGCGAGTTTACGCAGTTGATCGAGGACAAGCAGCACACGCTCGAGACGCAAAGGACGGAGAAGGAAAAACTGAACCGGGAGAAGGGCCTGAACGAGGGCAGACTGAAGACGCTGAACGACAACGCACGCCTGCTGACCGACGAGCAAGGACGGTTGGAGAAGGAGTGGGGCGAACTGCCCACGCAAGGGACTACCGGGTGGAGCGAGGACGTCGAGGAGTTGCTTTCGATGCAGGAGGCCGTGGCGGAAGCGGTGGTCAAGGCTTCGAAGGCCTTGGCGGACTACAACACACTGGTCAAGGAGATAGACCGGTTGCGCCAGGCGAAGGATCAGGCGACGGAGGCACAGGGAAAATATCAGCAGCAGGCTGACCAGCAGGTAAAAAAAGCCGAGAACCTGTGTGCCGAGGCGCAGGCCTCGCTACTGACAGAGCGGGGCAAGACCGACAACCTCGTCAAGCAGCAGGAGGAGAAGCGTCAAGCGCTCCAGCAAGCTACTGCGGCCTGGGAGAAGGCCGTGGCAGAGGTGCGAGAGAAGGAGGCGGCTATCAAGGCGGAGATTGGGGAGATGGACCCGAACGCCTTGGAGCAGCGACTGACCAAAGCAAAGGCGGAGGCCGACGAGGCTGTAGTGAAGCAGGGGGAGGGCATCGGCAAGATAAGGGAAGCCATCACGGGCTTAGCGGGCAGACTGGAGACCATGGCAAAGGAGATGGACAACGAGCAGAAGCAGCATGACCACGCTCGGCAGCAGTTGGCGGACTGGATCGCGGCATACAACGAAGACTGTAGCCACCCCACCCTGCTCTCCCTCGACGACATCGTCCGGCTCTATGCTGCCACCGATCCCTGGGAGGAGATACGCGAGCGGCTACAGCGGTTGACGGAGGACCTCACCAAGACGGAGACGACGCTGCAGAACGAACGGCGCACGAACATCGAGCACCAGCAGAAGCGGCCCGACCGCGACAAAGAGGTGCTCCTGGCCCGCAAGGCCGAACTGGAGGGATTGTCGTCCACCGAACTGACAGACGCGAAGGCACGGATGCAGCGCCACGAGACGGCCAAGCTGCGGATGGGAGCGCTCTTCGAGAAAAGACAGGAGGCAGAGCAACGGAAGGTGGAATGGGAGCAGATCGCCGACGCCATCGGAAGCGAGGGCAGGACGCTCCGCAAGATTGCACAGTGCTATACGCTCCGCTTCCTCATCGAGCACGCCAACGTGGAGATACGGAAGTTTAACTCGCGCTACGAACTGATGCAGGTGAAAAACTCGCTGGGCATCCGCGTCATAGACCATGACCGTGCGGATGACGTCCGCGACACCACCTCGCTGTCGGGTGGCGAGACCTTTATCGTCTCGCTCGGACTGGCCCTCGGGCTATCGGCCCTGTCGTCGCGCAACCTGTCTTTCGAGAATCTCTTCATCGACGAGGGTTTCGGCACGCTCGACCCCGACACGCTCTCCACGGTCATCGACGCGCTGGCAATGCTCCAGTCGTCGCAGGGCAAGAAGGTGGGCGTCATCAGCCATACCGACACCATGTCGGAGCGCATCACCACCCAGATACGCATCGTCAAGAACGGCAACACGGGAAGCAGCCACATCGAGATCTACCCACAATAATTCATCAAATCATCAAAACCACTCATCTACTGAACAATCCTCTATGAGCAGGGAATTAGCTTTCACGATACTGACCGCAGCCGGACTTTGTCTCTATGGCTGCCAAAACAACCGGAGCACGGAGGAATCGGCACCGGAAGAACCCAAGGTGGTTTTCCCGGCCGACACGGCTTCGGCCTATGTGGCGCCAGCATCCAAGACCGACTCCCTGAAGACACTGAAGGGCAAGATGGACGAGGACTTCAACGTGCTCAAGGAGATGGAGAACAATGCGCCAGAATACTACGAGCGCCTGCAGCGCCAGATGTGTCATGGCTTCATCGTGATCGACAAAAGCAGGATGAAACTGATCCTCTACGACAAGGAGGGAGGCGTGGTGAGGCGCTTTGCCATGGGCTGCTCCAGAAAGTTTGGCACCAAGCACAAGAAGGGGGACAACCGCACGCCCGAAGGATTCTTCACCGTGGAGAATGTATATAACAGTACCGACTGGCTCTACACCGACGACGAGGGGAAGACTTCGAAGAAGAAAGGGATGTTCGGACCGTGGTTTATCCGACTGCGCGTGCCGGGGACGTCGCAGATTGGCATTCACGGCACCTGTGCGCCCTGGTCGGTGGGAGGGCGCGTCAGCCATGGCTGCATCAGGTTGACCAACGACGACATCACCACACTCAAAGACTTGGTGACGCCAGGCATGCCCGTCATCATCATACCAGGGAAGAGGGACCGGGAGCAAAACTATGCCGAACGGGTGGTGATACCTTATTTCTCCACCATCCGCTACACCGAACAAGAACCAGTCGTCCTGCCTGATCCGGAACCAGACCCACAGGCTGCAGACACGATGGACAGCGACTCGGTGGATGTTTACGAGGAAACGAACGAGGACGGTCCTGACTCCACCTGGTCGTAATGGCAGCGACCCGGCGGAAGCAGGACCAAGGAAGAAATAGAGGAGGCTCTGACCACCAAAATCCATGATTTTTTTGGTGGTACGGGGCGAAACCACTACCTTTGCAGACATGAAAATAAAAATCAACTGGAAGCAATTCGCCGCTTTCTTCATCGTCATCGGCTGCACCTATTATATCACGCGCAACTTCTTCATGACGGCGGGCATCTTGATGCTGCTCCTCCTCATCGACGGCTTGCTCCTCGACTACGACCATCGGAGACGGGGACGCAAACAGGCGGAGGAGATCATGAAGGGACTGAAGGACGAGGAGACGGACGAAGAGAAGCAATAATCCACCGAATCATGGAACAACTCATCAGACTTTATGAGCAATGGGCGGGCGGCAAGCCTGCCACGATAGAGAAGGTGAAGGGTGCGGGGAGCAACCGCATCTACTACCGACTGACGGACGAGGCGCACCACTCGGTCATCGGGGTGGTGGGCACGAGCCGCGAGGAGAACCATGCCTTCATCTGCCTGGCAAAGCATTTCGGCCAGCGACAGCTACCCGTACCGGAGATACTGGCCGCAAGCGACGACGAGATGCGCTACCTGCAGACCGACCTGGGCCACGTCTCGCTCTTCGACGCCATACAGGGCGGACGGGAGGCAGGCGGACGCTACAACCTCAAGGAGGTGGACCTGCTGAGACGAACGATACGCGAGCTGCCCAACATACAGATCAGGGGGGCGCGGGGACTGGACTTCTCCCAATGTTATCCGCAACCGGAGTTTGACCAGGACAGCGTGCTCTTCGACTTGAACTACTTCAAGTACTGTTTCCTCAAGGCTACGGAGATCGACTTCCACGAGATGAAACTGGAGGCCAACTTCCGGATGTTTGCCAAAGACCTGACGGCAGAGCCGATGGAGGCTTTTCTCTACCGCGACTTCCAGGCACGCAACGTGATGCTCGACAACGAGGGCAATCCCTTCTTCATCGACTTCCAAGGGGGCAGAAAGGGACCTTTCTACTACGACTTGGCTTCGTTTCTGTGGCAGGCGAGCGCGAAGTATTCCTTCAAACTGCGCCGCGAACTGATCTTCGAATACTACCAAAGTCTCAAGCAATACACCGAGGTGCCTTCCTCGCGCCACTTTGCCCACCGATTGGCGCTCTTCGTGCTCTTCCGCACGCTGCAGGTGCTTGGGGCGTATGGTTTCCGGGGTTACTTCGAGCATAAGCGCCACTTCATCGACTCCATACCGGGGGCTATCCAGAACCTGCGCGACTTGCTCGCCCTCGACCGTAGCACCTTCCCCTATCCCTACCTGATGTCGGTCCTACAGCGCCTGGTGGAACTACCACAGTTTACGCGCATCGAGGAACCAGCGAAGAACCGGGCCGATGGCTTCCGCACCACAGCGGACGACGTCTTCAAGGCCAACCCGCTGGATGGTCCCGCCACCTTCTCGAAATACGACGGCAAGGGCCCGCTGGTGGTCCGCGTGTTCAGTTTCTCCTACAAGAACGGCATTCCCGAGGACGAGTCGGGCAACGGCGGAGGCTATGTCTTCGACTGCCGAAGCACACACAACCCAGGACGCTATGAGCCGTACAAGAAACTGACGGGACTGGACGAGCCCGTGATCCGATTTCTGGAGGACGACGGCGAGATCCTCGACTTCCTCAAACCGGTCTATCAACTGGCCGACCATCATGTGGAGCGATATATGCAGCGGGGCTTCACTTCCCTGATGTTCTGCTTCGGATGCACGGGCGGACAGCACCGCAGCGTGTATAGTGCGCAGCACCTGGCGGAGCATATCCACGAGAAGTATGGTATCGAGGTGCGGGTGACGCATCGCGAACAGCACATACAACGCGTGATGGAGGCAAAGGACACAGCGAAGGGGGCGGAATAAGGGACTTCTCCTGACTACCCGTCCTCGATTTTCTCTCACAACGACAAGGCTACATGACAAAACAGGCAATGATATTCGCGGCAGGGCTGGGCACCCGCCTGAAGCCGCTCACCGACCGAATGCCCAAGGCACTGGTGCCCGTGGCGGGGGAACCGCTGCTGGCTCACGTCATCAGAAAACTGAAGGCGGAGGGCTTTACCCGCATCGTGGTCAATGTGCACCACTTCGCCGACCAGATCATCGACTATCTCCACACCCACGACTTCGGGGTGGAGATACATATCTCTGACGAGACCTCCAAACTCCTCGACACGGGTGGCGGCATCCGTCATGCTGCCCATTGGTTTGAGACCAACAGCCCAGTGCTGATCCATAACGTCGATATTTTAAGCAACGCCAATCTCTCCCGGCTCTACGACAGTACGGTGGCAGACGCAGCCTTGCTGGTCAGCGACCGCGTCACCAAGCGCTACCTGCTTTTCGGCGAGGGGAAGCGCCTCGTGGGATGGACCAATGTGGAGACAGGGGAGGTACGGTCGCCCCATGCAGATCTGTGTGTGGCCGACTGCCAGCGATGGGCCTTCAGCGGCATCCATGTCGTGTCGCCTCGTCTCCTCGAAGCCATGCGTCCCTATCCAGACCGCTTCCCGATCATGGACTTCTATCTGCAAAACTGCGACCGGCTTGATATCCGAGGCCAGCTTGCCGACGACCTCCAGCTCCTCGATGTCGGAAAACTCGACACCCTGGACCGCGCCGAATCGTTTGTCAAGACGCTGGCGAAGGGCTGACGAACCTATGTTCCGAGGCACACGGAGGTTCCACTCACGCCTCTTCCCCACCCTTTTGCCAACAAAAGTTGGGCAGAACAAAAAAAACAGGCCGCAAAATTTGGTAGTCTCGCATAAATCCACTACCTTTGCACCCGCATTTACCAAACGGTACTTGCCAACACGCTTCCAACCCCTAGGAGAGATGGTAGAGTGGTCGATTACACCGGTCTTGAAAACCGGCGTACCGAGAGGTACCGGGGGTTCGAATCCCTCTCTCTCCGCAACAGAGTCCTGTAAATCGCAAGATTTACAGGACTTTTCTTTTGTGTTTTTAAGTAGTCCCCCTTTTTTACCACCATACAAAGTGGTAAGTTACCACCTTAATTTTATTATTAACCTGAGAAGTCCATTCCCTTCTGCAGATTGTTTTTACTAACAAGGCACGACATGAGGAATAAGCAATGTTTATGTGGCATTTACGATGTTATAAGAACTACTGCAAAAAAAAGTCGCATTATACGACTATTTTTGCAGTGATTTCATTTTGTTGTTCTTTTATTTCAAACCAAGAACTCTACGGATTACCACATTTCTATTCGTTTATTTTGTGTAAATACACATTATTAACGACTACAAAGCTATTCTAATTCCTTTGTTCACGCAAATTTCAAGGCAAGAAAATGAGTCAATGGTAACATTTTTAACTCTTACAAGGCAGTTTTTCCTTCATACAACGCCGATAGACATTATCAATAGTTGGGGCATCTCAAAGATGTATGCTACCCAAATTGTCAAGAATGTCAATGGAGAAGACTTCACTATGGCGGCTATACATTTTCTATATCATTTCACTACTGTCCCGTTAAAGTGGACTAATCGCTCTCTGAATTAATTGAAATACAGT
>ERZ825159.323-NODE-323-length-64350-cov-7.380418_pt1 | contig 64350 bp, 52 predicted proteins | sample MGYA00519932_ERZ825159 | MGnify/ENA primary metagenome ERZ825159 (study PRJEB31778, sample SAMEA3449191) | human gut metagenome | biome: human gut; feature: human-associated habitat; material: faeces | place: United Kingdom | collected 2010/2012 ... | reverse complement strand
TCAGCTGGATAGAGCGTCTGACTACGGATCAGAAGGCCGGGAGTTCGAATCTTCTCGCGTACATTATTGATAAGCGGTTTCTGCGAAAGCAGGAGCCGTTTTTTTAATAATATCAGTTTACTTATCTTTGTATTGATGATATAATAAAAATACAAATATTATTTTTGGGAAAACGGAGGAAGTTTCAATGAGAATTTATTGTACCAAGGACTATAAGGAAATGAGCCGCAAGGCTGCAAATCTGATTTCTGCCCAGGTAATTATCAAGCCAGACTGTGTATTAGGTCTGGCAACTGGTTCAACACCAATCGGAATTTATGATCAGCTGGTAGAGTGGTATCATAAGAATGATATCGATTTTTCCGAGGTAACAACTGTTAATCTTGATGAGTATCGCGGACTGACAAAAGAGAACGACCAGAGCTACTATTACTTTATGCATACTCATTTATTTGATCGTGTGAATATTCGCCCGGATCACTCCTTTATTCCGGATGGAACTTGTGAGGACAGCGAGTTTGAGTGCCGTCGTTATGAAAATCAGATTCGTTCTCTTGGTGGAATCGATATGCAGCTTCTTGGACTTGGACGTAATGGACATATCGGATTTAATGAGCCATCTGACAGCTTTGCACAGGTAACACATTGCGTAGATCTGACACAGAGTACAATCGATGCCAACAAGCGTTTCTTCGCGTCAGAGGCAGATGTACCGCGTCAGGCATACACAATGGGTATCGGAACTATTCTTCAGGCAAAGAAGATCCTTCTTGTAGCAAGTGGTGAGGATAAGGCAGAAGCAGTTAAGAACACATTATTTGGACCAATTACACCATATGTTCCGGCATCTATTCTTCAGATTCATCCGGACGTTACAATCGTTGCAGATGAGGCAGCATTGTCTCTTTGCAAGCTGTAAGCAAAAGAAAGGCAAACAGTATGAAAATTTTAAATGCAAAGATCTGCAGCAATGGTCAGATTTTTGATGGAGAGGTTACAGTAGACGGCGAGCGCATTGCGTCTGTTACGCCTAAAGAAACGTCGTCAAGCTCAGATGAAACCATCATTGATGCAAAAGGTATGTATGTGATTCCAGGCCTTCTCGATGTTCATTTCCATGGCTGTGTGGGATATGATACCTGTGATGCCTCAAAGGAAGCTTTTGATAAAATAGCGGAATACGAGGGCAGTGAAGGTGTTCTTGCGATCTGTCCTGCGACGATGACATATCCAGAGGATAAGCTTTCTGAGATTATGGACATTGCAGCAGATTATGAAAGTCCTGTGGGCGCAGATTTTGTTGGTCTTCATTTAGAAGGACCATTTATCAATCCTAACCGTGTTGGTGCACAGAACTCTGACTATGTACAAAAGCCAGATGCAGATATGCTTCTTCGTCTGCAGGAGCGTGCAAAGGGACGTATTCGAATCTGTGATGTTGCACCAGAGACAGAGAATGCAATTGACTTTGTAGAAAAAATCAAAGATCATGTGGCATCCGTATCTATTGCACACACTTGTACTGACTACGATACAGCAATGCAGGCATTTGAGCATGGTGCCAATCATCTGACACATGGTTTTAATGCAATGCCAGGCATTCATCATCGTAAGCCAGGTCCGCTTTCAGCAGCAGCAGATGCTGAAGCTGACGTAGAGCTGATCTGCGATAATGTTCATATTCATCCGTCAGTAGTACGTCTTGCGTTTAAACTGTTTACAGATGAGCATGTTATTTTAATCAGTGATACTATGAGAGCCTGCGGTCTTGAGGATGGCTGCTACGATTTAGGTGGTCAGCAGGTAGAGGTAAAGGGAAATCTTGCCACACTTGCATCTGATTCAGCTACAATCGCAGGAAGCGTTACTAATTTGATGAATTGTCTTCGTTGCGCAGTTAAGACAATGAAAATTCCATTTGCGAGTGCAGTAAAAGCTGCTACTCACAATCCGGCAAGAAGCATCGGTGTATTAGATGATTACGGCGATGTAGAAGCAGGAAAGTATGCAAATTTGCTTATTCTTGATGAAGAGCTTAATATTGTTCACATGATTAAGCGCGGAAAACTAGTGCGCTAATCAAAATAATTATAATTAAAAAACGGACTGGCTGCAGATTATTTATCTGTTAGCCAGTCCATTTTATTTATTTGTCTTCTTCCTCTAGCTCATCAGTCAAACGGCAGATTTCATCAATCATGTCGCCAATTGTCTCAATAGTATCAAGAAGAGGTGCATCTGTTGTGATATCTACCTTTGCAAGTGCGGCAAGCTCAACAGGGGTCAAGGTGCTTCCAGCTGCAAGTACTTTCTTCCAGTCATCCACAGCAGTTTGACCTTCCTTTTCAATTCGCTTGCAGACCTGTGTGGCAACAGTCAGTCCAGCACTGTATGTGTAGGAGTAAAGACCCATATAGTAGTGTGGCTGGCGCATCCATGTAAGCTCGGCTCCATCACAGATTTCTACATCATCGCCCCAGAAATCCTGAAGAGTTTTTTTCATGATGCTGCTTAATGTATCAGCCTGAACGCTGCCGCCGTTGTCAATAATACGGTATACCTCGCGTTGATAAGCAGCCTCCATCAGATGTGTAACAAAGTTGTGATAGTAGGTGTTGCTGATCTGGCAGGAGAGTACCCAGCGGCGGAAACGCTTGTCATCATTTGACTGCAGCAGATAATGCGCCATTAAAAGCTCGTTCATAGTGGACGGGGCCTCAACAAAGTATGAAGATACATCAGTGTCAAAGATGGACTGTGCGCTGTTGCAGGCACGGAAATGTCCAGCATGACCAAGCTCGTGAGCCAGTGTAAATACATCGGCCATACGGTCGTTCCAGCTTAACAAAATAAAGGAATTAGTTCCGTAGGGGCTTGCGCAGAAACCACCAGTTGACTTGCCTTGATTTTTTGCAAAATCAACCCAGCGGTCACGATAAGCTTCACGCACCATATCTACATACTCAGGTCCAAGGATGGAAAGACCTTTTTCGATATATTCCTTAGAACCCTCAATAGTTACCTTTGGATCATATTCAGGATCAACGGAAATTTTTAAATCAGCAAAGGTCATACGATCCAGCTTGTGAATTTTCTTTAACAGACGTGCATACTTGCGCATATGAACAGAGAGCTTTGTTGTAATCAGATCGATCTGACGGTCATAAAGCTCACGGCTTACCTTCTGGTCAAACAAAAGACTGTCAAATACGCTTTCAAAACCGCGCAGTGTAGCCATTGTCTTTTCAGTCTGAACCTGTGAATTATAAGCGGCAGCAGTTGTGTTCTCATACTGAGCCAGTTTCTTGCTGAATGCATCAAAAGCACTGCGGCGGATTTGTGTGTCAGATTCATATTCATAGTCATCTTCAAACAGGGAATAGCCAAGCGGATAATCCTTGTTATTAGCATGGAAGGAATCAAACTTCATGTCTGCAAGCTTAGTCATGTTGTAAATCTGATAAGGCGTGTTTAAGGTCTGAGAAAGTGCAGACAAGGCGCGCTCTGTCTCAGGATGCAGCTGATGCGGCTTACGGCGAAGTATGTCTTCAAGATAGATGCGGCTGCCGCCGGCAATTGCAATAGAAGCCTTCAGTGTTTCTTCGCTCTGCTCGTTAATTTCGCTGTTGATAAAACTCAAACGGCTGTTGATGTCAGAAATTATATTCATCACACGGTCATTTCTCTCTTGATTGTGGCTGTCATAATAATCAACCGAAACAGCCAGATCAGTATAATTGCCAGTCAGTGTCATCAGGCGAGTCATCTCCTGAAGATCATTTAAGCAGTCACAAATAGCTTCAGGCGTTGTCAGCTTTCCCTTAAAGCGTTCCTCCATAGAAGCACATAGAGCCTTCATTTTTTCAACATCCCTGTACATCGCTTCCTCAGTCGGATAAATCAGGGAAAGATCCCATGTCAGTTCAACAGGGACTTCATTTCTCATTGCTAAACTCATAAAATTTCACCTTTCTCTCAAACTATTGGCTAGTGCCGTGATTGAGCGTAGTATATAGTTAACGGGTAAGCTAATATTGTGGCATAGCCCTAAGGTGAATGGATTTCACGAGACGGACACTTGGAGCAGGTCTTTCAAAGTAATGTTTGATAATAGAAAATGTAAAAGGAACCTGCGGAGTTTGGTCCGTCGACGAAACCATTGCACCGAGGGGCTTTCGTAAACTAGCTCAGTGAACTATAATATCCTAAGTATATACATTTTTTTAAGAAGAAGCAATCTCTTGACAGAAAATAAAAAGTATGATAATATTTTGTCAAGCAAATAAAGGGGAGTAGTGAAACGCCCATATATCTATATTTGGGTTGGGTTTGAAACCGTCAGCCGATGCATTTTGCATCCGTATCAAATGAGAAAGCGAGACTTTTATTGCGGTGTGTGCCGCGGTAGAGGTCTCTTTTTTATTATCCTAACCGTGGCACACGGAAAGGAGAGACATGAGTGATTTCATGATGGAAAGAGAGATTCAAGAAGCTCTCACAGCAGGGGAAAATGCCCTGCAAAGCCTGTATGCAGCGAGTGAGCAGCTAGACAGTGCAAGAAACTGGGGAATTGTCGATTTATTGGGAGGAGGATTTTTTACCGATTTAATTAAGCATTCCAAAATGGGAAAAGCAGAGGAGTATCTTTCACAGGCAAGATATTATCTTCAACAGTTCCAAAAAGAATTGCGTGATGTCGCAGCAGATGATACAATACAGTTACAGACGGGTGATTTTTTAAGCTTTGCAGATTTCTTTTTTGACGGAGTGGTAGCCGACTATCTGGTCCAGTCAAGGATCAATGAGACAAGAAGAAAAGTAGCCGAGGCAATCAGAAGAATCGAAGAACTTACAGCAAAGTTGCGTGCAAAATATAGTTACTTCAACTAAGACAAAAATCACCAGATCAGACACATCAGTTGGGCATAGCAGCAAAGAGGATTTTAGAAAGAGAGGACAACAGTATGAAAACAGCATTGGCAGCAGCACAGCAATCATCATTTTTAGACACGGCAGCATTTCCCATTATTATCGTCGTGATCGCAATCATAGCCATTCTTGCAATATTAGCGAGCGGCTACGTTAAGGCACCGCCGGATCAGGCATACATAATTTCCGGTTTGAAAAAGGAAAGCAAGATCCTTATTGGACGTGCCGGCATTAAGATTCCATTTTTAGAAAGAATGGATAAGCTGTATCTTGGACAGATGACAGTTGATATCAAGACAGAGCAGTCTGTTCCGACAAATGATTTCATCAACGTAAATGTGGATGCAGTTGCAAAGGTAAGAATCAATCCAACAACAGATGGAATTAAGCTGGCAGCAAAGAACTTCTTAAATAAAAAGCCAGGCGATATTGCACTTGATCTTCAGGATTCCCTTCAGGGTAATATGCGTGAGATCATCGGTACCTTGTCATTAAAAGTAATTAATACTGACAGAGACTCATTCTCCGATCAGGTTATGATGAAGGCGTCAAAGGATATGGATAAGCTTGGAATTGAGATCCTTTCATGCAACATCCAGAATGTGACAGACGAAAACGGTTTGATCAAGGATCTTGGTGCTGACAACACATCACTTATTAAGAAAAATGCAGCCATAGCTAAGGCACAGGCCGACAGAGATATAGCTATCGCGCAGGCTGAGGCAGATAAGGCGGCAAATGAGGCGAGAGTTCTTTCAGATACGCAGATTGCACAGAAAAACAATGAGCTGGAGATTCGCAGGGCAGAACTTAAGATTATATCCGATAATAAAAAGGCTGAGGCAGATGCTGCTTACAAGATTCAGGCACAGTCACAGCAAAAGAGTATTGAGACAGAGACTGTGAACGCGCAGATTGCAAGAGCAGAGCGTGATGCCGAGTTAAAGAAGCAAGAGGTTGAGATTGCAAGACAGCGCCTTGATGCAGAAATCCGAGCAAAGGCAGATGCAGATCGTTACCGTGAAGAGCAGCAGGCACAGGCAGAGCTGTTCAAGCGCCAGAAAGAGGCAGAAGCAAAGAAGTTCGAGCAGCAGCAGGATGCAGAGGCAAAGAAAGCCATGGCAGAGGCAGTTCGATTTGCCAGAGAGCAGGAAGCAGAAGGTATCCGTGCAACTGGTCTTGCAGAGGCAGAAGCAATTCGTGCAAAGGCAACAGCAGAGGCCGAAGGTATAGATAAGAAGGCAGAGGCAATGAAAAAATATGGAGAGGCCGCAATTATCGAGATGATCATGCAGGCACTTCCAGAAATTGCAAAGAACGTTGCAGAGCCGCTGTCCAAGGTAGATAAGATCACAATGTACGGCGAAGGAAACAGTGCAAAGATGCTCCAGGATATCATAAACAGTACTACACAGGTAACAGAAGGACTGGCACAGGGAATGGGAATCGATGTAAAGGCATTATTATCAAGCATTGTCGGTGCAAAGATAGCATCAAATACACCAGAGGATCCACAAAAATCTGATTCAGACGAATACGAACAGTAAAAATTAAGGGCAGACAGCACATTGTCTGCCTTTAATTTACAACCTTTTTCATGTTGCCTTGACGGTTGAAAGATGCTGTGCTATTATGAGACTAGTCAAAAAAGAAAGGAATTGTGAAAGGAATTGTGTATGAAAGATCGTTTTGAAGCGAAGCTTATACTGTTTATCATACCGGCACTTGCCATCTGGGAAGTATTATATCAGCTTGTCATAATCAGGTTAATTCCGGCGGCAAAAAATGATACCGTTCATGGTGTAGGATTTGTCGTTTTAGTAGCAGCTGCCTGGCTGATATACCGCAAAAAAGCAGGAACAGAGTATGAGGAGGAAGATCAGGATGCATAGTATTTTATTTTCCATAGGGCCGTTTCACGTTTATGGATATGGCTTTATGATTGCAGTAGGAATTATCTGTGCATTTACGATAGGCTGTTTCCTTGCAAAGCGCTCCGGTCTTGATGATGATGCACTTTTTTCCATGGGACTAGTAGGAATAGTGGGCGGTATTATAGGTGCAAAGCTGCTTTACTATATTGTAGAGTTTCCTTCAATTATTGCAGATCCTTCTATTCTTCTTAATTTTGGAGAAGGATTTGTTGTGTATGGAGGCCTGATTGCAGGCTTTTTAAGCCCATTAATTTACACCAGAATAAAGAAGCTTTCCTTCTTACCTTATCTTGACTGTGCAGTGCCAGGTGTAGCATTTGCACAAGGGTGCGGACGCATTGGCTGCTTTCTTGCAGGCTGCTGCTATGGAAAAGAGACATCCGCATGGTATGGTGTCACATTTCCGGCAGATTGTCTTGCACCGGCAGGTGTATCGCTTATTCCAACACAGCTGTTTTCAGCAGCAGGAGACTTTATATTTGCAATAATTCTTTTTATTTTGCAGAGAACGCTTTACAAAAAGAAGAAAAAGACATCAGGAATTGTTACAGCCGTATATTTGATGCTTTATGCAGTGGGCCGTTTTCTTATTGAATTTTTAAGAAACGATCCAAGAGGAGCTGTTGGTGTATTGTCAACATCACAGTTTATCGCGATCTTTATGTTTGCAGCAGGCGCTGTTATGCTAAGCAGATTTGTAAAAAACAACAACTGATTAAAAAATATTTTGCCTACGGGACTACGACAGAAATATATAAGCAGAAAGGAAGACAACAATGGCAAAAGAAAAGATACCAAAAACGAATGCAATGCGCATACTTGACCGCCTCAAGATTTCTTATGAGGTGCTGTCATACCAGTGTGATGAATTTATAGATGGAATACACACAGCAGATACACTTGGGATTCCACATGAGAACTGCTTTAAGACACTTGTTCTTCAGGGAAAGATCAAGGGATATAGTGTATTTGTTCTTCCAATCGAGGAAGAACTAAACTTAAAGGAGTGTGCAAAGGCAGTTAATGAAAAGTCAGTTGAGATGATCCATGTGAAGGACATCAACGCCGTCACAGGCTATATTCGCGGCTGCTGTACTGCCCTTGGCATGAAAAAGGAATATCCAACCATTATCCACGAGAGTGCGCTTGACTGCCCATATATATGCGTCAGTGCCGGAAAGCTTGGAGTTCAGCTAAAGCTTTCACCGCAGGATTTTATCAAGGCAACAGGTGCAAAGGCACTGAATATTATTCATCAGTAGGAAATTTAATAATACGCCAACTCGGTGTATAGAAAGGACATGAAATTCACATGGGAGAACGTTTAACGCAGGGAGATATCGATAAAATCAAAAAAGAGATAGAGTACCGCACACTCGTTGTAAGAAAAGAGGCGATTGAAGCTGTTTCAGAGGCAAGAGCGCAGGGCGATCTCAGTGAGAATTTTGAGTATTATGCGGCAAAAAAGGATAAAAACAAAAATGAGAGCCGCATTCGCTATTTAGAGAGAATGTTAAAAAACGCTACCGTTATTTCTGATGAATCACAGGAAGGCGTCGTAGGTTTAAATAAAACAATTGAGCTTTACATCGAAGAAATGGAAGAAGTACAGAAGTTTAAACTTGTGACTTCTGTGCGTTGTGATTCTATTGAGGGAAAAATCAGCATTGAATCACCACTCGGAAAAGCAATTAATGGTCATAGAGAGGGTGATCGTGTCTATGTAAAGGTCAATGAAAAGATGGGTTACTACGCAGTGATACGTTCAATCACTGACGGGGATGACAGCGAAGATGAAATCCGCCCATATTAAATTACTATTAAATATGAAAGGGGTATATGAAAATGAACGATTTAGTACACAATGAGGAACGTCTTAAACAGCTTCGCGAACGCGCGAAAGAGCTGATTGGACAAATGACACTTGAGGAGAAGGTATATCAGACACTTTATAACGCACCAGCAATTGAACGCCTTGGAATTGCTTCTTACAACTGGTGGAATGAGGCTCTGCACGGTGTTGCAAGAGCCGGCACAGCAACAGTTTTTCCACAGGCAATCGGTTTGGCAGCAACGTTTGATGAAGATTTCATGGAGCAGATTGGTGATGCCGTATCTACAGAGGCGCGTGCAAAATTTAACATGCAGCAGGAGTTTGGAGATCATGATATTTACAAGGGCCTGACCTTCTGGGCACCAAACGTAAATATTTTCCGTGATCCAAGATGGGGCAGAGGCCATGAAACATTCGGTGAGGATCCGTATTTGACATCACGTCTTGGAGTGCGTTACATCGAGGGAATGCAGGGCCATGACGAAAAATATCTAAAGACGGCAGCATGTGCAAAGCATTTTGCTGTTCACAGCGGACCAGAGGGTATGCGTCATTATTTTAATGCAGAGGTGTCTAAGAAAGATCTCTATGAGACATATCTTCCAGCCTTCAAAGCATGTGTACAAGAGGGTAAAGTCGAGGCTGTCATGGGCGCTTATAACCGTACAAACGGAGAGCCATGCTGTGGAAGCAAGACTTTATTAAAAGATATTTTGCGTGATGAGTGGGGCTTTGAGGGTCACGTTACATCAGACTGCTGGGCAATTAAAGATTTCTATGAAGGTCATAATGTAACAAAGAATGCAGAGGAATCTGTTGCATTAGCAATGAATAATGGCTGTGATTTAAACTGCGGTACGCTGTTTGTTTATCTTCTTGATGCTGTTCGCGACGGTCTTGTAAAGGAAGAACGTCTTGACGAGGCACTTGTCAATCTTTTTACAACACGCATGAAGCTTGGCGTATTTGATAAGGCAGACGATAATCCATACAATAAGATTTCCTATTCCGTTGTTGATTCACCGAAGATGCAGGAATTAAACCTCACAGCAGCAAAAAGATGTCTGACGCTGTTAAAAAATGATCAGATGCTTCCGCTTGATAAAGAAAAGATCCATACAATCGGTGTCATTGGACCGAATGCCGACAATCGCATGGCATTAGTAGGAAATTATGAGGGAACTGCATCACGCTATGTGACAGTCTTGGAAGGCCTTGAGGATTATGCAAAGGAGCATCCAAGAGCAGACGGCGAGAAGATGCGCATTGTTTATTCAGAAGGATGCCATCTTTACAAGGACAGAAGCAGCAATCTGACTCAGAGCCGTGACCGTTTTGCAGAGGTGAAGGGTGTTTGTAAGGAAAGTGATGTAGTAGTTGTCTGCCTTGGTCTTGATGCCAGTCTTGAAGGCGAGGAAGGCGATACAGGAAATGAGTTTTCAAGCGGCGATAAGCTTGATCTGCGTTTCCCGGGTCTTCAAAATGAAGTACTTGAAGTGGCATACGAGAGCGGCAAGCCAGTAATCCTTCTTGTTCTGACAGGAAGTGCAATGGATCTGGCATGGGCAGATGAGCATGTAAATGCCATTATGCAGTGCTGGTATCCTGGTGCACAAGGCGGAAATGCAATCGCACAGGTACTCTTTGGCGATGCATGCCCAGAAGGACGTCTTCCGGTTACTTTCTACCGCACAAGCGAAGAACTGCCGGAATTTACAGATTACAGCATGGAAGGTCGCACATACCGTTACATGAAAAATAAGCCGCTTTATCCGTTTGGATATGGTTTGTCATATACAGAGTTTTCGCTTGACAATGTGAAGCTTAGCACACAAAAGGTTACACCAGATGGTGTTGAAGTCACAGCAGATGTAACTAATATTGGACAGATGGATGGTACTCAGACCGTCTTAGTATATGTAAAGGCAGAACGCGAAGGAACACCAAATCCGCAGTTAAAGGGAATCGCAAAGGCAGCTCTTAAAAAAGGTGAGACAAAGACAGTTCACATTACGCTGCCAGAGGAAGCATTTGGACTTTGTGATGATGATGGCGTAAAGCGCGTTCATAAAGGCAGCTATACGATTTATATCGGTGAAAAGGCAGCAGGCACTGTTGTCAAAGATTAAAATAAAAAGGGAACAAAGTATTTGGAGGAAACGATTATGTATTATATTGGAATTGATCTTGGAACATCAGCTATCAAGCTTCTTTTGATGGAAGGAAACGGCAAAATCTGCAACATCGTATCAAAGGAGTATCCGCTCTCATTCCCAAATCCGGGATGGTCTGAGCAAAATCCATATGATTGGTATGATCAGATGATCGCAGGAATCAAGGAGCTTGTAAATGGCTTCGACACAACAAAGGTTGCAGGAATCAGCTTTGGTGGACAGATGCACGGTCTTGTTATTCTTGATGAAAACGACAATGTTATCCGTCCGGCTATTCTTTGGAATGATGGACGTACAACAGAAGAAACTGATTATTTAAATAATGTAATCGGAAAGGATAAGCTTTCAAAGTACACAGCCAATATTGCATTCGCAGGCTTTACAGCACCGAAGATTCTGTGGGTGAAGAAGCATGAGCCAGAGAATTTTGCACGCATCAAAAAGATTATGCTGCCAAAGGATTACCTGGCATATCGTCTGACAGGCGTATTCTGCACCGATGTATCAGATGCATCAGGTATGCTTTTATTTGATGTAAAGAATCGCTGCTGGTCAAAAGAAATGTGTGAAATCTGTGGAATTACAGAGGACATGTTAGCTGGAATTTACGAGAGCTACGAGAAGGTAGGCTGTGTTAAGGAAGATCTGGCAAAAGAGCTTGGCCTTACAGATCATGTAGCAGTTGCAGCAGGAGCAGGAGACAATGCGGCAGCGGCAGTTGGAACAGGAACAGTAGGAGAGGGCAGATGCAACATTTCCCTTGGAACAAGTGGAACTATCTTCATCTCCTCTAAAAACTTCCGTGTAGACAGCAACAATGCGCTTCACGCATTTGCACACGCAGACGGCACATACCATCTGATGGGCTGCATGTTAAGTGCAGCATCATGCAACAAGTGGTGGATGGAAGAAATTCTTCAGACAAAAGAATTTGCAAAAGAGCAGGCTGATATTACAAAGCTTGGAGAAAACCATGTATACTTTTTGCCATATCTGATGGGCGAGCGTTCACCGCACAACAATCCAAAGGCAAGAGGAACATTTATCGGCATGACAATGGACACTACAAGAGCCGATATGACACAGGCAGTTTTAGAGGGTGTTGCATTTGCACTTAGAGATTCCTTTGAGGTAGCAAAATCACTTGGAATCGACATTAAGCGCACAAAGATCTGCGGAGGCGGAGCAAAGAGCCCGCTGTGGAAGAAGATGATCGCTAATATTTTAAATATCAGCGTAGATGTCATCGAGAGCGAGGAAGGCCCAGGCCTTGGCGGTGCAATGCTTGCAGCAGTTGCATGCGGTGAGTACGCATCTGTAGAGGAAGCAGCAGGAAAGATCGTAAAGGTAATCGATACTGTAGAGCCAGATCCGGTACTTGCAGCAAAATACGAGGAGCGTTATCAGCAGTTTAAGCAGATCTATCCGGCATGCAAACCGCTCTTTGATATCATTGCGTAAATGAAGGGAAAATAAGTATGGACGAGAATGACTTCTCAAAGTTTGGACAAAGTATATGTGATACCGTCACAGATGCCGTGAACTCGGCTATGGAATCAATGGATTTTTCAGGATTAAGCGAGAAAATTTCATCGACAGCCGATCATATCATGCAGGAGACGGTAGGAGCATTTACCGGAAAAAATGGTCAGGGAAATAAAAATGGAAATGTTTATGAAAAGACCGACAAAGAAAAGCTAGAGCTTAGGTTTACAAAAAAGACACCTGGAAAGGTATCAGGCATACTGATGTGCACCTTTGGCGGAATTGGCACAGCAGGCTTCGGCCTGCCGGCATTTATACTGCTTGTACTAGGACTGATCGGAAGACAGCCGCTTGTGATAAGCTGTGGCTTTTTAGGTTTCCTGCCGTTTGCCATTGCCTTTGGCATATTGTTAAAAAATGGCTGCGACCGCTTAGGACGTATAAGTCGCTTTGAGCGCTATAAAAGGTGCATTGGCACAAAGGCACTTTGCGCCGTGCGAAGCTTAAGCGGTGCTGTCGGTCTTCCCGAGAAAAAGGTGCAGAGGGAACTAGAGCGCATGATTTCACAGGGATATTTTCTGCAGGGCCATATGGATGATGAGAAGTCATGTCTGATTCTTGATGATGAGACTTATGAACTGTATTTGCATTCAAAACAGCAGATGGAGAATGCCAGACGCGAGGAAGAGCAGCAGGCAGGCAATAAAGAGGTGAAAGAAGCAGTTCGAGTAGGAATGGAATATATAAAGCAGATTCGCCAGATAAACGATGAACTGCCGCAGCCAGTGATAAGTGAAAAGTTAAGTCACTTAGAGGAGGTCATTGGACTGATTTATCTGAGTGTCCAAAAGACACCAGAGAAGATTGGCTCCATAAAGAGATTTACCGAATATTACCTGCCAAATACGATGAGCCTCGTAACAAGATATCGTGATCTTGACAGGATTGATACAGACAAAGCAAGAGAGTCCAAGGCGCAGATAGAGAATGCGCTAGACACAATCAACGACGCGTTTGACAAGCTTCTCGACAGCCTTTACGAAGACGACCGCATGAAGATTCAGACAGATATTGCTGTGCTGAAGACTCTGCTGTCACAAGAGGGGTTAGTCGATGACGGGCTTCATATGTAACCAGATGGGAGGATACTTATGGAAGAAGAGTTAAAATTAGATCAGGCAGTGCCAACGCTGACATTTGAACCATTTACAGAGACAAAAAAAGAAGCGCCAAAGCCAGAGCCAATTTACGAAGAAGAAGCATTGTTAAGCGAGCAGGAAAAAAAGCAGGTAGAGGCATTTGCAGAGAAAATAGATTTGAATAATTCAACACTTGTACTTCAGTACGGTGCAGGTGCACAAAAAAAGATCGCAGATTTTTCTGACAAAACGCTTGAGAATGTCCGTTCAAAGGATCTTGGCGAGACAGGAACCATGCTGGCAAGCTTAGTAAGCGAGTTAAAGCAGACAGGAGAGCCAGAGGAAGAAAAAGGCTTTTTTGCAAGTTTTTTCAAGAAATCAACTGGAAAGTTAGAGGCGCTTAAGGCACGCTACGAGAAGGCAGAGGGAAAGGTTGATGAGATTGTTGATATCCTCACAAAGCATCAGGTACAGCTTATTCAGGATGCCGCGATGCTTGATCAGATGTATCAGCTAAACCAGACCTACTTCAAGGAGCTTTCAATGTACATCCTTGCTGGAAAAAAGAAGGTCGATAAGGCAAGACAGACAGAGTTAGAGACTCTGCGCCAAAAGGCCATTGCAAGCGGCACACAGGAGGATGCACAGGCAGTAAGCGACTATTCATCTATGATAGAGCGCTTTGAAAAGAAAGTTCATGATCTTGAGCTGACTCGCATGGTTGCACTGCAGATGGCACCTCAGATTCGTATGGTTCAAAGCAACGACACCGTCATGGCGGAAAAGATTCAGTCCACTATTGTAAATACAATCCCACTCTGGAAAAATCAGATGGTCATTGCAATGGGAGAGAATCATTCCGCACAGGCGGCAAAGGCGCAAAAGGAAGTAACGGATATGACAAATCAGCTGCTGCTTTCTAATGCCCAAAAGCTAAAGCAGACAACTGTTGATATCCGAAGAGAATCAGAGCGCGGCATCGTCGATATCGAGACGCTTAGACAGACAAATGGCATCTTAATCGACACGATGAACGAGATCTTAAAGATTCAGCAGGAAGGCCGTGAACAGCGCAGACAGGCACAGGCACAGCTTGCACAGATGGAGCAGCAGATGAAAGAAAAACTGCTAGAGATCAGTAAGTAACTGACTTTTTAAGTGCGCGTGTAATTGCATCAATAAGAAGCGAAGCCGTATACTGTGAGGAGTCAGAGTAGGTTACGCCCTGCAAGCTCTGCGAAGAAAGAATCTGTGATTCCAGACTTTGCAGTACGGAAGGAACGAGCGGATATAGCGTGGCAACTGATTGAGCAAGGTTGTGGGCACGAATCGAATTAATGTGATTTTTGTCCACACACACGACAATATCAACTGTATCACCGCCCAGAACAACAGATGCGGCGTATCTTCCCGGTATGTAAGAACCAGAAAGTGTGAAGCTTTCTGTATCCGAAAAAGACTGACTTGATACTATTGAAGAAGAAGCAGATTCAGTCATGTCTTTCGGAAAAGAACGGCTCTGGTTTTTATCCAGATGCAGGGCACTTGCGAGCAAAATAGCAAGAAGAATAACAATTACAACGATCACGGCAGTCCAGATTAAATTTCTGGATTTCAGGACAAGGATTTTTGTCTTAGAACTCATGGAAGGCTCCTGAAACTGATTGTTACAATTTATGAGGCCATTGACTGGTTTATACATGAATACATCAGCAAACAGGAGTTCGAAATAGAGAAATGCAAAATCAGACAGGAGTAGAAAACTATGAAAATAGCTATTGTTACAGACAGTAACAGCGGAATTACACAAAAACAGGCACAGGAGTTAGGCGTATTTGTACTTGCAATGCCATTTCAGATTGATGGTGAGACTTATTATGAGGACATTACGCTGACACAGGAAGAATTTTACAAGAAACTGCGTGAGGGCGGAAATATTTCTACCTCTCAGCCATCACCAGGCAGTGTAACAGATCTGTGGGATAAAATTTTGCAGGAATATGACCAGATCGTTCATATTCCGATGTCAAGTGGACTTTCCGGCTCCTGCCAGACTGCAATTATGCTGGCTCAGGAAGAAGAGTATGATGGAAAGGTCTATGTAGTCAACAATCAGCGTATCTCCGTTACGCAGCGTCAGTCAGTTATTGATGCAAAGAGTATGGCAGAGGCAGGATACGATGCAGCGGCAATTCAGAAACGCTTAGAGGAGACAAAATTCGACTCAACCATCTACATCACGCTTGATACGCTGCATTATCTTAAAAAAGGTGGAAGAATTACACCGGCAGCGGCAGCATTAGGAACAATTCTTCGATTAAAGCCAGTTTTACAGATTCAGGGTGAAAAGCTTGATGCCTACTCAAAGGCACGTACCTACAAGATTGCAAAGAACACTATGCTCGATGCCATTGCAAAGGATATTGAGGAGCGCTTCGATGGAAAGTCATCACCAGAAGATATATATATCGCCATTGCTCATACTGATAATTTAGCAGCAGCAGAGGAATTTCGTGATGAAGTAAAGGCAATCTACCCAGAACATGATATCTACATCGACCATCTGTCCTTAAGCGTAGCATGCCATATCGGACCAGGAGCACTTGCTATCACAGCAACAAAAGTATTAAAATACTGATAAGCAATCTGGTACCACGATATCTTAAAACGCAGTAAAAAACTCAGGAACAGATCATCTTGTGATCTCTCCTGAGTTTTTTATGTAAAGCTTATAACAAGACTTATAATGGCAGCATTATCGGTTTTCTGTCATGAAATACTGTGTAGTAGCGGATACCGCATGATTCTAGAATAGCAGGAACCTTATCAAAAGCATATGCTGTGTGTTCAGGCTTGTGACCGTCAGAGCCGATAGTAAGAATCTCACCGCCAAGCTCATGATAGCGCTTTAACACATAATTTTCTGGATTTGGAACGCCAAGTCCATATTTAAAGCCAGCCGTATTGCATTCAATTCCCTTTCCATTTTGAATCAAAAGCTTCAAAATCTCATCAATGATATCCTTATAATCAAGAATCGAATAATTCTCACGCTGATTAGGCGCATAGCGCACAATATAATCAATATGACCATACACATCAAAACAGTCAAGCTTGCGGATATTGGCAAGAGTAGCCTCATAATATTCCATAATGCCCTGCTGCTTTGATTTGCCTTCCCAGTACTGCGGATAATAAGGGTCAAGTCCATTCACTACATGAGTAGACCCAATAATAAAATCCCATGCACAAACCTCAGCAAAATCCTCAATACTGTGGTGATAATCAGTGCGAAGACCAAGCTCCACGCCAATTGAGATACGGGCACGGTCAGAATACTCAGGAATCAGGCCAAGAATCGCCTCATAATAGGCAAAAGGATTAATACGAAACGGACGAGACTCAATATTTGTATTTGTACTTTCAGATGTATTCACATCAGCCTTCTCCATCGCAGTGTAGCCAATATCATGATGGTCAGTAATGCAAATCTCAGTAATCCCCTTATTAATAAGCGCTTCAATTTGCTCCCTGGCAGGCGTATCCGAGTCAGTAGAAAAAGATGTATGAACATGAAAATCAGATTTTATCATAGTAAGTGCTCCTTGTAATTCAGTTTAACGCAAGTTTCACTAAAAAGAATACGCTGTCTACATATAAAAGTCAATCCAAACCAACTAATTAAAAAAAAAACAAGAAAAAGAAAGAAAAACACTTGATATATTTGTCGGGATAAGGTAAAATATCAGTAATTGATTATATTTTAACAAAGCAATTATGTGATAATATAATCTAATAAATTTCTTTAGGAGGAATTAAAAATCATGGCAGTAAAAGTTGCAATTAATGGTTTTGGCCGTATTGGCCGTCTTGCTTTCAGACAGATGTTCAACGCTGAAGGTTATGAGGTAGTAGCAATCAACGATTTAACAAGCCCGGCTATGCTGGCTCACCTGTTAAAGTATGATACAGCACAGGGAAAGTATCAGTACGCTGATTCTGTAGTAGCAGGAGACGATTACATCGAAGTTTGCGGAAAGAAGATCACTATCTATAAGATGGCAAACGCAGCTGAGCTTCCGTGGGGAGAGATCGGTGTAGATGTAGTTCTTGAGTGTACTGGATTCTATACTTCCAAGGCTAAGGCACAGGCTCATATCGATGCTGGTGCAAAGAAGGTTGTTATCTCCGCTCCGGCTGGAAACGATCTGAAGACTATCGTTTACTCTGTAAATGAGAAGACTCTGACCGCTGAGGATAACATCATCTCCGCAGCTTCCTGTACAACAAACTGCTTAGCACCAATGGCTAAGGCTCTGAACGATTACGCTCCAATCCAGAGCGGTATCATGTCCACCATCCATGCTTACACCGGAGATCAGATGATCCTCGATGGACCGCACAGAAAGGGTGACTTAAGAAGAGCACGTGCTGGTGCAGCTAACATCGTTCCAAACTCTACTGGTGCAGCTAAGGCAATCGGCCTGGTTATCCCAGAGTTAAACGGCAAGCTGATCGGTTCCGCACAGCGTGTTCCGGTTCCGACAGGTTCCACCACTATCCTTGTTGCAGTTGTTAAGGGCAGCGACGTTACCGTTGAGGGTATCAACGCAGCTATGAAGGCAGCAGCTTCCGAGTCCTTCGGTTACAACACTGATCCGATCGTATCTTCCGACGTTATCGGTATGAGATTTGGTTCTCTGTTCGATGCTACCCAGACTATGGTTTCCAAGCTTGGTGATGATCTGTATCAGGTACAGGTTGTTTCTTGGTATGACAACGAGAACTCCTATACTAGCCAGATGGTTCGTACAATTAAGTACTTCGCTGAGTTAGCATAAGTTTCGCTTAAGCGCAAAGACCTACGGGGTCCGGTCTGAAAGGACCGGGCCTCTTTTTGATTCTTGCAGTTCACATGTCACAGTAGGCTCGGATAAATCGCATGCTTGCATAGCGATTTGACGAGTCAATGTGACGATGGGGACGCCCGTTCATGAGTAAAGAGGAGCTGTGAAACAGCGAACGCCCGTAAGGGCGCTTTACGAATGGGCGTCTGTGAACTGTATAAAAGTAATAATCAGAAGGGAGAAAATTCCATGTTAAAGAAGACTGTTGACGATCTTAAGAACCTGCAGGGAAGAAGAGTTCTTGTTCGTTGTGATTTCAATGTACCGTTAAAGGACGGCAAGATTACTGATGATACCCGTATTAAGGCTGCACTGCCGACCATCCAGAAGCTGATCGACGGCGGCGCAAAGGTAATCCTTTGCTCTCACTTAGGCAAGGTAAAGAATGGCCCGAATGAGAAGGAGTCTTTAGCTCCAGTAGCAGAGAGACTGTCCGAGAAGTTAGGAAAGCCGGTTGTATTCGTATCTGATTACCACGTAACTGGCGAGGCTGCAACAAAGGCTGTAGCTGAAATGAAGGACGGAGATGTAGTTCTTCTTCAGAATACCCGTTTCCGCGGTGCTGAGGAGACAAAGAACGGTGAGGAGTTCTCCAAGGAGTTAGCAGATTTAGCAGACGATTATGTATGTGACGCATTTGGTTCCGCACACAGAGCACACGCATCTGTAGCAGGCGTTACCAAGTTCATCAGCGCTAAGGGCGGCACAAACGCAGTTGGTTATCTGATGGAGAAGGAAATCGCATTCTTAGGAAATGCTGTAGAGAATCCGGTTCGTCCGTTTGTAGCAATCCTTGGTGGAGCAAAGGTAGCAGATAAGTTAAACGTTATCTCCAACCTGCTTGAGAAGTGCGATACCTTAATCATCGGTGGTGGTATGGCATTCACCTTCTTAAAGGCTCAGGGCAAGGAAATTGGTAAGTCCTTAGTAGACGATACCAAGCTTGAGTACTGCAAGGAGATGATGGAGAAGGCAGAGAAGCTTGGCAAGAAGTTGCTTCTTCCGGTAGACAGCACTGTAGCTGACAACTTCCCGGATCCAATCGATGGACCAATCGATGTAACTGTAGTACCGTCTAATCAGATTCCGGCTGACAAGGAAGGTCTTGATATCGGAACTAAGACAGCAGAGCTTTACGCAGAGGCTGTTAAGTCCGCAAAGACTGTTGTTTGGAACGGACCGATGGGCGTATTCGAGAACCCGACTCTTGCAAAGGGTACCATTGCAGTAGCAAAGGCTCTGGCAGAGACAGATGCAATCACCATCATCGGCGGCGGAGATTCCGCAGCAGCAGTAAATCAGTTAGGATTTGCTGATAAGATGAGCCACATTTCTACCGGCGGCGGCGCTTCCCTTGAGTACCTTGAGGGTAAGGAGCTTCCAGGCGTAGCAGCAGCTGACGATAAGGATTGATAAGCTTAAGAAAATCAAAGAAAAGAAATGTGAGGAACAAAAAATGGCAAGAAAGAAGATTATTGCCGGCAACTGGAAGATGAACATGACACCTTCTCAGGCAGTAGAGCTGGTAAACACATTAAAGCCTTTAGTAGTAAATGACGAAGTAGATGTTGTATTCTGCGTACCGGCTATCGATTTAGTACCGGTTATGGAAGCAACAAAGGGAACCAACATTCAGGTTGGTGCTGAGAACATGTACTTTGAGGATAAGGGTGCATACACAGGAGAGATCGCTCCGGCTATGCTTACCGATATCGGTGTAAAGTATGTCATCATCGGACATTCCGAGAGAAGAGAGTACTTTGCAGAGACAGATGAGACTGTAAACAAGAAGGTTTTAAAGGCTTTCGAGTACGGTCTTACACCAATCATCTGCTGTGGAGAGACTCTGACTCAGAGAGAGCAGGGTATCACCCTCGACTGGATCCGTCAGCAGATCAAGATCGCTTTCCAGAACGTAACTGCAGAGCAGGCAGCAAGCGCAGTAATCGCTTACGAGCCAATCTGGGCAATCGGAACTGGTAAGGTTGCAACAACCGAGCAGGCACAGGAAGTTTGCGGCGCAATCCGCGCATGCATCGCAGAGGTGTATGACGAGGCAACTGCAGCAGCAATCCGTATCCAGTACGGCGGCAGCGTAAGTGCAGCAAGTGCACCAGAGCTGTTCGCACAGCCGGATATCGATGGCGGTCTTGTAGGCGGCGCATCCTTAAAGCCGGATTTTGGAAAGATTGTAAATTACAACAAGTAATTAATAAGTAAATATTTCCGGCTCTGGCTCTGCTTTTTGTAAGGCAGAGCCAGCGCTTTCTAAGGATTTTTTCGAAATTCGTAAAAGCTTTTTGAAAGCGAATGCCGGCACGAAAGGAATATTATGAGCAAGAAGAAACCAACCGTATTAATGATTCTTGACGGCTATGGCCTGAATGACAAAGTAGAAGGCAATGCTGTAAAGCAGGCAAATACACCTGTTATGGACGATCTGATGGCAAACTGCCCATTCGTAGAGGGACAGGCAAGCGGAATGGCAGTAGGTCTTCCGGAAGGCCAGATGGGTAACTCCGAGGTAGGTCATTTAAATATGGGTGCAGGCCGCATCGTATATCAGGAGCTGACCCGCATCACAAAGTCCATTCAGGACGGCGATTTCTTTGAAAACGAGGCATTCCTCGCAGCAGCAAAGAACTGCAAGGAGAATGGTTCCGCACTTCATCTGATGGGTCTTGTATCAGATGGTGGTGTTCACAGCCACATCAACCACATCTATGGTCTGCTTGAGTTTGCAAAGCGTCAGGGCTTAGACAAGGTATTTATTCACTGCTTCTTAGACGGCCGTGACACACCGCCGGCATCAGGCAAGGAATATGTAACTGCACTTATGGACAAGTGCGAAGAGCTTGGCGTAGGTCAGGTAGCATCCGTTATGGGTCGTTACTACGCAATGGATAGAGATAACCGTTGGGATCGTGTCGAGAAGGCTTACCGTGCACTTCGTTTCGGCGAGGGCAAGCAGGCAAAGTGCGGCGCATGCGCAATTCAGGCATCCTACGATGAGGGTGTTACAGACGAGTTCGTTGTACCGACAGTAGTAGCAAAGGACGGCGAGGCAGTAGGCAAGATTCAGGATAAGGATTCCGTAATCTTCTTCAACTTCCGCCCAGACCGTGCAAGAGAGATGACACACGTATTCTGCGACAACGAGTTTACTGGATTTAATCGCGGAGACGCAAGACCAGACGTAACCTACGTTTGCTTCACCGATTACGATACAACAATCCCGAACAAGCTTGTAGCATTCAATAAGGAAGAAATCACCCATACCTTCGGTGAGTTTTTAGCAGAGAATGGCTTAAAGCAGGCAAGAATCGCAGAGACCGAGAAGTATGCACACGTTACCTTCTTCTTCAATGGCGGTGTAGAGCAGCCAAACGAAGGCGAGGATCGTATCCTTGTAAAGTCCCCGAAGGTTGCAACATACGATTTACAGCCAGAGATGAGCGCATATCAGGTATGCGATAAGCTTGTAGAGGCAATCAAGTCAGAGAAATATGACGTGATCATCATCAACTTCGCAAACCCGGATATGGTAGGTCATACTGGTGTACAGGCTGCAGCAATCAAGGCAGTAGAGACAGTAGACGAGTGCGTAGGAAAGGCAGTAGCAGCAATCAAGGAAGTAAACGGACAGCTCTTCATCTGTGCAGACCACGGAAACGCAGAGCAGTTAATCGACTATGAGACAGGCGAGCCATTCACCGCTCATACAACAAACCCAGTACCGTTCATCCTTGTAAATGCAGATCCAGAGTACACCTTACGCGAAGGCGGCTGCTTAGCAGATATCGCACCGACACTGATCGAGCTGATGGGAATGGAACAGCCAAAAGAAATGACAGGAAAGAGCTTGTTAATCAAGAAGTAATTCTATTTATAAAGCCCCTCGGTGTAATGGTTTCGCCGCCGTCTCGTGAAATCCATTCACCTCAGGGCCTTCATAAAATGGTTTCGTAATATAAAAAAGACCTCCCTCGGGAGGTCTTTTTTTAAACAACATACACGAAGCAATTACGCCTTCTTCTTAAACAATGTCTGGCAGCCTTCTTTTGCAAGAACGAGTGACAGAAGAACAAGTAAGCTTCCGATTATTGCACGGATCCAGCTCCACATATCGACTGCGTTTGTGACGTTTGCGTAGATGGTCTGAAGAAGTGAGATTACTGTTACGATAAGCATAAATGCCATTGGGAAGATGAGCATCTTATTGTTTTTGCCGACTTTACCAAGCCATGCAGCTACAGCTAACAGACCAAGTGCAGCAAGCAGCTGATTGGAAGCACCAAACAATGCCCAAATCTTTGCATAACCTGTCATACCAAGTGCAATGCCAAGAACTACTGTAATAATTGTAGCAAAATATGGATCTGTTAAAACTCTCTTAACGCCTGTAGCGTCCTTGTATGTCTCACCAGGTGCTAACCAGAACTCCTGGAACATATATCTTGCAAGACGAGTTGCAGTATCAAGTGAAGTCAGACAGAATGCAGAAACAGCAAGGATTAACAGTGAGTAGATAACACTCTCTGCACCAGCTAAAAATGGAATCTTTGCGCACATACGTGAGATACCAGTAGCAAATACAGCAGTAGGAGTTACGATTCCGCCTGGAACATACTCACTCCAGATATAGCCAACAGCACATACGGAGATGATTGCAAGTACACACTCAATTAACATGCCGCCGTATGCAATCGGAAGAGCATCCTTTTCCTTATCAAGCTGCTTAGAAGTAGTACCAGAAGCAACTAATGAATGGAAACCAGAGATTGCACCACATGCAATAGTAACAAACAATGCCGGGAACATAGTTCCAAGAGAAACACCAGAACCAACAGTACCCTTATCAACGAAGCTGGTAAAAGCCGGAATATCAATTGTCGGATGAGCACCGAAGATTCCAATAATAGCGACGATCATCATGCCATACAGTAAGAAAGAGCTTAAATAATCTCTTGGCTGAAGTAAAATCCATACAGGTGTAACAGATGCGATAGCAATATAGATACCAACAATGATCATCCATGTATCACCACTTAAGTAAAGCGGATGCCAGTTCAGACCAATTGCCATACAGGCAATAATAACAGCAACACCTATTACAGTAGCGATTGCGATATGTACATTTTTTCTGTAAACAAAGAAACCAAAAGCAATGGCAACTACGATAAACAGAATAGAAATCATAGCAGTAGAAGCATTTGCGGAGCTGGCTGCAACATCAACTGCACCATCAGCAGTATAGGTAGCCTTAAAAGTGTTTGCAACGATAGAAGCAAATGCAGCTACAACAAGAATAAGTGTCAGGTAAGCAAATGTTAAGAAAAGTCTCTTTGCACGCTTGCCAATAGAAGTTTCGATGATCTCACCGATTGACTGACCCTTATTTCTTAATGATGCAAATAATGCACCAAAGTCATGAGTAGCACCGAAGAAGATACCGCCGATCAAAACCCACAGCATAACAGGAATCCAGCCAAAAACAGCGGCCTGAATAGGTCCGTTTATAGGTCCTGCACCAGCGATAGATGAAAAGTGATGTCCCATAAGGACAGGAGCCTTAGCCGGAACATAATCCTGACCATCCTCCATTGTGTGAGCAGGGGTCTCTTCCTTATTTTCACCAAGTCCCCACTGCTTTGCCAGCCATCCGCCATAGAAGATGTAACCAGCAACTAAAATGGCAACGCCTACTACGAGAAGTACAACTGCGTTCATTTGTGTTTCCTCCTTTTTTTCGTGACAGAGAGGAGGGTCTGCTTTAGCGGTCGTCCCGCCCAGTTTGTGTAAATCCTTTTCGAAGTACAGTCATATGCTGCGATACGGTAATCCATCCAACCATAAAGCGACATGCGATAGTCTCTGTGACAGCGTGTCTTTTTAATAAGCTTAGGCACTTCAGGGGCTATAGACTCTGCCAGAAAAACGACAGACACATAGGTGTACATGTGGTCCTTTTTCGGCTCCACACGTGACAAGCCTTCCTCAAGCAGTGCATCGTTGTAAGTGCGAAAAGTCTCCTCATCCAAATTGCCAGTTCGTATAAAGAAGACATATTCGTGAGCTTCAGCGGCCCACAGCTGAGCTTTTTTGACCAAGACATACTTTTCAGAAAAAGAATGAAAAGCAGCCTCAGCCGCAACTGAAAGATCCTTGTAAGAGGTATCACGGATGATGTCAAAGTAGTCGCTGTAAGATAACAGCAGCCTCTCAAAAAATTCGTCTGAAGTCAATTCCATAATAACCTCCCAGCCTCTGTCAATGATAAATGTGATAAAGAAATTTTTATCCTGATAAGCGTATCACAAAAAAAATCAAACGACAAGGTACGAATTTAATCTAAACTTAACATATTTTATCCTTTTTTTATAAATAGCATAATTAAAATCATAATTTGTTGATTAAAAAAAGTAAGTATGGTATCCTTCTTCATGGAAAAAAAGATATCCGGGGGAAAGAAAGTGATAACATGGCTGAAAAAACATCTTGCCTTTGACAAAAACAAAGACGCAGACATACAACTAAAAGAGAGCACGCGTGCTCTTAAAAATCCAGGCTGTGGCTGGTATCATATTTACACCTTTGATCTCTCAAAAGAAAACTTTCTTTATATAGATTGTGAGGAAGAAGAACTTGTTCTTCTTCTCATTGATATTCATGCGTTTCGTGGCTGTGAGCAAATTCCAAAAGAAGCATTTGAATATTTTTCTAGTATCCTCACCTTCTTTGAGCAGCATGACAAAGGAATAATCCTTCGCATCGTCTACGATACAAAAGGACGAGGAATGGAAAACGAGCCATCATCAATTAAGATCGTCAAAAGTCACATGAAGCAGTTAGGAAGCATCATATGTGAGCACATGAGCAAAAAGGAGAGTCTGCCTGGAAAGATTCTAGTTCATCAGGGACTTTTTGTCGGTAGCTGGGGCGAGATGCATGGCTCCAAATTTCTTACCGAAGCACGAATGAAAGAACTATCTGATACATTTTTAGAGGCCACTAAAGGCATTTGCCCTATCGCAGTCAGAAAGCCGGTACAATTAAGGCAGCTTAGCTGTAAAAAGACAGCATCTAGCCCTTTACAAAACGCATCTAATACAAACTTTACACTCTTTAATGACGCTATATTTGGCTCAGAGACAGATCTAGGCACATACGGCACAATACAGAAAAGTGCATTGTCTGAAAACAGCGAAAGAGAAAAGACATCTTGGGCACGTGAAGACGAGCTTTCATGGCAGCAAAGCTTTATGCAGCAAAGCTTTTGCGGAGGAGAGGTGCTTGGTGGGATGAACACTGTATCAGAAAGCCCAGGCAATACAGATTACCCACAAAGAACACTTGACTGGAATCAGGTAGTGGCAGACCTTGCAAAGATGCATGTCAGCTACCTAAACAGTATCTACAGTAAAGAAGTACTAGATGACTGGAAGGCACATCGTATTATGTGGAATGGCGAAGAGATAAGTGAATACGACTATATTGGACGTCATATGGGATACCGATTTACTGTCACACAGGTTAAGATATCACGTGTCAGTCAAGAAAAGAAAAAACAGACACAAAGCCAGGTATCTAAAAATGTAATCACATTTACAATTAAAAATACCGGCTTTGCCAATCTGTGCGAAGAGGCAGTCTGCAGACTGATCCTTACAGAAAACAACGAAAACATCAAAGCCTTCGAAATAAAAAGTGATCCGCGCACATGGAACAGCGGCACAGATACTGTTATAGAAAGCCCCATTTTGCAAGAAATATGGACGCAGCAATCACAGCAAACAAAGATATTTCTTCAGCTCATACGAAAAAGAGACTGCCGCATAATCGAATGGGCAAACGAAGAATATGATCATAAAGTAGGGGGAGTGCTGATGGAATTAGAAGTGAAATATGAAATCGCACATGAAAATACATAAAAAAGATTGGCAAAAAAAAGAAAAACTGATATACTAGAGGAGCTTTTTGAAAAACGAAAAATAGGCTAGCTGTTTCTTAGAAACAATTTTACTGATCTGACAATAAGTGACAGCTAAAGAATAACCTAAAAAGGGGGAAAAATGATTGTATTTGTAGCTTTATTGGGGCTTATTACTTTATTGGGAGTACAAAAAAGAAAAAAAGAAGAGCCATTTCTTTCAAAAGAGATGACAACTACAGTAAACGGAATATTTGTGCTGTGCATTTTTTTAACACACAGCTCTGAATATATTTCATTTTCAGGAGTGGCAGATAGCTTGTATCGCCATTTCCAAAATTTTCATAATCAGTGGATTGTGACTACATTTTTGGCGTTTTCAGGTTATGGGGTTATGAGCCAAATAGTAAAATATGGAGATGCTTATTTGGCAGAGTATCCTAAGAACAGACTTTTAAAAACACTTTTTAACTTTGATATAGCAGTACTTTTATACCTTGTTATGAATTTGATTTTAGGTATTAACTATTCAACAACAGAAATAATAGGTAGTTTTGTCGGAATTACAAGTGTTGGAAATTCCAACTGGTACATTTTTGCAATATTGGTAATGTATCTTGTATCTTATCTGTCAGCTTGCCTTTTTAGAAAAAATTATGTTTATCAGGCAGTGGGAGTGACGGTTGGAACAATTGCCTATATTATAATAATGCAGCTGTTTGACATGCCATCACGCTTTATATCCACCATTCTATGCTATCCTACAGGTGTATGGCTGTGTGTATATAAAAAGCAAATTTATATATTGTTAAAAAAATATACTGTGCAGTCTATTAGTATCATTGCAGTTATTTTGCTTGTTACTTATAAGTTTAGATATAATGATTATATTATGAACTTGAGTTCAATTTATTTTGTACTTGCAATTGTATGCTTCAATACATTTTTTACAATAAAAAGCAAAATGTTACAGTTTGTCGGAAAACATGCATTTAGCATTTATATTTTACAAAGAATACCAATGATATTTTTTGAACATTATGGTTTCATGAAAGAATATCGATATATATTTGTGATAGTTGTAGGGTTATGTACAATTTTGATAGCAGTACTTTTCGATAATTTGATAAAAAAGATCAATAGCAGCTTATTTGCAAATAAAAACATACAGAAAATGTGATATTGTAAGAAAAATTTAAGATACGATAAAATAGAATCTATATTGGTCTGTATTGAATTTTCAATCTGTGTGTGTTATGATATTTTTATGTAAAATAAAATTAAAACCAATGTAATGTGCTGGATTACTTTGGGGAAATAATAGAAAGAAGAATGAAAAATCTTAGAAAATAAAAGTAAGGGGATTTAGAAGATGCAGCATGTATTTATAGTAGGTTCAAAATCACTGGGAGCTTATGGCGGATATGAGACTTTTGTTTATAAGCTCACTGAGTATAACCGAAATAGTAAAGATTTAAAGTTTCACGTAGCCTGCAAGGCAAATGGTGATGGGTGTATGGATGAAACACAGTTGGAAGGTGTAACACGGCTTAGTGATACAGAATTTGAATTTAATAATACACATTGTTTTAAAATTAAAGTTCCCAATATAGGTTCGGCTGCAGCAATTTATTATGATATTGCTGCACTGAATATGTGTTGTCAGTATATTGAGAAGGAGCATATCAAAAATGCGATTGTGTATGTACTGGCTTGTCGAATAGGACCTTTTCTTGCTAACTTTCAGAAGCGCATTCATAAGCTCGGCGGTAAGGTATATCTGAATCCAGATGGCCATGAGTGGATGCGTGCAAAATGGAGTCTTCCAGTTCGAAAGTACTGGAAAATATCTGAGAAAATGATGGTAAAACACAGTGATTTTGTCATTTGCGACTCCATTAACATTGAAAAGTATATTCATGAGTGTTACGATGGTAGAGGAATAAAAAAGGGTAATCCCAAGACAACCTATATTGCATATGGAGCAGAAACAAGAAAGAGTATGTTGGCTGATGACAGTGAAAAATTACTGAATTGGTATAAAGAAAAAGGTGTGACACCGAAAGAGTATTATCTGGTTGTTGGTCGTTTCGTTCCGGAAAATAATTATGAGACAATGATTCGGGAGTTTATGTGCAGTAAGACGACAAAAAATTTTGTAATTATCACGAATGTAAATGACAAGTTTCTTGACGAATTGGAGACACGTCTTCATTTTAAGAAGGATTCTCGTATCCGTTTTGTCGGAACCGTGTATGATCAGGAGCTGTTAAAAAAGATTCGCGAGAATGCATATGGTTATTTCCATGGACATGAGGTAGGAGGAACGAACCCTTCACTATTAGAGGCGCTTGGAAGTACGGATCTGAATCTTTTGCTGAATGTTCCGTTTAATAGAGAGGTTGCACTTGATAGCGCACTTTATTGGACGAAAAAAAGTGGCAGTCTTGCAAGGCTGATCGAGACAGCAGATAAAATGTCGGGAAGCGAGATTGAAGCTTATGGTGCAAAGGCAAAGGAACGCATAACAAAAGCATATAGTTGGGAATTTATAAGCTCAGAATACAGAAAGGTTTTTTTAGGTAAATGAAAATCGCAATATTGCTGGCCTCCTACAAAGGAGAAAACTATATCAGGGAACAGATTCAGTCGCTGCTTGAGCAGACAGTAACCGACACGAAGATTTTGATTCGCGATGATCAGTCGCCGGATCGCACGTTTGAGATAGAGCAGGAGTTTGAGAAAAATTATCCGGATAAGATAAAAGTGATGCGCCGTACAGAGGGAAAGGGTGGATCAAAGGAGAACTTTTGGGCACTGTGTCAGGAAGCTGTGAAGATGGACGCTGACTATTTTATGTTTTGCGACCAGGATGACGTCTGGAACCCAGATAAAATTGAAATTACATTAAAGCGGATGCAGAAGGTTGAAAAGAAAAACCCGAAAAAGCCGGTTCTAGTGCATACAGATTTGGAGGTTGTCGATCAAAATCTGAACTCACTTGGAGCGTCCTTTGTGCGATATCGTGCACTGGATGCAAAGATTACAGCAATCAACCGGTTGCTTGTTCAGAACAATGTGACAGGCTGTACGATGATGATAAATCGTCCGCTGCTTGAAAAAGCGCTGAAGCTATCAAATATCAGTGCAATTGCGATGCATGATTGGTGGTTCTCACTGGTGGCATCGCTGTTTGGCGAGATTTCTTTCATTGATCAGGCAACTATCAAGTATCGTCAACATGGAGATAATGTGGTTGGAGCCACAAAGGTAAACACACCTTCATTTATTTTACAGAGATTAAGAGGGAAAAACCATATTCATGAAGTTTTTCATTTGTCTTCTATGCAGGCACAGGAATTGCTTCAAATTTATGGCAATGAACTTTCTAATAATCAAAAACCGTACATTGAGGCAATGGCGGGGCTTGAAAAGAAAAATAAAGTTGCACGAATTTATACGGTGCTTCACTATAATATGCTTAAGCAGGGTATTGTTCAGGTAATCGGAGAACTTCTGTTTATTTGATACAGCATAAACACATTGAAGAGAAGGAAGTGTTGTATTTATGGACATCATGTGGTGTCATGCTCACTTAGGAAGAAGATGAAAGGAAACAATATGAAAATTAATTTTGTTATTCCGTTTAAACGATTATCTGGAGGAATACGAGTTGTTTTTCTTTATGCAAATTATCTGGTAGGGAAAGGTCATGATGTAGTTTGCTATATGCCGATGGTAAGCTATAAGGGAAAGGACCAGTCGGCACTATTTCGTCTGAAGGCATCCTTAAGCAACACATTCAAGCCAGAACATTGGTTTGATGCCAAATTTAAGCTTAAGATTGTGCCGGTGATCAAGCCAAAGTTTATACGTGATGCAGATGTTACTATCGCAACGGCATGGCAGACGGCATATGATGTAAAGAAGCTTCCGCATCGCTGTGGCAAAAAAGTTTATTTTGTGCAGGACTATGAAGTGTTTAACGGAGAGGCGAAAGATGTAGATCGAAGCTACCAGCTAGGACTTCGCACGATTACAATTACACGTCAGCTTGCACAGATGCTAAAAGAACGTTTTGGTGTAGATGCAGAGGTTATTTACAATGGTCTTGACCAGGCAGAGTTTATTGCGCAGCCGAAAAAGAAGCACAAAAGTCCAGTGCTTTTGATGATGTACCACGAGGCAGAGCATAAGGGAACTAAGCCAGGAATGGAGATTGTGGAGAATTTGCGCAAAAAGTATCCGGATTTAAGATTAAACATGTTCGGTCGAAGAAAAGGCAGCGATGTTCCAGAATATGCACGTTTTTTGGAAAACCCGCCTAGAGAACTGTTGATGAAAATGTACCGAGAGTCGGACATTTATTTATTTACTAGCAGCAGAGAAGCATGGGGACTGCCTATTCTTGAAGCAATGGCAAACAAATGTGCTGTAGTTGGTTTTAAAGTAGGCGCTATGGCAGAGATTGCGACTGACCAAAATGCAGTTGTGATCGAGAATTTCAACTTTTCACAGATGGAAGCTGAAGTAGAGAAGCTGTTAAATGACAGACAAAGGCTCTTGCTTCTTCAGGATGAGGCGTATAAAACAGCATTGCAGTTTACGTGGGAGACACAATATGCACACTTTGAAGACTATCTGGACAAATTGGCAGAGTATAAGTAAAAAGATTTTTGAGGGAAAGTTAGGAGAGAAGATTAAAAGAGGGGATTTATATTTTATTTTACTGGATATCTTCCTGTTCATTCAGGTATTTTCAGAGAGCCAGTTAAATGAGCAGCTTTTTGTCGAGGATTTATTATTTGTTTCGAGAATTATAGTATTAATATTGCTTACAGCTAATGCGATCTTTTCATTAAGGTTGCATGCATCCATAGATGTATCCATAAAGATGGGTTTTGTATATGTCTTCTTTAGTTGCTGTCTGGCAAATGCGATTTTGTTTTACGGAGGTCAAAGCCTTTTATACATTGTGTTTGCTGTAGTAGGTGCGAAGGATAAGCCATTAAAGCGAGTTTTTAAAAATACGCTGATTTCATTGACCGTTGCACATGCGATAGTCTTGTTTTTGTGTATGATTGGTTTATTGCCTGATAACATTGATGTGCGCTGGCTTGGAAATCAGACAGGAGCATTCTTTCAGGGCGAATATGTCCGCCATGCATTTGGCTTTTTAAACAGCAATCAGATTCCACTAATTTTCATGATTCTCTTATTTATGTATGTGGGAATCAGAGGAAAACGGTTTACTGTTGTAGAAACGATTGTCGCAGTACTGATAAATTCTCTTATTTTTTCGTATTGTGGTTCCAGAATTTCTTTTGTGCTAGTGTTTGTATTCTTGGTATGTTTTTGGATTGTCAGAATTTATTCATTAAAAGTAAAGTCAAGATTTAATTGGCTGGTAGTTGGATATGCTGCATATCCATTGGCCTTTCTTATAAGTTTGATTGGTTCCTATGCGTATCGTGCAGGAAATTCGTTCTGGGTAGCAGTTGATTTGGTGTTAAACAATCGTCTTAGTCTGGCTAATAAGCTGTTAGCAGTGTATCCTGTCAGTCTGTTGGGCTATGGAAAATTTGCAGGTACCTATTCAGGTCTTGGAAATGCAACTGCAGATAATGGATATGTTTTGCTGTTTTTGCAGACAGGTATTCTTATTTCTGTGATGGTATTGATTTTACATGAGTATATAATGCACATTTGCATCAAGAAAAAATGTACATCTCTCGTGATTTGTCTGATCTTTATCGCGATTGAGAATTTAATCAATGCACATATGCCATCCTATAAGCTGATTCCATTATATTGTATTTTGGCAAACTGTGATGATTCATTCTTTGACGAATATGGTTCTATGAGCGCGCGAATACGATTCTTACCAAATTTGACAAGATTTCAGAGAAAAATTGGGTTTGAAAGTTCCGGTAAGTGGAAGTGGGAAGAGAAAAAAGAAAAGTTTAGAAGAAAGAATAAATCACACGGAGAATAGGATGAAGGAAAAGTATAAATATTTAACGAAAAATGTACTTATTTTTGCAGTCAGTTCATTTGGAACAAAGTTTCTTTCCTTTTTGTTGGTGCCTTTTTACACAAGTGTACTGACGACAGCAGAATACGGTATTGCAGATATTATCACGACAACGGCAACGCTGATGATGTATATTTGTACCGTAAATATTGCCGATGCAGTACTTCGGTTTGCAATCGAACGAAAAAAGGATCAAAGTGAGATCTTGGTATTTGGAATCCGTGTACTTTTCATCGGAAGCCTTGTTGCCATTTTATTTTTGACCATTACGGCACAGCTGCGTATCGCAGACTGGCCGCTTATGTACTATATCTTTATTTTTCTGTATTTCTGGTCAACAGCACTGTACCAGATTATGACCTCTTACTTAAGAGCTCTTGATAAGGTGATGGAAGTAGCAGTGGCTGGCATTATCTCGACGGCAGCTATGATTGCAGGAAATATTATCTTTTTGCTTGTAATTAAGATTGGAATCTATGGTTATTTGATTTCAATGGTCATTGGACCGCTAATTGCATCAATCTATTGTATTGCAAAGGCTAAGGTCAAAGGGCGCGATTATATCAGAAGTGTGTGCAGCACGGCCGTACAGAAAGAAATGCTTCAGTATTGTGCCCCACTGATTTTTAATAACATTGCGTTATGGATCAATGCATTTTTAGACAAGTACTTTGTGACCGCGATCTGTGGCGTAGAGGCAAATGGTATCTATGCGGTAGCAAGCAAAATTCCAACGATCCTTTCCACATTTTATACAGTATTTTCCCAAGCTTGGACATTGTCTGCAATTCGAGAATTTGATGTAGAAGACTCCGATGGCTTCTTTGGAAAGACCTATAAAATCTACAATGCAGCGATCACGATGGTATGCAGTGTGATTATTCTGTTCAATGTTCCGCTTGCTCGTATCTTATATGCAAAGGATTTTTTTGAGGCATGGAATTACTCCTCTGTTTTACTGATCTCGATCATGTTTAACGCGATGACTGCTTTTTTGGGCAGCATTTTCTCGGCAGTAAAAGACAGCAAGGTGATTGCATCGACAACCGTTGTATCGGCTGTATGTAACATTGTGCTTAATGCGCTGTTAATTCCAAAATTTGGAGTGCTGGGTGCTGCGATCGCAACGGTTGCTTCCTACATGGTAATGTGGGCATTGCGTCTGGGCTATGCAAAAAAATATATCAAGATGAGCGTTAGCCTTGTAAAAGACTGCATTGTGTATGTGCTGTTGATTGCACAGGTCGCACTCGAACATACAGCCGGTCATGGCTATATCGGTCAGGTTGTGATTGTGATTGCGATTATAGTAATTTATCGAAAATATGTTGGCGCGATTTTGGGACAGCTTTTGCAGAAGGTAAAGGCAAAAATGAGCAGAGGCTAAGAAAAATAAAAGAAAACAGAAACAACGAAATGAGTGGTGCAGGATATGAATGTAATTCAAAAATTTACAACAAGAGTTTCAAAGTATGGATTTGACTATGTGATGAAGGTCATTCTGCGAAATAAGGTGTACAGACATGTGGACAACGCCTTTATGGCAATCGGAAAGGTACTCTGGAAAAATGCAAAGCTGACCGACACGATTTTGATCGAGAGCCACAATGATTTTGACTGCAATGGCGGCGCATTTTACGACTATCTGATCAAAGAAGGCTACAACAAACGTTATAAGATTGTGTGGATGTTGCGAAACAAAAAGCCAAAGAACCTTCCGCCAAACGTAACAGGATTTAATCTGTATACGCCAAGTCTTCGAAAGACTTACTATATGTACACGGCCAAGTACATGACATCAGATCACTATATTCTGGGACGAAAGAGAGATGGACAGATTGCTTGTTACTTAGATCACGGAACAATCGGATTAAAGTCCTTTAAGGGAAAGATTTTCCTGCCAGATGAATTAGATTGTATACTTGTGCCATCAAAGTTTTTGGCACCGATTCTGGCCGACCAATACAATCTGACGTATCCGAACAAAAAGCAGCGTGTGCTAGGATATCCTATGCACGACATTTTCTACAACGGCGGACAGGGTGATCTTCGAAAGTTGACAAATAAGACATACAAAAAGGTCATTTTGTGGATGCCAACATTTCGAAAGTCTGTTGATTTTAGTCGTATGGATTCGACAAGTGAGCTTGCGCTAGGTGTTCCAATCTTAAAAGATCGGGAATCATGTAACGAGCTGAATACATTTTTGGCAGCAAACAATGCACTGTTGATTGTCAAGATCCACCCGATGCAGGATTTGACAACAGTCAAGATCAAGGATATGTCCAACATTCTCGTGCTGGATGCAAATACCGTAAAGCAGCGTGGTGTAGATAATTATCATCTTATGAAAGATGTCGATGCATTGATCAGTGACTATTCGTCAGCAGCTTATGATTTCCTTCATGCAGACAAGCCAATTGCCTATACGCTTGATGATGCCGAGGATTATAAGTTAGGCTTTCTATTTGAAAATCCGCTTGACTATATGCCAGGTCATATCGTGTACAATCAGGAAGAGTTTATCGGTTTTATTAAGGACGTCATTGACGGAAAGGATCCACATCGGGAGGAACGCCGAAAAATCTCGAATCTTTTCTTTGAGTATCACGACGGAAATGGCTCCAAGAGACTTGCAGAGTATCTTGGATTAAAAAAATAAGGAAGAGTTTCAAAATTGCGCAAGATAGCAGTTGACAAACAAAGAAAAAAGTGCTATATTTTCTACAGTATTGCGGTTGCAGACTTTAAAAATAGTAGTCTGTAACCGTAATTTCAAAATATTTTGTTCACGAAATTGGAGGAATTAAATTACATGAACAAACAAGAATGCGATATTTTAGAGGCGCTTCACACAGAGCCATATATCAATCAGCGTGTATTATCGGATCTAAGTGGTCATTCGCTTGGAATTGTAAACCGTTCGCTGCGTCAGTTGCTAAAGGAAGGATATATTGATGATAATATTCGATTGACAAAGAAGGCTGAGAATGAATTTGCAGATAAGGCACCAAAGCAGGCTATTATTCTTGCAGCGGGATTTGGTATGCGTATGGTGCCGATTAACCTTGAGTCACCGAAGGCTTTTTTACAGGTAAATGGCGAGTATCTGATTGAGCGTTTGATTCGCCAGCTGCATGAAGTAGGAATAAAAAAAATCTACGTCGTTGTCGGTTTTATGAAGGAGCAGTTTGAATATTTGATTGACGAATTTGGAGTAGAGCTTGTAATCAATACAGAGTATGCTGGAAAAAATAACCTGCATTCTATAAAATTGGTATCAGACCATCTCGCGAATGCGTATGTTGTCCCATGTGATATCTGGTGTGACAAGAACCCATTTCGTACCGCGGAGCTGTATTCCTGGTATATGGTCAGTGATCTGGTTGATGAGGAGAGCGATGTTCGGGTGAACCGCAAAATGGAGTTGGTACGAACAATACAAACCGCAGGAAATGCTATGATTGGCATTTCATATTTGACGGCAGAAGATGCAGCGCTTGTGACAGAACGGATTGTACAGCTAGCCGAGAAAGCGGCATATGATGATTCATTCTGGGAAGAGGCTCTTTACAAGAAAGATCGTATGATTGTGGCGGCGCGTGTTGTCCATGCATGCGATGTTGTTGAGATAAACACCTACGAGCAGCTGCGAGACTTAGACAGCGATTCAGAACAGTTAAAATCCGATGCGATCGCTGTCATTGCAAAACAGCTGCAGGCCGATCCAAAAGAGATCGTCGAGATTTCTGTTCTAAAAAAAGGCATGACAAATCGTTCATTTTTGTTCTCATGCAAGGGCAAAAAGTATATCATGCGCATTCCAGGAGAGGGAACTTCCCAGTTAATCAGTCGAAAAGAAGAAGCTGACGTCTATCGGGCTATTTCTGGAAAAGGAATCTGTGATGATCCAATTTACATTAATCCAGAGAATGGATATAAGATTACATCATTCTTAGAAGGTGTTCGTCCTTGTGATCCATTAAACGTAAGTGACCTGAAAAAATGTATGAATCTGTTAAAAAAATTTCATCAGATGGAACTTACTGTTGATCATGAGTTTGACATTTTTAAGCAGATCGAATTTTATGAGAGCTTGTGGGAGGGCTCACCGTCAATCTATCGTGATTACCAGAAGACGAAAGAAAATGTCCTGTCACTGAAGCACTACATTGAGGCACATGCAGGAAAGAAGGTGTTGACTCATATCGATGCCGTTCCGGATAACTTTTTATTCTGTGCAGGAGAAGATGGTGAACAGCTTCAGCTGACCGACTGGGAGTACGCCGGCATGCAGGATCCACACGTGGACATCGCGATGTTTTGCATTTATTCGCTGTACAATAAGCGCCAGATCGACCGTCTGATTTCCATTTACTTTGATGGTGATTGTCCGAATGAGACGCGTGTCAAGATATATTGTTACATTGCCGCGTGCGGTCTTTTGTGGAGCAACTGGTGTGAGTATAAGCGAAGCCTTGGCGTCGAATTTGGTGAATACAGTCTGCGCCAATATCGCTTTGCAAAAGAATATTACCGCATTGCATCAGAGGAAATAAAAAAATTATAAAAAAGAGGGAGAACACTATGCATAAAGCAAAGAGAGCCATTATCATGGCTGCAGGAATTGGAAAGCGAATGCAGCCAGTCAGCCTGCATACACCGAAGCCGTTAATAAAAGTAAATGGAGTGCGCATGATCGACACTGTCATTTCGGGGCTTCATCAAAATGGGATCACAGAGATCTACGTTGTTGTCGGCTATTTAAAAGAGGCATTTGCAGAGCTGCCAAAGCAGTATCCAGGAGTTGTATTGATCGAAAACATGCTATATGAAACCTGCAATAATATTTCTTCCCTGTATGTGGCAAGAGAGCATCTTGAGGACGTAATTATCCTTGATGGTGATCAAATCATTTACAATCCGACGATTTTAACGCCAGAGTTCGAACGGTCTGGTTACAACTGCGTCTGGTGTGAGGGAAAGACTGACGAGTGGCTTCTTACCGTGGAAAATGGTGTTGTTACACACTGTGGCAGAAATGGTGGAGAACATGGTTGGCAGCTGTTTAGTATTTCGCGCTGGAGCAAAGAGGATGGTGCCAAATTGAAGCGTCATATTGAGATAGAATTTGAAGATAAGAAAAATCGCCAGATTTATTGGGATGATGTTGCAATGTTTTGCTATCCAGATGAGTATCAGCTTGGTATTCACCCTATGGAGTATGGAGATATCATTGAAATTGACAATTTAAGTGAACTTGTGGCAATTGATTCATCTTACAAGAAGTATATGGATGGGTCAGACAAGTATTAAAAAAGGAGAAATAAGATAATGGAAAACGAAAAAAAGAAAGTAGACTGGCTTATAACGCTTCTTCCTTTGGCAATTGTTGTGGCGTTATGTGTGATATTTTTTGTGGCACCAGACCAGTCAAATGAAGTGTTAAGTAAAGTTCGCTTTTTCTTTGGAGACACGATGGGAACGTACTATTTAGTCATCGGTCTGGGTATTTTTTTGCTCTCAATTTACATTGCATGTTCCAAGTATGGCAACATTGTTCTTGGAGAGAAAGACGAAAAGCCAAAGTATTCTTTCTTTGCATGGGGATCAATGATGTTTACCTGTGGTTTGGCTGCTGACATATTGTTTTACTCCTTCTCCGAGTGGTTTATGTATGCAACAGATCCTCACATCGCAGAAATGGGAAGTATTCAGGATTGGGCAAGTGTTTACCCAATTTTTCATTGGAGCTTGATTCCATGGGGATTTTATCTTGTATTGGCAGCTGCATTTGGATTTATGCTTCATGTGAGAAAAAGAAACCGTCAGAAGTATTCTGAGGCTTGCCGTCCTATTCTTGGAAAGCATACTGATGGTATTGCTGGACGAATTATCGATTTGCTTGCTGTATTTGCACTTCTTGCTGGAACAGCTACTACATTCAGTGTGGCTACACCACTTATGGCAAAAATCATCAACACTTTGTTTGGTGTACAGCTAAATGAGACTGCTGTTACAATTGTGATTATTGTAATCACTTGTGTTATTTATACATACTCACTTCTCCATGGCTTTAAGGGAATTAGTGTTCTGGCAAATGCCTGTATTTATCTGTTCTTTGGCTTATTGATTTATGTGCTGTTATTTGGCGGTCAGACAAAATATATTGTTGAGACAGGATTTTCAGCACTCGGAAGAATGATTCAAAACTTCTTCTCACTTGCTACAACAACCGATCCGCAGAGAACCACATCCTTCCCGCAAAATTGGACAATTTACTATTGGGCATACTGGATGGTATGGTGTGTTGCAGCCCCATTTTTTATTGGAAATATTTCAAGAGGCCGTACTGTGCGTCAGACGATCCTTGGCGGCTATGTATTTGGAGTAGGCTCTACAATCATGAGCTTTATTATACTTGGCAATTATTCACTTGGCGAACAAATGAGTGGTGCGGCAGATTTTCTGGCAAAATATGTGGAAACGGGAGATGCATACGGATTGATTACTGATATTATTGGAACACTTCCTTGTGCACCATTTGTCCTTGTTCTTGTTCTTGTTACAATGATCGCATTTTATGCAACATCATTTGATTCTATTGCGCTTACAGCATCATGTTACAGCTATCATCGTCTTGGCGCAAATGAGCAGCCAAATAAGTTGATTCAGTTTATGTGGTGTATTCTTTTGGTTCTTCTTCCGATTGCACTTGTGTTTGCACAAAGCTCCATGAGTAATCTTCAGTCTGTCAGCATCATCGCAGCATTCCCAATCGGTTTTGTCATGGTATTGATTGTGCTGAGTTTTCTAAAAGATGCAAGTCTTTACATCAAAAATTGCACTTGAAGCGAAAACGGATTGCGATTATAATAGACTTCAGAGTTGGATGAAGAAGGGAGCGCAATCAATGGAATGTACGAAGAAAAAAAGGATCCGGCAGATAATAACAGCAACAACGGCAGCATTGCTGTGTTGTGCACCAACTGTTTATGCAAATGCAAGTGAGCAAAAGACAGCATTAGTTGATGAAGAGGAGACACTTGAATATGATTCAAATAGAATCTACGTAAGTGGTACAACTGGATGGGTGATAGAAAATAATCATTGGTGCTATTACATAAATGGTGTAAAGCAGACAGGAAGCTTATATACACAAGAAGGAGAATATCTGTTGGATAGTAATGGCTATATGGTAACTGGCTGGTATCGTAAGGATGCAAATGCACCTTATGTTTACTATGACCCACAAAAAGGGGGCGTCAGAGCTTATGGACTTACGACAGTAAATGGTGTGACATATTATTTTTATGGCTACATGAGGACTGATTATGCTGTCGTAGAAAACGGTGTGTTCTACTATTTTGGAGAAGATGGAGCGCTTGCAAATCAGATGAATGGTGTATCTGATGGCTGGCTTTTGATTGGCAGTGATTGGTATTATGTCGAAAATGGAGTATTATTTGGTGGATTAAAGACTATTGGAGGAGCCACTTATTATTTTGACCAGGGAAAGATGGTTACAAATGCGCGCCGTATGGTGCATGATTCATCATCTAATACGGATAAATGGTATGAGTTTGATGCCAAGGGTCATATGATTGTTGGATGGAGTCTTGACAGTGATGGTATCTGGTATTATTACAATTCAGATGGAGCGTCTGCATCTGGCATGAAAACAATTGGTGCTGCTACATATTATTTTGCAGCAGATGGCCATATGTGTACAAATTATTCAGTATCCATTGGAGAAGTTATGTACTATTTTGGAAATGATGGCGTACTTTCAAATACGCAGAGTAAGCCGTCAGATGGCTGGAAACTTATGACAGACGGTTGGTATTATTTCCGAAATGGAAGTATGATAAAGTCAGAATTTTTAACACAAGGCAATATTACATGGTATCTTGATGAGAATGGAAAAATGTGCACGAATCAGGAAAAATTGATTGATGGAGCTTGGTATCGCTTTGACGCAAATGGCTATATGATTACTGGCTGGTATGGTGCTAATGATGGCTCTTGGTACTATTATGGAAGTAATGGGCAGGCTGGCAATGGTTTTACTCAGATAGGAAATGTCTGGTATTATCTTGAATATAACGGCTATATGATTACTTCCAGTTGGAAACAGATTGGAGATGTCTGGTATTATCTGACCCCGAGTGGCAACATGGCAGTAGGTTGGTATGTTGTGGATGGAAGCTGGTATTTCTTCGATGCGTCAGGAGCAATGGCAGAGGGCTGGAGACAAATTGGAAATAACTGGTATTATCTAATGCCGGGTGGCAAAATGGCAGTAGGCTGGTGTGTTGTGGACAGTAATTGGTATTACTTTGATACTAATGGTGTATGGGCAAATTAAAATTTCAGAGTTGATTTTTTGTGTGAAATGTGATAGACTTTAGTACTTGAAAGCACCAACGCGCAAAAGTGAATTGTTGGGGACAGGTTATGCTTGTTCCCATCATTTCGTTAAAAGAAAAGGAGACCACCACTATGAATATGGAATTTTACAGAAAGCTTCCGACTCCAAAGGAGTTAAAGGAAGAATTTCCTGCCAGCGATAAAATCCAGAAAATCAAAGCAGAAAGAGACGCAAAGATCCGCGCTATTTTCGAAGGAAAAAACGATAAGCTGCTGCTCGTCATAGGACCATGCTCCGCTGACAGAGAAGATGCCGTATTAGAATATATTGGACGTTTAGTAAAAGTACAGGAAAAGGTAAAGGATAAGATCTTTATTATCCCGCGTATCTACACAAACAAGCCGCGTACAGTAGGTACAGGCTACAAGGGTATGCTTCATCAGCCGGACCCGGAGAAAAAGGAAGATATGCTAAAGGGCATCATCTCAATCCGAGAGCTGCATAAGCGTGCAATCGAAGAGACAGGCTTTACATGTGCAGACGAAATGCTTTACCCGGAAAACCATCGTTATCTGTCAGATCTTCTTTCATATGTTGCCGTCGGTGCACGTTCAGTAGAAAACCAACAGCATCGTCTTACAGCATCAGGACTTGAGATTCCTGTCGGCATGAAAAACCCGACAGGCGGTGACATCAGCGTCATGTTAAATTCCATCGTGGCAGCACAAAACAGCCACACATTCCTCTACAGAGGCTGGGAAGTAAAAAGCCACGGCAATCCATACACCCATGCAATCCTTCGCGGCTACGTAGACAAATTTGGAAACAACATGCCAAATTATCACTATGAAGATATCAGAAATCTCTACGAGCAGTATCAAAAGAGAAATCTGTCAAACATGGGAGTAATCATCGATACAAACCATTCAAACTCCGGCAAGCAGTACGAAGAGCAGATTCGAATCAGTAAAGACGTTATGCATAGCTGCCACATATCACCAGATCTTCATAAGTTTGTAAAGGGACTCATGATCGAAAGCTACTTAGAGGATGGCAGCCAGAAGGTAGAAGAGCACTGCTATGGAAAATCCATCACCGATCCATGCCTTGGATGGGACAAGACAGAAAAGCTGATTTATGATCTGGCTGATTTATGGTAAGAAAATTAGCCAATTTCTAACTTGACAGAACATTAGCAATATGCGAGAATTAAAGAGATATCCATTTCGCTTGCGAGGGACACAGCGCAAAGGGAATGGATATCTTTTTTTTGAGCAGAAAACTTCAGCAATATTGACAGAATGTGCCAAAAGTAGCATAATTATAATTAGCTGTATATTTACGCCAAAAGACGCATGAAGACAGGAGGAGAAAGATGTTAGAACAGCTAAAAAAAGAAGTTTACGAAGCAAACATGGATCTTGTTGCTAAGGGTATGGTTATTTATACATGGGGCAATGTCAGCGGAATTGACCGCGAAAAGGGTCTTGTTGTAATTAAGCCAAGCGGTGTCGACTATGCGACTATGACATGGGAAGATATGGTTGTAGTAGACATGGAAGGCAATGTAGTCGAGGGCAAGTATAAGCCATCATCAGACACACCGACACATCTTGTCATATACAAGGCATTTCCAGAGACAGGAGGCGTTGTACATACGCATTCTACTTATGGTGTTACATTCGCACAGGCAGGACTTGATATTCCGGCATTTGGTACCACACATGCCGATTATTTCTATGGTGATATTCCGTGTACCAGAGATTTGACTGCACAGGAGATCGAGGAAGCATACGAGCTAAATACTGGTAATGTTATCGTTGAGACCTTTGCAGGAAAGGATCCGATGGCAGTTCCAGGTGTAGTAGTAAAGAATCACGGACCATTTGCATGGGGACGCACACCGGCAGGAGCAGTATATAATGCAGTTGTTCTCGATAAGGTTGCTGAGATGGCTTACAACACTATGACATTAAATCCAAGAACACAGCGAGTTCATCAGTATCTGCTCGACAAGCACTATTTCCGTAAGCATGGTGCAAATGCATATTACGGACAGGGCAGCGAGGATCATTGATCTTTTGCTGACCTCACTACGTGACAAAGTCCATTTGTCACGATTTATTAAGAATTTAGCAAGAAGGAGAACTTTCCTCTATGGAGATGGAAAAAAGAATCAACTCGCAGGAACAGGAAGAAGATGTAATTGATCTTATGGAGATTGCACGTCTTTTGCTTCACAAATGGAAGCTTTTGTTCATTGCACTTTTGGCAGGAGCAGTAGTAGGCGGCGCATACTGCGCATTTTTGCTTGAGACAACATACCGCGCAGAAGCCAGTCTTTACATTACAAGCAACGAGTCGCTCTTGTCTTTATCAGATCTGCAGTTAAGCTCCGAATTGACAGAGGACTATGCGTACATTATCAAGAGTCGCACCGTTCTTGAGCGTGTAATCGATGAGCAGCAGCTTGATATGGACTATAAGCAGCTTGGTGAGATTGTTACGGTAACAAACCCAGACTCCAGCCATGTAATTCGTATCGGCGTTACGACAACTGATCCACAGATGAGCCGCAACATTGCAAACTCTCTGTTAAACATCAGTGCGGATCAGATCAATCAGATCGTCGGAAATGGTATGCCGTCTGTAATTGATGAGTCTGTTATTCATGCAGTTGCAGAGGTAAAGCCGAGCATGAAGAAGTACTGTGTATTAGGCGGTATTCTTCTGTTTGTACTTGCAGCAGGTGTATTGATTGTGCGTATGCTTATGGATACAACAATCAAATCAGAGGATGATGTCACACGTTATCTGGGTGTTCCGCTTCTGGCCAGCGTTCCATATGCAAAGAATTTCGGAAAGGAGAAAAAGAAATGATGGAATCCATACCGAATTTAAACGAAGCGAGACTAAAAATTGTCTATCCTCAGATTGCGGATCTTCCATATGCAGCACAGGAGGCTGTGAATATCCTTCGAGGAAATCTTCAGTTGAGTGGAAAAGGCATTCAGGCCATTGCAGTTACCAGTGCTAGTAAGGAGGAGGGAAAATCCTCTGTTGCAATTCAGCTTACAAAGAGCTTTGCTGCATTGAATAAGGCTGTTGTCTACGTAGACTGTGATATTCGTAAGTCTAAGACACTGCGCCGTTACCAGATTAATGAGCAGGTGGTTGGTCTTACCGAGTATCTGAGTGGAAACTGCCGTCTTGAGAATATAGTATACCGCACCGATAATCCAAATATGGATATGGTATTTACAGGAGCAGCTGCTCCGAATCCAAGTGAACTGTTATCTGATACGATGTTTGAACAGTTTTTGGAAATTTTAAAGGCAAATTATGACTATGTCATTGTCGATACGCCGCCGATCAATGCGGTTATCGATGGCGCGATTGTGGCAAAGAGCTGTGATGGAACCGTTATGGTGCTTGAGCAGGGCGTGACTGAGCGCGCAGAGGCGATCCGTATGAAGCGTCAGCTGACATATGCCGGTGTAAAGATTATTGGAGCCGTTCTGAATAAGGTTGGTGCTGATCCAAACGGTTATGGTTATGGTTACGGCTACGGATATGGCTATGGTTACGGATATGGCTATGGCGAAGAGCAAAATGATAAGAAAAAGAAGAGCAAAAAATAATGGACAGTAAGCAACGCATAGATAGCACTTCGAGACATCATGGACATCACAAGAACCATAGACACCACCGCCATGGAAGAAACAAAAAGCCACTTGTGATTGGGATTATAGTTGCAGCAGTGGCTGTCGCACTTGGCAGCGCATCTGTTGTAAATCAGCTGAACAGGCGAAAAAATTATCACGTCACCGGTACAAATTCAGTTGACGTGGGTGCCGGATATCGTTATACTGAGTACAACGGTAAAAAATATCAGTATAATAACCGTGTAACTACACTTCTCTATGCCGGTCTAGACTCATTTGATGAGTTAAAACAGACAGCCACCTATGGTGACAAAGCCAGAGCGGACAGCATTATGCTGATTGTGCTTGATGAGGTAAGCAAGAAAATGTCTGTTGTCGCGATCAACCGTGATACGATGACAGAGGTTCACCGCTTTAGCCGAAATGGCGATGATTTAGGTGTCTATGTGACGCACCTTGGTTATGCCTACACGAACGGGGATGGCGGTGAGGCTAGCTGTGAGAATTTAAAGACAGCCGTCAGCACTTTATTTAACAATCTTCCGATTGATGGATATATGGTATCAAACCAGACATCAATTGTGATGATAAATGATCTAGTTGGCGGTGTCACCGTTACGGTTCCAAACGATGACTTAGCTGCAAAATATCCAGAATTAACAACAGGCAATGTCGTGACACTGGATGAATCCAATGTCCGCGCCTATGTGCAGCAGCGAGATACGGCTGTTGATTTTAGTAATGAGGGACGTATTGAGAGACAAAAAAGCTTTGTCTTGTCCTTTATGGATGAGTTTGGAGCCATGGTAAAAGAGGATGCATCGTCTGTATGGGACAGTTTAGAAGCGTGCAGCGACTGGATGCAGACCGATATTACCAAAAACAAATATCTATCCCTGGCAGATGCATTTAGCAACACGAATCTAACACCGGACAGCTATTATATACTTGAGGGCGAGGATCAGCTTGGTGAGCTTCATGATGAGTTTTATTATGATGAGGATGCACTTCAGGAATTGATAATAAAACTTTTCTATCGCGAAATATAAAAAGGCGAAGAAAAATTAATTTATTAATTTGAAACCCACCATAGTGGGCGTACCACTAGTGTTAATAAAACAATAGTGAGGAAGGAGAAAACTATGAAAAAACTGACTGCAGGTTTCTGCGCAATCGCATTGGCTGCTGTTCCAACCGCACAGGCTATGGCTGCCCCGAGTATCGGAACATCTGGCCCGAAGGATCCAGTAGTGGAAGAGGGAACACTTGACCTGAAAGATGGCGCAAAGCTCGTTATTAAGGAAGTTACCCCAGATCTGTATAAGGATAATGAGGTAGCAGATGTTGTTGAGAATTTCAATGATGAAGAGAAACTGACTTCTGTTATGGAGGTAAACAACAGCTTGCAGCTGAAGCTTTCCGATGCACAGGCAGACGCACCAGATCTGGCAGAGGGTGAGACCATTGTTGTTAAAGATCAGGGCCGCGTTGAGTATGAGAATAAGGATGTTGAGACTGCTGTAAAGGCATTCAACGAGAAGTTTAGTACATTTGAGATTCATATTAGCAAAGATGGAGAAGAAAAGACATACGTATCTACAGCTAAGTCCCTTGCTGATTTCGTAAAGGATTTAAAGGAAGCACTGGCAGATGCGGGTGTTGAGGCTGAGACAGAAGCTGAGTCTGAGAGTGAAGTTGAGACAGAAACAGAAACTAAGACTGAAACTGAGGCAGTAAGCGAAACTGAAGCAGCAAGCGAAGCTGAGACTGACGCAGAAGATGCAGAGGAAGAGACTGCTGTAACAAACAATGGTACTGAGATAAACTTAAATGATTACAAGGCAATGTTTGAAATGGCAGATATGCTTGTTGATGATTCTAAGGCACTTCAGATCAAGGAGACTGGTGAGTTTAAGCTGACCATGACCATTGATGCATTGAAGGATATGAATGCAGAAGATCTTTTATTTGTCACCACAAACCCAGATGACGGAACTATTTCCTTTATCGAGCCGGATGAGTTCGACGCTGAGACTGGAACAATTACTGGCACCTTCAACCATGTAGGACCGTTCACCATTGCTACAAAGGGTGAATTTGAGGTACAGCCGCAGGTTACAAATAAGGACAACGTAATTCTGCCGCAGCAGTACGAGGCACTGACTTCCTTTGTTGATTTGGCAATCGAGGATCTGGATGCAATTTCCTACGATATGGATGGACACGTACAGGTTAAGTTTACTTGTGAGCTGACTGTTGGTATGGACGAGGAAGATCTTGCCCTTATGACCATCGATCAGGAAACAAAGGAAATGAAGTATCTTGAGCTTGATAAGTTCGACGAGAAGACTGGTGAGATCACTGTTACCTTCGAGAACCTTGGACCGTTTGTTGTTATGACAAAGGTTATCCCGGATGAGGATATCACTGTTGTAGACGAGGAAGAGGAAACTTCTGAGGAAGCAACCGAGGCTGAGACATCTGAGGCTGCAACTGAGGAAACAACCGAAGAAGAGACATCCGCAGCAGCTAAGGAGAGCAAATAATTTGACTGACAAAGGAGTTTTGTGATGGCAGGCAACAGACGACGTAAGCAGGATAATTCAGGTGTGCATGCGTTTTTGTATGTACTGGTTGTACTGGTACTGCTTTGCGGTATGGGCTACCTGTTTTACTACTCCCGTTCACAGGCAAATGAACGTCAGGAGTACATAAGAGAGTTAGAAAGTAAGGAAGCGGCAACGAAGGATGTGGTGCAGGTAACTGTGCCAGCAGAGCCAGAGAGCGAGACAATAAGCGAGGCAGAAAGCAGTACGCCAGAGGCTCAGACAGAAACTCAGACAGAAACTCTGTCTGAATCTGAGACTGAAAGTCTGCCGGAAAGTGAGTCAGAGACTACGAGCGAGACAGAGTCACAAAGTATTGTAACAGAGTCAGCTAAAAGTACAGAAGCAGATTTGTTTTCTGCAGATAACCCACGGATTATTGTGTTAAATGGAACTGGAAAAGCTGGTGTTGCTGCTTACTGGAAGCGTTTCCTTCAGGGAAAGGGCTTCACAAACGTTGTAATGGCAGATTATAAGGGAGAGATTAGTGATCACACTGTTGTTTACGTGACGGCAGGTGGAAATGCACCGGAAGGTGTATATGACCTTTTCCCAAATGCGGAATACCGCGAGGAAGGACTTGATAGTGCCGACCCTAATGCCGATACAAACGTGAAGATACCAGACAGCCAGAAGAAATTTGATTTCTATGATGTGTGGATTTTAGTCGGAAAAGACGACGCACTGCATGATTAAGACAAGATAAGAGAAAGACCGCAGAAGCTGTGTGAAAGCATGGTGGAAGCGGTCTTTTAATTTTGAGCTAGTGACAATGACTGACACCGAACAGCAAAAAAAGTTTACTTTTGACAAATATGGCACTTGACTTGATCTTGTAAATGTAGGATAATATTGTATAAACCGATATAGTAAATATGACGGACTTTCGATGAAGACAGCCGCAGAATCTCCCTAGAGAAAAAATTTTCGGGGGGGTGCTGCGGCTGTATAAGGGAGGGCAAAAAGAAGAAATGTACAGAAAAGAATCTGAAGGTTGGTTCAAACACACCGATTTTATCCTGATTGACATGATCTGCCTGCAGATAGCGTTTTATCTCGCATATCTGATTAAGGGACTGGGTATAAATCCCTACAATGATCTTGTTTACCGCAATATGGCAATTGTGTTAGAGCTTGCTGATCTTGTCACGATGTTTATGCTTGATATGCTGCATCATGTAACTCAGAGAGGTCGCTACAGGGAGCTGATTGCAACAGTTGGAAATGTGGCTGCGGTTGGTCTTTTGGGAAGTGCTTACCTGTTTGTCATGCAGGAAGGCGAAGCTTACTCAAGAATGACATTTGGCATTACTCTTGTATTATATTTTATATTATCCTACACTACAAGATTAGCTTGGAAACGCGTATTAGCAAGCGGCAAGTGGGATAGAAATCGCAGATCACTGATGATTGTGACAACAAAGGCAGAGGCAAAAGAGGTTGTTGAGACAGTTAAGTTAAATAATTATGGAAAGTTCTTAATTAGCGGCTTAGTTATTGTTGATAAAGATATGGCTGGTCAGAGCATTGCCGGTGTGAATGTGATTGCAAACAGCAAAGACGCTCCGATGTATGTGTGCCAGCAGTGGATAGATGAGGTGCTTATCGTTGTTCCAGATGATAAGCCATATCCAGATGAACTTATTAAAAAGCTGGAAGAAACTGGCGTAACGATGCATCTTAGACTGTCAAAGATTGCAGCAGTGGAGGATCGTCCTCAATTTGTGGAAAAGATTGGTTCCTACACAGTACTTACAACCAGTTTAAACTATGCATCACCAAAACAGCTTTTATTTAAGCGTGTAATGGATATTGCAGGCGGACTTGTTGGATGTCTGCTTACAGTTATCATTTTCATATTTGTAGCTCCGATTATTTATATCAGCTCTCCGGGACCGATATTCTTCTCTCAGGAGCGTATAGGAAAGAATGGAAAGAAGTTTAAGATCTATAAGTTCCGCAGTATGTACATGGATGCAGAAGCAAGAAAAGCTGAGCTGATGAAGCAAAACCGTGTAGCAGACGGAAAGATGTTTAAGCTTGATTTCGATCCGCGAGTTATAGGAAATAAGATCCTGCCAGATGGAACAAAGAAAACTGGTGTTGGTAATTTCATTAGAGTAACAAGTCTTGATGAGTTCCCACAGTTCTTTAATGTACTTAAAGGTGATATGAGTCTTGTGGGAACACGACCACCGCTTCCGGGAGAGGTTTCTGAGTATGAGATTCATCACCGTGCAAGACTTGCAATCAAGCCAGGTATCACCGGCATGTGGCAGGTCAGCGGCAGAAGTGATATCACAGACTTTGAGGAAGTCGTAAGACTTGATACAAAGTATATAAAGGAATGGACCCCTGCACTTGATATCAAGATCTTGTTTAAGACAGTGAAGACTGTTCTTGGCAAGGAAGGATCAATGTAAAGGAAAATAAAAAGACTTGGTGAAAGGAAAATCGTCGCATTGCCGCGTTTTCCGTAGCCAATGACAGAGCAGCGCTTCGCCAGCCCACATGAATGAAGGTGGGATGGCGAAGCGCTACTCTGTGACAAAGTGTAGTATTAGTGAGTGATGAAAATAATGAGGAGTTTAGAGAATGAAGAAAGGTACTAAAGGAAAAGGGCAAGAGAAAATAGTATATAAGAGAACTGTAGATAAGGCTCAGATCCCGACATGCAATATTTTAGGCGTAAACATTGCGGCGATTAACATGGAATGGTTAGTGGAGTACCTTGATAAAAATCTTTCAGACATAAAGGGAGATTATATTTGTGTCTCTAATGTACATACAACAGTAACAAGCTATGAGGATGCATCATATTGTGCAGTCCAGAATGGCGGATTAATGGCAATTCCAGATGGCGGTCCTCTTTCTACTGTTGGACGTAGACGTGGCTGTAAAAACATGGCGCGAACTACTGGTCCAAGTTTAATGGGAGAAATTTTTAAAATTTCTGCAAAGAAAGGGTATCGTCATTATTTTTATGGAAGTAAGGAAGAAACTCTTGAACTGCTTGAGAAAAAACTGAAAGAACACTATCCAGGAATTGAAATTGCTGGAATGTACAGTCCTCCGTTTAGACCATTAACGGAAGAGGAAGATAGAGCAATCGTAGAGAGAATCAACGAAACCAAGCCGGACTTTGTATGGGTCGGACTTGGAGCACCAAAACAGGAAAAGTGGATGGCAGCGCATCAGGGAAAAATTGATGGATTGATGCTAGGTGTTGGAGCCGGATTTGACTATTATGCAGAGAATATTAAGCGTGCTCCGATGTGGATGCAGAAACATAATCTGGAATGGGTGTATCGCTTAGTACAAGATCCGAAGAGACTGTTTAAGAGATACTGGAGTACTAATACGAAGTTTATTTGGAATGCAATGATAAGGGGAAAGTAATGGATACAGATATCAAAAGAAAAGAAAATGTGCTGATTGTGCATAATTATTATCAGATTCCCGGTGGAGAAGATACTGTTGTTGCTAATGAAAAGAAGATGTTAGAAGACCATGGACATAAAGTTATTCTTTATACCAGAAATAACTCGGAGCTAAAAGAAATGTCTAAGTTTCAGAAACTGAAACTTCCGTTTACAACAATATTCAATCCTCGGACTTATAAAGATATTAAAAGAATAATAAGAAAAGAAAATATAGATGTTGTTCATGTACATAATACGCTAAATTTAATCAGCCCAGCTGTTTATTATGCAGCAAGGTCGATGAGAATTCCAGTAGTTCAAACAGTTCATAATTTTAGATTTGTTTGTCCAGGAGCTACTTTTTATAGAGATGGGCATATATGTGAAGATTGTGTGAGAAATGGTTTAAAAACCGCGGTGAAGTATGGGTGTTATCGTAAAAGTAAGCTTCAGACGTTGGCTTGTGTTGTAACTTTAAAGTTTCATTCGCTGACTAATATTTATCATAAGATTAATTATATTTGTCTCACTGATTTTACTAAGCAAAAGCTTGAAAGTTTTACAAAGGAGGCTAAAGTATTTATAAAGCCTAATTTTGTATATGATATTGGATTAAAAGATGCTTATGATGATTATTATTTATTTGTTGGTCGAGTGGAGGAAATAAAAGGAATTAATATTTTGATTGACGCATTCAAAAATATGCCAGATAAAAAACTTAAAATTGCAGGTCAAGGGGATTTAGATGATTTAATTAAAAATAAAGTTATCAAGGAACATTTAAACAATATTGAATTACTGGGTTATCAAAATAGAGAAAGTGTTAATAGACTTTTGAAAAATGCTAAAGCATTAATTATGTGTTCGCAGTGGTACGAAACTTTTGGGATGGTGATTGCGGAGGCATACAGTTGTGGGACACCTGTTATTGTTGGAAATATTGGCAATATTAAAGAATTGGTGTTACCAGGAAAAACAGGAGAATTATTTTGCTATAATTCTTATGAAAAATTAATAGAAGCTATAAAGATATTTGAAAAAAATGATTATCACACTTATAGTTTAAATGCCTATGATTTCTTTAAAAATAGATTAAATGCTGAGCTAAATTATATGCAATTGATAAAAATTTATAAAAATATAGTTAAATAATAAAAAAGTAAAATTCACATTTAATACGAGGCTATAATATGAATAGATTAATATTATTTGATACAAGTAATTTTGCAAATTATCCTGTAGGAGGACAAGTTACAAGTATTAAAAATTTTTTACATTATGTTGGAGAAAAATTTCCAACCAATAATATACTTCTTGTTGGTGTATCTACAAACGTTGATGAAGTAGGAAAATTAGTAAAAATAAAAACAGAGGCGGGAATTGTTAGTTTTATTCCTGTTGCGCATGCAAATCAAGATTTGAATGCTATAAAAAAATCTTTGCGAGTAGAATATCTAAAAGGATTGTATCGTTATAAAAAGGTTATTAATGTAAATCAAAGTGATTGCATGTATTTGCATACACCAGAAGCGTTTGTTTTTACTAGAGTTGTTGCAAGAAAAAATCCATGCTTTGTTTTTTCGCATGGATCATATTTAAATATGTTGGAGCATGTACGCTTTTTTGAAAAATCTCCAATAGTATTGAATATATTCAAACAAATCTTGCTATCTGTTATAAAGAAAAGTACAGGAATTTTTGTGCTTGATAAAGACACTGAAAAAAAATACTTGAAGTATAGTAATAGAGTTTATCATGTTGGCAATTCGATTGTATGTAATAATAAATTTTTTGAAAGGAATATTGGTAAGGAAAATCCTAGATTATTATTTGTGGGTAGATTGTCATCAGTTAAAAATATAAAGCCGATTATTGAAGCATGCAAGATATTTCCAACTTCTTGTAGTCTGAAAATTGTCGGTGCAGGAGAAATGGATAAGGAATTAAGACAAATAGCAAATGAAAGAGTATACTTTGCTGGAGCGGTTAAGCCAGATGAAGTAAAAAAATATATGATGGATTCTGACATTTTAGTAATGAATTCTTTGCATGAAGGAATTCCAATGACAATTTTAGAAGCCTTGAGTTATAGTATGCCAATAATTACTACTGATGTAGGTGGAATATCTGAAGTTGTAAGTTTTGAATATGATTCAGAAAAGACGGATGGAAGTGCTGAGAGTATTGTGGAGGCGATAAATAAGATAATGCGTAATTACTATTTTTATAGTAGTAATGCATTTAAAAAGTCTTTGAATTATGATTACCGTATTGTAAATAAAAAAATTTTTGAAATAATAAACCAATATTTAAAATGGGAAATATAAGAAATATGAGGTGTATATGAAAAAAATTTTGATTGTAATAAGTTGTTTGGGATTAGGCGGGGGAGAGAGAAGTTTGATCAATCTTCTGAACATGTTTGATTATTCAAAATATTCAGTCGACTTGCTTTTATTAACTGATGGAGGACCATTAGCAAAACAAATACCTACAAATGTAAAAATACTAAAAAAAGATCCAGAGTTGCACTTTTTGTATAATAAATTTAGCATTAGTGATATTTTAAATAAGAAAGCTATAGAAACAATTTTTGTACGCTATATTGGGACTGCAATTAGTCGTTTGAAAGAGTCTAACATTAATCGTTCAAAGCAATATAGATGGGAACATTTTTATGGCAAATATCTAAAAAAAAGGATAAGAGGATATAATACTGTTTTTGCATATATGAATGATGATGCAATGTATTATGTCGGTAAATATGTAGATGCACCTAATAAAGTTGCATGGATACATAATGATTATTATGCGATGGGGTATAATGCAGAAGTAGATAGAAGGTATTTTAAAAAATTTAATACCATAGTAACTATATCAGATGAATGTTTGAAAATATTAAAAGAAGTGTTTCCAACGGAATCTGATAAATTTAAGATGATTCCTAATTTATCATCAAGAAAAATTATAGAAAATCAGAGTCGTATATTTATTCCAGATGAATATAAAGATGAAAAAAGAATAAAACTACTTTCTGTTGGACGATTAAGTGAACAGAAAGGGTATGACATGGCTATTGATGCTGCTGAGTTTTTAAAGAAAGAGAAAATAAATTTTTGCTGGTTTATCTTAGGAGATGGAGAGTTAAGGAAAAAAATTGAAAAGAGTATCGTACAACGAAAATTGCAAGACGTTGTAAAATTGTTAGGAATACGAGAAAATCCGTATCCATATATTGCACAGTGTGATATATTTGTACAACCCTCCAGATTTGAAGGAAAATCAGTTGTTTTAGATGAAGCTAGAATTCTTTGCAAACCTATTGTTGTAACTAACTATGCTACAGTGTATGATCAAATTGATGATTCAAATGGTTGTATAGTTAAGATGGATGGCAAAAGTATAGCAGAGGGAATAAAAGAATTAATTCTTAATGAAGAAAAAAGAAATTCGTATGTTGAAACATTACAAACATTAAAACAAAGTAATGAAGAACATATTCAAGATTATTATAATTTAATTAGATGATTGGGAGATAATATATGAAAATTATAGCATTTTATTTACCGCAGTTTCATGATATACCAGAAAATGATGAATGGTGGGGAAAAGGGTTTACTGAGTGGGTAAATGTAAAAAAAGCAAGACCATTGTATAAAGGGCATGAACAACCAAGAATTCCTTTAAATAATAATTATTATAACTTATTAGATGACGATGTTAAAGTTTGGCAGGCAAAATTAGCAAAGAAATATGGTATATATGGTTTTTGCTATTATCATTATTGGTTTGGCGGAAAGTTATTGCTTGAAAAGCCGATGGAGCAAATGCTTGCAAATCCTGATATTGATATTCCGTTCTGTATTAGTTGGGCTAATGAGCCATGGACAAAAGCTTGGGTAAACGAAAAAAAAGTTTTAATTCCTCAATTTTATGGTGGAAAAAAAGAATGGAAAGAACATTTTGAATATTTACTAAAATTTTTTAAGGATGAACGTTATATTAAGGAAGATGGAAAGCCGTTACTGGTTATTTATCGAGCAGAAGTGATTGAATGCTTAAATGATATGTTAGATTATTGGAATAAATTAGCAAAAGAAAATGGGTTTAATGGAATGGTTTATGCATATCAGAATATAACATTTGATTTAATTCCTGGAAAAGATGATAGCCGATTTAAATATAATATTGAATTCCAACCAAGTTATGCGTGGAACGATATGAATAATGTATCTACATTAAAAAAATCTGGTGTTTGGAATTCTTTACGCAATATTCGACGAGATTTTTTCTTGTGGCTTGAAAAAAAAATGGGATTTGATGTAGCAAAATATTTTGAATATTCGCGTAAAGAAAAGGAAAAGGTGTTGATGACTAGTTATGATGAAGCATGGAAGGCAATATTAGAACATGTTCCATCAAATGAAAAATGTGTACCAGGAGCTTTTGTGGGATGGGATAATACACCACGAAAAGGATATCGAGGACAAGTTTATTTTGGAGATGATCCAAAGAAGTTTCATAGATATATGAGTGAACAAATTAAGCGAGCAAAAGATGTGTACCATAAAGACATGATTTTTATGTATGCATGGAATGAATGGGCTGAGGGAGGATATCTAGAACCAGATGTACGTTTTGGATACCGTAATTTGGAAGCGATAAAAGATGCATTAATAGAAAATGGAGAGTTTCCTATTCGAAAGGATTAATATAGTGAGAATTTCAATTAATAAAACAATATTGCTTATTTCACTTGTGCTTTTATCAATTTCACTTGCATTGTGCAATACAGTGTACATTAATTATACATTAAAACGAAAAATAGAAGTACTGGCGATAATTATGAGTGCTATATATTTAGTTAAATGCGCAAAATTTAAATCAACAAAGATAAAAAAAATAACACTGCTGTTTGTAATAGCATTATTATTTTTTGCCTGGGGAATGGTATATTTTACTCATATTAATGTCGGATTAATAATAAAAGATGATTCTACAGTAACTGCATTATTAGATGCAGGTGTTATTTGTAGTTACTTTTTATTAATAACAATGTCAGTATCAATGAATCACTTTCTATTTGCAAAAAAATACATAGTATTTATTTTGGGAAGTTTTGTAGTGATAAATGATATAATGCTATATATGATTCCTGAAATGGCAAAACTTTTTGGCGGAATATGGTGGACTAGCTATTTTGTAGGAACAAAATTTGACGTCGGCTATTTACACCTTTTCTTTATTGCAACGCTATTTAGCACTTTTTTTCAGGGGAAAAAACATAATATATGTAAAAATACATTATTAATAGTATTGCTGATATTAAGTATATATTCCTCTTTTTTCGTTGACTGCAATACGGGAATGATTTCTGCCGTTTTGTTTTTTATACTTGTATTAAGTATCAAAAAAAAATATACAGTGTTTATTAAACCGCAAGTATTTTGTAGCATTTTAATAGCATCTTTGTTATTTGTAATTGGATATAGTGTTATTTTAAATAGTTCAATAGTTAAATTTTTTGTTCAGGATATATTTAATAGAGATCTATCACTAACAGGAAGAACTGCTATATACAAGTTATTAAGGAGTGCTATGGCAGGTAATATTTGGACTGGTTATGGATATGGTATAAACTATACAATATCGCAGACAATATTCAATTATGATAATACGCAGAATGGATTAATGGAGTGGATATTACAAATTGGCATTATTGGAACAGTATTGCTTATCATTTTCTTATATGTAATTTTTTATAGAGTAAAAAAGTCGAAACCATCCAACAGTATTGTGCCAATATTATCATTTATTTATGTGCTAACGATTATTGCAATGATTGAAATTAGCCTTGATTTATTTTACTTTATGGCAATTGGATTTTTGTATGGCATAGCGCTTGATGAAGAAAAAATCAGAAATACAGGGCTTTTAGAAAACTGACAATATATCAGTAATTTTTGTGAAAACAATAGATTAAATTAATATGATATATACATTGATGTTTGATCAATAAAAGAAAGGAAAATATGACTAAAACAATAGAGAAAAAAGGTGTAGTGTCAATAATCCTTCCTATATTCAATCAGGAGGCATATTTGGATATTTCAATTCCAAGTGTTCAAAATCAGACATATAAGAATTTAGAGATAATTTGTGTAAATGATGGTTCTACTGATTCAAGTGTGGAAATATTAAAAAAATATGAGGAACAGGACAATAGAATTATTATTATATCAAAAAAAAATGGTGGACTTGTTGATGCAACGATAGCAGGAATAAAGAGAGCAACAGGGGAATATATTGTTTTTTTAGATCCTGACGATTATATAGGTAATGATTTTGTCGAGAATTTTTTGATGGAAATTGGTGATAATGATTTCATTGCTATGGGATATTATCGTAGATGTCAAGGAGTAATTACACCGCAGTATTTATTCCAAGATCATGAATATACAGTAGATGAGGTTTCTGTGTATAGAGACAAATATTTATATGATCCTACAATTTCTGGATTATCTAATAGATTTTTTATATCCAGATGGAATAAAATGTATAGAACAGAATGTGTAAAAAAAATTGCACATGAATTTGTTAAATTTACTCATATATCACTCGGGGAAGATTCAATATTTACATTTCTGCTACTAAAATATTGTCATTCTGGTAAATGTATTTGTAGGCCAAATTCATATTTTTATAATATTGGAAGTCAAACATCAATGATGTCTAATGGATCTATTGAGTTACATTGTTTAAGGTCTGAGGCAGCAAGGGATGCATTAGCGTTTTTGCTAAGACAAAATAATTTGTCAGAGAATCAAGCTGATATATTATATTATTTTTTAATGGAGTCCTTAATGGATAGATTAAAAGATTCTTCACATTCTGATTATATAAACGTTCTTAAGATAGTAACTAAAAAAGAGTACTACATTAATGCGATTAGAGTGTTTAGTAAGTATGGGGTAAGAAATAGAATACTTTTTGATGTTAAGCAAAATTGGCGATTGATATGTGTTTTTAATGAAGTTCAAAAGGTGTATAGGAAACTAAAGAAGGGCTACTCAGAAACTAAATGGTGGTATGCATTTTGTAAAAGTTTTATAGAAAATTCTGTTAATAAAGGGTTTACAAATGCATATCAGTCTGGCAAGTTTTGTATAAAGAGAAAAAATGCTTTTAGGGATATGAATAGACAAATTGGTAAATTAGAAAGTGAAATCACGCCTATTATAAAGCCATTTACAAACTGTGTTACAGATTTAAATAGATGTAACATAGAGCGTAATGTGTTTGTGTTCTGGTGGGATGGGTTTGATGGTGCTCCTATAATTGTAAAAAAATGCTTGGATACCGTAAAAAAGTTTTATTCTGATTGTAATATCGTTGAAATCTCGAAACATAATTATGGGGAATTTACAGATATTCACCCAGAACTTCTTAAGGGATTTGAATCAGGAAAAATTAGTATTCAAACTTTTTCTGATATACTGAGATTTAATTTATTAAAAAAGAACGGTGGTGTGTGGATTGACGCTACAATATATTTTTTTAGTAAATATGATATTTTTTCACAATTGGAAAATCAGTCGATTGCGTCTATCTGTTTTTCTACAAGCAATAATTTTTTACAGTATAAGGGTGAAGTTTGTAATTGGTCAGGATATTTTTTTGCAGCTAGAAAAAATGCAGTATTTACAAATGTAATGAATGAAATATTTGAAAAATATTACTTAAAGAATGGTTCGTATCCAATTTATTTTTTTATTGATGTGGCATTAATGATTTGTAAGATTAATAAAATAGATGGAGGTGTATTAGATAATATTGCAACAAGTTTAGGAGACATGTTTTTCCTTTATAGAATGTTAGATCAGCCATATTACAAAGGTAGCGAAACAGTATTAGAGATTATTCCCCAAAAACTTGCATGGCAATTTGAACCTCAAAATAATAATAATACGTTTTATAAATATATATTTAAGAAGCAATAAGTAAGTTTGAAACCGTACCATCAATAGTAACTTAAATTTCTTAAATAGTAGTCTTACAGTGACCGTTTAGGAAAGGGGCAACATCAAATTTTTAACCGGGATGCTCAAGTATATATTGAGTAATGGAACGAGAAAATTTGCAGAAGATATCTGTAAATACATCACTAAGTTTAGAATTTGATAGTTATGAACACGATTTTTCTCGTCGATAATCATACAAGCATCGATGATGAACAAGTTCTCTTAATTCTCTGATGTTTAAAGGCAGGGTAAAAGAAAGATTGCATATGCCACACATGTATAAGTCGCAAATCCATTTGGCATTCTTGCGGTCTGTTTTATTGTCTTTCATAGGTCTTGTGTATTTTGGATGAGAAAGAGTACACCATATGTTATTTCTATAAGATATTAAAAACATATTAAAAACCAGAATCCAGAACGTGCCAGTTGATTCCATACAGACATCGTTACAGTTATATTTGGCAAGCCAGTCCACTGCTCTTGTAGATCTTTTGTAAAGGAAGAAAAGCGAGTTTGCCTATATTCAGTACGATTGTTGGAATCAGTAATACTAATATAGGCGAAGATCCAAGTTTTGTGGACATTAAGTCTACAACAGTTATTTTTTGAAATCTTAAAAGACGAAAGAACCCTCCCTGACGAATTATACTTATAAAACTGACAGTGACTGGTCATCTAGCCAGATCGAGTTGACTTTGAATGAGATAAGTTTGCGAGCTATAGTTATGCGTCACTAATTGATGCCTTAACAGATGATCGGTAACGTATAAAAATGCAAGGTCGCCGTTATACAGCCTAGCCATTCACCTTCACGTGTTTTGTAGTGTGTCAGTATTATAAGAAAACTATATCAGAAGGCAGATTGAAATAAAAGTAAAAGGTAGCCAATTTGTTTCATAGTGCATTGGTGCCTTTTACAGAAAGGTGGATTATAAAAATGATATTAGAGTTTTATAAGATGTGTAAACGGTTATTAAATCATAGTGCTAGGAAATATTATATTAAACAATTGTATTCTGTAGGAATAAATTTTAATTGTTTGTACGATATAGATATTGTAGGGGGGCAGTATATTGCTATTGGAGATAATTTTATCTCATCACAATCTGTTAGGCTTCACGTATGGAAAAAGGGAGATAGTACAAAAGTGCCAATAATAGAAATTGGCAACAATGTTACAATAACAGATCACTGTTATGTATCAGGAATTAATAAGATTACAATTGGAAACGGTGTATTAGTAGGATCGAATTGTTTTATTACGGATAATTTTCATGGACGTTCGGATAGAAATGATATCGATATTATTGTTGCAAATAGAGAAATTACCTCAAAAGGTCCAGTATTAATTGAAGATAATGTTTGGATTGGTAGAAATTCGTGCATTATGCCTAATGTGACAATAGGAAAAGGTGCAATAATAGGCGCAAATTCAGTTGTAACCCATGATGTTCCACCATATAGTGTTGTTGCAGGTGCTCCAGCACGGATAATAAAAAAATAGAATTAGAAAGATGGTAAAATAGTAATGACAGAAAAAGAAAATTTAAGTGGTCAAATGGTTTCTGGTATGTCATGGAAATTTGCAGAAAGAATAGCGGCACAAGGTGTTTCCTTTATTGTTTCAATGATTCTTGCAAGGATACTAATGCCAGAAGATTATGGTATAGTAGCTATTATTAATGTTTTTATGGCAATAGCAGACGTCTTATTAACAAGTGGATTATCCTCAGCTTTGATACAAAATCCTAATGCTAATAGTAAGGATTTTTCAACAATTTTTTATTGTAATTTTTTATTAAGTTGTATTTTATATGTTCTAATGTTTGTGGGAGCTCCATTTTTGGCATCCTATTATAAATTACCTGTATTAAAGATGGCCATTCGTATTTTTGCACTTAGACTACCAATATCGGCTTTTCAAACAATTCAAAGTGCAATTATTTCAAAAAGAATGGAGTTTAAAAAGTTCTTTTTTTCAACGATAGGAGGAACTTTAGTATCAGCTGTAGTAGGAATAGTATTAGCTGTTAAAGGTTTTGGTGTATGGGCATTAATTATTCAATATTTAACAAACACATGTATTGACACAATTATTCTTGCATTAGTAGTTAGGTGGCGGCCAAAATTAGAGTTTGATTTTGAACATGCAAAGCCGTTGATTAGTTATGGCTGGAAAATTATGCTTACAGATCTTATTGGAACGATATTTAACAATTTAGGAGACTTTGCTATTGGTGTTAAATATACATCATCTCAATTAGCATTTTATTCTAAGGGAAAACAATTACCAATGCTTGTTAGAGCGAATATTTACACTACACTTATCAGTGTATTGTTTCCAGCAATGTCTAAAGTTAATTCGAACACACAAGAACTTAAATTACTAACTCGAAAAAGTGTAAAAATGCTTTCTTATGTTATTTTTCCATTAATGTTTGGAATGCTTGCAGTAGCTAAGAATATGACTGTAGTGTTATATACTGAAAAATGGTTGCCGATAGTTCCTTTTATTTACATTGTTTGTGTAGAAGCGATGATTTCTGTTTTGGGAACAGTTACTTTGCAAGCAATTAAAGCATATGGCAGAAGTGATCTTATGTTAAAAATGGAATTTGTTAAAAAGCCAATTATGCTAATATCGTTAATAATAGCAATGAAATTTGGTGTATATGCGATTGCTTTAACATTACCTTTAAATACAATTCTGGAATTGATTATTAATGGATGTGTTGTAAAAAAATTAATAAGATATGATTTTAGGTTACAGTTTGGTGATTGTTTTCCGGCATTAGTGTATTCAGCAATTATGGGGGGAATAGTTTATTGTATTGGATTAATAAAGTATAATGTATTAGCAGTATTATTATTACAAGTATTAGCAGGAATTTTAGTATATATATTTATTTCTGTAGTAGTTAAGGATCCAAATTTTGTAATCATTAGGCGAATTATAAAAAATAAAATTGCAAACCGGTAATTGTCAAGGTAGTTGTAAGCAAAAGTTGTGAAAGGCTCTAGGTTCCAGACCCCTGGTACTAAACTTAAAAGCCCGAGAGGACATTGTTGAGTAGATGATAAATTAGAAAAATATATTTAATCGACTCAATAAAGATTGGAGAAAAAGTGCCAGACCCCCGGTACTAAACTGTAAACGCAAAATGAACAAAATATGACTAAAAAGTCGAATATTGTCGAATTAGTGTGAGGCTTTGGTAAAATAAAGTCGTGTAGAGGCATCTACACGGTAGCTGCTCTTATAATCATACACCGCTACGAGGTGAGCAGCAGGCAACGGTTCATCAGATCGGCTGAGATGTGAAAATGATTTGTCGCTTATTGTTTTATTTGGAAATTGGCTGAGTTGCATAAAGTTAAAGTTTGAAACCGAAGGATTTGTTAAAGGCATTGAGATTGATGGAAAAAAAGTGCCAGCCCTGGTATTGTGGCGCAATTGTATATGTTGCTGTAAAAATGGCAATGAAGAATTCACTGATGTTTAAAATAATTGAAAAAGTAAAAAATGTTTGATATGTATTTTGTAACGTTTTGTTCGCTTGTTGAATATTTCGGATGAGATTCCATCAGCTGTCTGGTGATATGGAAATCACTTTTTATATTCATTTTTGTGCATATCGGATCATAATTTCTATGAGAATATTGGTAAAGGCTGCTACGCACAGCAGATGCAGCAAGTCCTTGACGAATATTCCCATAGAAATGGACACATAATCAAGCACAAAAAAGGCGATTTCCGAGTGCCGGAACTCTGATTTCCAAATTTTCGGATTCGCAATTTCGACCCACCGTAATATTCACTTGTGCTATATAAAGTAAACTATTACAATTTTAAGTCGTATTTTGTTTGCGTAGGTGGAGCAACTATAGTTGCCCTACTTTGTCAATTTTATAAAAGCAAAAAGAGGTAAAGAAAAATGGGAAAATACTTTGGAACAGATGGCTTCCGTGGTGAAGCTGGTATTACATTAACAGCAGACCATGCCTACAAAGTAGGTCGTTTTCTGGGCTGGTATTATAATGCGTTGCGTGAGCGCAATGGTGACACCGATCCTGCTCGTATCGTCATTGGTAAGGATACGCGCCGCAGCTCCTATATGTTCGAGTACAGTTTGGTAGCTGGCCTGACTGCTTCCGGTGCAGATGCTTATCTGCTCCATGTCACAACCACCCCGTCTGTGGCATATATCGCCCGTGTGGATGATTTTGACTGCGGCATCATGATCTCTGCCAGCCATAATCCGTACTATGACAACGGCATCAAGTTGATCGACTGCTACGGTGAGAAGATGCCGGAAGAAACGCTGTTGCTGGTAGAGAACTACATCGATGGCAAGCTCCATGTATTTGATAAGGACTGGCCAGAACTGCCTTTTGCTCATCGCGAGCATATCGGTTGCACTGTGGATTATGTGGCCGGACGCAACCGTTACATGGGTTATCTGATCAGCCTTGGTATCTATTCCTTCAAGGGTGTCAAGGTTGGCCTTGACTGCGCCAACGGCAGTTCTTGGAACATCGCTAAGAGCGTTTTCGATGCCCTGGGTGCTGACACCTACGTCATCAACAATAAGCCGAATGGCACGAACATTAACACCAATGCCGGCTCTACGCATATTGAAGGTCTGCAGAAGTTTATTGTGGAGAAGGGGTTAGACGTTGGTTTTGCCTACGACGGTGATGCTGACCGATGCCTGTGTGTGGATGAGAAGGGCAATGTTATCACCGGCGACCACATTTTGTACATCTACGGTTGCTATATGAAAGAACGTGGTAAACTGTTAAATAATACGGTTGTCACCACGGTTATGTCTAACTTTGGCCTCTACAAGGCTTTTGACGAGCAGGGTATTGGCTACGCTAAAACGGCTGTAGGCGACAAATATGTCTATGAGTATATGGCAAAGAATGGCTGCCGTATCGGAGGTGAGCAAAGCGGCCATATCATCTTCTCCAAATACGCCAGCACCGGCGACGGCATCCTGACCAGTCTGAAGATGATGGAAGTCATGCTGGCTAAGAAGAAGCCGATGAGTGAGCTGGCAGCACCACTGAAGATCTATCCACAGGTGCTGGAGAACGTCCGTGTGACGGATAAGAAAGCAGCACAGAACGACCCGGCTGTGCAGGAAGCTGTAAATACAGTAGCTGAGGCACTGGGCGATACCGGACGTATTCTGGTTCGTGAGTCCGGCACTGAGCCGGTGGTTCGCGTGATGGTGGAAGCTCCTGATCATGATACCTGCCAGAAGTATGTTAACGAAGTAGTTAACGTGATTTGCGAAAAGGGCTACAAGGCATAAAGTCAATGACGACTCTGGAAGTTCCCGGAGTCGTTTTGCATAAAATGAAAAGTATAAGAGAAAATACCGGGAGGGATAAACAATGTGTGGAATCGTTGGTTTTACAGGAAACCGACAGGCAGCACCGATCTTGTTGGACGGTCTATCTAAACTGGAATATAGAGGATATGATTCGGCTGGACTGGCTGTCCGTGACGGAGAAAATCTGGCACAGGTCGTGAAAGCGAAGGGACGCCTGTCCAATCTGATCGAGAAAACAGATGGTGGCAAGGCATTGAAAGGAACCTGTGGTATTGGTCATACTCGTTGGGCAACTCACGGTGAGCCGAGCCAAACCAATGCACATCCGCATGTTTCAGGTAACTGTACCCGTTCTGGTTCTGGTACAGTGGAGTCTGAGGTCGTTGGTGTACATAACGGCATCATTGAAAACTATACTGAGCTGAAAGAAAAGCTGCTGAAGCATGGCTATACGTTCTACAGCCAGACGGATACTGAAGTGGTCATCAAGCTGGTGGACTACTATTATAAGAAGTATAATCTCGGCCCTATCGATGCCATCGCTAAGACGATGGTGC